>Ga0210408_10002104_pt1 | contig 19804 bp, 18 predicted proteins | sample IncBWH4MmetaG_FD_155471 | JGI IMG/M metagenome (GOLD analysis project Ga0210408, IMG submission 155471) | Forest soil microbial communities from Barre Woods Harvard Forest LTER site, Petersham, Massachusetts, United States - Inc-BW-H-4-M | ecosystem: Environmental > Terrestrial > Soil >...
GCTCCCAGACCCAATGCACCGGCTATGGCGTGCTCACACGCGCTCCGCGCGTGAAAAAACAAGCGCGTCTACCTCTTGACCTAACGGACATCAGAGGATGACGTTTGTGTTTGTTGCTACGGCTCCCTAAGAAATCCTACGCCACCGCACTCGCGCGGGCGTCGGCGGTGCGGGCGTCGGAGCGTCGGTCGAGCCGCAAGGTCAAACAGAACGCCGCGCCGCCGCTGCGCAGGAACTCCGGCAGCGGCACGACGACAACGCGATAGCCGCGTGCCTCGAGCGCCGCGCGCAGGTCATCGCCGCAGCCCGGCATGATCAGCGTGTCGCCGACGCACACGGTATTGGCGGCCAGCCGCCCGGCGTTGTGATCGGCAATGGCAATGCGTTCGCCCGTCGTGCTGCGGGCGGCGATTTGCGCGCGGCCCTCGGCCGTGAAGGCGGAGGGAACGTACATCAGCTCGCCGCCCGGCAAGGCGCTCAGCGCCGTGTCCATGTGATAGAAGCGCGGATCGGCGAGTTCGAGCACCACCACGTCGACCCCGAACGTATCCTCGACCACCGCACGCGCCGCGAGGTCGGAGCGCGGCCCATAGCCCATCCAGAACAGGTTTCGGCTTGCGTCCCACACGCAGTCGCCGGCGCCCTCGAGCACGAGGTGGGGCGGCAAGGTCATCACCGAGGTGAGGAGGCCGCGCGCGGCAAGCGCGCGCAAAGCCGCTTCGTAGTGCGGCTCCTCGCCTTTGCGCTCGGGATGACGGAAGCGCGCGACGAGCGCCTTGCCGTCGAGCACGACCGCGGAGTTCGCGGTGAACACGAGGTCGGGCAGACCGCGCGCGGGCGTGACCAGCTCGACACTTGCTCCGAGCGCGAGCAGCGACCGGCGCAACGCCACCCATTCCTGCCGCGCCGCCTTCGCGAGCGCGCGGTCGTTTTGCGACCACGTCGCCGGGTCCATCCATGGATTGATGGAATAGGCGACCGCGTAGTGGTCGGGCGGGCACATCAGGAAGCGGGCAGGGGCTTTGTTCATGGCGCCAGCAGGCACGATTCGGGTTAACGGGCACACCCTAATGGAGTGGGCTGTGGACGCCTTGAAGGCGTCGATTTCGCGCTGCCGCAAGCGCTTGTGTCGGGGCTGGGGCGGGAGGCGTAACCTATTGGGATTCCTCGGCGAAATTCTTCGTTTCTGCGTTGCCGCAGGGGTGGTTTGGTGCCCTTGAATCAGCTATCTACAGAGAAAGCCACTCGCATCTTTGGAATCCGCCCTTGTCAGATACCAGCGACACCCCGCCGGGGGGCCCGAGCCCTTCGGACATCCGCCCCGTTTCGATCGAGGAAGAGGTAAAGCGCTCGTACCTCGATTACGCCATGAGCGTGATCGTCGCACGCGCGCTGCCCGACGTGCGCGACGGCCTCAAGCCGGTGCACCGGCGTATCCTCTACGCCATGCACGAGGCCGGGCTCACCCCGGACAAGAAATACGTGAAGTCGGCGCGCATCGTCGGCGAGGTGATGGGCAAATACCACCCGCACGGCGACCAGGCGATCTACGACGCGCTGGTGCGCATGGCGCAGGATTTCTCCATGCGCCTCGTGCTGATCGACGGCCAGGGCAACTTCGGCTCGGTCGATGACGATCCGCCGGCGGCCATGCGCTACACGGAATCGCGCCTTGCCCCGCCGGCGCTCACCTTGCTCGAGGACATCGACAAGGACACGGTCGATTTCCAGGCGAACTACGACGGCAACGAGCGCGAGCCGGTGGTGCTGCCGGCGCGCTATCCCAACCTACTCGTCAACGGCGCCGGCGGCATCGCGGTCGGCATGGCGACCAACATTCCGCCGCACAATCTCGGCGAAGTGGTCGACGCCTGCCTCGCGCTCATGCGCAACCCGGCGATGTCGCTCGACGACCTGATGGCGATCGTGCCCGGGCCGGATTTCCCGACCGGGGGCATCATCCTCGGCAAGGTCGGCATCCGCGGCGCTTATCAGCTCGGTCGCGGCTCGATCGTCATGCGCGGCAAGGTCGCGATCGAGGAGCTGCGCAAGGACCGCGAGGCGATCATCATCACCGAGATTCCCTACCAGGTGAACAAGGCCGCCATGGTGGAGAAGATCGGCGAACTGGTGCGCGAGAAGAGGATCGACGGCATTGCCGAGGTGCGCGACGAGTCCGACCGCGACGGCTACCGCGTGGTGATCGAGCTCAAGCGCGACGCCATGGCCGACATCGTGCTCAACCAGCTCTACCGTTTCACCCCGCTGCAATCGACCTTCGGCGCCAACATGGTGGCGCTCGACGGCGGCCGCCCGCAGGTCATGACCTTGAAGGACATGCTGCAGGCGTTCATCGCCTTCCGCGAAGAGGTGGTGTCGCGGCGCGCCAAGTATCTGCTCGGCAAGGCGCGCGACCGTGCCCATATCCTGGTCGGCCTCGCCATCGCGGTCGCCAATATCGACGAAGTGATCCGCATGATCCGCTCGGCGCCCGATCCGAACGCAGCGCGCGACGCCCTGATGGCGCGCGACTGGCCGGCGGCCACCGCGCGCGCGTTGTTCGATCTCATCGACGACCCGCGCCATCGGCTCGCCGCCGACGGGACCGCGCGGCTCTCGCTCGAACAGGCCAAGGCGATCCTCGACTTGCGCCTGCAGCGGCTCACGGCGCTCGGGCGTGACGAGATCAACGCCGAAATGGACAAGCTCGCCGAGGAGATCGCCGACTACCTCGAGATCCTGCGCTCGCGCGCGCGTATCCAGGCGATCATCACGGAAGAGCTGGAGGAGGTGAAGCGCAAGTTCGCCACCCCGCGCCGCACCCAGATCGTCGAAGAAGAAGGCGAGATGGAGGACGAGGACCTCATCCACCGCGAGGACATGGTGGTGACGGTCTCGCATCACGGCTACGTCAAGCGCGTGCCGCTCTCCACCTATCGGGCGCAGAAGCGCGGCGGCAAGGGCCGCGCCGGGATGCAGACGCGCGAGGAGGATTTCGTCGCGCGCCTGTTCGTCGCCTCGACCCACGCGCCGGTGCTGTTCTTCTCCTCGCACGGGCGCGTCTACAAGGAGAAGGTCTGGCGCATGCCGCTTGCGGCGCCGCAGTCGCGCGGCAAGGCGCTCATCAATATCCTGCCGCTGGAAGAGGGCGAGCGCATCACCACGATCATGCCGCTGCCCGAGGACGAATCCTCGTGGGGCGAGCTCGACGTGATGTTCGCCACCACGCGCGGCACGGTCCGGCGCAACAAGCTGTCCGATTTCGTCGACGTGCGCCGCTCCGGCATCATCGCCATGAAGCTCGACGAAGGCGACGGCATCGTCGACGTGCAGATCTGCACCGAGAAGGAAGACGTGCTGCTCACCACCGCGGCCGGCCAGTGCATCCGCTTCCCGGTGACCGACGTGCGCGTGTTCCAGGGCCGCACCTCGATGGGCGTGCGCGGCATCACGCTGGCCCAGGGCGACACCGTGATCTCGCTCTCGATCCTGCGCCACATCACGGCGACGGCCGAAGAGCGCGCCGCCTATCAGCGCCGCGCCAACGCGGTGCGCCGCGGCGAGGCGAATGGGGAAGGGGAGGAAGTCGCGGCCGATGCCGAAGAGGCGACGGGCGCGATCGAACTCGGCGAGACGCGCTACGTGGAAATGTCGGCCGCCGAGCAGTTCGTGCTGACGCTGTCCGAGCGCGGCTACGGCAAGCGCACGTCTTCCTACGAGTACCGCACCACCGGCCGCGGCGGCAAAGGCATCGTCGCCATGGCGGTGACCACCCGCAACGGCCGTATCGTCGCGTCCTTCCCGGTCGAGGAAGCCGACCAGATCATGCTGGTGACGAATCGCGGGCAACTGATCCGCTGCCCGGTCGACGGCATCCGCATCGCCGGCCGCGGCACCCAGGGCGTGATCGTGTTCGACACCGCGGAAGGCGAGCGCGTGGTCTCGGTCGAGCGCCTGAGCGAAGAGAACGGCGACGAGTAAATAATGGGTCATGGCCGGGCTTGTCCCGGCCATCCACGTCTTGTTTGTTGAAAGGCGTGGATGCCCGGCACAAGGCCGGGCATGACCACTGAGAGGCATCTCGAATTCTATTTGTTAGAATTACAGCAGAATTCGGGTCACGTCTTTGTGTCCCGAATTCGGCTGTTAGTTATCGACTAACGACGTTGTGTTTGCTATCCTTCGAGCATGCGAGAAGGATGGGTGGCCGCGTGCTGGAATGGGTCGTTGAGGAGTCATGAGGAGACGAACTGCTGCGATGCACAATCCGCTTGTAAATATCAACGAAAATACAAGCGCGGCGTGGATGTGTACTGACGATGAGTGGCAGCAAATATTTGATTTCTCACGCTAATAACGGCCCGCGCCGAGGGTGCGGTGCACAAGCAGGACAAAATATCAAGGCCGAACAAGCAAAACACCCCAAATGACCCTCGAACTCTATCTCATTTTCGTGCTTGCCTCGGCGCTGCTGGTGGCAACGCCAGGGCCGAACGTGGCGCTCGTGGTGGGCACCAGCCTGCGCTACGGCGCGCGCACCGGGCTGCTCACGGTCGGCGGCGTCAACCTCGGCTTGGTGCTGCAGCTTTCCGCCGTCGCCGCCGGACTCACATGGATCGTCGAGCTGTTCGCGCATCACTTCGATCTGATCCGCTACATCGGCGCCGCCTACCTGGCGCTGTTGGGCTTGCAGCAGCTTTTCGCCCGGCCCAAGGCGGAGAAAGACACGGCGCCGGTGCTGCGCGGCGACCACGCCTTCGCGCGCGGCTTTGCGGTCGCCTTCGCCAATCCCAAAACCCTCATTTTTCACGCGGCATTCCTGCCGCAGTTCCTCGGCCCGGGCACGGATCGCGCCGACCTGTGGCTGCTCGCCGCGACCTTCGCGGCGATCGGCGCGCTGGGCGACGGCCTCTATGCGCTGTTCGCGGCGCGTGCCCGCGCCGCTGTCACCGAGCGGACGCGACGCATTGCCGATCGTGCCTCCGGCGCCATCCTGCTGGGCGGCGCCGCGGTCCTGCTGGCGGCGCGGCGGTGACAACCTTTTATTGCTTGCAGATCGTTGCTGATTCCGCGCATGCGGCGCCAAGAGGGGGGCGTCAGGCCCGTCTTGCGGCCTTCAGGCGCGCGGGCTAGACCGCGCCCATGCCCCGCGTCGCGCTCTATGCCGGCTCGTTTGATCCGGTGACCAACGGCCACGTAGACGTGATCCGGCAAGCCGCGCGGCTGGCCGATCGCCTCGTCCTCGCCGTCGGCATTCACCCCGGCAAGGCCCCGCTGTTTCCGTTCGAGGAGCGCCTGGCGATGCTCGCCGACGTGTGCGCGCCGATCGCCAAGGCGGCAGGTTGCGAAATGATGACCGTGACGTTCGAGGATCTGGTGGTGGCGCTCGCGCGGCGCGAGGGCGCCTCGATCCTGATCCGCGGCCTGCGCGACGGCACCGACTTCGATTACGAAATGCAGATGGCCGGCATGAACGGCGCCATGGCGCCAGACATCCAGACCGTGTTCCTGCCGGCTTCGCCTTCGGTCCGCCCGATCACCGCCACACTGGTCCGGCAGATCGCCGCCATGGGGGGCGACTTTAGTGCATTCGTGCCGGCGAGCGTCGCGGCTCGCCTCAAGGCCAAGTTTGCAAAACTCGCCGCACGTTAACCGGGAGCTGACATGACCCGTTTGTTTGTTGCGCTTGTCGCGCTCGTATGTGCCACCGCGGCCTTCGCTCAGAAGCTGCCGGCGGGGCTCGATCCGCAGAATACGATCCTGCTCGACACCGCCAACGGCCGCGTGGTGATCAAGCTGCGGCCGGATCTGGCACCCCAGCACGCCGAGCGCATCAAGACGCTGGCGCGGGAGAAGTTTTACGACAACGCGCCGTTCCACCGGGTGATCGCGGGCTTCATGGCGCAGACCGGCGACGGGTCGCGTGGCGACGGCACCGGCGGCTCCAAATATCCCAACCTGCCGGCCGAGTTTTCCAACGTGCCGTTCAAGCGTGGCATCGTCGGCATGGCGCGCTCGTCAAGCCCGAACTCGGCCAATTCGCAGTTCTTCATCATGTATGCCGATGCACCGAGCCTCAACGGCCAGTACACGGTGATCGGCGAGGTGGTGTCCGGCATGGACGCGGTCGACAAAATCAAGAAGGGGCCGGAGGCGAACAACGGGTCGGTGCCCAATCCCGACCGCATCGTGGGCATGCAGGTCGCCGCGGACGCGAAATAATTCGAGCGAGGAGCAAAAACACATGAACGCCGAACACGATGACGTGCTGATCCTGGAGACGACGCGCGGGCCGGTGACGATCGCCATGCGCCCCGACCTTGCGCCGCGCCATGTCGCCCGCATCAAGGAGCTGGTGCGCGACGGCTTCTATAACGACATCGTATTCCATCGCGTCATCGAGGGATTCATGGCGCAGACGGGTGACCCGACCGGGACCGGCACGGGCGGCTCCGGCAAGAAACTCAAGGCAGAGTTTTCCCGCGAGCCGCACAAACGTGGCACCGTCTCGATGGCGCGTGCGCAGAACCCCGATTCCGGCGACAGCCAGTTTTTCATCTGCTTCGAGGACGCGCCCTTCCTCAACGGCCAATACACCGTCTGGGGCAAGGTGATCGACGGCATGGAAAACGTCGACGGCATCAAGCGCGGCGAGCCAGTGGTCAATCCCGACAAGATCGTGTCGGCGCGGATCAAGTCGGATGCGCCGTAGATGTAGGGCGCAATAGGCCGAAGGCCGTATTGCGCCAGCTTAACGTGAAACGGCGCAATACGCTTCGCTATTGCGCCCTACGTTTTAATGAGAACTGATCTGTTTGATTTCGAGCTGCCGCCGGGGCGCATCGCGCTGCGTCCGGCAAGTCCGCGCGATGCGTCGCGGTTGCTGGTGGTGCGCGGCGGGACGTTCGATGATTGCAGCATGCGCGACCTGCCGCAGCTGCTCCAATCCGGCGATCAGGTCGTGGTCAACGACACCAAGGTGATCCCGGCGACCCTGCACGGCCGGCGCATCGGACGCGCCGGCGCGGAACCGGCGATCGAAGCGACGCTGCACCAGCGGATTGATGGCTCGCGCTGGCGTGCCTTCGTCAAGCCAGGGCGCAAGCTCGCGGTCGCCGATGTCGTTCGGTTCGGTGAGGAGGGCAAGGTTTGTTTTCTCGGCCAGCTCGACGCGAACGTCGAGGCCAAGGGCGCGGGAGGCGAAGTCACGCTGTCGTTTGCCTTCCACGGGCCCGTGCTCGATCAGGCAATCGAGGAGCGCGGCGACATGCCGTTGCCCCCCTATATCGCCTCGCGCCGGCCGGCCGACGAGCGCGACCGCAGTGACTATCAGACCCTGTTCGCGCGCAACGAAGGATCGGTGGCGGCGCCCACAGCGGGGCTGCATTTCACCGACGCGCTGATCGAGGCGCTTGCCGCGCGTCGCATCGGCCTGCACAAAGTGACGCTGCACGTGGGTGCCGGCACGTTCCTGCCGGTGAAAGCCGCCGACACCGCGGATCATCACATGCACGCGGAGCACGGCAGCGTGAGCGCTGCGACCGCCGATGCGCTCAACGCGGCACGCGCGGCGGGCGGGCGCATCGTCGCGGTCGGCAGCACGTCGCTGCGCCTGATCGAGACCGCCGCGGACGAGGGCGGGCGGCTCCGTCCCTTCGACGGCGAGACGGCGTTGTTCATCACGCCCGGCTACAAGTTTCGGGCGGTCGACGTGCTGATGACCAATTTCCACCTGCCGCGCTCGACTTTGTTCATGTTGGTCGCGGCTTTCGCCGGGCTCGACACGATGCGGCGCGCCTACGCCCACGCGATCGTGCAGGGCTATCGGTTTTATTCCTACGGTGACGCGTGTCTTCTGTTTCGCGCCGCCGGTTGATGGGCGGCCATGGCTGACGCTTACTTCCGCCTCCTCGCCACCGACGGCGCGGCCCGCTGCGGCGAGCTGATGACGCCGCACGGCGTCGTGCGGACGCCGGCGTTCATGCCGGTCGGCACCCAGGCCACAGTGAAGGGGCTGCGCCCCGAAGAGGTGCGCGCTTGCGGCACCGACATCGTGCTCGGCAACACCTATCACCTGATGCTGCGCCCGGGCGCCGAACGCATCGCGGCGCTCGGCGGGCTGCACAGATTCATGAACTGGCCGTACCCGATCCTCACCGACTCCGGCGGGTTCCAGGTCATGTCGCTCGCGCAGTTGCGGAAGGTGGCGCCGAGCGGCGTGACGTTCCGTTCCCATCTCGATGGCACGCTGGTGGAACTCACGCCCGAGCGAGCGGTCGAAATCCAAGGCCTGCTCGGTGCCGACATCTCCATGCAGCTTGACGAATGCACGAAGCTGCCGGCCGCCCGCGCGGACCTCGAGCGGGCGATGCGGCTCTCGCTCGACTGGGCCGAGCGGTCGAAGCGCGCCTTCGCCGGCGCGGCCGACGGCCGCGCGCTGTTCGGTATCGTGCAGGGAGGGGACGACGCGGGGCTGCGGCGGGAAAGTGCGCGTGCTCTCGCCGACCTCGCCTTTGACGGCTACGCGATCGGCGGACTCGCCGTGGGCGAACCGCAGGAGACCATGCTCCGCGTGGTCGAGGAAACGACGGCGCTGCTGCCCGCCGGCAAGCCGCGCTACCTCATGGGCGTGGGCACGCCGGAAGACCTCCTCGCGGCGGTCGCCCGCGGCGTCGACATGTTCGACTGCGTCATGCCGACCCGTAACGGGCGCCACGGCGTTGCCTTCACCCGCTACGGACCGGTCAACCTCAAGAACGCGCGCCACGCCGACGACCCGCGCCCGCTTGACCCAGATGGAGGCGACCGTGGCTATTCGCGGGCCTATCTGCATCACTTGGTGAAGGCGAACGAGATGCTAGGCGCGATCCTGCTGTCCCAGGCGAACATTTGCTACTACCAGGCGCTGATGCAGGGCATCCGCGCCGCGATCGCGGCCGGGGAGTTCGAAGACTTTCGCCGCAACACGCTGGAGGAGTGGGGCAGGGGCGATATCGCGGCGATGGACACTGCCGCCGGGGCGGCGTGAGCCACCAAAAACAAGTTGCGGCTGGCGGGTTCAAGAATAGGCGTCCGGCACTGGTGTTCGTGTTATAAGAGCTTGCCCGCCCCGGGCGGGCTTTGGGGAGCACCACCATGTCCACCACCACCGCCGCCGGCGCCCATGCGTCGGTGTACCGCTATTCGATCATCTCCTGCTTCGCGGCCGGGTTCATCTCCGTCCTGCTGTTCCAGATGGGCGCGATCGCCATCTTGCACGCGCTCGGCCTCGTACCGTTTGCGCCGTTCGGCTACGCCGCGAGCAAGCCGCTCGGCGTGCCGCAGATCTGGTCCTTCGCGTTCTGGGGCGGCGTCTGGGGCATCGTCTACGGCGCGATCGAGCAGCGCTTTCCGGAAGGGCCGATGTACTATGTGGCGGCCTTCCTGTTCGGCGCCATCGCGCCGGTGCTCGTTCTGTGGTTCGTCGTGTTCCCGTTGCGCGGGCAGCCGGTCGCCGCCGGATGGGACGTGACCCGGATGATCATGCAGGTCATCTTCCACGGCTGCTTCGGGCTCGGCGTCGGCGTGCTGTTGAAGTGGCGCAGCGCGTAGCCTACGCCCCCGTGACCGCAGTCGCGCGCAGAATCGCGCGGCGACTGACGGCATTCGGAATATCTGTGAGCGAGCGTTCGCGTCCGTGATGGAGTTCGGAATCCAGTTCTTCCCCGACGTCGGCCCGGCCGAGAAGTCGGCGCAGGCGTATTGGGCGGACGCGCTGGCGCTCGTCGCGCACTGCGACGACCTCGGCTACAGCCACGTGCGAACGGTTGAGCATTATTTCAACGCCTACGGCGGCTACAGCCCAAATCCGATCGTGTTCCTTGCCGCGGCGGCCATGCGCAGCGCCAAGGCGCGGCTCGTCACCGGGGCGGTGCTGCCGGTGTTCAACAATCCGCTCAAGCTCGCCGGTGAGATCGGCATGCTCGATGCCATTTCGGGCGGGCGTCTCGACGTCGGCTTCGCCCGCGCGTTCCTGCCGCACGAGTTCGCGCGCTTCGGCGTCTCGGTGAACGAGAGCCGCGCGCGGTTCGATGAGGGCCTAGCGCAGGTGCGGCTGCTGCTGTCGGAGGAGAACGTCAGCGCGGAGGGACGCTTCCACTCGTTCAAAAACGTCACCTCGCTGCCGCGGCCGACCCAGCACCCGCATCCGCCGTTCTGGGTGGCGGCGCTCGCGAGCCCGGAGAGTTTCTCCGGGGCGGGGACGGCCGGCCATTTCCTCATGGCGATTCCCTACCAGGGCGCGAAGATGCGCGAACTCGTCGGGATCTATCGCGACGCTTGGCGCACGGCCGGACACCCGGGGAGTGGCCGCGTCATGCTCGCGCTCCACATGTTCTGCGCCGAGACCATGGACGAGGCGGTGCGCGTCGCGCGCGAGCCGCTCAACGCGTATCTTAAATCCGTCGTCGCGGCTGCCTCCGAATGGGCCGAAGGCCTGAACTCAAACGACTATCCAAACTACGACAAGATCGTTGCGGCGCTCGCGAGCGAGACCTTCGATACGCAAATGGCCAAAGGGATCGCCTGGATCGGCACGCCGCGCGAAATCACGCAACGCATCCTCGCGCTCAACGACGAGGTCGGCGGTTTCGAGATCGCGTCCCTGCAGGTGAACTTCCACACCATCTCGCGCGAGGACGCGCTGCGCTCGATGCGCCTGTTCGCGCGCGAGGTGATGCCGGCCGTGCGGGGACGGCTGCAGGCGGCTTAAACCGTTCGGTGACCTCACTTGCGGCGGAAGCGGAACAAATCGACCCAGGTCACAAATTCGTGGCCGCATGCATCGCACGACCAGCGATGCCGCACCTCGTGCGCGCTGACGTGTTCGGAGATTTCCGGAGCGAGGAGCGTGTCACCGCATTGCGGACACGGCGGCATGGCGAAGTAGCGCTTGCCAGCCGAGGGGACGGGGGCGGCGTGCAGAGTCATGGTCGAGCCTCCGTTGGCCCATGCCCTTCCTCCTTGACCCCGTGGGGCGATCTTATACCCGCGCTTTGTGGCGAGCCAATGACCGCGCTTGCGAAGCAGCGCAGCATTTTGATTTGCAGCGCAGCATAGCCATTGCGCTGCGGGAAAGATTTCACCGGACGCTCGGCTTGAACCGAAGTGCCTCCCAGCGCGACAAACGGGAGCGCAGGGAGAAAAGCCCGTGACCAACATTCGGCGAGCCGCCATTGCGGCAGCGCTTGCCTGTGCCGCGCTTGTCCCGTCATTCGCGCTCGCGCGGGGTGGCGGCGGTGGGCATTTCGGCGGATTTGCCGCCGGCGGTCATCCCGGATTCACCGCATCGCGCCAACTCGGCGCGACGGGGCGATTCGGCAACACGGCGCGCACGACACGAACGCACCTGCATCGCCCCACGCGATTGGGCACGCGGAACCACGACCGCATAATCAATTCGAAAACTTCACGCCGCAACGGCAATCTCGCCAGTCGCCCGTCACGTGGCGACGGCCCGCCGCGCGGAAACGGCCATCGGCATCCGCCGCGCGGACCGATCATCACCATCGGCGATCCGGTAGTCACACCTGGCTCGCCGGAACTTCCGACCGCCGGCACCGGCGCCGCAAACATTACCGCGCCGGGAACGAGCAGCGCGGGCGGCGCTTCTTCGGGTGGCGGGGGCTCCGGGCCATCAAGCCGCAACGGCTTCTTCCCACCCCCGGGAGGCGAAACGCGCTTCGTACCCAACGAAGTTCTGCTCGACGTCGCGGCGGGTGTATCGGCTTCCCAGCTCGACGCGATCGCGCGTCGCTTTCGCCTGACGCGGGTCGACGTGCACCCCATGCGGCTCGTCGGACGCAGCATTCATCGCTGGCGCATCAACGACGGCAGTTCGGTCGCGACGGTGATCCGTTCGCTGGCCGGTGAAGCCCGCATCGCCGGCGCACAGCCGAACTTTCTGTTCATGCAGGAGGGCGCCGACGAGCCGCGGTCGGCCGCAACGGAAGAACCGGCGCAATACGTCGTTGCCAAGCTGCACCTGGCCGATGCGCATCGCCTGGCCACCGGCCAGCAAGTCCTGGTCGCCGTGATCGACTCCGGCATCGACACGACCCATCCCGACCTCGCCGGAGCGGTTGCGGCAACCTTCGATGTGCTCGGGCCGCATGAGATCCATTTCCACGGGACCGCCATGGCGGGCGCGATCGCGGCGCATGGCCGCCTCACGGGCGTTGCTCCACGCGTGCGCCTGCTGGCCGTCCGCTCCCTCGACGCCCAGGGGCAGGGCACATCGCTGAGCATCGCCGATGGCATCGAGTGGGCGGTCGCGCGCGGCGCCCGCGTCATCAACATGAGTTTTGCGGGACCGCAGGATCCGCTGCTGGGCCAGCATCTGGCTGCGGTTCACGCCCGCCGCATCGTTATGGTGGCGGCGGCCGGCAATGACGGCCCGGCTTCGCCGCCGCTCTATCCCGCCGCGGATGCGCATGTGATCGCGGTGACGGCAACGGACGCCGACGATCGGCTTTACGCACTCGCCAACCACGGCCGCTACATCGCCGTGGCCGCGCCCGGGGTTGATGTTCTCGAGCCGGCGCCCAATGAGGGACTGCAGCTCATCTCTGGGACTTCTGTCGCGGCTGCCCACGTGAGCGGCATTGCGGCGCTCGTCCTCGAACGCGATCCAAACCTCGACCCCGATGCCGTGCGCCGTGTGATCATGCGCAGCGCCGCTGCGCTCAGCGCGGCGGAGGCCAAGGACGATTCCGGCGCCGGGCTGATCGACGCATTGCGGGCGGTCGAAGTTGCTGACACGATCGGGAGAGCCGAGGCGGCTATGCCGGTGCGTTAGCGGATACGGCGCGTCATCGGGTCAGGTCGACCGCCATGGAAGGCGGCACCTCGGCGCCCATGAACACCGGCCGCAGCCGATGCGATTTGTAGCGCCAGGCGTCGTCTTCGTCGCGCACGCAAATGTTGAGAAGATCGGCGATCAGAACGGGAGGATTTGATTCCGGCACCGGCGCGCGGCCCGCGCCGTCGAGAAAGCTGATCACCCCGAATGCTTTGGATTCGCGCTCGCTGGCCGCCTCTACCCAGAAATTGCTGATCAAATGCCGCGTGGTGCGCAAACTGCGCACGGTCTCCGTGCCGCGCCGCCCGCGCCAAGCGTAAAACTCCTGAATACGTTCGCTGCCGCGGAACTCGTTGTCGCCTACGACGAGGACGCCGTCGGCCGTATAGAAGCCGGCGGCTTTCGCGCCGCCGTTGCAATCGACCTCGTACCAATAGCGCACCTCGAGGTCGTAGAGCTCATGCCAAAGCAAAAGGTCGATGGAGGCGGGCGCCATTTCGGTCCGGTCCGGTCGCGCAACGATGGATGCGTCCGCCCAAGGGTAGACGAACGGCTACAACGGGCAAGCCGTTCCGTACCGCGAGAGGTGGCGTCGAGCGGTCGTGAAAGTGGAGGGGTGGTGGTCGGGGATCAGCCCGAGGTTCCGGTCGCTGCCGAGGAGGGAGCGGCGTCGCGGCCGTAGCTCCATTCCGTGTGGAAGTGGCCGCCTTCGCCCATCAGCACCACCTCCGGGTTCCCGCCATGCTCGCCGAGCTTCTGCGCCGCATCGATCGCGAACAGCATGGCTTCGTCCTTGCTCTTGTAGGGGCCGTATTCCTCGTCGTTGAATTTGATGGTCCACCGATCCTCGTGCTGGACGATGAAATAGCGTGCGTCGGGCATGCCTCCACCTCCGGGTTCAGCCTTAAACGCGGCGCACGGCACGATGTTCCCAGTTCAATCTGTTGATTTCAAGAGCGCGCCCGGGTAGGCCCGCGCGGCTGCGGATAGTTTGTGCATTTTGGGCGTATTGGTGAGCCCGGTGGGACTCGAACCCACGACCCCCTGATTAAAAGTCAGGTGCTCTACCACCTGAGCTACGGGCTCCCGGCGCGCTGTGTAGGTGCGGCGTCCCGGCCGGTCAATAGGAGAGCGCCGAGGAAACTCCCTCCTCGACCGCGGCGCGGTCAGAGCACGTCGTGGGTTCCGCGACGGGCCATGTTGAGCGCGGTCACACCGCAGAGCGTTCGCGTGCGCTCGAGCGCAGTGGGCGTATCCGTGCACGGCCCCGTGATGAGATCGACTTCCAATCCCATGTCTTTAAGCACCGTCTTGCCGCCGAGCGCGCCGAGGGGATCCGCCGCGGCAAGAATTATTTTCATTTGCGATCTGCGGCGCTTGAGACACTCGAGAAAAACCGGAACGCTGGCGCCGAGCATGTCGCTGCCGCACTCCATGATCACGGCTTCGGCCGGCGTCGCCAAGCACGTGTCGAGCATGTGCTCGAACATCGGCCCGATATCGCTGCGCTTCGCCGGGCAGGTGCTCGGCAGACCAAAGTCGACAAAGTCGAATGCGTCAATGGCGCCAAAATCGCGGTAGGTCATCAGTTCGCGCAGCGATGCGACGCCGGTTGCCTTGAGCGCGAGCACCGCGGATCGCCCGTGATGGCGTAACGACTCCAGCACGGCGAGAGCCGCGGTCGTCTTGCCCGCTTCGGCTGAGGTGCCGACGAGTACGAAGAGCGACGCGCCGTAATCCGCTTGACTGTTTGCAGGTGGCAGCGAGAACTGTCGAAGGTTAAGATCGCGATTGTTTTCGTCGCGCAGTGTGCCGAGATATTTGACCTCCCCGAGATACGGCTTCGCGATCGGGGAGTCGCCGACCAATTCTCCGACAATGCCGCAGTCGGCCAATACCCAGTAAGTGCGATCGGGAATCAAGCCGTCGGCAGGCGGACCGCCGACCACCCACCGGGTCGAATCCCGATGGCCCGGCGTGCCGAGAAACACGTCGCCCGGGGCGATCACCATCGGCCGGCCGGATTCGGCCTCGATGGTGATCGGGTCGTCCTGCGTCAGTTGGAAGGCGCAAACGTGGCCTTCGCGCCCAGCGACCGGATGATGCTGAAGCGACTCGACCGGTCCGACACGCCGCAGGACGGACGCCCGCTTCAACTCCGTCACCTGGAGCGAACCGACGGCCGTCTCCGGCTACTTCTTTTTGCCGTGAACGAGGTGAAGTTCTTCGCCGTGTTTGAGCTTGCTCGCGCTGACGCCGAGTGCCTTGGCGATTTCCGCTTTATTCTCGCGTGTCACTTTTTTTGTGTGGATGATTTTCTTGCGGGTGTACTTGCCGTCGGGATTAGGCACGAAGCACATGAAGTCCCCCAATGATACGCCACCGGCCAACCGGGTGGCTGTAAGTTGAAGTGGTCAGATTACCCAATCCGAGCGGATCAGCAAGCCGACCCTGGAACATACCGTAGGAGCCCGGCTGCCTTGTGTGAGCTATTTCACATATCGGCCGCGGGCAAAGGCATAGCATTCTTGCCGGAATCTAACGTCGGGACGGTGGCAATGCCGAGCGGTAGTGATGGCGGCCTTTGCTACTTTTGCAAGCGCGGCCATTTTGTCAAAACAACCCGTGAAATGGCTTTCCATCAATGGACCGATAAGGGGTATATATTCTGTCGCGTGGAGGCCCCGCTCGGCGTGTGCGACCGATGCGGTTCCACGGACTGGACCGAGGAGGCAGAAGCAATCGTCGAAGCGGCGGTACGCCGCGAATATGAGCGATTGCCGTAACTCGGAATAAGTCGAAAGCGTCACCGCCGGAAGGAGGCAGCGCGAGTGAGTGGGCCGAGCGCATTAACCCTTGCGAATTGCCCGCGATGCGGCGCCAATCTGCCGCGCGGGAAGAAATTCTGCGGGGATTGCGGACTTCCCCTCCCTTGGCAATGCGCCACCTGCGGTGCCGAGAACCCCGCCGGCAAACGGTTCTGCGCCGATTGTGGAACCGCCCAGCTCCATGCCACGCCGGTCCCCCCTGACCACGCCGCGCCGGCGGCAATACCGGTCGCCGAACGCCGTCATCTCACGGTCATGTTCGCGGATCTCGTCGGGTCGACCGAAATCTCGGCGCGGCTTGATCCGGAAGATTTGCGTGAAGTCATTGCCAGCTACCACAGCTGCGTCACCGGGCTGGTGGCCCGCTTCGGAGGGTTCGTCGCTCGTTACGTCGGCGATGGCGTGCTCATTTATTTCGGCTACCCCCGCGCCCAGGAGGACGATCCGGAGCGGGCAGTGCGCGCTGGACTCGCGATTGTCGAGGCGGTCGGCCGACTGCAGACGATGGCGGGCCCTCCGGGAACGCTTCGTGCGCGGGTCGGGATTGCAACCGGACTCGTGGTGGTCGGCGACCTGATCGGGTCGGGGGCCTCGCTCGAATCCTCGGTCGTGGGGGATACGCCCAATCTCGCGGCTCGCCTGCAGACGGTCGCCGAGCCGGGCGCGGTGGTGATAGCGGAAGCCACCCGGCACCTCGTCGGCGGCATGTTCGAATATCGTGCGCTGGAGCCGGCGATCCTCAAGGGATTGCGCGCTCCCGTGCGCGCTTGGGCGGTCGTCGCCGAAATCGCGATCAACAGCCGCTTCGAAGCGCTGCATCCCGGCTACGTGCCGCTGGTGGACCGCATCGAAGAGTTCGATTTGCTCTTGCGTCGGTGGGATGAGGCGAGGGCGGGCCAGGGACGGGTCATTCTTCTTTCGGGCGACCCCGGTATTGGCAAATCCCGCCTCATAGCCGCGTTGGAGCAGCAAGTCGCCGCGAAGGCACGAACGTTGCGATACCTCTGCCTGCCGCAACACCAGGACACGGCGCTGCACCCGGTCATCCGACAGCTCGAACGGATCGCCCGCTTCGAACGGGGCGAAGCGCCCGCAACTAAGCTGAAAAAGCTGCGGCGCGCCGTCGCAGTAATGTCGGGATCATCCACCGACAGCGCGTTATTTGCCGATCTGTTGTCGATTCCGGATGGCAACCGCCATCTGGTCGACGGCCTGTCCCCGCGCCGCAAGAGGGAGCTGTTGTTCGACGCGATGGCGCGTCAGTTCCGCACCGTCGTTCAGGACGGGCCGCTCCTTGTGGTTCTTGAAGACATCCATTGGGCGGATCCGACCACGCTCGACTTCCTGCAGGTGATGGTCGAGAGCGTCGTTTCGCTGCCGATCTTGCTCGTGGTTACGACGCGGCCCGAAGTTCCCCCAGCCTGGACGACCCACCCGCACGTGACCGTTCAGGAGCTCCATGCGCTGCCCGGCGAGTATGCCGCGTCGCTGGTGAGCGAGGTTGCCGACGCCGTTGCGCTCCCGCAAGACGTGGTCGAGCAGATCCTTGCACATTCGGACGGCGTTCCGCTGTTCATCGAAGAGCTGACTAAAACCATGCTGGAACGGAACGCGCGCAGCGACGGCGAGCAAGCCGCGCCGAGCCTATCGGGCGACCTGGTGCCGGCGACGCTGCAGGCGTCCTTGATGGAACGCCTCGACCGATTATCGAGCGGCAGGGAAATCGTGCAGATCGGCTCCGTGATCGGGCGGGAATTCTCTTTCGATCTAGTCCGTGCGCTTGTCGGATCGACTAACCAACACCTCGAGCAGGCTTTCGAGGAGCTCGTTCAGTCCGGGCTCGTGTCGGCACGCGGTCACGGATCCGACGCGACCTATAGTTTCAAGCACGCGCTGATCCAGGATGCGGCCTATGGCTCGATGCTGCGCGAGCGGCGTCGTGCAATTCACCTGCAACTCGCGGAAACTCTGGAAAAAGACGCGACGGCGGACGTGCGACCGCAGTTGCTCGCGCGTCATTTCGGCCAAGCGGCCCGTCCGGACAAAGCGATCGATTACTATCTCGAGGCCGCAGATCGCGCCGGCGGACGCGTGGCACTGGCGGAAATGGTCAGTTGCCTTCGCGAGGGCTTGCGTCAGCTCGAGTTTCTTCCCGATTCGGTCGAAACCAAACGGCGCGAACTCGCCCTCCAGGTATCTTTGGGGAGCGTTCTCGTCGACCATCAGGGGGGCGCCGGAGAAGAGGTCCGCGCTGCGTTCGAGCGCGCGCATGATATATGCCTGGCCCTGGGCGACTCCCGACAACTGATCCGCATCCATGACGGCTTGACAAACTATCATTTTGCTCACTTTGAGCTGAATAAAGTCCTGCATTACGTCGAAGAGATGCGCGAGGTTGGGCGGGAGACGGGCGACGCTCAGGCCGTGCTTATGGCTCATCGGTCCGGAGGCTTCGCGAATCTGTTGCTCGGGCGCTTGGCGGATGCCGTGCGAGAGTTTGAGCTGCTGATCAATCGGTACGATGAGAACCGCGACGGCCCGCACAGCGCGCTGGCAATTCGCGATCCCAAGGTCTCCGCCTATACCGCACTTGGTCTTTGCCTCACCGTGATGGGCCTGCCGGTGGCGGGGTCGGCAGCAGCGCAGAAGGGCGTGGCTCACGCTGAGCGGCTCAATCATCGGGTCAGCCTCACGCTCGCCTTGCGACGGGCGGGCGTTCAGCGCATGATTCAAAAAGATGTCTCGGGCGTGATTAATCTCTCAAATCGCCTGCTGAAAGAATCCGCCGAATACGAGACGTTCAAAGGCTCGCGCGATGGCACGATCCTTTACTGCTGGGGTCGATTGAACAGGCAGTGGGACGCGGACGTACTCGCCCAAATGCTGACCTGTCTCGACCAATTGGACGCCGCGCGCAATTGGGTCATGATGCCGCTTTACCTGGCGTCGGCGGCCGAAGTGGCGGGAGGACACGGCTTCCGCGACAAGGCCGTCGCGCTGCTCGATCGTGCCGCCGAATTGATGAGCCTCACGGGCGAGTGGTGGTGCGAGGCGGAGCTCACTCGGCTGAGAGCTCGTTTCAGTGCCCGTGATCGCGATGAATCCGTCACGCTGCTCGAGAGGGCTCTAGCCACGGCGCGGGACCAGGGTGCGAAGCTCTGGCAATTGCGTGCCGCGACGGATTTAGCCCGGCTTCACCGCGATGTGAGCGGGCCAGATGCCGCATACGCCACGCTCGGACCGGTTTATGCGGCGTTTAGCGAAGGTTTTGAATTGCCGGACTTGGCCGCCGCCAAGTTGCTTCTCGAAGAGATTGCTCCGGCAACGGGATGACTTGACTTGAGGGCTCTCACGGTAGCCGACGAGAACTCACGGTCTTGGACTCCGAAATGTGGCGAAGGTCCCGTGCCAGAGCTGCAAGATCGAACCCGGCAGGCGTTCGTTCGTATTTGCCGTCGATAAAGTCCTTGCTTAGCACCGCATAAGCTTCTTCGCAGTAGGTCTCATAGAACTCCCAGCTCATCGGCTTCAGTATTCCCCAGGTGACGACATAGAGATTCTTCGCGTCGTATTTGACGGCGGCGACCGTATGACCGTTCCTTCGCTGTGGTCGCGCGCCGTCGCTTTCCTTTTTCAACGACTTCGTCCAGGGCGTGTTGCGGACATGGTCCAGATTGCCCGGAATGACCGCGAAGTTAGGCAGCGATAGGCCGATATAGCAGGCTCCGAAGAGTTCGATGGTGAGTTTCGCCTCGACCACGTCTCGCGGGGTCAATTGCGCATAAGCCAAAATGCGGTCGCCCCCGATGCCCGACTGGCGCCAGTAGTTCAACACGTTGATCATATGTTTGTGCGGTTTGTGAACGTCACCGACGAACAGTCGATAAGCCCGCACGATCGCGCTGTCGGGGACGATCCGGGTCTTTCCGGTGTTGGCGGTCCAAACCGCGATCATGTGACCAGCCGCCGAACACGTGCAGCACGGGAACCGGTTATTCGCAAGCCATGGCCAGCGGTCGGCGCTTGGAACCGCGCGGGTGTAATCGACCGCGCGGGCGAGCCGCCCGACGTCGTGCATCAGATAGCTGCCAAAGCGCAGGGTCCTGGAATCGGACTTCGCTGGGAGTTTTCCCAACAT
>Ga0210408_10002105_pt1 | contig 19804 bp, 20 predicted proteins | sample IncBWH4MmetaG_FD_155471 | JGI IMG/M metagenome (GOLD analysis project Ga0210408, IMG submission 155471) | Forest soil microbial communities from Barre Woods Harvard Forest LTER site, Petersham, Massachusetts, United States - Inc-BW-H-4-M | ecosystem: Environmental > Terrestrial > Soil >...
AACCGCGCGAGTCGCAGCGCGAGCCACGCGGCAAAGGCAAACATCAGGACGACGGCCGCGACGCTCGTGCCGAGGGTGAAATTCAGCATGCGGGTGAGCGCGCGATCGCGCAGCCGCAGCCACCGATCGGGGGTCTGCGTGACCTGGAGCGCGCCGATCACTTCGAGGTGATCCCGATCGTAGATCGGTGCCTGCGCCTCGATCAGGCTTGGTGCGCCGGGGCGATCGATGAAGCGGCGGTAGAGCCGCGCGAGGAGTGGTGCGCCGCTGCTGAGCGTGCGTCCTTGCGCCAGCGCATCGACGTGTGCCAGCGCACGCCCATCGGGCGCGCTGAGCGCGAGTTTCAGGCCCGGTTGCATGAACTGCGCGAGGTAGGACGAGAGCTCGGGTGCCGCAACGATCAGGCGGCCGAGCGTGTGCAGGTCATCACTGCGCAAGGTGCCGTAGCTGATGGGAGCAGCGCCGCGCGCATCGCGGTCATCGACCAGCACTCCGAAGCGCTCGCCGAGCATCGAGAGTGGCACGCCGATCTCGACCCGGTAGCCCTCCCGGTATGGCTGCCACGCGGCGCGTACGCGCGGCTCGATGAGGACGCGCTGCTCACCGTATTCCCCCGATTCGATGCGCCGCGCGGTGAGCGCCCCGGGGCCGCTCGCCCCGAGGAACACCTGCTGCTCCTCGCCCTGACTGTCCTGGTAGCCGATCCACACGCGGTCTCCAAAGGTAGCGGGGTCCAGCCAGTTGCTGCCCGGAGCGTCGAACACCGGACGCTCATCGTGCACTTCGAGCAGCACGTACAGCATCCGCTCGTAGACACCGCTCAGGATGGCGAAGTGATGCTGCGCGTCGTGACTGAAATGGGCCCACGCGCCCGGCTCGCGCGGCCAATCGTCCGGGTAGCCATCGATGAGCGGTGCAGCGGACAGCGCGAGCGGCCTGAGGTCGTAGGCACCGGACGCCGTCCGCGTGCGCCCCGCGGCGGGCGCAGCCGCCGCGGGGCTCGGCTCCTGCGGCGGCGCAACTTGCGGCGTGTCGGACGCGGGCAGGGGCTCGCGGTACAGCAGATCGGTGCGCCCCTGGAGTGATGCCGCGATGGTCTGCGCCACTGCCTGGAGCGAAGTCTGCTCACCCTCGCGCAGCGCCGCCTCCATCTCGCGCGCGTAGCGGCAGCCAGCCCAGGGGAGCCCGAGCGTGGCGAGGCCGAGTGCCAGGAGCTTGAGGCGCAGCGACATCGCTCGAGGGGTTTACTCGACCCAGCGGTAGCCCATGCCGTAGACGGTCTGCAGGCATTCGAACTTCGCGTCGATGCTCTGGAACTTGCGCCGGATGCGCTTCACGTGCGAGGTGATGGTGTTGTCATCGAGCACCACGTTGGCCGCATCCATGAGCTGCTGACGGCTGCGCACGTGTCCGGGATGGCGGGCGAGGGCATGCACGATCCAGAACTCGGTGAGCGACAGCAGCACCACCTTGCCGTCCCACTGCGCCTGCATGCGCTCGGCATCGAGCGCGAGCGCTCCGCGCCGCACGATCTCGCTCGAGGTGTCGGGCCGGCGCAGCGCGTCCACGCGACGGAACAGCGCGTTCACCCGCGCCGTGAGGTGGGCGAGGCTCAGGTCCTTGGTGAGGAAGTCGTCCGCTCCGAGCCGCAGACCGGACACGGCGTCGAGCTCGCTGTCGCGTGCGGTGAGAAAGATGATCGGCAGCTCCGCCGACAATCCCCGCAGCTCCCGGCACAACTCGAACCCGCCCTCGGGCTCGTCCTCGAGTGAGATGTCGATGACCGCGAGGTCGGGTAGCCGGGTGTTGAACGCTGCCATGGCCTGCGCACGGTTGGCATAGCAGCGCACCGCGTAGCCCTCGCGCGTGAAGGCGGCGGCGTAGTTGTCGCGAATGGCCGCTTCGTCCTCGACGATGGCGATGAGGCGCTTCATGCAGGACTCAAGGCTACAGACTGTACGCGTGCCGCGAAAGCGCGCCGCGACCGCCACTTTGCGCCACAATTCGTCGCCACGGCGGCACTTTCGCCCCCTCACCCTGACCGGCGGCGGCCGCGCAATGCTCCCGTGTACTACGGGAAACTCTGCGCGACGCCAGCACCGCTCACCACAGCGCTCACGCGCCGCCGCGAGCGGCTCAGGAACTGGCTGGCGCTCCTCGCACTGCTGGCGATCGGCATCGTCTGATCAGAGAGCTCGTTGAGCTTATGACGAGAGCCGTGCTAGGTTGTCGCGGGCGTCGACCCACCAAGGCGCTGACGAAAGACAACAATCAAGCCGCGGCAGCTACCGACAGCACGCCTGCGGCGCGGCGGATATCGGGGAGGCCTCATGTTCACGCAGCTGATCGACCCGCTCGGCAATCTGACGCTGACCTGCCTGGTGGCTCTGGTGCCTGTCGTGTCACTGCTTGTCATGCTCGCGGTGTGGCGGCTTCCGGCCTGGCTGGCGACACTGCTCGGCTCGGCCCTCACGTTCCTGCTGGCGTTGTGGATATGGAAGATGCCGTTCAGCAACGGCGCGCACGCGTACGTGTTCGGCGCCGCAACGGGCGTGTGGAACGTCGACTGGATCACTTTCTGGGGCATGGTGCTGTTCAACACCCTGGCGGTGAGCGGCGTATTCGAGAACTTCCGCCGCTGGCTGATCGCCCAAGGCAGTCTCGATGTGCGGGTGCAGACCATGCTGTTCGCCTGGGCCTTTGGCGCGTTGCTCGAGGGCCTGGTCGGGTTCGGTTATCCGTGGGCGGTCGTGGCCCCGATTTTGATTTCACTCGGCATTTCCGATCTCAACGCGATCCGCGTCGCCGCGATCGCCAACAATGCGCCGGTTTCCTACGGCGCGCTCGGTGCGCCGATCATCGCGCTCGCGGCCGTCACCAACTATCCGTTGCTTGCGCTGTCGGGTTCGGTCGGCACCCTCGTCGCGGTGCTGGCGCTGCTACCGCCATGGGTGCTGCTGTACCTGGTGTCCGGCTGGGAGGGACTAAAGGGCGGCTGGCCGCTCGCCGTGGTCGGCTCGCTCGGCTACATCGCCGGGCAGTATCCGGTTGCCGTCCATCTCGGGCCGTACCTGCCGGACGTCGCGGGCGCCATCGTCTGCTTCGCCGCGCTGTTGCTGCTTTTGAAGGTGTGGCAACCGAGCAGGGTGCTCGGCTACGGCGGGGTGCCGGTCGATGCCGCGGCAGCACGGCAGACGCAGGGACATGGCCTTTCGCCCGGCGAAGTGCTGCAGGCGTGGATGCCGTTCGTGGTGCTGCTCATCGTGGTGGCCGCCTGGACCGGCCCCTGGTCGCCGCTGCCGAAGGTGAGCTGGTTCAAGGCTCAGGCGGTGGCCTGCTCGGCGCTCTCCGCCACCTGTCCCGAGAAGGGCAACGTCACCGCCGTGTTCAATTTCGCGCCCTACATCGGCGGCAGCGCGATACTGGTGTCGTGGCTCATCGTGGCCGTGCTGCTGCTCACCTCCGGGCGGCTCAAGAGCACGCAGATCGGCGAGGTGTTCCGGCGCACCTTCCATCAAATGTGGGGCGCCTGCCTGGTCGGCGTATTCATCTTCGGCCTTGCCTACACATTCAACTACTCCGGCATGGCGGCCTCCCTGGCGAAGGGCTTCTCCAGCATGGGCAGCGCCTTCATCATCGTCGCCCCGATACTCGGCTTCATTGGTGTGGCGCTGTCGGGCTCGAACACCTCCACCAACGCCATGTTCGGCAAGTTCCAGGCGCTGGTGGGCACGCAGCTGGGACTCCCGCCGCTGCTGCTGCCGTCGCTGAACTCGGTCGGCGCGGAAATCGGCAAGCCCGTCGCTCCGCAGACCGCAAGCGTCGGCGTCTCCACCAGCAAGTTCGTGCGCAAGGAGGGCGAGGTCATCCGCCACAACATGGGATGGACATTCATCCTGCTCGCGTACCTGATCTTGATCGCCATCGGCTGCTACCTCGCGCACCCGGCGGCGATGACGCTGAAATGAGGCTCGCGCTACACCGGCAGTGTCAGCGCACCATGTAGTAGGCACCGGGAAGACCGGGGCCGCCGGGGTACTCTGCGCGCACGAATCCGCGGCGCTGGTACAGAGCCAGGGCCGCAGTGTTGGTGGTGGAGACGAACAGCGAACACTGCTCGACGCCCAACGCTGCCTTGCCCGCATCGGCGAGCAGCTCGATCAGTCTCGTGCCGAATCCGCGACCGCGACAGGTGGGCGCGATGACCAGGCGGGCGAGGTGACAGCGCCCGGCGCGCAGATAGTACTGGCCGAATCCGCACAGCGCTGCGTCAGCGTCGAGCAATGCGAACGAGGGCAGGTCCAGCAGCTGGCAGTCGGCCCGGAAAGTCTCCGCGCTGAAAGAAAAACGAAACTCCGGTCCGCCCCAGATCCGGCAGCTTTCGGCGCTCGGAAACCAGTTCATCATCTCGAGCAACTGCGGCGGCGTCGCACGCGCGAGCGTCAGCGGTGGACCACCGGTCATGTCAGGAAAACCAGGTCTCAGAACGCGTTGATCCCGGTGAGCTCCCGCCCGAGAGTGAGCTGATGAATCGTCTCCGTGCCTTCGTAGGTGATGACGCTTTCGAGGTTCAACATGTGACGGATCGGCGCGTACTCGGCGCTGATGCCGGCGCCGCCGAGCATGTCGCGGCAGTCGCGGGCGATGTCGAGCGCCATGCGGCAGTTATTCCACTTGGCGAGCGAGACCTGTACCGGCTGCGCCGTACCGGCATCCTTCAGCCGCCCGAGCTGCAGCGCCAGGAGCTGTGCGGCGGTGATGCGCCGCGCCATGTCGGCGAGGCGTACCTGGATGGTCTGATTCGCGGCTAGCGGCCGTCCGAAGAGCTGACGTGTCGCGGTGTACTCGAGCAGCTGCTTCAGGCAAGCCTGCGCGGCGCCGATCACGCCCCAGCAGATGCCATAGCGCGCCTGCGTGAGACACGACAGCGGCCCCTTGAGGCCCACCACACCCGGCAGCACGCGGCTCTCGGGCACCACGACGTTGTCGAAGAACAGCGCCGCGGTCACGGAAGCGCGCAGCGAGAACTTGTGCTGGATCTCCGGCGCCGAGAAACCTGGCGTACCTTTGTCGATGAGAAAGCCGCGAATGCCATCGGGTGTCATGGCCCACACCACTGCGACGTCCGCGATCGCCCCGTTGGTGATCCACATCTTCGAGCCATTCAGTACCCAGTCCCCGCCGCGCCGCTTGGCGTGGGTCTTCATGTTGGCGGGATCGGAGCCGCCGTGAGGCTCGGTGAGCCCGAAGCAGCCAATGAGCTCTCCACGCGTCATGCGCGGCAGGTAATGCTGCTTCTGCTCGGCTGAGCCGTACGCGAAGATCGGATACATGCACAGCGATGACTGCACGGACACGAAGCTGCGGATGCCTGAGTCACCGCGCTCGAGCTCCTGGCAGATCAGCCCGTAGCAGACGGCGTTGAGTCCGGCGCAGTCGTAGCCCTGGATCGAGGAGCCGAGCAGCCCCTGGGCAGCGAGTTTCGCAATCAGCTCCTGCGGAAAGCGATGTTCCTCGAAGCAGCGCTGGATGATCGGCAGCACTTCGGCATCGACTAGCCGCGCCACCGAGTCCTGAACCAGGCGCTCCTCCTCGCTGAGGGTCGCGCGCACTCCGTACAGATCCAGCGGATCGAGCGCGCCGGCAGCCGCGGTGCCCGCGGCCTCGGGGCTGGAAGCGGCGGCTTTGGCCACGAGTGTCTCTCCTGCAGGAAAAAGGGGCTCCCCACTTGGGGGCGCGCATGATAACGGGTATCAGGAACCGCGGCATCCGCACCCCCGGGGTCCCCGAGAAATCATGCGTCTCGCTCGACGCTGCGAATCCCCGCCCGGAGTGAGCATGATTTCTTGGGGTGGGGCCGCAGTGGATTCGCGGCCAAGCTTGGGGCACCCTTCCGGCGTATGAAAATCCCGGAGATCATCATCGTCGAGACGGTCCATCAGCCGGGCAGTCTCGCCAAGGTGCTCCAGGTCATCGCAGACGCGGGGCTCGCCATCGAGCAGCTGGTCGCGCTGCGGCGCGACCAGGGACGCACGCTCTGGGAGATCACGCTCGAGATGGACGAGGAAGCCGATCGCTCGCTCTACGAGCGCATCGGTCAGCTGCCCAACGCGCGCTTCGTCGGCAAGTCCGATCGTGTCTTCAACCGTCACCGCGGCGGCAAGATCCGCACCGTGTCGACGCTGCCAATCAACACCCGCGAGATACTGCGCGACGTCTATACACCGGGCGTCGCGCGCGTGTGCCTCGCGATCCGCAAGAACCCCGAGGCGGCCTACGAATACACCGCACTCGGCAACACCGTCGCAGTCGTCACCAACGGCACGGCGGTTCTGGGACTCGGCAACATCGGCGCGCTCGCCGGGCTACCGGTGATGGAAGGAAAAGCCGCGCTGTTCGCAGACCTCATCGGCATCAACGGTGTGCCGATCCTCATCGAGGAGACGCTGCCGGCGCGCGTGGTCGAGATCGTCTGCGGCATCGCGACCACCTTCGGCGCGATCCAGCTCGAGGACTTCGCCGCGCCCGAATGCTTCGAGATCGAGGAGCAGTTGCGCGCGAGGCTGCCGAAACCGGTGCTGCATGATGACCAGCACGGCACCGCGGTGGTGACGCTCGCTGCGCTCATCAACGCCGCGCAGCGCTCGGGCGTCGATCTGCGCGCGAGCATCGTCGGGCAGATCGGCCTCGGGGCAGCCGGCAGCGGCATCGTGCGCCTGCTGCAGGCCTACGGGGTGCGCCACGTGCTCGGAACCGACCCTAACGCGGGTGCGGTGGCGCGCCTGGCGGCCTCGGGCGGGGAAGGCGTGACGCTCGAAGCGCTCATGCAGCGCGCCGACATCGTCATCGCCTGCACCGGCGTCAAGGGCCTCATCCCTCCCAAGTGGATTAGAAAGGGTCAGGTCATCCTCGCCCTGTCGAATCCGGACCCCGAGATCGAGCCGCTGGTGGCACGCGCCCACGGGGCCGCATTCGCAGCCGATGGCAAGGGCATCAACAACGTGCTGGCGTTTCCCGGCCTTTTCAAAGGTGCACTGCAAGCGCGGGCAAAGTGCTTCACGGATGCCATGCTCATGGCCGCAGCCGGTACGCTCGCGGGGCTGGCACGCGGCGATGAGCTCGTGCCGTGGCCTCTCGACCGGGAGCTGCACGCGAAGGTCGCGGCTGCGGTGTGTGCGGCCGCGCCGCGCTCTTGAAGCCGCCCGCCGAGACGCCTAGAACGGGACGCTGAAGCGCCGGTAGGCGGCCGCGAGCAGCCACAGCGGGCCGATGAGAAGGAACTGCAGATCCTTGAAGAAGGACGGGCGCTTGCCTTCGACTGCGTGTCCGACGAACTGCCCGATCCAGGCGATCACGAAAATGACGATCGAGGTGAGCCAAAGCGGCCACGGCAGCTCCGAGAGAAGCCGGATGATGGCGAGCAGCGCCACGAACGCCGCGAGCAGACCGAGCGCCAGCGCCGGTGAGAGCACCAGGTAGTAGATCAGCGCCGCTGTCGCGGCGAGCGTCGCCCAGTTGAGCCAGGGGGAGAGGGCGGAGAATTCCGGCGGCACCGGCGCCGACCACAGCAGCCCCATCACCGAAAGGACGATCGGCGGAACGCAGATCCAGTGCAGCAGCTTGTTGGTGGGATTCTGGTGGCTCTCGCCGTATTCGCCGAGCCACTCCGTTACGGTACGCATGGCGAAACGCTACGCGCCCGGCCCGGAGCCCGCAAGGCGATCCGGAGCCGGGACGCGGCAACCTCAGGCTGCCATCATTCCGCGCAGCTTGCCGAGCGCGCTCGACTCGATCTGACGGATGCGCTCCGCCGACACGCCGTACTTGTCCGCCAGCTGGTGCAGCGTCGCCTTGTCCTCCGACATCCAGCGGCGCTGGACGATCTCCCGGCTGCGTGCGTCCAGTCGGCTCAGCGCGCCGCGCAGCCGCGCCGAGGAATCGTCGGCGCTCTCGGCATCCTCGACCTGCTCGGCGGGATCTGCATCGGGTGCCGGCAGATAGGCTGCGGGACTATAGAGCTCCTCGTCATCCGCCTCGGGTGCCGGGTCGAATGACAGATCGCGTGCCGCGAGCCGCTTCTCCATTTCCGTGACCTCGCCCGGTGTTACGCCCAGATCGCGGGCGACGGCGAGGGTCTCCTCGGCCGACAGCCAGCTGAGGTTCTTCTTCAGACGCCGCAGGTTGAAGAACAGCTTGCGCTGCGCCTTGGTGGTCGCGATCTTGACCAGGCGCCAGTTCCGCAGCACGTACTCGTGGATCTCGGCACGGATCCAGTGCACCGCGAACGAAACCAGCCGTACGTTGAGCCGCGGATCGAAGCGTTTCACCGCCTTCATCAGCCCAACGTTGCCTTCCTGGATCAGGTCTCCAATGGGCAGGCCGTAGCCGCTGTAGCCTCGAGCAATGTGCACGACGAAGCGCAGGTGTGAAAGCACGAGCTCACGAGCCGCCTCCAGGTCCTCCTGCGAGCGGAAGCGCTCGGCGAGCGCACGCTCGTCCTCGCGGTTGAGGACCGGAATACGGCTCACACGATCGAGATAGGCATCGAGACTCCCGAGCGGGCCGGCCAAGGCCAGATCGCCCGGGCGGGCAACCAGTGCACCTGCAGTCATTGAATCTCCCGTGGTTCGGATGGGCATCTTAGCAGTCGACTCGTTAGAGTGCTAAAGGCCAGACAAGTTCCCAGGGCCCCTCGCCCTACACCCTTTCCCAACAACAGCTTGCGCGCGAGCGGGGCCGCGTGTAATCCCCCTTCTGGGGAGCCGTGGACCCCTCGGACGACGGGGCTCGGCCCCCGGGCTCGCCCCCCGGCTCGCAGAAGGGCGAAGCTTGAACTTGACCTAAACGGTGACCCGAGGAAAACGCGGGCGCCCGGGCTCAGGCGGGGCCCTCATTAACCACGGGACGGTTTCTCGGTAGAGTCGGAGAAAAGCTGCAGGGTTCCGCGCAGGATCCGGGGGCACAAGAAATGAGGGAGGCGCGATGATCACCATTGCTTCGCTGTGGCTGCCGATCCTGGTGTCGGCGGTGATCGTGTTCGTGGCGAGCACGGTAATCCACATGGGGCCGTTCTGGCATCGGGGCGACTTCCCGCCGATGCCGCGCGAATCCGAAGTGCTCGGCGCCCTGCGGCCGCTCGCCATTCCTCCAGGGGACTATTTCATCCCGCGCGCGAGCGGGATGCAGGAGATGCGCTCGCCGGAGTTCAAGGACAAATTGAAGCAGGGCCCGGTCGCGGTGCTGACGGTGATGCCTAACGGCATGCTGTCGATGCGGCGGAGCCTCGTGCAGTGGTTCGTATTTCTCATCGTGGTGAGCATCTTCTGCGCCTACATCGGCGGGCGCACCCTGCCCGCCGGCACGCCCTACCTGCGCGTATTCCAGATCGTCGGAGCAACGGCCTTCATCGGCTACGCGCTCGCACTGTGCGAGCTCTCCATCTGGTATCGCCGCTCATGGAGCCTGACGCTCAAAGCGGCGCTCGACGGGCTCATCTACGCAGCGCTCACCGGCGGCACCTTCGGCTGGCTCTGGCCGCACTAGGGCGAGCAGTACGTCACGCGCCGACCGTGTTATGACCGCACCATCGATCCGGCCGGCACCGACGCGGATAAGGCGCGTAAAAACTTAAGAATACGTCACGAATGCATGACATAAAGAATGCTCTGATACACTCAACTGACTCGGGGAGCGAGGCACAGGGGTCGATGAATAGGGTTCGCTGGTTCGGTCTTGCGACGACGGCCATATGCCTGTCGCTCGCTGCTGCACTCTCGCAGGCAGCCGTTCCCGCTGGCAGCGCGCATCGCACGCATCTCAGGTACAGTGCCCGCCCCTCACTGACCGATCCGGCACTGCGCTCGAGCGCGGCGCTCGTGCTCGACCTCAGTAACTCCTCGGTGCTCTATTCGCGGCGCTCGGACATCGCCCTCCCGATCGCCTCGATCACCAAGCTCATGACGGCACTGGTGGTCGCGGAGGCCGGCCAGTCACTCGATGAGATGCTGACCGTGACCGAGGATGACCGCTTCTCCGGCCGGGGCTCCGTCTCGAGACTCGCGCCCGGAACGCAACTCTCGCGCGGGGACCTCATGCACCTCGCCCTGATGGCATCGGAGAACCGCGCGGCCCATGCGCTCGGACGCACGTATCCGGGCGGGATCGCAGCCTGCGTGATCGCCATGAACGCCAAGGCGAGCGAGCTCGGAATGACGAGCGCGCGTTTCGTCGAGCCGACGGGACTCTCCGATGAGAACGTCGCGAGCCCGGAGGACCTTTCCAAGCTGGTGATGGCAGCCGCAAAAGTCGCCGCGATCCGCGAATACTCCACCGACGGCGATTACGAGGTGCATGTCGGCCGTCACCTCGTGCGCTACCGCAATACCGACTCACTCGTCAGCAAGCCCGACTGGAACATCGTGGTCCAGAAGACCGGCTATATCCACGAGGCGGGCCGCTGCCTGGTGATGCAGACCGTGATCGAGGACCGTCCCGTAGTGATCGTGCTGCTGAACTCCTTCGGTAAGCGCACGCGGGTGGCCGATGCGCGCCGCATCCGCCGCTGGGTGGAAGCGACCATGGTCGCTCGCGACGTGGGCACGGCCGCAACCACCTGAAAACCCGCCCCAAGAAATTGCGCTTGCCCTAGTCGGCGAGCGCACAGCGATCAGCAAGACGCGCAATTTCTCGGGGACCCCGGTTGGGGAGTCTGTCGCCACTCGGCAGGGTGGTCTTCAGGCGCGCGGCTCGATGCGGCGCAGGTGCCGGGCCGCCGAGATCCACGCACCGAGCCATCCGAGTACCGCCCCGGCACCGAGCAGAACGGCGATATCCGTCATCGAGGGGCCGTGCAGCAGATAGCGGCTGCCGTAGAGCCGCGCGAGCGTCGTCACCGGCTGACCCAGCACCAACACGGTGACGGTGATAATCGCCCAGGCGAGCAGCGCACCACCCAGGCCATACAACACACCCGTGTACAGGAAGGGCCGGCGCACGAAGGCGTTCGAGCCGCCAACGAGCTTGGTGACCTCGATCTCGGGCCGGCGGGCCGCGATCTCGAGCCTGATGGTGTTGCCGACGACCGCCAGCACGCCGATGCCGAGCAGGACTGCTGCGATGAGCAACAGCCGCCGCAGCACCTCGAGTATGGCGTTGAAGCGCATGACCCACTCCGAGTCGAACTGCACGAGGTCCACTTCGGGCCAGGCAGTGAAGTAGCTGCGCAGTGCCTCGAGCGCGGCGGCAGAGCTGTCCTCGGGCCGCGGCCGCACGTGCAGCACGTGGGGCAGTGGATTCTCCTTGAGCGCCACCAGCGCATCGCCAAATCCCGAGTAGGTCCTGAAGTCCTCGAGCCCCTGGTCCGCGGGGATCAGCGTGACGGAGGCGACATCGTGACGGCGCTGCGCTGCCTGCGCCAGCTGCTGGGCCTTCACGAGCGGAACGTCGGTCTTGAGGAACACCGACAGATCGATCGCGTTGGCGAAGTTGCCGGTCGCTGCCTGCGCGTTGGTCACGAACAGCCGCAGCGCAGTCGGCAGAGCCAGTGCCAGTGCGATCACGAGCAGCGTGAGCAACGTTGCGAGCGGACTGTGCACAAGCCGGCCGAGCGCCCCCAGCATGGCCTGGAGGTGGCGGCCGCCGGAGACCGCGAGACTCATCGGTAGGCCAGCACCGAGGGCAGCGGGTCGGCGGCGTCTCCCTGTACCTGGCCGTTCTCGAGCACGATGACCCGCTGGCCGAACTCGCGCACGAGGGTATGGTCGTGGCTCGCGATCACCACCGTGACGCCGACATCCTGGAAGCGCCGGAACAGTCGCATCACCTCGAGCGACAGGTCCGGATCGAGATTGCCCGTCGGCTCATCGGCGATCAGCAGCGGGGGCTTGCTGACCACGGCGCGGGCGATGCCGACGCGCTGCTGCTCGCCGACGGAGAGCTCGAGCGGCAACACACGCTCCTTGCCGAGGAGACCCACCTGGTCGAGCGCGGCGCGCACGCGCCGGTCGATCTCCTTCAGGGGAGTTGCAGCTACGGCGAGCGGAAGCGCGACGTTGTCGTACACCGGCCGGTCGGCGAGCAGCTTGTGATCCTGGAAGACCACGCCGATGTGGCGGCGGAAAGCGGCGATGTGCCGCGCCTTCAGCGTCTGCGTGTTACGCCCCGCGACCGTGACAGCGCCACGGGTCGGCCGCTCGAGCAGTGCGATGAGCTTCAACACCGTGCTCTTGCCGGCACCCGAGCGGCCCGTGAGGAACACCATCTCGCCGGTGTGGATGCTGAAGCTGACGTTATTGAGTGCCTCGCGCCCGTTGGGGTAGCGCTTGCTCACCCGGTCGAAAACGATCATGCCGCGCCCGCCTCGCTGCCGGTGCCACGCTCCTCGGGTCCTTCGGTGAGCGCGGTGGCGAAGGCCGCCGCATCGAACTCGCCGAAGTCCTCGGGCGCCTCGCCCACGCCGAGGTAGCGGATCGGAATTCCGAGCTCATTGGCGATCGCAATGACGATCCCACCCCTGGCGGTGCCGTCGAGCTTGGTGAGCACGAGTCCTGTGACGCCCACGGCCTGATGGAACTGCCGGGCCTGCACCAGTGCGTTCTGGCCCTGGTTGGCATCGAGCACCAGCAGCACCTCGTGCGGCGCGCTCGGGTCGAAGCGCTGAATCACACGCTTCACCTTCTTCAACTCCTCCATCAGGTGAGACTGGCTGTGGAGCCTCCCGGCGGTATCGGCGAGCACCACCTCGCTCCCGCGCGCACGCGCGGCCGACAGGGCGTCGAATACCACCGCGCCGGGATCGGCGCCGGGAAGCTGCGCGGCGAAGTCCGCGCCGGTACGCTCGGCCCACACCTTCAGCTGCTCGATCGCCGCGGCACGGAAGGTATCACCGGCGGCGAGGAGCACCGACCGGCCCTCACTGGTACAACGCCGCGCGAGCTTGCCAATGGTGGTGGTCTTGCCCGAGCCGTTCACCCCGGCGACGAGGATGACGAACGGTCGATGCGTGGGGTCGATCTGCAGCGGCTGCGCACAGGGTGCGAGGATCTCCGCGATCGCCTCGCGCAGCGCCGTGATCAGCGCACGCGCATCGGCGAGCTCGCGCCGCGCCACGCGCTGGCGCAGCCCTTCGAGGATGCGCTCGGTCGCCTCGACGCCCACATCGGCGGTGATGAGCCGCGTCTCGAGCTCTTCCAGGAGCGCGGCATCGATCTGCCGTCCGCGCAGCAGGTCGGCGAGATCGTAGGTGAGCCAGGAATTGCCGCGGTTGAGGCGATCGCGCAGGCGGCGGAGGAACCCGGGACGGTCCTCGCCCGATGCGTTGGCGTTTTCGGGAGCGCGGCGGAACATAGGCCGGCATTGTAGCGGGCCAAGAAGAAGGGCGGCCCTTCGGCCGCCCTTCGGGTGCTCGCCGCGGCGGCTTGGCCGCGTTACTGGACTGGAGCGCCCGGTGTAACCGGCAGATACGTGCCATCCGTGGCCGCGAACGTCACCGCTTCGGTCTGCATTTCAAAGAAAGCCGCGGAACTCGCCGTCGGATCGAGGAAAGAGCTGTGGACTCCCGCCGTGAATCTGACGACCGAGGGGGGCAGCGGAGGGGAGCCGGGAGCAGGATTGCCCGCGCCGGGCGGATGCACCTGTGTAAAGCCGCCGGCAGTGATCAGTAGGTCGGTCGCATCGTTGGGGACGACCTGGTCGGGACACCCTGCCGGCGGCGTCTGCGGGTTGCAACCCGCCGGCGGGGGTGTGGTGCCGACGACCTCGATCATGTGAATCGGATGCTGCAGGGCTGCGAGTCCGATGAAATTCAACGGATCTCCGGCGTCGAGGATCGACTGGCTGTCACGGATGTACTGGGCGAAGGGCGTCGTGCCGGGCGTCAGTAACCCGTTGCTCGCTTTCTCGAGACCCGCGATCGTCGGGGGACCGAATGTCGGTGACTCGATCCCGAGGTAGGCGAACTTGCCGCCCGGATTGGCAAGGGTGGCGGTCAGTATCGCCTGGCGGGGCATCACGGCGAGAAAGCCGGTGCCGATGATTGAACCCTGCGAATGGCCGATGAAATGGACGTCGAATGGATCGATGTATGGGGCCGTCGCAGGCGATGGCAGCGTGATGGTGCCGACAGACTCGGCGAGTGTCACCAGGTCCACCGACGATTCACGAAAGTTGTCGCGAAAAGTGAGCACGCTCTTCAGGTTGACGTAGTGAGAGCCGCTCGGGTCGAGACCAGGCAGGCCCGCGGCCATATTGATGGTGTTCAGGTCGAAGGTGCGCTCGATCGAGCCCGTCGCGGGCAACCCGAGAGGCTGGTACCACGGGTTGCCGGAGCTGGCGTACAGATAGGTGGTGGGGTCCTTGACGTTGTACGGCACCGTGAGCCCGTGCAGTGGCAGGTCCATGGCGATTCCGACGAATCCGCCGTGCGCGAGCGCATCTGCAATCCCGAACAGGTTCGTGCGGTTCGCCGTGAGCCCGTGCTGCAAGATAGTGACTGGCCAGCCGGATGTCGGTTTTGTCGCGCCGGAGCCGATGTTGGGCACCGTCATCAGCACCGGTACCTGCAGTGCCTTCAACGTCGGCACCGGGAACGGGTTGAAGCGCGTCGTGAGCGTGCTCATCTTGTCAGGCGCGGTGGCCGCCGATGCGTGCCAGTACTCGGTGTCCGGCGCGGTCGGGCTCACGGCGGTCGTCGCCAGGTAGTACGGGAGCGTCATCACGCCGACGTACACGTCGGCGAACCCCGGGCTATTGGCATTGAAGTCATGTGTGTTCAGCCCCGTCGGGCTCACTTTGATCAGCTGCGGAGTCGCGAGCGATGCGGCCGCCGCGAGCGTGTCGAGGGTCGACTCGGTCGAGAAGTCGAAGGACGCCACCACGTTCGCGGGATTGAAACCCGGCATGACCTGCGCCAACAGCTGCGCGAACCCAAGGTGCGCACCGGTCAACTGGCACAGCGCGTTCAGCGTCGGATCCGTGATGCTCGGGCAGGTCGGCCCGCCTGAGGCGAGAGCGCCCTGGAAGTTGGCATAGTCCACGTCGGGTACGGCCGGCGCACCGCCGACCGTGATGGCCTTGGTGAGCAGTACCAGATAGGCCTCGCCATTGCCTCCGTCGGCGGCGAGGCACGGGGACGTGGTCTGGGGTGGGGTGGGCAGGCAGGTGCTGGCGGCGAGCGGCTTGAGCGGCGTGATCTCGAGGATCGAAGGATCGTCTGACGCCGGCGCGACCATGTAGTCGGCCCCCGCGCACGCGCCACCCTGCACGCAGCCGACCAAGGGGACGAACTTGCCCGTGCCGCCCACGGCGGCGGGTTTCACCGGCGCCTTGGTGAGGTTGTTGGTGCTGATGTGAATGACCACGACGGCACCGGGAGCGGCGAGCGAGGCCGCATCGATCGGCCCGTTGAAGCGCTCACGGATCGGCGCAATCGTCGAGAAGCCATCGAGGGCGTTGACCGCATCCTGCAACGGCAGCAGCGGATTCGGCGGCTGGATGTTGAGTGTGCCGTCGGTCGAGCCCGCGAAGTACGCGTCAAAGGGGTAGGGCAGAATTCCCGCCGCGGGACAATACAATGCCGTGTTGGCTGGTCGTGCCGGACTACTGCACGACGGGGTCCCGGGGTTACCGTTGAAGCCGGTAAGGTCAGGCTGTCCGACCGTGCCGTAGCCACTGTTTCCGCAGCCGGCTACGAGCGACAACACGCCTGAGACCAGGCTGGCGGCGATGAGTCTTTTCATATCCCTGGAAGCTCCTGGCCGACCTTGTCACGCGTGAGTCAGACGCCGGCGGTCGGTGTTCTGCTGTAGTTCGCGAGCCATCTGATTCTTATGGCTCACCGGCCACCGCCGTGACCCCCTCCTGCCGGTGCTGCTTGAGCGCTGTTGAACGAGCCAAGCTAGAGTACGCTCACGGCGAGAACAGTGGCAAGGTGCGGCCCGGAAAGGACTGAGCGCGCTTGGCGTTGGGTGGCAAGTCGAAGCGCAGCGCGGCCGTTCCGGCGAGAAGGGCCGCGCGCGCGCGCATGCTGCGCATCATTGGCGGAACCTGGCGCGGCCGAAAGCTGCGTTTCCCCGCGAGCGACGCCATCCGCCCGACCCCGGATCGCGTGCGCGAAACGCTCTTCAACTGGCTGGGCGCAGCGGTGCGTGGCGCGCAATGCCTCGATCTTTTCGCCGGCAGCGGTGCCCTCGGTCTCGAAGCGCTCTCGCGCGGTGCGGCTCAGGTCACTTTCATCGAGCGCGATGCCAGCGCGGCCCGCGCGCTCAGCATGCTTCTCACGGAGTGGCAGGCCGCGAATGCGCGCGTGGAGCGTGCCGACGCCCTGCGTTATCTCGCGGGCGTCGCCCGGCCGCTCGACATCGTGTTCCTCGATCCGCCGTTTGCCTCGCAGCTGCTCAGTCAGGCCGCGGCGCTGCTCGATGAGCGCCACTGGCTCAAAGCAGGGGCTCTCATCTATGTGGAATGCGCGGCCGGCGACGGTCTGCCGCAGCTGCCTGCGAGCTGGCAGCCACTGAAGGCGAAGCAGGCCGGAGAGGTCGGTTATCATCTGTTTGCGCACGCCGCGCCGGGTACACATAACGCATGAAACCGAACGCCGTCTATCCGGGCACCTTCGATCCGATCACCAACGGCCACCAGGACCTGGTGCGCCGTGCCGCTTCGATCTTCGATCACGTGGTCGTCGCCATCGCCGCCAACCCGAATAAAACCCCGCTGTTCAGCCTCGAAAAGCGCGTCGACCTGGCGCGCCGGGTGTTGCACGACCTGCCGAATGTCGAGGTGCAGGGCTACGCCGGACTCACGGTGGATTTCGCCCGCCGCTACCAGGATGCGGTGATCGTGCGCGGCCTGCGTGCAGTGTCGGATTTCGAGTTCGAGTTCCAGCTCGCCAACATGTCGCGGCACCTCGATCGCAACTTCGAGACCGTCTTCCTGACACCGCAGGAGCCGTTCTCGTTCATTTCCTCGACCCTGGTGCGGGAGATCGCCGTGTTCGGCGGGGACGTGAGTGCTTTCGTGCACCCGATCGTCGAAGCGGAGCTGAAGAAGTACCGCCGGCCCTGAGGGCTGGCCGACGCTTTTTCGCCCCGACCCGGCGGGCGGCGCTGCGCCGCCGCTTGCGAATCCTCGGCATGCGTATGCGCTCGGCCGGCTGCGGCAGTGCCCCGGCACGCTTCAGCTCGAGCGCGCGCCACAGGTACCAGGCCGCGGTCGTGCGGTAGGGTTTCCAGCGCTCGCCCCACGCGGCGAGCGCCTGTGGTCGCGGCAAGCGCGCAAGTCCGTAGGCCGCCTGAAAGCCGCTGCGTACGCCGAAATCGTCGACCGGCAGCACGTCGGGTCTGCCGAGCTGGAACACGAGCAGCATCTCCACGGTCCACCGTCCGATGCCGCGCACCTGCGTGAGGCGCGCGATGATCTCTTCGTCGGTGAGCCGCAGCAGGGTTGCCGCATCGGGGACGACCGCGGCGAGTGTCTTCTCCGCGAGGTCCCGCAGCGCGGCGACCTTGGCAAAGGAGAAGCCGGCGCCGCGCAGGCTCTCGACTGAAGCTGCCAGCACCTGCTGCGGGGTCGGGAACACTCCGGCGCCACAGGAATCCACCAGCCGCCCGAGGATGGTGTTGGCGGCGGTGCCATTGAGCTGCTGGTGAGCGATGGCGCGCGCGAGCGTTTGGAAGGGATGGCAGTCGCCCTCCGGCGCAAGGCGGCTGGGACCCACGGCACGGATCAGGTTGCCGAGCACCGGGTCGGCGCGCGAAAGATGGTCGATGATGTGCCGGCTCATATAACGAGGCTCGTTGCGCGTGCCGCGGCTACTTCTGACAGCTCGGACAATAGTACGTGGAGCGCTGTCCCTGGGACATCGCCCGCACCGCATTGCCGCAGCGCCGGCACGGCTTGCCACGACGTTCGTAGACGTACAGCCGCTGACGGAAATATCCGGGCGCGCCGTCGGCCCCCAGATAGTCGCGCAAGGTGGTGCCGCCGGAGCGGATTGCCTGACGCAGCACGGTGCGCACGCCGCGCACGAGACGCGCCGCCTCCGCGCGCGATAAGCTGCGCGCGGCCCGTCCGGGGCGCACGCGCGCCCGAAACAACGCCTCGCTCGCGTAGATGTTGCCGACGCCAACCACCAGACGGCTGTTCATCAGCAGGTGCTTGATGGCGACGCGCCGTCCGCGGGTGATGTGGTAGAGATAGTCGCCATCGAAGGCCGAAGAGAAGGGCTCGGGCCCCAGATGCGCGAGCAGCGGGTGTCGCTGCGGCTCGCCAGCGGTGTAGAGGAGGCTGCCGAAACGGCGCGGGTCGTTGAAGCGCAGTGCGACGCCCGAATCCAGCAACAGGTCGAAATGATCATGAGCGAGACGCGGGGTGCCGCCCGGCACTGCGCGCAGGTTGCCCGACATGCCGAGGTGCAGCAGCAGTGTCCCGGACTCGAGTCGGAGCAGCAGGTACTTTGCGCGCCGGTCAACGCGCACGATTCGCTGCCCCGCAACCTTGCGCGGCAGATCGCGCGCCACGCGCCAGCGCAGCCGCGGCTCGTATACCGAGAGCCTGGCGATGCGGCGGCGACGCACGTGCGGCGCGAGGCCGCGCCGCGTCGTCTCGACTTCGGGAAGTTCGGGCAGGGCTACTTGATCTTCGATTCTTTGTAGGCGACGTGCTTGCGCGCCACGGGGTCGAATTTCCGCACTTCCATCTTGTCCGGGTGCAGACGCTTGTTCTTGGTCGTTACGTAGAAGTGGCCCGTTCCGGCCGAGGACAGCAGCTTGACCTTCTCACGCATGATGGCTCCTTCAGGCGCCTCAGAGCCTGTGGCCCTGGGCGCGCAGCTCTGCGACGACCTTGTCGATGCCCTTCTTCTCGACTGTCCGCATGCCAGCGGCCGTGAGGCGCAACGTCACCCAGCGCTTCTCGGTTTCCAGCCAGAAACGCTGCGTATGAAGATTCGGCAGGAAGCGCCGGCGCTTCTTGTTGTTGGCGTGAGAGACGCGGTTACCGACACCCGGCTTCTTGCCGGTGACCTCGCAGACGCGGGACATAAGAACAACCTTGAGATTCAGTAACTTAGGATCGAGGAGGCGACTCTCACCGACCCCGGGGCGGGCTTTATACCAGCCCCGCGGCGCGATCACAAGAAGACGCCCCTGCTCTGCGATAGTCCGGCAGCGGGCGGTTTATCGGTGTAGGTTACGCCCCGCCCGACGGCCGGCCTGGAGATGCTCCACGTGCTGGCGGCGCAATACCTACAAATACAAATCAACTCCCGGAGACTCATCATGACGCGATTGACTCAGCGCTTCTGCGCGACCGCCGCTCTGCTCGCTCTTGCGACCCTGTCGACCACCGCCTTCGCCGATGGCCGCGACTACAACGACGGACCGGTACAGAACGTGACCTTCATCCGCACCATCGACGGCCATTTGGATGACTACATGCATTGGCTCGCGACCACCTTCAAGAAACAGCAAGAGGCAGCCAAGGTCGCCGGCCTCATTACACGCTATGAGGTGCTGCTCGGTCAGCCGCACAACCCGCAGGATCCCGACGTCATCCTCATCATCGAGTACAAGAACTGGGCGGCGCTCGATCACCTGGGCGGCAAGCTCGATCAGATCAATGCCCAGGTCGAAGGCTCGGTGGACGCCGCTAACAAGAGCGAGGCAGACCGCGCCAAGATCCGCACCGTCTTGGGTTCGGAGAACGTGCAGGTGGCCGTGCTGAAATAAGCGCGGCCGTGCCGGCGGGCGGAGGTTACACCGCCCGCCGGTGCCCACCAATCAAATGAGTCCGTGCTCGGCGAAAAATG
>Ga0210408_10002107_pt1 | contig 19799 bp, 16 predicted proteins | sample IncBWH4MmetaG_FD_155471 | JGI IMG/M metagenome (GOLD analysis project Ga0210408, IMG submission 155471) | Forest soil microbial communities from Barre Woods Harvard Forest LTER site, Petersham, Massachusetts, United States - Inc-BW-H-4-M | ecosystem: Environmental > Terrestrial > Soil >...
CCGTAATGGGAATCTGACTGAGCAGCAGATGGTTAATTCCGCTCAATTCTGCAAAGCTGGTTGGCGATACGAACGTATTGATAACGTCGGCCATTGGGTGCCGCTCGAAGCGTCCGAACGCTTGAACCATCTCCTCCTTGACTATCTGCGCTGACCAAGCCGACTTGTCCGCTTTAGGATTCACACCCTTGCACCGGCCAAACGGATTGAGCAAGACCACGGCGTTGAAGCCGTGGTAGCGAATACGCCGTGACCTAGAGTGCGTATCAATATTTTCGGCGCTGGTCGCGAGGGCGTTTTACCTTTTTACCTTGATAGAGCGACTCGGTCGGCATTATTTGGGCGTGTTCGTTAGACCTCCTGCACGTGAATGAATCAATGCTGCCGGACTAATGTATAAGTTTTGCGATAACCGCACCCAGCATCCCGCGGCACCAGCGATAACGCAGGAGAGGCGGTCCCACGGTGCTATTCTTGCGCACACCGTGTTCGACGACGCGGTGCTGCTCGGGATTGAGTTCGTTTAGATATGTCGCGGCTGTCAGCACGGTTGGGCCCCCAGTATAGAATCGGTGATTCTGGGGTGAAGCACAACGTGGTGTTTTGGTCTTGGCGGGTGCCACTTTTTGGGTTCGGGAGCTGCACCTTTTCACCTAATCAGCGAACGGCACGCGTCGCGCACGTTCCCGAGCTGATCGGTGCCAATCACGCCGTAGCCGACTTCGAGCGTAGCACCATGAACCTCGGCCGTGGTGTGCTCACCGCGAGGGCTAGAACTGGGAGGCCCGTTTCTCCGATTTTGTATTGGCTACCCGGTGTCCGCTGTCCTTAGGCTTGGCGACGCAGTTTCCTGCCTTGCATGGCGCGGCCTGATCTCCGTAATTCGCTCGCTCCTTCGGCCCGAGATTTGCGGCGAGTGCCGACAAAACACCGACCACACATAAGGCAGCAAGGGCGCAGACAATAAGGCTTAGGGCACCTCGCAACACGAGATCGTTTAATGCACTTCGCCAAGGGAGGTCTCTGAACATCATTGTCTCCTCTCACATCCCTATCCCTGAAACCTTAAACCGATCTTGCAATAGCTCGGCATAGCGAGCCTCGTGCTGGATATTTTTGTGGGCCGAGATGAGCCTGCAGCGCTCGGGTATCGTAAGTATACGGATGGGCCGCGAAGGCGAGCTTGGCGACTGCCCCCGGCGCGCTCAGTTATCGAGGCATCCGAACAGTCTTAATAAGGTTTGAAGGTCAGGCTGGTGAAGCTATCAAGCGACCCGCCGCTCACCGCGCGAACACGGCGCCGTGTTCTCGGTGCAACATCTCTTTTGTTCCTTCGATGGAACGCAATTTTGGACTTTCACCCCGCCTTGCCCAGTGCAAGTTTGTAAAAGACCGGGGCGGGCATTCGGTAAGCAATCAATTTTTAGGAACCCCCGGCGCGCCCCGCAGGGCGCGAATGCTCTGCGGGACATTTTTTTTCTGTAATCAGCCTCCAGAGGTCGGGGTGTCGTGGGGCAAAGGGTGAATTGACGATGAGGTCGCTGCTCATTCTTGTTGCTATCTGCTTTTCGGGCACCGTATTCGCTCAGAGTGCGCCGCCCAAAGTCGGTAACAAACCGCTGGTTCAGCTAAAGCCGAAAGCGCCGATGGGCTGCAAACTCGTTGGAACGGTCCGGGGCACAAACCTATGGGCTGGTGATTGCGTAGGGTCAGAGCTTAGGGGCTCGACAACCACGACGGAAAATCAAGTCTTGCCTGAGCCGCAAGCGACCGGATCAATCACGCCCGATCAGAAAGAGTAAAAAACTCAATGTCCGCTATGCCCCGATAACCGACCAAATTCCGCAGCGCAGCGAAGTGACGCGATGGGCCAGAAGCCGACGTGGGACAGCAGATCAACTCTGGCGCAGCACTCTAAAAGCGCTTATTCGCGCAACCCGGCTGCCTTGAGAGCGGCGCGATATTTTTGGCGAAAATCGCTCTTGCGGTAAACCGGCAGACGGGAGGAGATCGTAAACTGAGGATCGTAAGTCAAAAGCATTTCTGCTGCCGCCCTCGCCTCTTGCTCGCGATTTAGAGACATCAAGGCCGTGATCTTGACGCGATGACCTGAAGTGAACTGCGGCCCTTCATCGATGCTTTGCTGTGCAAACGCCAGAGCCTGCTCATTGTGCCCTGCAATCAGATGGGCAAAAGCGATCCCAGTCAGAGTGGAGGCCATCTCGGGATCGCGTGGACTGAGCCTTATTGAGCGCTCGAAATGCGCGATCGCACGCTCGGTATCGGTGCAGGCATAAACCTTCACCCAGCCTAGGCTCGCCAGTATCTGCGATCCGTTCACGTTCAGGCGGGCGGCCTTCTCAAGAAGCGCAATGGAACGGTCATGTTCCCCCCAAAAGCCAAGCGTGTGACCCGCCCATCGCAGGACAGAAGGATCGTCGGAACCCAGGACAATTGCCTCTCTCGCAGCGGCAAGTCCCCTCTCGGGATCGCCGGGCGCACCCCATCCTTGTATCCAACGCGTCATGTAAGTGACGGAGAGAAACGCCTTCGCAAGCGCATAGCCGGGATCGAGCGCGATTGCCTGGCGTATGTAGTCCAGGGCGGCGTCACTGCCTTCGCGGGTGTATAGAGTTGTTTGCTGAAAAGCCCGGAGATAATAGTCATAGGCGTCGAGATTGCTGGTCGGCTTCGTGCGTGCGCGATTGATCTCGGCCTGCTTGATGGTGGGCTCGATAGCGCCGACGACTCGTTCAGTCACGGCATCCTGCAGCTCAAATACATCCTCCAGGGCACCATCGAACTTTTCCGCCCAAAGGTGTGCGCCGGTTGCTGCTTCGATCAATTGCCCGCTGATGCGCACCCGACCGGCGGCTTTGCGAACGCTACCCTCAAGCACATAGCGGACACCGAGTTCGCGGCCGACCTGCTTAATGTCGACGGCATGGCTTTTGTAGCTGAAGCTCGAATTGCGCGCGATCACGAACAGCGACGTGAAACGCGAGAGCGCGGTTGTAATGTCCTCTACCATCCCGTCAGCAAAGTATTCCTGCTCGGGATCGCCGCTCATGTTCTGAAACGGCAGCACGGCAATCGACGGCTTGTCGGGAAGCGCGAGAGGTTGAACAGGGCTGGTCGAGCGGTTCGCTGGCGAGGGAGCATCGCCGTCCAGCCGTGCGCTCCAGACACGCATCGGCTCGGCAATATTCTTCAGCGTTTGTTGACCCATATCGTCGAACGCCACATCGACCTTGGTTCGGATTTGACGTTGGGCGTCATCCGAAATGCATATCCCTCCCGGTTTGGAAATACCCTCAAGGCGGGCGGCAATGTTAACGCCATCGCCGAAAATGTCGTTGTCATCGGAAATGATGTCACCGATGTGAATGCCAATACGAAATTCAATCCTTTGATCCAGCGATACGGTGGCATTCTGCGCCGCCATCTTGCGCTGGACCTCAACTGCACTGCGGACTGCATCGACGGCGCTGGCGAACTCGATCAGCATGCCGTCACCGGTCGTCTTGACGATGCGGCCTCGATGGGAAGCTATAGCGGGGTCAACGAGGGCCTTTCTGACAGCCTTTAGTCGCGCCAGTGTGCCTTCCTCGTCATTCCCCATCATGCGGCTGTACCCGGCGACATCCGCCGCCAGCACAGCTGCAAGTCGACGTTTCACGTACTCGGTGGCCAAGGAGATGCCCCCCAGACGATCCGCAAGTTGACCTCCAAATAAAAGCATAGCTGGCTGCTCACGTTCTAGAGCAAACTTCCGAAATGGGTCAATCGCTACCCGGTCGAGCTTACATCAGTTCCGGCCATGTCCGCTGTGCCCCGAAAGCGGAAGCAAGCTCGCTGCCGTGATATGCCGTTGCGGGTTGATGGTGACGCACTTGACGTCATGCGGCCCATTGAAAGCTGGCACTGTGCCGCTTCAGGAAATTTAGCGCGGATGTTGTCTCATCGTTGCCCGGGCCTGAAGCGGTTGTACCTTTGCACTTGCTTGAACCTACTTCGTTTGGTTTGGCCGCCCAGCTGCTTGACGTGCGATCTGTCCCAATTTGATGTCAGCTATCGGGGCTGAACGGGACGTGGCGCAAACATGCCGGTTTGTCTCAGCTTGACCCAAGTCGGACCTCCAGCTCTTCCGCGATTACCGCTCGCAAGTCCGCTGCAAAGTGCTAGGCTCATGCTCCCACTGAGCGTGGCTAGTCTGGTCGTTCGGAGGTCGCTGTGACAGAGCAGCGGGTTCAAAGGCGATTAGCGGCGATCTTGGCCGCTGACGTGGTCGGCTATTCCGCTCTCATGGAACGCGACGAGGAAGCCACCTACGCTGAGTTCGAGCGGCTCAAGCGAGAATTGATCGAGCCTTGCCTCTGCCGCCACGAAGGGCGGCTTATCAAGACAACGGGTGATGGCGCGCTCGCCGAGTTCGCAAGTCCGTCGGCTGCGGTGCGATGCGCGGTGGAGATACAGGAAAGCATCGCGTCAGGCCGAAGCTCCCTTAAGCTACGCATCGGGGCCAATCTCGGGGAGGTTATCGTCGCGGCTGACGGCGATCTTTTTGGCGACGGGATCAACATCGCTGTCCGGCTAGAAGGCGTCGCCGATCCGGGCGGCATCCTGATTTCCGAAAAGGTGTACAGCGAAGTCGAAGGCAAGCTGGACGCCGGCTTCGAGGATCGCGGCGAGCAGCAGCTCAAGAACATCTCCAAGCCGGTCCACGCTTACGCTGTGCGCACGGGAGCCTATAGCGCGCTGACCGAGGGGCTAAGTGTGGCCCCGCCACTTCCAGACAGGCCTTCCATCGCGGTTCTGCCGTTCCAGAACATGTCCGGCGACCCCGAACAGGAATACTTCGCGGACGGAATGGTTGAGGAGATCATCACCGCGCTCTCGCGGTTCAAATGGTTATTCGTGATCGCTCGCAATTCGAGCTTTACGTTCAAAGGCAAAGCCGTCGATATAAAGGAGGTCGGACGCAGGCTCGGCGTGCGTTACGTCCTTGAGGGGTCTGTGCGCAAGGCGTCGGGGAAGGTCCGCATCATCGGGCAGTTGGTTGACGCGGTGACGGGCGCTCACATCTGGGCGGACAGGTTTGAGCGTGACCTGACAGACGTTTTTGCTCTTCAGGACGATGTGGCGGTCGCTGTTGTCTCGGCCATTCAGCCAAAGTTGCTTCAAACAGAAATTGCGATGGCAGCGCGGCGGCGACCAGAGAACCTCACCGCATATGATCTTTTTCTTCGTGCAATTCAGCAGTTTTATCTAACGACCCCCGAAGGGGTGGCCGAGACGCTCCGGCTGGCTCATCGCGCTTTGGAGCTAGACCCTCGGTTCGGCTATGTCGCTGCTCTCGCAGGTCAATGTCACATGCGAAACGTCCTTTGGGGCTATGCTGTCGATCCGCAATTCGAGCGCAAGGAAGCGGTTCGGCTTCTTCACTTAGCCTTGAGCCTCGACGATGGTGATCCGGACATATTAGCAATGGCTGCACTAACCTCTGCGTACATGGTCGGCGATTGTGAAAGCGAGATCGAAATGGCTGACCGCGCGGTCGCGCTCAACCCCAATTCATTTTATGCATGGAACAGCAGAGGCTGGGTCTATAGAATTGCAGGGCTGCCGGAGGAAGCTATCCGGAGCTATGAACGAGCCATACGAATGAGCCCGGTAGACCCGCTGCTACACCGGTCGTTTGTTGGGATGGGGTTGGCCTTTGTTGAGCTTCGTCGCTTTGACGAGGCAATTGTGGCAGGGAAGAAAGCCCAACGTCAGACCCCCTTCTATGTGATAGCTCACCGCTGTCTCGCGTCTGCTTTCGCCCACCTCGGACGTGACGCTGAGGCGCGTGAGGCGGCGGCGCGTGTGCTTGAGCTTGATCCCGCCTTTACAATATCGGCGTGGATCGCTCGGGGCGGGCTGTCACACGCGAAGCTGTTGATCGAGGGCCTGCGGAAAGCGGGATTGCCCGAATGAATGTGTGCTGCGGAGGTGATCGAATAGGCCGCGTCACTTCCGCTCTTTGGCACAAAACCGACATGCCAGAGCAGCCGGATGATGTCCGTTCATCGGCGTAAAGCAGAACTTCATCGGCGTAAAGCAGAACTCGCGAACGTTGGTCGCGCGCTCCCTTCGAGACGAGGTAGTCGCGTGACCAACACCCACCTAGCGGTGCTCGCGCGGCTGCCAAATCAAGGCAACAAACCGGGCGCGCTCACCTGCCAATCTTCGTGCGCCTCAACACGGTGCCGGGATCAAGCGTTCTTCGATCTCAGGATCGGGAAGCCACGAGTAGCCGTCGTCAATTACCTTGGCGTTCGGAAATAAGTCGAGCTCGTGCGCGTCGGCGGCTCGTTGTGCATCGGCGCGCGTAGCAAAATACGCCGGGAGAGTATCTTGAAGCATCGGATAATCGTCGCGATAGGCGAGCCAGTGACCCTGTCGATCTTGTTCGACCCGAAGAGACACGTACACGGTGTGCCTCCAGTACAAAGCGTGGTTCTCCCGCTCCCACGGCACTGGATTTTTCTTGCAGTAGTCGATGAAGGCCGGGATTGCATCGTCGAGAGACTTGACGATGCCGACATCGCTACCCTGATACGAGGGCCTGAAGCAGGAGGTCACTTCATATTGACCGTGTTGGCCGCAAAGCGGGTAAACGCGGGCAACGATGAAGTCGGCGTCAACGTTGAGGATAGCGTGATAGTAATGTCTATTGTGAAGCATGAAGGTGGTCATGGGATTATCCCCTGATGGTTAGAGTTTGGGTAGCAAATCGTTGGGGACGATTTCATTCTGCGGACGGGACGAGCCCATCCTCTTGTAACCGTGTTACCGGCTCGACCACCGGGCATGAGACGGCGCGACTTGATCGGAATGAAGTGCAGGGCCCGCATGATGACGGCAAGCCGCCGCGCTGTACCCGTGGTCGCGGGCACCCGAAGCAGATCGAGTAGCGCGGCGGTGGAAATGGCATGCTTACCGCGGACAGCAGCTGCTACCGTGCTACACCAAGGGTCCTCGTATCGCGCATCCAACTCGGCGCGGGCCTCTGCCAATTTTCCTAGAAGCGACATCGATGCTCTCCCGGGTCAGCGATCCTCGGTCCCTTTTCGCGGCCGATCCGCTACGGGTTTTGGTTACCATAGGGCTTATTGGGAATTGCTTAAGCGGTGGCAAATGGCTGTCTGGGCCGACAGTAAGAAGACGGCAGGGTGGGACGGGAGCATCGGTGATGATCGGGATCACCCGAGTGTATGGGAAGGGTAGCGCGGTGACCTTTTTTCCTTAGCACCTTGGCAGGAACCGATTGACGATCCTCCTCGGACGCCGCCCTGCTGGCGTCGCTGCCAGCCCATCCAGCCCATTTCTCAATTGCCGCCCTAAGGAAATGATCTTTTCATCACTGCATATCCTGAAGACCTAATAGGCACCTCCCACATGCCACATTAGAGAAATGGGCTGGATGGGCTGGCAGGGCCGACCGGGAGCGGCCCGCGCGGGCCGATGTCGTGCGCGTCATGTCGTTTTAGAGGTCCGCAAGTTCTCGACTATCTCGTCGAGAGCTACATCGCCCTCGGAGGCGCTCCCTGTATCCTCGGCCGTCTGCGTGGCCGCTGCCGGGGCGGTGGCGTAGACCACAATAGGCTCATTTTTCGACGGCCTTTTGGGTGGCGGATTGCTGATGCGCGCGCCGAGAATATTGTGCACGTCACCGCCACCCTTCCGCACGCGCTGCTCCTTGACCTTGCTGGCGGTAGCAGTGTCGAGGTCGCGGTAGAACCAGCTCTTGGAGGTAGGTGGCAGGCCGTTGTCATGGGCAAAATCGAGGTAAGCTGAATACATAACATTCTTGTCGACGGTGGCGGCGACGTCCAGCGTCAAACACTCCTGCACAAATGCCATTATTGGAGAGCCTTCACGAGCCAGTTCTTCGCGCATCTCAGCCGAACAAGCGGGCTCGGCGATAGGACCCCTCTGGCGCATTCGCCGGAGACCATCGAGTGCCCAGAGCAGGATCGCCGGAAGCTCTGGCTTGATCTTGTTCTCGAATAGGTGTCGGTCTTCCCGCCCATAGAACGACTTTCGTGTGCGGAAAGTGATAATCCGGCTTGCAAGCGCACCTGAAGCATCCTTGAGCTTCGGCATCTCGTTGCTGATCAGCAACAACTTACAGGGCAACGACCCAGTCCAATGGCTCTTGTTCTTGCGGTCAATCGTGAACAGCCCTCGACCGCTGAGCTTCAGTACATGTTCAGCGAGCAAATCTTTGTCGCACTTGGAACCAATCCGCATGTCGCCGACAACGGCGAGCTGCTTGCCGATGAGCTGTGACATGCCGAAATTGGTGCCCATACTATCGAGTGTGGGTCCGCAGATTACAGTCGGCGAGAGCAAGGATTGCAGTGTGTGTCGGATCGTATCCTTGCCGCTTCGCTTGTCACCGAGCAGCATGTACACCTTCTCCTGCGATACGTCACTCGATAGGCAATAGCCAAACATCTCCTGCAATGCCGCGATCTGATCTTGCTCACCATCGAAAACCTGATCCAAAAAGTTAAGCCATTGGGTTGGCTCGGCGGCGTTGAGGTCGTAGTCAAAGCCCACACCGTGCGGCGTGAAAAGCATTGGGTCAGATGGGGTGAACTGGTTTGAATTAATATTCAGAATACCATTCGGGAAACAGATAAGGTCCGCCGGATTGGGTCCCGCGCGACTGTCGAGCCAATGCGGTTGCTCAACCGTCGGCACCACGTGGCCGAGAGCTTTGAGTGCCTCGCTAGTTTCGCTGACGCTTGACTTGTTCGGCGCGAACGAAACCACTTCCGTTTTCGTTGGCTTCCCCTTGCAAGGGACCTTCTTGTCGCAATGGTCCAAAAATTCATAGAGGTCTGCCCGTATCGTGTCGTCGGCGATGACGGTGTAATGACCACCCTCGTGGTCATAGTAGTCATCGCGGTAATGATAGAGGTTCGGCCGCTTCCTGCTCCGGTAGATACGAGCGCGATCCATGTGGTCATCCTTGGGGACAACAAGGCGTTCGTCCCCATTATCGGCGCTTTTTTCACCTGCGTTTGGCGTTTGCTGGGCCGTTCCGCCGCTTTGGTTTGGCTCGGGCCGGATGTTAAGCGGGGACTTACCCTTCGCGAGCAGCGGGCACCCTTCGCAAGCCGTGCTGCCAGCGCCCTTAAAGGTGGCGCATGATGGGTATCCAAGTCCGAAGCTGTCTCTGTCAGCCACCTTGCGACTGAACATCTGGTCCGTACCGTCCGGGGTGTAGCGCGCATCCCCTTTGCTGATCGCGTGTGCGAGGTCATTTCCGCCCTCCATGAATGTGGTACCGAGGATTTGCAGCATCCACAGGCCCTGATTGTAGCCGTTGCCGCCTGTCTTCAATGCCTCGTCGTACATCGGGCACTGGTCAAAAACTGCCTTGGGGTGAACCAGCCGCTCCAGTCCAGCCGATAGCTTCTCGTTGTTGTCGATCCCCTTGAACACCGGGCTCGGCTTCGCGCCATTGAAGGCTGCGGCCTCGAAATACTCGGAGTGGGTCTTGGGAGCAGCAGGGGGCGCGATAACGGCGTACTGCTTCAGGTCTTGAAATGGCTTGGTGGAAAAATCGTATTCGACAATTGTGGTGGTGATGAGCGTCACTGGCTTTGGGTTGGCAAGGTCCTTGCGATTGAAGGTCGTTGGCAGACGCATCAAACGCGCCACATCAGCCGTGCACGTTGGGTCGATCTTTACCCCTTCCTTCAGGAGCAGCGCCTTGAAGCCCTCCGCGAGCGGCCTCCACTCGTCGACGGTCAGCACCGTCAGACTGCACCAGTAGACGTGTAAGCCATTCCCTGAGTGCACCACAGCGCTCGGGGCAGGTACGTTGTACTTGGCGAGAACTATGAGCAACGCCCTCATGGCGGCCCGCTCGTCCGGGTACTTCTTCGGGTCGGCGGGGTCGAGATCAAGGTCGATCCAGAGAGACTTGACCGCCAGCGCGTTCTTGGCATTGCGGAGGGCCATGTAGTTGTTGCCACTCTTGTTCGGGCCTTCGTTGTCCTTCTGCAGGGACATGCATTGCCAGAAGCCGCGGTAGCGGGGCTGTGCTTTAGCGTACTCAGCCATCCGAACGAAACCATCGAGCGTCTTGAACGCCCAGCCGGGCTTCCCCGAGCCATACTCCTTCTTGCCGGGCTTCGGCATGTAGTCGAAGTGCAGGTTGACGTGGCCGGGGTCATTTTCCCCCGGCCATGGCACCACTGCGCGCATAAAGCGCTCGATGGCATTCCAGTTGGTCGTCGCCTTATTCGCAAGGAGACCACCTGCGCGGGCATCAAGATCGGCATCTGAGGCATTGCTCGCGCCAGCCACTGTGTTCGCCGTCGGCGCGGAGGGCTGGACAGGCGCGCCCAGATCAGCGAACCCGGCGTCCGCGATCGCCGATGCGGCCTCCGGAGCTGGACTTACCGTGGCAGTAACCGGCGTGTCCTCAAAGCTGGCATCGAGGCTCATTTCACGCCGCCTTTTCTACGCTTGCTTCCGATGCCACGTGGGTGGGCTGAAGGGTCGTCGCGATGTCCATGAGGAGTTGACCCAATCGAGCAAGAACGTCCGGCTTCACGGCAGTTTTTGCGAAGCGGTCGGCTTGCCGTGTTTTGGTCAGCCTATCGAGTGTCGTCACGGCTGCGGTAAACGTAAGGTCTACTTGGTCTCGCGGGTTGACCCCCCTTCGCGAATGCGATTGAGCGCCGACATTTAGCTCGGCTAACGTTTTGTTGATGATGGCTTTCGCCTCATCGCGTCCGAGATGCCTTTCCTTCGCGGCCTTGATTACTGCGTCCGCTATCTCAGGCTGCTCATACCGCGATATCAGGAAGAGAGCGGAGGGGCCGAGGTTCAAATGCGCAACGGTTGCGTATTTGGTGACGTATTCGGCCGCCTTCACGTAGTTCTGGGCGCTCCGCTTTGACATCGAGAATTCTTTGTTCAACCACGGTAGCCATGCGCCGTGCGGTAGCTTCTCCCTTGCCTCCGCGAGCAGACCGCCGATTGTAAGGATATCAGTGGTCTCGCGCTTGAGAGCCACGTGCAGTTCACCCTTAATGATGTCAATCGTTCGATTGAGGAGTGTCATTTCACCCCTCCTTGCGAATGCATGTTTTTGTTGTCCGAGGTGGACCGCATCGGCCCACTCAATTGGGAGGCGACCCACTCATCGAGGTTGACGGGCGTATAAACCGGATCACGACCAATGCGTTGGAAGACCGGGCCGCCACCAAGCACCGCGTACTTCGCCAGTGTGCTTGGGGCGCGGACCACGCCGTGGACTTCATGAAGATATTTTGAGGCCGCCTTTCGGCGAAGAAATCGATGAGGCTCCATGTGGGCACCCTTTTCTAGAGGTGCCCGGCAATGCCGGGCGGGTGCCAGCAACCTCTTTCCGATTTCCTTAATCCAACCTTAATTCACGAAAGTGTGATCAGCCCGTTAATCAAACGGCAACTGATCGAAGCGGCACGATTTCGGCTCCCACATGTCCGTCAAGCGCCGCGCCTATGCGGGCTGCCACGCGGTCGGCTGCCGCTACGAGTGCTAAATCAGGGACGTGCGCGTAGCGCGCTGTTACTCCGGGAACCGAGTGTCCGAGCAAACCCGCAATGGTTAATTCTGAAAATCCCATTTCCGCGGCGGTCGCAGCGAAAGAATGACGCAGCACGTGCACAGTTACTCCCTCCAATCCCGCCTTCGCGCAGATGCGTGCCAAGATTTTCGGCAAGCCGATCATATGGCCTTCGCCATGTGCGGCGGGAAAGACCCAAGGACAATCATCCCGCATAGGCCGAGCTTCGATAAGCTTGATAGCCTCCTTGCCGACTGGGCGGAGTTGAGGGCCGCTCTTGGTATCCTCGAAGCGGATGCAGCCCGCGCGGCCGTCCACCCAAGCGCGCCGAAGCGCGAGGCACTCCATGCGGCGCAAACCAGTCAACAACAATAGCTGGATCGCTGCCAAGGCTGCCGCGTTTCCTCCCTCCTTCTCGGTTATGCGGATAACATGTCCCAGTTTTGTGATCTCTTCGGTCGTGAGGAACCGTCGCTGTTTGCGATCCGGCGGCTTCTTCACACCACGAGCCGGGTTCTCCTTGATCAAGTTGAGCGATTTTCTGGCGTATTCGAGGATGGTTGCCGTCATCCCTAGCGTGCGAGCGGCGACACCGGAGCCGCCCGCAGCGACGCCTCCACGCCCTACCCTCCTGCGAGGCTTTGCGGTTTTGCCAGCGATGATGTCCGCCTTCATCCGCTCGATATCGGCGGCTGTCAGGCTGCGCACCGTGAACCGCCCTATCAGCGGCTTGACATGCGTTTCGATCCTGCTGATGTCCGCAGCGAGGGTGGATGCTTTGATGCGCGCTTTCGCCTCCACGAGGTATAAGTCGCACAATTCGGACACCGTCATCGCCCCGCGAATTGCGTGACGGTCGGCCGAGGGATCCCTGCCCTTGGCTACGTCACTCAAAGTGTTTCCGGCTAATTTTCGGGCCTCGTCGGGGGCCAGCGTGCCTACCTTGCCCAGCGCGAGACGGCGCGTCCGCCCCTCCTTGTTTCGGTACTGCACCAAATAGGAAGCGACGCCGCTCGGCTTCATTCGAACGCCAAAGCCTTTCAAGGAGCCGTCCCCGGCGTCCCACAAGAAAACCTCTCTTCCGTCGACCGAGGGCCGAAGAGCATCGAGAGCGCGCTTGGTTATCTTGGGCATTGACGCCTCCGTTATTGCCGCATCGGGCAGGCCACGCCTCCCGTATTGCTTCCCCGTCGGGCAACCCGCGCTCGGGGAAGCGCGGGGGAAGCACCGGAAAGTAAACGAGGTAAAACTCGATCAAGCACCCGTAACACGGCGCTACCGAAAAAGCGTTTATTAATCAATCACAAGCAATAACGGGCAATCGCGAGGAAGAAGAAGAAATCCGCTCACTCTGACCTTGCCAAGGTCGGGGTCGAGGGTTCGAATCCCTTCGCCCGCTCCAATTTTCTCCCAACTGGCAAAAGCTTGACGAAGGCCCGCTGTGCAGGCGGGCTTTTCGTTTATGTCGTCAAACAGAAAGCCGGAAAAACTGCTCGAACCGCTTCCGCCACCGCTAATCCGCGCGATGCGCTTCTTTGCGCATGCGGATGTGGTAAGCTTTTCTGGTCTGGGCTACCTCAATTCAGACTAAAAAGTTCGTCTTCGTAGGCGGACAAACAAAACAACGTCCGCAGCCGCTCGGCTGCCACAGGGAGAGTGACGCGATGCAATCGGCTTTCAATCGATCTATTCTTGCGCTCGCAACAATCGTCATTGTCGCGGGAGCCGGACCGGCCGCGGCGCAGGATAAACCGCTGAAGAAGTACGAGTCCGGTACCAAGGATTTCTGGAACAATCCGCCGCCGGACTGGTTCCTTGGCGACGAGACGGAGGCTCAAAAGGGACTGACGCCGGTGGCAGGGCCGCCGACCGGTTCGTCGGACGCGGAACTCGCGGCTCTGATCAAGAAGATCAAGCTGCCGGAAGGCTTCAAGATCGAGGTTTACGCCTCCGGCGTGCTGGCCGCCCGGCAGATGGCCTGGGGCGACAAGGGCACGCTCTTTGTCGGCTCGTTCGGCCTCGGCAATGTTTATGCGATCAAGGACAACGGCGGCAAGAAGGAGGTCAAGACCATCCTCAAGGGGCTGAACATGCCGACGGGGCTGGCCTTTCAGGACGGCGCGCTCTACGTCATCGCCGTCGACAAGCTGATCAAATACGACAACGCCGAAGCCAATCTCGACAACCTCGGCACGGGCAAGGTGGTCTATGACGACATGCCGTCATACGCCGCGCATGGATGGAAATATCTCGCTCCGGACAAGGACGGCTGGTTCTATGTGCCGTTCGGCCCTCCCTTCAACATCGGAATCCCGCCGACCAGTGTGTCGCAGATTCGCCGGGTCGATCCCAAGACCGGCAACGCCGAACTGGTAGCGCTCGGCGTCCGCAACAGCGTCGGCGGTGACGTCGATCCGCGCAGCGGCAAATACTGGTTCACCGAGAACGCCCGCGACTGGATGAGCGACGATATCCCGAGCGACAAGCTCAACGTGATCTCGAAGCTCGGCGAGCATTTCGGCTATCCCTATTGCCACCAGGGCGATCTGCCGGATCCGAAATTCGCCATGGGTCACAAATGTTCGGAATTCACCGCACCGGTGCTCAATCTCGGCGCCCATGTCGCCCCGCTCGGCATGAAGTTCTATACCGGCAATCAATTTCCCGCCGAGTACAAGAACTCGATCCTGATTGCCGAACATGGTTCGTGGAACCGGCATAAGTATCAGGGCGCGAGGATCGTCCGCGTTACCGTCGATCCCGATGGCAAGAACGCCAAGGAGATGGAGTTTGCCTCCGGCTGGATCGAGGGGGACCGTGGCTATCTTGGCCGGCCGGCCGACGTCATCCTGGACAAGGACGGATCAATCCTTGTCGCCGATGACTGGGCGGGCGCCATCTACCGCATTAGCTACGCCAAGAAGTAGCAGGGCTTGAACAATGTCGAGGCTGCGGCCGCCCGGGAACGGGTGACCGCAGCCTTGCGTTTCTGCCTCGTCGCGTGCGCCGCTCCAGAAACCGGAAATGTCAGTTATGCGTCCCTTGTCTCTTCTCGTTGGCCTCTGCGGTACGGCGTTATCCGTCGTTCCGGCTCTGGCCGCCGATCTTGCCGCCGGCAAGGAAAAGGCGGAGATGTGCGTCGCCTGCCACGGCGAAAACGGCATTTCGCAAACCGAAAACATTCCCTCGCTCGCCGGTCAGCCCGATCAATTCATTCAATGGCAGCTGGTGTTCTTCCGCAGCGGTACGCGCAAGAACGAGCAGATGCAGCCGATCGTCGAACAGCTCGGCAACGACGATATTCGCAATCTCGGCGCCTATTTCGCCTCGCTCGATCCGCCGAAATCCCCCGGCGACGACAATCCCGATCTGTCGCAGAAAGGTGCGCAAGCCGCTGTCGGCCGGCGCTGCGCCTCATGCCATACCGATACCTATGCGGGCTCGAAAGCGGTGGCGCGCGTCGCCGGCCAGCGGGAGGAATATCTGGTGAAGGCGCTGCACGATTACAAATCAAGCGTTCGATCCGGCGGCGGCATGGCGGCGATGGCGGAAGTCGCCTTTCCGTTGAGCGAGGAAGAAATCACCGCGCTGTCGCATTATCTCGCCCACTTCAAGCAGTCTTCACCTTGAACTTGATGAAGCGCGCTTTGTGCCCGCGCCTTCCTGCCCGCCAACGCCTATAGCGTTTTCGAGCGAAGTGGATACCGGTTCGCGTGAAGAAAACGCGTCAAAACAAAAGATTAGAGCCTCGGTTCTGATTCAATCAGAACCGAAAAGGCTCTACGCCCGCTGGTTCTCGTACGCCTTCAGATGCGTATAGGCGATCCGCAATTTCGGCACCGGCACCTTGGCGGCGTCGCCGCGCGCGATCATGTCGCCCACGATATGATCGGCCTCGACCGGCGCACCGGCCTTGATGTCGCGGAACATCGATGCGGTCAGCGGTGAGCCTTCCGTCGTCAGCATGGAGTTGATGCGGGTCAGAAACGCCTCGCCTGGGGCATAGCCGGCGGCTTTTGCAACGGCGGTGCATTCATCGCGAACGCCGAGGATAAAATCGCGCCCGCCCGGCGCGGCCAGGATATGGCCGATTGCCGCGCGCATCAGCGATGTCGAACTTGCGAGCGTCGTGAGCAGGACCCACTTCTCCCACATCTCCAGCACGATTTTTTCGCTGGCCTGCGAACCGATATTTCCGGCGGCAAAATTCTCGGCGATGGCGCGGACGCGGTTCGACATGGCGCCGTCACGCTCGCCGAAGCTCAGCGATTGAAACACCGGTGCGAGCTGAACCACGTGGCGATGCTCGTTCAGCGTCGCGGCGATGCCGCACCAGCCGCCGAGGACGCGGTCCTTGCCGAAGCGGGTGTCGAGAACATCAAGATGACGCATGCCGTTGAGGAGCGGAATGATCGCGGTTTGCGGTCCGACCGCGGGGGCAAACGACTTGATGGCGTCGTCGAGATCGAACGCCTTGCAGCTCAACAGCACGACGTCGAATTTTTCGTTGAGCTTGTCGGCCTGCACGGTTGGCGGATTTTGCAGCGTTACATCGCCGTTAGGGCTTTTTATCACAAGGCCGTCGCGGGCAAGTTCCGCCGCGCGCCCCGGGCGCACCAGGAATGTCACGTCGCGCCCGGCCTGAAGCAGCCTGCCGCCAAAAAACCCGCCGATCGCGCCGGCGCCGACCGCAACAATGCGCATGCTCTACTCCCCTTTTTGCTGTTCTAGAGCATGATCCGGAAAAGTGGAAACCGGTTTTCCCTTAGATTACAAACGCGGAACGCGTTTGCGCGGAGATCATGCTAAAAACAAAGTGATGGGATCATGATGCGATTCCGCCTAATCGCATCATGATCTAAAGCGCCGGCGCGGGAGAGGGAATAGCGAATGGAACAAAAGTCCATTCACCTTTTCTTGCCTACCACTTTTCTCCGAACGGGCGGATTTCAAGCTCGAAAGTCCAGGCGCTGCGCGGCTGCTGGTAAAGCTGCCAGTAGGCAGAAGCGACCGAGGATGGCGGCATCAGCAAATCGGGATTATCAAGCGCGTCCTTGCCCCAGAGTTGCTCGCGTCGTTCGCGCACCCAGGCGGTATCGACGCCGGCATCGATAATCAGATGCGCCACGTGGATGTTCTTCGGACCGAGCTCGCGCGCCATCGATTGTGCGACCGCGCGGAGCCCGAACTTGGCGCTGGCGAACGCCGCGTATCCGCTGCCGCCGCGCAAGGAGGCGGTGGCGCCGGTGAAGAAAACATTGCCCCTGCCGCGCGGCAACATCAGCCGCGCCGACTCGCGGCCGGCAAGAAAGCCTGCCCAGCACGCCATTTCCCAGACCTTGCGGAAAACGCGATCCGTGGTCTCAAGGATAGGGAAGTTGACGTTGGCGCCCACGTTGAAGATGGTTAACTCAAGCGGCGCGTGGCCGTCGGCATCATTCAGAAATGCGGCAACCTCATCCTCCTTGCGCGCATCCAGTGTGCGGGCGACGATCGATCCGCCGGCCTCCTCGATCTCCCTGACCAGAGGCCCGAGTTTGGCGCCGTCGCGGCGCCCGGCAAACACGGTGAAACCTTCGGAGGCAAATTTTTTTGCGATCTCGGCGCCGATGAAATCGCCGGCACCGATCACCGCGACCGTCGCGTTGCGCTTTTGCATGCATCTTCTCCTGCTCTCATCCTCAAGGAGCGGCGTCTTCGCCGCGGCTCGAAGGATGAGGCTGCCTTGAGGACTTTTAGTTTGAGACGACGCTGGCGCGGCTCTCGGCCGCGAGGTTCACTATTTGCCCAAAATCGTCTCCTCGACGTCGCGCAACTGCTCCTTGCCGAAAAACATTTCCTTGCCGACAAAAAAGGTCGGCGAGCCGAATGCGCCCCGCTCGACCGCGGATTGCGTGTTCTGCACCAACTTGGCCTTGACCTCGGGCTCTTGGGCGCGCACAAACAATTTTGCGGCATCGAGGCCGGAGGCCGTGAATGCCTGCATCGCCACTTCCGGGTCGTCCATCTTCTTCGGCTCGACCCACATGTGGTGGAACGCCGCGTCCACATATTTCTCGAAAGCGCCTTCCAATTGGGCTGCGATGGCACCGCGCATCAGGTTGAGCGTGTTGACCGGAAAGAACGGGTTCCAGGTATAGGGTTTCACGTGGAAGCGCTTCAAGAAACGCTCGGTCTCAAGCGCATGAAATTCGGGCTTGTTCCTGATGCCGGCAAGCGTTTCCGCCGGCGATCTGTTGTTTGTGGCCTTGAAGATGCCCCCGAGCAGAATCGGCACATATTCAAAGTTGACGCCGATCCGCTGTTCGATCGCCGGGATCGCCTCGTGGCTGAGATACGCGTTGGGGCTGCCGAAATCGAACAGGAATTGCGGGGCTTTCGCGCTCACAGCGGTCTCCCTGAGTTTCTTATATGACATTCGTCATTCCATCGACCCTAGCGCTTCAGGCCCGCGGGATCAACCGGAACCGGCCTCCGATTTGCGGCGGAACGCAGTTTCTGCCAGCGCCAGCGCGAAATCACGCACATCCGCGGGCCACGCGGCGATCAATTGCTTGAAAAGGACGGCCTCGTTGGCGAACAACGCGCGGATAGCCTCCTCGTAATGCGGCCTGTTGCCGCCCATGGCCGACATGAACCGATGGGCCGCGCCACGGGCTTGCCCGATGCCATCCCGGCCCTCGCCGCTCCCGCGCGCTTCATCGACCAGCCGGCGCAGCGCAACCGAAGCGCCTCCCGGCTGCTGCGCCAGCCATTCCCAGTGCCGTGGCAGCAGGGTCACTTCGCGGGCGACCACGCCGAGTTTCGGCCGGCCCGGGCCGCGCGGAGCGGACGCCGCGACGTTTGCGGATGCGCCTGCCGTCTCTGATCGCGCCGCCACGCCAGCAAGGGCACCGCGCCAATCGATATCGATGGGGCCGCCAGTGCTCGAATCGAAGATCAGGATCGACGCACCCCTGCGCCGATCAATCGCCACTTTCGCGGCACGAGCCACCGCGCGAAGACTACCGGCGCCGATCCGGCGGTCCCCTTCGAAGGCGACATAAGCGGGTGGTTGCAAGCCCATCGTGGATGGCGATCCAATTAGGGAGATATTATCCGGGTAAATCAAACCGTCAATAATACCCGCCTAGAACAAATCCGCCCGCGAATGCCTCGACTTTCGTCATTGCCGCTGGCACCACCAAATGAATGCCTTCCGCCGCTGAGGACCGACTCCATGCTCACCGTCCACCATCTGAACAATTCCCGTTCCCAGCGCGTGCTTTGGCTCCTCGAAGAACTCGGCATCCCCTATGAGATCGTGCGCTACCAACGTCAGCCCGACATGCGGGCGCCGCCCGAACTGCGCGCCGTCCATCCGCTCGGAAAATCCCCTGTTATCACCGACGGCGGCAACACCATCGCGGAATCGGGCGCGATCGTCGAATACCTCGTCGGCACCTATGGCAACGGCCGCCTGATCCCGCCGGAAAAAACGCCGGAGCGACTCCGTTACACCTATTGGCTGCACTACGCGGAAGGCTCCGCCATGCCGCCGCTGCTGCTGAAGCTGCTATTCACCGTGATGCCGAAGCGCGCGCCCGCGTTGCTGCGGCCCCTCGTGCGCAAGGTCTCGAACCAGGCGCTCACGACCCTCGTCAACCCGCAGCTCAAGCAGCACATGGCATTCTGGGAGGGCGAGCTTTCGAAAAGCGAGTGGTTCGCCGGCAAAGAGTTCACCGCAGCCGACATCCAGATGAGTTTTCCTCTGGAAGCAGCCGCAGCGCGCGGCGGGCTCGAGCACGGTCACCCCAGATCGACGGCGTTTTTGGAGCGCATTCATGCGCGCCCGGCCTACAGGCGCGCCCTGGAAAAGGGCGGACCTTACGCGGTCGGGCGCTGAACGCCCGGCTAGCCCGATTTCTGAACGCCGCCCGTTGTCGCCAGCCGCGTCACGGTGACGCCGGGCGGCGCCACGTCGTCATCGGGCACAAAGAAATCCTGCGCCAGCGGCACTGTCGGGTCGACTCGGTAATGCTCGAAGTCACGCACGCCACTGGCGTAAAGCACTTTGTCGTCGATGCAGAATTGCCCGGTGAATTCGCGCGACGGCCGGGTGAGAATGGCGTGAGCCGCATCCCCCATGATCTCCGGCTTGCGGCTCGCACGCATCATCGCGTCGCCGCCGAGCAGATTG
>Ga0210408_10002110_pt1 | contig 19752 bp, 18 predicted proteins | sample IncBWH4MmetaG_FD_155471 | JGI IMG/M metagenome (GOLD analysis project Ga0210408, IMG submission 155471) | Forest soil microbial communities from Barre Woods Harvard Forest LTER site, Petersham, Massachusetts, United States - Inc-BW-H-4-M | ecosystem: Environmental > Terrestrial > Soil >...
AGGTGACGGAGATGTGCCGCGGCAAGGCGTACTTCACGACTCCCTACACTCTAGGCCAGTATCTGCTAATGGATTACATGTCCCGCAAAACAAAGACCATCCACTAAGTCTTGTGTAGGGGCGGACGGCTCGTACGCCCTCCGGAGGGAAGCGACGCATGCGACTGCATGGAACCTGACAGGACAGCCTGCCTCGGCACAACATTCGCCCTGCGCTCCCGACTCTGTCCCGCACCGTGGAAGAGCGGCCCTTTAGGGCCGCGTCAGATGCGCATTCTATCTGGGCTTTAGCCCCCGTGAACCGTTCTCGTTCCGACCGTTCATCAACTCCGCGGTTGTGTTCTGTCGAACCCACAACCCATTCAACTGCTGATACCTTTGTATAAGACATGGCGAACTGTATTCGATGCGGGCGGCAACTGCCTCCTTTGACCTTCAAGAAGATCTGCCAGTGGTGCGTAAAACACGAAGCCGCGCAACGGGGCGAAGAGTCGGACAACGTCCCGCAACCGGTCATCACCCGGCCCTGGGTGCGTCGCAGCGAGTCTAGCATCACGCTGACGCAGCTGATCTTCGGCGCCAACATAGCGGTCTTTCTCGCAACCGCGTTGGCCAGCGGCTCGGCCATCAACATATCCGGAGAAGTCAACTTTCATTACGGAGCCAACTTCGGGCCTTACACCCTGTCCGGCGAGTGGTGGCGCCTGCTGACCTACATGTTCCTGCACGGCGGCGCCATGCACATTTTCTTCAACATGTGGTGTCTGTGGGACCTCGGGCGGCTCTGCGAATCGCTGTATGGGCGCTGGACTTTCGCCGGCATTTATCTCATCACCGGTGTTTCGGGGGGGTTGGCAAGCATTGCCTGGAATCCTAGAGTCCTGAGCGTTGGAGCTTCAGGAGCAATCTTCGGTCTGGCCGGAGCTCTTATCGCCTCCTTCTATCTAGGCGAATTCTCTTTGCCCCGTGCAGCCATCAGTGGGACCCTTCGCAGCCTTGTCATTTTCGCCGTCTTTAACCTGGGATTCGGACAGCTTTTCGGAGGAATCGATAACGCCTGCCACATCGGTGGACTCGTCAGCGGCCTCATCCTCGGTGCCCTGATCGCGCGTCTGGCACCGCAAACGGATGCACCCCTGCGGCGCGCGACTGTTGTAGGTGTGGTTGCGCTGGGACTGCTGGCGGCCGGATTCGGCGTGCGGCAATGGCGTGGCGGACCCATGCGAATGGCTCGCGCCTTTCAGGAAACCAAAGGTGACCCGGTGGCGCGACTGCAAGCCGTGATCAAGCAGCAGCCCAACCTGGTCCCTGCACACTTCGCGCTGGCACAGGCCTATCTGGCTGGCGACCAATATCCTGAAGCCGAATCGGAATTCAAACGTGTTATCGAACTGCAGCCCGGAAATCTCGACGCCCGCTTCGACCTCGGCCTGATTTACCTGACCGAAAAGCGCCTGGACGACGCGAAGGCTGCATTCATGCAAATCCAAGCCCAAGATCCGAACAGCGCTGAAGGTCACTACGGGTTGGGACTCGTCCTCGCCGCTCAACAGAACCATTCCGCAGCCATTGATGAGTTCAAGAAAGCGGCGCCCGGCACACACGTTTCGGGCGTCTACTTCGAGATGGGAAACTCCTACGCAAAACTCAACCGCCACGACGACGCCATTGCTGCTTATCTCAAGGAAAAAGAAAAGTCCGGCGACAGTGCGGACATCGAGAATGCGCTAGCCGATGCCTATCAGGCAAAGGGAATGCCGAAAGAGTCACAGGAAGCAAGAGACCTAGCCCAGCAGCTGCGCGGACCTGCGACGCACTAGGCTTCCTGTCGTAGAGACGTTGCTTGCAACGTCTCTGCCGAAAGCGTGGACACTCTATCCACGACCGACGCCGTCGGCTGAGAGGTAGCAGACTAGTTCTCCTACGCTCGCCACTTACGCCTGTCCTTCGGCCTTCTTCACAGCCAGTTCTGCGCCCTGAAAGCCGATCTTGCTGTGAGTCCCATCGCAGAAAGGTTTATTGACCGATCCGCCGCAGCGGCAAAGCGAGAACGCTGTTTTGCCCGTTAGATCGAACTGATTTCCATTGATATCCACCAGTTCGACGGCTCCTTCTGGAGCCTCCACGCGTAAAGGCCCATTCGGACGGACCGTAATCTTCACTTGCGCCATGCAAAATCCTCCAACCTTGCGAGTTTCTAGTAAGCCTTAAGAAGATACCATGGAAGGACCGATCGCAGCTCGCCTGCGGGAAGACAACAGATGCCTGACGCACGAATCGTTATAAGAAAAGTGGGTATACAAATCGCGCTCTTATGGAACTCAGAATCGAACCGGGCTGTGGGCAAAGCATGCTGGACTAAATTGGCGAGCCAGCCGCGTAGCGGCGGCCTGTGAAAGCCCGGCACGGCAAGTGCCGGGTAGACGCGAGTGAAAGAAACCGAGTCCGCGCTGGCGGACGGCACACTGGTAGCTCATTCCGTCCGCAAAGCCCGAATCGGCGCAATCGACGCAGCCTGCCTCGCAGGCAGAAAACTCGCCGCCAGCGAAACTAGCGTCACCATGAAGAATGCAATACTGAACGTAACCGGATCGCGCGGTTGCAGCCCGAACAACATCGACTGCATCATCCCCGCAGAAACCAGAGCAATCAGCAGACCGCACGCCAGCCCAATCCCTGTCACCAGCAGATTCTCCCGCACCAGCATTCGCAAGACCTGGGACGGACGCGCTCCGAGCGCCATCCTGACACCGATTTCGGAAGTCCGTCGCGCCAGCCTGTATGCCAACGTTCCGTAGAGCCCTATCGCGACCAGTATCGCTGCCAGCACTCCAAAGAATGCCGAGAGCCGAGAGAACATCCGCTGCTGCGAATACGAGCTTTCAAAGACAGCGTCCTGCGTCATTGGGTTCTCCAGCGGAAGATTCGGATCCAAGGCGCGCACTGCCGTGGCAATCGAGTTCCATAGAGCTGTGGCCGCTCCGCGGGTTCGCACTTCCACTTCCAGGTGAGAAACGCCACTCACCTGCGTATACGGGTAGTACGCCATCGGAATCGGCTCTTCATCGACGCTTCGGTATTTGCTGTCTTTCACGACACCCACGATAGTTCGCGCCGGAGACTTCCCCAGTTGGTGCCCGATCGGATTCACACCGGGCATCAATTTCCTGACAAAGGTCTCATTGACGACGACCACGTGCGGGGACGCCTCCGTATCGCTGTCGGAGATATCGCGGCCGTTGATCACCGGGACGCCCATTACGTGGAAGAAGTCCGGGCCGACGTCGTTCGACCGCAGTGGCGCCTCAGAATAGGTGTGCGACACACCGTCAATCGTCGCCGCGTTGTTGTCGCTCCATCCCGAGCCCGGACGGTTCTCGGCGAACGTAACTGACTCCACCCCGGGGAGGCTGCGCAGCCGCTCCAGCAGAGAACGATAAAACTGCACGTTCTGACTCGTGCTGGAGGTTTTCTGCGGAGTGATTCCGAAAACCAGCACGCCTTCCGCGCGCATTCCCAGATTCGTCGACTGATAGTTTTCCAGCGTGCGCAGCAAGAGTCCCGCGGCAACGAGCAGGACGAAACAAAATGCCATCTGCGTGGCCATCACGACGTTCCCACTCCACTTGCTGGAACGAGTCTGGTAGGACGTTGAAGCGGACGTCTTCAACGAACCAGCCACCGGAACTCGCAGTGCCGGAATCAAAGGAGCCAGACCGAATACCAGCGCCGCCAGCGTGCAGATGGCCAGCGTAAATAGCAACACACTGCCATCCGGAACCAACCCTGTCTCGATCCGCGACCACGCGGCTAGCGCGCGTGTTGCCGCCAGCGCGAACAACCATCCCAGCGTCGCGCCCATAGCCACTAGAAGGATGCTTTCCAGCAGAAGTTGCCGGAAGATCTGCCAGCGCCCGGCGCCGAGTGCGAGCCGCAGGCTGAACTCCCGTTGACGCGCGCTTTTTTTCGCGACCAGCAGCATAGCCACGTTCGTACAGGCAATCGCAAGCACCAGGCCCACCAGTGTCATCAGCACAGTCACTCCGGTGCGATAGTTTCCGGCAGTATCGAGTCCCTCGATGCCGCGCGCACGCTGGAAGGCCAAGGTCACTTTCGGCTTTTTAGGATCTGGGGTGCTAAGACCGGTGTAGGCCACTCGTTGATATCGCGGAGTAACTTCGGCCAGTGCCTGTGACGCCGACACGCCCGAGGCGAGCCGCGCGATCAGTTCCAGGCACCACCAGGTGGGTGTGCCATAGAGCGTGTTGTATTCCGCGGGTGTTCCCCAGGCGTTGAGATCGGTTCGGCTCTGCAGTGGAATCCAGATATCGGTCGATTGCCCGGGCTCGACTCCGAAGAAGCCTTCCGGTCCCACCCCGATGATCGTGAACGCATTCCCCTTTATGTAGATGTTCTGCCCGAGAATCGCCGGACTCCGCGAGAAGCGCCGCGTCCAGTACGAATTACTGAGCACCGCAACCTGCGAATGCCCCCGTTCGTCTTCAATAGTGAAACCGCGCCCGCGCGCCAAAGAAATCCCAAGCCCCGAGAAGAAGTCGCCGCTGACCATATCTCCTTCTACCTCTTCGGGTGTGTCCCCAAAGCGGACGGCGACCTTCCCGATGGCGAGCGGCACAAACGCTATCAGATCAGCGAACGCATGATGGTCCTGACGAAGATCCTCAAACACCGGCTCAGAAAACGAAGTCGTCGAGTCGCCCGTATTGCCTGCCCCATCCGGCTGTCCACTTGGCACATGCAGATACACAAGTTCCTGCGGGTTCGGCACCGGTAGGCCTTTGAGCAGCACGGCGTTCATCACGCTGAACACGGCGGTGTTGGCGCCGATGCCAAGCGCCAAGGTGAGAACCACCGTCACCGTGAACCAGGGAGAGTTGTACAACTGGCGTGTGGCATAACGAAGCTCGTTCATCATGATATGCATGGCGACGTCTGGTGCAGCAATTCAAGGACGTCCTGAGGCAGGAAAGGTGAGCACGGAGGGATCGACCAGACTAAGCCGCTTTTACCCGCGCCGAACGCAGGCTGCGATAAAGTTCCAGGCACTGATCGATCATCCGCTTGGTGGTGAAGCGCTCGCGGGCGCGAGTGTAAGCCAATTCTGCATACGCGCGCCGCATCGGACGATCGGCATTGAGCAGGCGGATATTCTCTGCAAGGCTGGCCGCGTCATTGGTACGGAAATAAAGAGCGGTATCACCCCAAATTTCGCGATAGCTGGGGATGTCGTTAGCCACAATCGCACAACGGGAGAAGGCGGCTTCGAGCAAGGGCATACCTAGCGGTTCATAACGCGAAGTTGCAGCGTAGATTGCCGCTCGGCTGTAGAGCGCGCGCAATTGGGCATCGGTCTGCGGCCCACGAATGGCCACTGACGTTTCCTCGATGGCCACTTTCACATCCGCCCGGATCGGAATCCGCGGCAGCGGTACCGTATGCTCCGCGCCCACGATGCAGACCGGCAGCGGGTGCTGCTGCTGCGTGAGCAGAAACACCTGCTTGCTCGCGTCCACGAGCCGCCCCACCGCCAGCACGCAATCATCCTTGCTGACGTAGGGATTAAAGAAGATCGGATTGCGCCCCGGATAAATCACTTCGCTCCGTCGCGGCCGCGCGTAACAGGACGAGATGCAATCGAGCATCCACGCCGACGGCGCCACCACCGCATCCGCGCTCATCAATCCATTGAGCACCGTTCGCCGATACCAGTCGAAAGCGCGTGCCGGACGCGGCGCACGATCGTGCACAGCATGCGTCCATGTAACCAGGTCGCCGTGTGCCATCACCACGCGTGGCACATCCACCGGCAAGTTCCCGTAACAGAAATGATTCAAATGCAGGATGTCCGGCCGAAGCTCTTTGATCAGCGACATCAGAAATGCCGACGATTCAGGCAAGTCCTCTTCAGCTTCGTGCATCCACTCCAGACGAAACGCGGTGGGACGATAATCCAGTCCGTGCAGGTGATCCATCCAGGATGTCTGATCGGGCAGAGGGATTTCGCCAAAGCTGACCAGGGTGACGCGCACGCCGCGCGTGACCAGTCCGGTCACCAGTTCCCGGGCATAGGTCCAGGATCCAGACAAGGCGTCGGCCGTGACCAGGACGTGCACAGAACCTCCGGAGCGAAACCCGTGAGAGAAGCGGGTTTCCGCCTGCAGTGGTTCCATTCTAGTGGGAACGCGCCGCAGCCGGAAAGAAATTTTCGTTCAAGCTCACCCTGGGGTGGCTTTCGTCTCAGTTTCGGGGCTTTTTCTCAGCGGGCGATCCACACTGGGTGCCGTTGGTTTTTAAGTGCTGACAACGATCGGTCAAACCACCCGAACCGCCCAACTCTAGTCCATCTAAGCTACAGCAGATCCCTGCCCCATCGCATGCAGTGCGAGCGACACTCACTTATGGAGTTCTCAACTGCGGTTTTGATTGAGAGGCGAGCCAGGACACACGCCAGACGGGAACTCTGAAGCAGAGTTCCCGGTCAGCTTGATTGTTTGGGCTGTTGTTGCCGATCTATGCGGAGCGCTCTTCGGATTGAGAAATCTGCGCCAGGGCAGCGAAATCCTGCACCAGAACTGACTCCCGCCGAACCCTAACGATGCCTTGCGTCTGCCATTGGCAGAGGAGCCGGCTCACCGTGAACAGCGTGGTCCCGGTCAGTTGCGCAAGTTCCGCGCGCGACAGTGTGATCTCGAGACGACCATTCTCGGTACAGCGGCGCAGCCGGTCGGACAGGCGAACGAGTTCGCTGCTAAGCCGCGACCCTACTTTTTCCGTGGAAACTTCCCGAAACCGCTGTTCCATCTCGAGCAAGCGCTCCTCGAGAGCCCGCACGGTGTTTCGGCGGAACGTGGGAATCCGGGCCAGGAGTTTCTCAAACACTGCCGCGTCCCACACCAGGGCAACGCATGACTGTACGGCTTGCGCCGTCGCGCAGTGGAAACAATTGCCGCAGACGCGATACGAGCCCACGATTTCGCCGGCAGCGTTCAGGCGAAGGATGACTTCATTGCCATTGAGCCCCATCTGCGTCACTTTCACGATGCCAGAAACTACCATCGTGACGTGACGGACAGGGTCCCCTTCACTGAAGATGGTCTCTCTTTTGTCAAAACGTTTTTCGCGGGCAGCCCCGAGGATAAGGTCTAGCTCGGCGGGAATGACTTCCGCAAAAAGCGCAAACTGCTTGGCCACTTTGATTTTTTCGCTCAGCACGCTTAGGTTTCCCCCAGTCCCTCAACAACCATCTTTCGAGAACAATTGGCCCGGTTTGTAAACTCAACGCACCGATTCGAGGCGGCTTCGTTCGCCAGTCACACTTACCCCGGAATGTGGCCCTATGAGAATGCCTTCCCCCCCAGTCATGGTCAATTACACTGTCGGGGGAGGGAAATAGCACTGTTGGGGGGATGCTTCCCGGAATTAGACTACCTTGGCCGGGCTTGGCAGGTCTTGGTACGGCAGTAACAAAATCTTTGATTACTTCAAGATCCCGGGGATGGCGGTAGCTCTGATATGGATCTACAAACCCTACTGCGGGCGGCTCTCGCGGAGGCCCGGCTCGGACTCCGCGAGGGCGGACTGCCCATCGGATCGCTGCTCGCAGATCCCCAGGGGCGCATTCTAGCCCGCGGCCACAACCTGCGAGTCCAGAGCGGCGATCCGACCGCGCACGCCGAGGTCGTTTGTATCCGTAACGCCGGCCGCCGGCGCGACTGGTCTCAGTTGACACTGGTCAGTACGCTGAGTCCTTGCGTCATGTGTACCGGAACCAGTTTGCTGTACAGAATCCCGCGCGTGGTCATCGGCGAGAATCAGAATTTCCTGGGTGCAGAAGAGTTGTTTCGTCAGCACGGCGTAAATCTGACTGTCGTGCAGGATCCAGAATGCGTTCAGATGATGCGGGAGTTCATACGCGATCATGCTGACTTGTGGAATGAAGATATCGGCAAGTAAAGCGAGTGCGCGGGAGTTTTAATTCGTCGATGGTTGTGGCTGCGCAGGCTTGGTTGAAGAGGCGACTTCGCTGGCCGGCAGTATTCTGCGCAGGTCCCAGCGGCAAAGTGGGCAGCGCGTGGCAACCGAAAAAACGATGTGGCCGAAGGCGACACACTTCGCGTTCATGCAGGTTCTCATTTTAAAACTCCCAACCTCACCGCTGGGCCCGCGATCCTTAATGCAATGACGCTAGCACGAGTTCGCCAGCGGTTGTGTCCTTCTTTTCGAGTGTGACTGATTGAATTTTCTTCTACGACGGGATGGAGGGCAGAGTGCTGGCTAACCCAGTCCGAGACTCGAGGCCGCGGTGTCTACGATCGCCTTGCCGATCATGAGAGAAGCCGTCGCCGCTGGAGAGGGCACATTCAATACATGCAGTACCTTGCCGGAAGGCACAAATTGAAAATCGTCAACTAACGCGCCATCCGGGTTGAGCGCCTGCGCCCGAACTCGGACGCGCTCCGAACCAGATCGCTGTCCCGGATCTCAGGCAGTAATCGTTGCAGCGCTCGAACAAACGCCCGCTTTGAGAGCGAGCGATGCCATTCTCCCATCGCATTCCGCCAGTGCTTTCCGGCCATGCGCCAGAATCCCGGGAAACCGTATTGCCAGTGTAGTCCGCAGGATCGATAGCTACTGCCGTGGCTCGGCCTGCGCCTGGTGATAGTCCTGAGTGCCATTGCTGCTCGCATCGACGCCAAGGGCACCGGCCCCAGAGGCAGCCACGATCCAACAGAAAACGAGACAGCCGGGCTTGCGTGTGGCAGAGCTGTCGCCCGCTGCGCGCGCAACTGAAGCTTCGCGTAATACGCACACCGTCGCAACTCTGCAGATGGCAGACCGCGCACCACACGGCCGCGGTAGAACCACGCACTGCGTTCCCTGACGTGCTCCCCATCAGGATCGGAAATGGACACCTCAGCCCCAGTCTGCTTCGCACCCTGAGTTTGGGCTGTAGATAGGACAATGAGGAGAGTCGCTGCCAGTACCAGGACCCGCAGCGGCCATCGGCTTGATCCGACACGCTTGCGCACCTGCCAGTATCAGAAGGAAAGCCGGACGATTCAATGTAAAACCGCCATAGCGCAACGATGTTGGCCCACTTTGGGAATCCGCCGCTCGTGCAATAGAAAACACTGAAAATGCGGAGGCTTAGATCGATGCTGCGGTTCTACCTTGCGGTGGCAGTTTGTCTTGCCCTGATTTCCACCAGCTCATGGACGCAAGAAAAGGCACAGCCCGTGTTGCTGGTAGCGGCTGCTGCCGACCTGAATCCTGCCCTCCACGACATCGCCCAGCACCACGAGAAGAAGACTGGCATCCGGATCAAACTTTCCTTCGGAGCCTCCGGAGCGCTCACTGAGCAAATTGAAAATGGAGCCCCCTTCGATCTGTTTTTCTCGGCGGATATGGATTATCCCAAGCACCTGATCGCGGATGACCAGGCGGACGCCGCCAGCCTCTACCAATACTCCTTGGGTAAGATGGTTCTCTGGGTTCCCTCCAACTCGCCCCTTGATCTCGAACACCAGGGCATGGCGGTTCTCCTCGACAGCTCGGTCAAGAAGATTGCTATCGCCAATCCTCAACATGCGCCCTACGGCCGAGCTGCAGTCGCGGCTTTGAAGCATGCTGGACTTTACGACCGTCTGTCAGACCGGTTCGTCATGGGCGAGAACGTCTCGCAGGCAGCTCAGTTTGCCGAGTCAGGAAACGCCCAAGCTGGATTTGTCGCCTTGGCGTACGCTCTGTCATCGGCAGTGAGAAGCTTAGGGAGGTTCTGGGTAGTTCCTGCGGATTACTATCCCGCGCTAGAGCAGGGCGTGGTAGTGCTCAACAGGTCACAACATAGGAAGGAAGCAGCAGATTTTCTGCAGTATCTGAAAACGAAGGAAGCGTCTGATGTGCTCCGCAAGTACGGATTTACGCTTCCCCAGGAATAGGGAGTCGACGAAGATCAGCGCGAGCCAACTCGAGCGGCTCTCGCCAAAGGCTGTGCGGCGCGGCCAACGGGCCCCATAAGGCTGACGCGGTGCTCTTCGAAAGTGACTTTGGGATCATAGGCAACACGATCCGCGTAGGAGGCGAGCGCCAGAAGGAAAGCTTCCATCTCCGCAAGAACCTGTTCGTTCCCCGACATACGGTGGCCCCTCCTTCGTTGAACCCTTCTCGCACTCATTACCGCTCACCCTTCCCGCCGGAACGACTAAATCTCACCCGTTCTAGGTCGTATGCTCGCGACTGTTAGAACACCTTCGGCGCAGATTAGTTGTTTCGACGGGGAAGACTCAACTTACTCCACAGGCGGTCCAGGGTAAATGGCACATTCGGGCTAGGAACAAGACTTGAAAACACATCCTTGTGACCTAGGACCGCCCACCACGCGAGGTAATGGAAGTTTTGAGTAGTTCTGCTGTAAGACCCCTATTGGCGATATGGGAGGCAATGTGCCTGCGGACTCGTGACACCGACATGTGCGGATCAATGAACACCAGTACGGACGGTCCCGCCCCGCTGAGCGCCGCTCCCAGGATTCCGTTCTTCCCTTTTAGTTCCTGCAAGCCTGGCAGCAACGGGCATAGAGCTGCCCGATAGGGCTGGTGAATACGATCGTCAAGGGCCGCACCCAGCAAATCGGGGCGTCCCTGGGTGAAGGCCGCGAGCAGCAGCATTGAGTTCTGCACGTTGGTCACGGCGTCCGCCCGCGAATACTGGGCCGGGAGCACCCGGCGGGCTTCCTCGGTCGACAGAGGTTGATCGGGAATGGCCAGCAACAAGGGCCACTTCCCTTTCGGCCGGATGACCGCAACCTGTGCCTGAGCCTCTCCAGACATCCGCGCCACGGTCAGCCCTCCCATCCAGCAGGCCGAGGCGTTGTCAGGATGGTGCTCGCGACGCGAGGCCTCGCCGACAATCTGCGCATCAGTCCACTTGAGCCGCCCGAAATGCACCGCCAGCGCAATCCCCGCTAGCCGAGCAGCGGCAGAAGAACCGCAACCCTTGCCGATTGGAATCTCGTTGGCAATGCGCAGCGAAAGCGGTGTGATCACCCGACCGCTTCCGGACAGCACTTCCCGGTACGTATTCAGGATGAGGTGATTCTCCACTTTGCCGCAGATGTCCTGATCGCGGCCCTTAGCCACGATTGAAAAATCGTTGGCTGGACGCGCATCAATCCGGATGTAGAAATCCATGGCCAGCGCCGCAGCATCAAACGCCGGCCCAAGGTTGGCAGAAGTGGCGGGCAGTGCAATCCGAAAGCTGGATTGTCGTAATTTCTTCTCAGGCATCAGAGTAGCGCCAGCGTCCCGCCGGCTATAGCGAGCGCATCTTGCGCTCGCACCATCAGACGAGATATTCCCTCGCCCGCATTCCAAACTTAATTGAATCGCTCCAAAGTTCGCATGACCGCATCAAGCGAAGCATCCAAAACGATCGGCGGATGGCGCAAGGAATCCAATGCCCCGGATTCTGGTCCGCCGCTAAACATCTCGCCGCGATGGAAATCGATGGTGAAATCCGGATCCTTCAACAAATTCCCCGTCAGCACCAGCACGACGGTCTCGTCCGTTTTCACGAACCTTTGCTTCACCAGCTTCTTCAGCCCAGCCAGCGTGACTGCCGATGCCGGCTCGCACCCGATGCCTTCCGCGCCGATCTCCGCCTTGGCCTGCGCGATCTCCAGTTCGGTTACCTGTTCACACGCGCCACCAGTGGCTTCGAGCACGTGCGCAGCCTTTTTCCAGGACGCAGGATTGCCGATGCGGATCGCTGTCGCGCGCGTTTCCGGGGGAACGCTGATCAGACGCTTGCCGCCGGCTTCCCGCAACGTGCGCACCAACGCGTTGGCCCCTTCCGCCTGAATCACGGACAGCTTGGGCAAGCGAGAAATCAATTCCAGCTCGCGCATTTCCAACAGAGCCTTGCCGATCGCGGAGCTATTCCCCAGATTGCCGCCGGGAACGATGATGTGATCAGGCACCTGCCAATCAAGTTGCTCAAGCAATTCGATCGCAAGCGTCTTCTGCCCTTCCAGCCGAAACGGATTAATTGAATTCAACTGGTAGACGGGTGCCTTCCGAACCAGTTCTTGCAAAAGCTTCAAGCAGCCGTCGAAGTCGGTGCGCAATTGGCAGGTGACCGCGCCGTAGTCGAGCGCTTGCGAGAGCTTGCTCCAGGAAATCTTGCCTTCCGGAACCAGCACCAGGCCGCGCATTCCTCCACGCGCAGCATAGGCGGCCATCGATGCTGAAGTGTTCCCTGTCGATGCACAAGCTACCCAGCGGAATCCCGCACGGCGGGCAAAGGTCGCCGCAACCGTCATCCCGGCATCCTTGAACGATCCCGTCGGATTCATTCCCTGATGCTTGGCGAAAAGGCGCGGCACACCTGTGATGCGCGCGCACCGCAGCAACTCGTAAAGCGGCGTGTTCCCTTCCCTGAGAGTGATGACCTGCTGCTCATCATTTAAGGCGGGCAGCACATCGCGATAGCGCCAAACTCCGCTCAGATCTACTGGGCTCGACGAGAGGCGTCTCTTCTGCCAGGCAGTCTTCAGCTCCGCGGCATCAGGCTTGCTTTCTTTCCAAGTGGGATATGTGATTTCCAGCAAGTCTCCACACTGACCGCAGCGAAAGTCCTGGCTCGCGGCATCAGTGAGATCACCGCAGGCAATGCAACGAAACCGGAAGTTTTCCTGGCGCACACCCGGAGTGGAAGTGGAGGCCGATGACATGAGCGCGATCTATTTCTCTCTCCGCAGGTATGCGTCGGTCTTGTTGATCCAGTCGGCGCGCGGCGGAGCGAACACATCGAGGTCCACCGTATCTTCCATGGCCTCGGCCTTATGCGGCATGTTCGACGGGATGCAGAGCACTTCGCCGGCATGCACCACGATCTCCTTGCCGTCAATGTAGAACTTAAGCGCCCCTTCGACGATGTAGGTCAACTGCTCATTGTGATGGCTGTGTTCGGGGACGATGCATCCTTTCTTTAACAGGACGCGCGCCAGCATGATCTCCTGACCGACCACGAATTGCCTCTGCAGCAGAGGATTGAGATCCTCGAGCGGAATCGTATGCCACGGGATGTATTGCAGTGCCGCGGAAGGGGCAGCCTGCATTGCGCCCACGCGCTTGGCGGGCTTTTTGGACTTCGCTTTTGCGAGCGACGTTGCTTTAGATTTGGGTTTCGATTTTGGCATAAACTTTTTGTGCAGCGCTTGGCTTTCGACTGTCTTCAGCTGCCCTCCAGGATGCGAAGGTCCCGTTCCGCAGCACTTCCTAGCACCTTCAGAGCCGCCTGGTATGCAGGACCCTCGTAGGTGGCGACAGCAGCTTGCACACTATCGAACTCGATCACCACCGTCCGTTGATCCAGTCCCACTTCATACTTTCGGTAGGGTGTACCGCGCGCGATGAAGCGTCCTCCTCCAGCCTGAATCGCGGGAGTCGCCAACTTGGCGTATTCCGCTAACGCAGCCGGATTCGAAACCGAACGGTAGAAAGCGATCCAGTATCCCTTCGCCATCAGGAAGTCCCTGTCAGTGAACTCTTCCGTTGTACAGCTTCACCGCCGTGTCATGAAGATAGGCATGGGCCAATTCCAGTGCGCGGGACTCGGTGACTTCTCCTTCAGAAATCATCTCCGCTAACGCTGCAGCCAATGCGGTTCGCGATGAATAAGCGCCCAGCCAGTAACTCTCTTCCGCGCCCAAGACCTGATTGTACGGGAAACAGTCGGTGCCAAAGGTGATCTTGTCGGGAAAAGTTTCCAGCCACATCTTCAGCGTGTGCTTGAATTCCGAAGGATACTGCGCGAGCTCGCCGAATGAAGAGTCCAGATACACGTTCTTCATCGCGGCCAGCCAAATGGCCTCGCGCTCCAGCGGATATCCACCATGAATCATGACGAACGTCGTCGACGCATATCGCGGATCACGCAGCACGGTTTCGAGGCTCATGATGTTGCTCTGAGAAAGGTTGAAGTAGTCGCCGATACCGATGGCCGTGTGAATGTGCACCGGCAAGTGCAGCCGTCCGCCTTCCTGAACCAGGTAGCGGAAGATGTAATCCTGAAACGTGCGGTACTCCTTTTCCGTCGGTATTCCACCGGTGATGAACCTGCGATAGATGTCCTCAGCCTGCGAGCTTGTCGGATCGCTGAAAGACATCGGTCGGAAATAGGCCACCTCGAACTTCATGGCAATACCGCCGCGCCGGGAATTATCCTCGAGCACCCGGCTGATGAAGCTCAGATAGTCGGCGAATGACGCCGGAAGCTTCGTGACGTTCACCTGCTGCATCCAGCGGTGCAGCATCTTCTCTTGAAGCGGAATGAAGACTCCCTCATCAGGATTCCGTCCGGTTTCGTGCTCATTATTAAACGGCCACATGAATGAATCGGCGAAGAACACCCAGGGAAAGCGCTTGGCGTCGAGGTAGTCGGGCATCATCGCGCGATTCGCCACCGACGATTCGATGTTGATCTTGTCGAGAATGGAGTTGAAATATGCGGTGCCCGAAAGCTGTTTCTTTAACTCAGTCTTCTTATTCAGCAGCCATTTCGCGTGCTCCGCGGAGAGATCGTTGTACGGATATCCGAATAGCGCCTTGGCTGCGGCTGCCAACTCAGGGTTGTCGTCACGCGTTCGCAACGCCTCGCTCGCATTGGGAGGAGCGGCCATGGCGTCGACATCCGGATCGTCGGCATAACCGGGATGGGCGTGATGATCGAAGGCCGCGATCTTTTCGATCTGGGGGAGCAGGCGCTGATAGATCTGCTGCACATCTCCACCCGGAAACGGTCGGGCCTGCGCCGCACACAAGCCAGCTAACAATAAGATGACCACACTAATTCGGATTCCATCTCGCATGGGATGCCCTCGAACACTACTTTGAACCTGGGACCGCTCACCGAACAGCAGTTGCCTGCCACGACGACGAGACTCTCTGAATGCGCTCGACCCCTTCCTGCAACGTTGCCATCGATGATGCGAACGAGAATCGGATGAAGTCTTTACCGGAAGAACCGAAGGCTGCGCCAGGAATGGCAGCGACACCGGCGTCCTCGAGCAGAATGCGGCAGAGCTCCTCGGCGCTCATGCCGGTTCCGGTAATCTCGACCCAGGCATAGAACGCGCCATCCGGCGGCAGGCAGCGGAAACCAGGAATGCGATTCAGATCGCGCGCGACCTGATCACGGCGGCTGGCGAATTCATCGACCATGCGCGGCGTGTTGCCTTCGCGATCGCGGAGCGCTTCAATTGCCGCGTACTGCGTGAACTCCGCAACACAGGTGTAGGTGTTGACGACCATCAGGTTCAGCGCGGGCACGACTTCGGGTGGAGCGACCGTGTATCCAAGCCTCCATCCCGTCATTGCAAAGCTCTTCGAAAATCCGTCGATGATCAGCGTGCGCTCGGCCATACCGGGATAGCGCAGCATGGAAAGATATTCCCCGCCGTAAATGATGCGAGCGTAAATCTCGTCCGAGAGCACCCACAAATCGTGTTTCACTGCGAGTTCGGCTAGCGTGCGTTGCACGGCGTCGGTGTAGACGGTTCCCGTCGGATTCCCCGGAGAGTTCGTGAGCAGCATCCGCGTCCGCCGAGTAATCTTCGAAGCAACTTCGTCTGGATCGGGCTGAAGTTGATTCCGCGCTGAGAGCGTGTAAGGTACCGGAACGGCTCCGAGCCCGAGCGAGATCGAGGCATATCCGGGGAAACCAGGATTCGGGTAAAGAACTTCATCGCCGGGTTCCAGCAGCGCCATCATCGACTGGAAGAGTGCGATCTTGCATCCGGGCGCAATAACAATGTTGTCGGGCGAGACTTGAATGTTGCGCGTCCGGGCCAGATACGCGGCAATTTCCTGACGCAGTGCAGGAACGCCGATCACGTTGCAATAGCGGTCCTTGCCCTCGGCCAGCGCTTGTGCGGCCGAATCGATGACGGACCGACCAGGGTGGAAATCGGGTTCGCCGAGCTCAAGATGGATGATCGAGCGGCCCTGCGCCTCGAGTTCTTTGGCCCGCGCAAAAACGGACAGCGCACCTTCGCCACTCATGACTGACATTCGTGATGCAATCGATCGCATGAATCTCCTAAGAGCTTCGACCTATGAGCTTCGAGCTACGAGAAAACCAGAACTACGCGAAGCTCGTGGCTCGAAGCTAGTAGCTCGTGGCGCATAGCTCTTCACAACCCTTTATACATTCCACCGTCGACCAACACCGTTTGTCCCGTGATGTATGACGCGCGCTCCGATGCCAGCCAGACAATTGTCTCCGCCACTTCGCGAGGATCGCCTAAGCGTTTCACCGGAGCATCCGCGGCCCACGCATCGAGGAATTCCTTTTCTGGCTTTCCCGTCGTTGCGGCGCGGGCTTTCGCCAGCTCTTTCAATCGATCGGTCGCGGTGAATCCCGGGCCGACGTTATTGACAAGGATTCCGTCTTTCCCGAATTCGTTCGCCAGGCTCTTCACCAGACCGACGACTGCAGCGCGGACCGCATTCGACAGCACCAGATCGGTGACCGGCTGCTTGGTCGTGATAGACGTGATGGTGATGATGCGTCCCCACTTCTTACGCTGCATGTGGGGGATGACTTCATGGGCGAAATACACGTTGCTCAAGAAGTTGGCTTCGATCGCCTTCTTCCAGTCTTCGAGGGATGCGGCTAAGAATCCTTTGGCTGGCGGACCGCCTGCGTTGGTCACGCAGATGTCGACGCTGCCGAACTTGTTTGCCACTGCGGAAACGAAGCGCGACACGGCAGCGAGATCGGTGACGTCGAAGGCTTCGGCGTAGACTTCGGCTACGTGCTGCCTGCGAATCTTTTCGGCGGCGGCTTGCAATGTGCGGTCGTTGCGGGCGCACATCGCGACGCGGCAGCCTTCGGCGGCGAACGCCTCGGCTGTCGCTAAGCCAATCCCTTGACTGGACGCTGCTACCAGCGCTACACGACCTTTGATCCCCAGATCCATGGCGGAGTGAATTGGGCATTATAAATGGTGGCAGGAAAAGCTTGAACCACAGAGGACACCCTTCGACTTCGCTCAGGGCAGGCAGAGGCTCACAGAGGCTTTGCTTGCAGCTCTCGAATCACACCATTAGTCTTGACGGCAGAGGAATCTATGAAACAACGCAAACGTCGTCCTGAAACCGCTGCGGTGCGCGGCGCGTCGGAGATGCAGAGGAAGAATGGGCCGGTCGCGCCTGAGATCTATCAGACTTCGACATTTGAGGTCGCCGACAACGAAGAACAGATCCGCGTAACCACGACGGACCGCTACTACACGCGCTGGGGAAACCCGACGATCACGCTCGCCGAGCAGACCGTTGCCGCGCTCGAAGGCACCGAGGCTGCGCTGGTGTTTGCATCCGGAATGGGAGCGATCACGACGACGATTCTGTCGCTGCTAAAAGCTGGAGATCACATCGTCGCGCAGCGGGATCTCTATGGCGGAGTGACGAAGTTCTTCTCGGAATGGCTGCCGAAACTCGGGATCGAGACCACACTGGTCGATACGACCGAGTACGAACAGCACGAACGAGCCATTCGTCCGAATACGAAGCTGCTGTATCTGGAATCGCCGACCAATCCTGCATTGCACATCGTCGACATGAAGAAGATGGCGGCGCTCGCCAAGCAACACGGGCTCATCAGCATGATCGATAGCACCTTCGGCACGCCGATGAATCAGCATCCCGCGGAGTACGGAATCGATCTCGTGATGCATTCGGGCACGAAATATCTGAGCGGACACGCGGACCTGACTTGTGGGGTGATCAGTGGGCGGCGTGACTTGATCGAGCAAGTCGGCGAGACCCGCAAAACGTTGGGCAACTGCATGGACCCGCACGCGGCGTGGCTTCTGATTCGCGGATTAAAGACACTGGCGGTGCGCGTTGCTCGGCAGAATGAGAACGCGCTGCGCGTAGCCGAATTCCTGGAGCAGCACGCGAAGGTGCGGCGCGTGCACTATCCGTTTTTGAAGAGCCATCCGCAATATGCGATTGTCCGCCAACAGATGTCGGGCGGAAGTGGCATGGTGACGTTTGAGGTTGACGGCTCGGGCGACGACGCGCGGCGCGTGAGCGAGGCGATGAAGCTGTTCACCCTGGCGACGAGTTTGGGTGGAGTCGAGTCGCTGGTCTCGATCCCGGTGCTGACTTCACACGCGATGATCTCGGCCGAGCAGCGCGCTCAAATGGGCATAACGGAGCAGATGGTTCGGCTGTCGGTTGGGATCGAAAGCGTGGAAGATCAGATCGAAGATCTGGAGCGGGCGCTGGAAGCTGTGGGCGGGCGAGTGCAGGTTCCGGTGGGATCGGGCTCTGGGTCGTAGAGCTGGAATGGTTCGAAGACAGCTTAACCGCAGAGGACGCTGAGAAATTCGCAGAGAACGCGAAGAGAATCTGGGGCCAATAACCTTGCCGTCACGTTTTTCCTGAAAGGGGACGATCGCGTGCCGGGTACCCCTCCCCCTTCCCCGGTCCCGTGGAATCAGAGATATAGCGGAAAATCTCCGAAAAAATCTTGGGGCACAATCACTTGCGGGCAAAATCTTGGTTTCAAAGAACTTAGGTTCTCTGCTCTAAAACCTGGTTCCAGAATGGGACGGGATTCGCGGTCAGCGTATCGCTACCCCTCGACGATGGTCGCGCAAATGGGTTGTGGAACACAAGGACAGATGTCACATACTGCACTGCAATCACGCTGCCTTTGCACACTCCAAAAAAATCACCTCGGCCTCTTACGAGGTCGGGATTAACAGTTCTAGCTGAGAAGGGGCGCCGTTAAAATCAGTTTGCCTAGGGATTCAGCTGACTACGCAAGCGCTTCGAGAGTTTCTCGATCTGCTTCAGCTTCTCCATCGTGTCTTTGGGCAGCACGCCTTTCCGCACACTGACGACGTCGGCTGGAATGCTTTCCGCCGTGCGCGCCAAGTCGTCAGCTTCTTTTTGTAACTGCGCCAAGTCGATGTGCTGGCGTAGGGTTGCCTGACCCGAAGGCGGATTTGGGTTTGAGGTGTCCATGGCCGGGGGCGGGGTCGGCCAATTCCCGTGCTGCAGCGCGTTGGTAGAAAGAACCCAGAGCAATACAACCGTCGGGAGCAAAATCCTTTTGACCATGTCGCCTCCTGTCGGAAAGGCGAATTTTTCGTCATTTTACTCCGGTTACTGCGGATTGGCGCGACATTCGGTTTCCGTTTCAGCTCGGGTGCTGCGGTCGGAGTCGTCAGCGCGCCCCGTCCTCAGGGCCAGAAAAGTACCCGGCCTCTTGCGAGGCCGGGTTGGTTCTTTGGAATGACGCTTCCGTTAGAAGATGAACTTCAAGCTGAACTGCAGGATGCGGGCGAGGTGGGCGTTCGAGATCTGGCCAAAAGTTGCGCCTCCAGGCCCCAGGCAACTCCCGCCCGCGGAATTGCCGGGTCCGTTGGCGCAGGTCATGGCGTTAGTAAAACCGCCGCTTGACCCCGAGCTGACGCTGGACAGCGAAAACTGCGTGTGGTTGAAAATATTGAAAGCTTCCGCCCTGAACTCCAACGCAGTGCTCTCTTTGATAGCAAAGTGTTTGAAGATTCCCATGTCAAAGGTGAGCCGCGAGGGATTGCGGATATCGTTCCGCCCAGCGGTCCCAAAAGTAAGTCCCTGGGGCAAGGCGAAAGCGCCAGGGTTAATGTCGAACTTGGCGTGACTCGCGGAGGACACCTGACTGGCGGGCGGGACAG
>Ga0210408_10002111_pt1 | contig 19744 bp, 25 predicted proteins | sample IncBWH4MmetaG_FD_155471 | JGI IMG/M metagenome (GOLD analysis project Ga0210408, IMG submission 155471) | Forest soil microbial communities from Barre Woods Harvard Forest LTER site, Petersham, Massachusetts, United States - Inc-BW-H-4-M | ecosystem: Environmental > Terrestrial > Soil >...
GCTTTCGCCGTCCCATCGCGAAGTGCTGCTGCTGCGAGATCTCGAAGATCTGACGATTGGGGAAATCGCCGGGCGGCTCGGCGTGACGCGCGAAGCGGCCAAAAGCCGCCTGCGCCGCGCCCGCACATTGGTGCGCGAATACCTGCTCGGCACAAAGGACAGCGGACGAGAGAGCACATGAATTACTTTCGTGGAGTCGGCATGTTCGGGAGCGCCTTCCTGGGCGCACACCTGATGCGCGGCGCAGCTGCGGCGGCGCTACTCGCTTGGGCTATCGTCCACCAGACCGCGCACCCTTGGCTATCCTTGGGCGCGGGCGTTGCCGCCCTCGTCGCGCTACGCGGATGCCCGATGTGCTGGACTGTGGGCTTGGTCGAGACGCTTTCGCAGGGCCGTCGCGATTCAACGATAAGATAGTTGTTGGCGTGCGTGAGCCGGCGCCTCGATGTCGGGGCTGGCGCGCCACGGTCGATGAAGATGGACACTACGCGTTCGCCATCGGGCTATGACGCGCACGCTGGGATTTGTGAGGCCGGAGCAACATCATGACCAGAGGCTTGGCAGTTCTGGGGTCGGCGGTCTTTTTTCTGATTGCCCCCACGACGGTCGCCGGTGTCGTGCCGTGGTGGATTTCGCGATGGCGTCTGCAAGCGCCGTTCTTCGATCTCCAGCTTATCCGATGGTTCGGCGTGGTTCTGATCCTGCTCGGCATTCCGGTGTTGGTCGACACCTTCACACGATTTGCGCTGCAAGGCGGCGGCACGCCAGCGCCGGTCGCACCAACGCTACATTTGGTGATCACCGGCCCCAATCGTTATGTCCGCAATCCGATCTATCTTGCCCTAGTGGCGATTGTACTTGGCCAAGGACTGATCCTCGGAAACGCAAGGCTTCTGGTCTACGGCGCGCTACTGTGGATTGGCTTCCACATCTTCGTTCTGGCTTATGAGGAGCCGACGCTGCGTAGGAGATTTGGAGCGGAGTACGACACCTATTGCGCCAACGCGTCGCGCTGGTTGCCACGCTTGCCCGGCTCTACGTCGGCGTCGTCCTGATCGACCGCGAGTGCGAGTGCCGCGGCCATCGTCGCCGGATCGTGGGCGTTGTGTACGATCACATGTGCCAGCAGCAGTGTGACCAGCGCATCGGCTACGGCGGCGGGGTTACGACCGGGCAACATGTCCCAGATCGGGGGCGCGTAGCGCCTATCTCGCATTGCGGGATTTCGATCCGGCTAATGTCTCTTGTGGGTCATTCGCGCCGTTTGAGCGACTCCGACTGATGTCGGCTCTTACCCCAACAACCGAAGTCGGAAGGGCCTGTTGAATCGAGGTTCTGTGTGCCACTAAGCGACATCGTTCAATTAAAGAGGCCGCCAATTGGGGCGGTGTCATTTCTGGTTAGCGGCGGTCAGTGGGCGGTCTGGCCCCGCAGATCTGCCACGTCGCGGGCCGTAAGCTTTGACGCAGTGCTACCAAACCGGCCAGTAACGTAGTTGCCGACCGCCGCGATCTCCGTGTCCGTATAGGTGCCGCCAAATGCGGGCATTGACATAGCGCTCGATGTGAAGCGTTGCGTGCCGGAGCGTCGTTCTCGATGATCTCGTGGCAGTCGTTGGCGATCATATGTGGGCCATGTCCGCTCGGGGGGTCATGCGCGTCTGTTTGAGCAAGCGCCGGAGATCTGCAGCTTGCCGCCGGAGATGCTGACGCCGTCGAGCTCGAGCCGCGTCGGACTGCTCGTGCCGCTGAGCGCGACCGAGCCGCTGTTGACGAACCGGCCGCCGAGCGTCAGCGTGGCGCCGTTGCCGACCACGATGGCACCCGCATTGACGCCGATGCCGATGCCGACCGTGGCCGCGAAGGTGCCGCCGGTGACTTTGAGCGTCGCGCCCTTGGCAGTAGCGATGCTTCCTACCGTCGGCTCGTCGGAGGCAGTGCTGCTGACCACGCCGCCGCTCAGGATCGTCGCCTGCGTGGTCGACGTCGGCAGGCCGCTGGTCCAGTTGCTGGTGGTCGACCAATCGCCGATCTTGTCCGCCTTCCAGCTATTGAACGAGTTGATGCCGATGCCGACGTCGAACGGGAAGCCGGCCGAGACGTCGAGAACATTGCCGGCGGAATCGAAGATCGCCGCTCCGTTCTGATTGAGCGCGGACACTTTCAGATCGGTCGTCGAATCGTGGGCACTGACCGTGTAGTCGAACACCAGGAGACCGGCCGACAAATTGGAGGCACTATTGTCGTAGAAGGCAGTGCCGCCGTCATTGAGCGCAGGCGTCGGCAGTCCGAAGGCTTCAATGGTATTGAGCAGAACGGCTTCGCTCATGCTCACCGCAAGCTGCACCGTCTGCCCGGTATTGGCGAACACCGCCTGCGAGGTGGTGACCGCCGACACCTTGAGCGGCGAATCGCTCCCGAGTCCGAGCCGCGCGCTCAGCGCTGCGGAAAAGTCCACGGCGGTGCCGTGGCTGTCGGTGATGACGGCGCCGCCCGAGCTCACGGTGGTGATTTCCAGGTTGGGCGTCTGCTGGCCGGAGGAGACGGTGTAGTCGAACACCAACGCGCCGCTGCCGGCGGAGCTGCGCGCGGCGTCGTAGAACGCGGTGCCGCCGTTGTTCAGGATCAGCGTCGGCGAGCCGCCCGACGTGTTGACCGAGACCGGCTGGCTGAAGTCGACCTCCAGCGTGACCGACGTGCCCGGCCCGGCGTTGCCGAATTGCGACGGCACCACATCTGTCACAAAAGCCGCCCCGACCTGCACGCCGGTCGCGGCGCCGATGGCAGCTGAGACATTGGCGTTGAAGCCGCTCCACTCGATCGTGGTGGCGCTGCCGAGATCGACCGCAAACACCGTGAGGTTCGGCGTCTGTTCGCCGCCGGAGACTACATAGTCGAACACCAGCGTCGCCGGCGTCGAAGCTGCCGAATCGTAGAACGCGGTGCCGCCGTCGTCGAGCGCAAGCGTCAGTCCAGCCTCCCGTGGACCCGTCTCGGTAGCCCGTAGTTCAGTCTATCTAGTTAGTAAACGTTGACTAAAGCCGCCGGGGACACACCATCCTTCCGCCGGAGTTTCGATGCAGAGCCGAGTAACCGTGCGAGTGCCGCTAGCCTGGGCATCGCGAATATTTGCGCTATAACAATGTGTTACTGAAGGATGAGGTTCCCTTGGCCGGGCATGGAGTGCTCCTGAGGTCGAGTTTTGCAAATTTCGCTTGACAGGACTCTGGAACTGGCTTTTGTTGTTTAGTAAAATAACATACTGAACATCGCGCCTGGAGGCGGTGACTGGGAGGGATCGCGGCGACAAAGGAGCGCGGCCGCGTTCAAATTCCTCGACAATCAATCGCCTCTGCCCGCTCGGGCTTCGATGCTTGCGTCGTCTCCGGCCGAGGCGCTCCGGAGCGATTGTTCAAGAGAGGAAAGGCACATGCGAAGATCAGCAATTCGGAGATGGTCGAAGTGGACGGGCGGCGCGCTCGCCCTCTTCGCCGGCATTGCGCTGGCGGGTGTGGCAACCCCCCACCCGGCGGCGGCTCAAGGCAAGCAACTCACCCTGTGCTGGGCGGCTTGGGACCCGGCCAACGCGCTTGTCGAGCTCGGCAAGGACTTCACCAAGGAGAGCAGCATTGACATGAAGTACGAGTTCGTCCCCTGGACGAGCTATGCCGACCGCTTCCTCAACGAGCTCAATTCGCACGGCAAGCTCTGCGATCTGATCATCGGCGACAGCCAATGGATCGGCGGCGCGGCGGAGAACAAGTGGTACGTCAAGCTCAACGACTTCTTTGCCAAAGAGCACATCACCATGGACGACTTCGTGCCGGCGACCGTGCTCGGTTATTCGCAGTGGCCCAAGAACACGCCGAATTACTGGGCGCTGCCGGCGATGGCCGACGCCGTCGGCTGGACCTACCGCAAGGATTGGTTCTCGCGTCCGGAGATCCAGGCCGAGTTCAAGAAGAAGTACGGCCACGATCTCGCGCCGCCCAAGACCTACGAAGAGCTCAAGCAGATTGCCGAATTCTTCCAGGGCCGCGAGATCGACGGCAAGAAGGTGTACGGCGCCTACATCTTCACCGAGCGCGGTTCGGAAGGCATCACTATGGGGGTCACCAACGTCCTCTATAACTACGGCTTCGAGTACGACAATCCGAAGAAGCCCTATCAGATGGCCGGCTTCGTCAACTCGCCCGATGCCGTCAAGGGGCTCGAATTCTACAAGGCCCTCTACAAGTGCTGCACCGCCCCGGGCCTGACCAATGCCTACATGCAGGAAGGCCTCGACGCCTTCAAATCGGGCCAGGTGGCGATGCAGATGAACTGGTTCGCCTTCTTCCCCGGGCTCTACAAGGACCCCAACGTCGGCGGCGACAAGATCGGCTTCTTCGTCAATCCCGCCGGACCGAAGGCTCACTTCACCCAACTCGGCGGCCAGGGCATTTCCGTAGTGGCAACGTCCGATCATCAGGACGACGCGCTGCGCTACATCAAATGGTTTGCCCAGCCCGCCGTGCAGCAGAAATGGTGGGAGCTCGGCGGCTACTCTGCCCTCAAGGCGGTCGTTGACGCGCCCGGCTTCCCCAAGAGCGCGCCATTCGCTCCCCAGTTCCTGGAATCGATGGCGATCGTGAAGGACTTCTGGGCGGAGCCGTCCTATGCCCAACTCCTGCTCGACATGCAGAAGCGCGTGCACGACTACGTCGTCGCCGACAAGGGCACGGCGCAGCAGGCTCTCGACCAGTTGGTCAAAGACTGGACCAAGGTCTTCAAGGAAGCCGGCAAAGAGGCCTCGAACTAGCAGCGCGACGCTTTGCTCGATCGATGCGCACAAGGTCTCCCCGGTGCTATCTTCCGGGGAGACTCGTCAAACCCGCAAGATGCCATGAGCGCGATCATTCATCCCAACGCCGCCCCGGTTGATCGCATCGCGCCGGCGCCGTTTCGCGCCGCTAGGCGCGTGCGCGGCCTGTCGGATCGCGGCATCGCCTGGCTGTTCGTCACCCCGACGATCGCCTTGTTGCTCGCGATCAACATCTTCCCGTTGATCTGGATGATCCGGCTGTCCTTCACCAGTCTCAATCTCAGTATGTCGTACCTGCCGATCCGCTTCGTGGGCCTCGACAACTATGTCGATATCCTGACCGACGAGGACGTTTGGAACCGCCTGCAGATGACTGCTCGTTTCGTCATCAGTTCGGTCACCGTGCAGGTCGTGATCGGCTTCGGGCTTGCGCTGCTCATCAACCGTCAGTTCCGCACGCACAGTTTCTGGACGACCATCATCCTGCTGCCGATGATGCTTTCCCCCGCCGTAGTGGGCAATTTCTGGACCTTGCTGTTTCAGCCGCAGATCGGGCCGTTCAACTACGTCGTCGGCCTGCTGACCGGTGTCGCCCCGAGCTCGTTCAGCATGACCGGCGAGGTCGGGCTGGCGCCGTGGACCATCGTGCTCGTCGACACCTGGATGTGGGCGCCCTACGTCATGCTGATCTGCCTCGCCGGGCTGCGCTCGATCCCCGACTACATCTACGAGGCCGCCGAGGTCGACCGCGCCACGTCATGGCGGCAGTTCTGGTCGATCACCCTGCCGATGACCACGCCGTTTCTGATGCTGGCGGTCCTGTTTCGCGCCATCGAAAACTTCAAAATGTTCGACATGGTCAATTTGCTGACCTCGGGCGGACCCGGCTCCACGACGGAGCTTGTTTCCATCACCTTGAAACGGGCCGCCTTCGAGAAATGGCGCACAGGATACTCGTCCGCGCTCGCCATCGTCCTGTTCGTCACCGTCTTCGGCGCCGCCAACATCTACGTCAAGGCGCTCAACCGGGTGAAGCAGCGATGACCGCCGTTGCCAAATCCACCGCGCACTCGATCGTCGAGGCGTCGCCGCGCGTCAAGACGTTCGCGGCGGTCGTCGTCATCTTCTATGCGCTGATGGCGGTGGCGCCGCTGCTGTGGATCGCGGCGACCGCGTTCAAATCACAAAGTGACGCGATTGCCTATCCGCCCAAGGTGATCTTCCAACCCACGCTCGAAGGCTATGTCAATCTGTTCACGGTCCGCACGCGGCAGACACCGGATTTCATCGCCGGCCTGCCGCCTGCAACCACCTGGTACGACAAGCTCGTGCGCAAGCACGACATGGTGATCGCCGGACCCTCCAAAGTGGTGCCGCGCTTCATCAATTCCCTGGTGATCGGCTTCGGTTCGACCTTTCTCGCGGTGCTCCTGGGCACGCTGGCGGCCTACGCCTTTTCCCGCTTTCGCATTCCCCTGGCCGACGATCTGCTGTTTTTCATCCTCTCGACCAGGATGATGCCGCCGGTCGCCGTCGCCATTCCGATCTACCTGATGTACCGGCAACTCAATCTCACCGACACCAAGATCGGCATGATCCTGCTGTACACGGCGGTCAATGTGTCGCTCGCTGTGTGGCTGCTCAAAGGTTTCATCGACGAGATCCCGCGCGAATACGAGGAAGCCGCGCTGGTCGACGGCTATACGCGCCTGCAGGCGCTGCGCAAGGTGGTGTTGCCGCAGGCGGTAACGGGAATCGCGGCAACGGCGATCTTTTGCCTCATATTCTCCTGGAACGAATACGCCTTCGCAGTACTGCTGACCAGCGGCGACGCGCAGACCATGCCGCCTTTCATTCCGTTCATCATCGGCGAAGGCGGGCAGGATTGGCCGGCGGTGGCGGCAGCCACCACGCTGTTTGTCATCCCGATCGTCTTGTTCACCGTGCTGCTGCGCCGTCACCTGTTGCGCGGCATCACCTTCGGGGCGGTGCGCAAATGAGCGGGAGCGAGAGCGCGATCGGCGATGCCGGGGTTGTTCGCTGGTTCCGCCGCGGACCGTGGGAAGGCGCGGCAATGACGCTCATTGCAGGCGGCATCGTGATGCTGGTGCAACCGTGGTCAATCGAGCTCTACGGCTATTCGTTCGTGACCATTCTCCCCGGCACGCTTGGTTTTGTCATCGTGAGCCATTTTCCGGACTAGGGGGCGCACGTGGCACAGATCCGCGTCGAAAATCTGCGCAAGGCCTTCGATCAGTTTACGGCCGTCCATGACTCAAACTTCACGATCGAAAGCGGGACCTTCTTTGCCTTGCTCGGCCCTTCCGGCTGCGGCAAGACGACGACGCTGCGCATGATCGCCGGTCTCGAGCTTCCCACCAGCGGCCGCATCTTGCTCGACGGGGAGGACGTCACCTTCCGGCGCGCGGCGGCGCGCGACATCGCCTTCGTCTTCCAGCTGTTCGCGCTCTATCCGCATATGAATGTGGAGCAGAACATCGGCTTTCCGCTCAAATGCCAGGGCATGCCGCGCCGCGAGATCCGCGAGCAGGTGGGCGAAACCGCGCGGCTCTTGAGCATCGAGCATCTGCTCGCGAGCAAGACCTCGAAATTGTCCGGCGGCGACCGCCAGCGCGTTGCGCTTGGCCGCGCCATAGTCAGGCGGCCGAAGGCGTTCTTGATGGACGAGCCGCTGGGGGCGCTCGACGCGGAGTTCCGCCACTTGATGTGCGGCGAGCTGCGCGATCTGCACGACCGCATCCCCGCGACTACGATCTACGTCACGCACGATCAGCTTGAAGCGATGTCGATGGCGGATCGCATCGCGGTCATGAATGCCGGCAGGATCGAGCAGATCGGATCGCCGCAGGAGATTTACGATCGGCCGGCCAACATGTTCGTCGCCGACTTTGTCGGCTCGCCGCCGATGAATTTCCTGCACTTCGAGGCCGGCCCGCAATCGGGAGACCGGGTGGTCAAGTTGCGCGACGCGAGCATTGCCGTTCCCGAGATCCGCGAGCAGCGGACCCTGGGGCCGCTGGTGCTCGGCGTGCGTCCCGAGCACATCATTTTTTCCGACGCCGCGCCGGTTCGCGGCCGCGTGTTCGGTGCCGAGTATCTCGGCACCACACAGATTGTCACGCTGGAGACCGAGCAGGGGCGCATCAAGGCGCGGCTGCCGTCGAGCGTGCCGGTCGAGGTCGGTGAGACGGTGGGACTCGCGTTCCGGCCCGATCGGCTGGCGTTGTTCGATGCGCAGACCGGCTCGGCGATCCGGACGGCGGCCTATGGGAGCGTAAGCGATGGCTAACGTCGTCCTACGCCACGTCAACAAGAGTTTTGGCCGCGTCGAAGCGGTGCGCGACCTGTCTCTGGCCATCAACAATGGCGAGTTCGTCGTGCTGCTGGGGCCGAGCGGCGCCGGCAAGACGACGACGCTTCGGTTGATTTCGGGCCTTGAGCGCCCCGACAACGGTTCGATCGCGATCAACGGCCACGACGTGACGCGCGACCCGCCGGGGACGCGGGATATCGCGTTCGTCTTTCAGCAGTATTCGCTGTATCCCCACCTGACCGTCTACGACAATCTCGCCTTTCCGCTGCGCTCGCCGGCCCGCCGCATCCCGGAAGCGACAATTCGCAAGCGCGTTGAGCAAACGGCGGAATTGCTGCACATCAGCAGCAAGCTCGGCAACCGGGCGACGCGGCTTTCCGGCGGCGAAATGCAGCGAGTCGCGATCGGGCGGGCGCTGGTGCGCGATCCGGCGATCTACCTCATGGACGAGCCGCTGTCTTCGCTCGACGCCAAGTTGCGCGCCGAACTGCGTCTGGAGCTGAAGAGGATCCACGTCGAGCTCGGCGCAACGATGCTGTACGTGACCCACGATCAGGTCGAGGCGATGACGATGGCCTCTCGCATCGGAGTGATCAGGAACGGTGCGCTACTCCAACTCGGCACGCCGCGCGAGATCTACGAAAACCCGAGCGATCGTTACGTTGCGAGCAGGCTCGGCACGCCGCAGATCAATTTTTTGCCGGCAACGGCCATTCCCGAGTTCGCCGCGCCGGCCGGGGCCGAGACCATCGGCATCCGCACCGAGCACCTGCTGATCAAGGCGAGAAACGGCGGCGGCATCGTCGGCCGCGTCCACCGCATCGAACACCTCGGCGATCAGAACCACGTCTACCTCGAATATCGGGGCGAGACGCTCGTGACGCTGGCCGATCCGCATCAGCCGCTCACCGCCGGCCAGGACGTCGAACTCGAGCTTGTCCAACCACTTTACTTCGATGCGGCCGGACGGCGCATCGCGGCGACGGTTCACTGAGAGCGACCCCGATGTCACTACAGCCCGAGACGTTAAAGGCACTGGTCAGAGCGGCCGCGGAGCGGGTGATTGCTAGCGCCTCGGAGTTGACGGCGCTCGATCAGGCCATCGGCGACGGCGATCACGGCGCCAACATGAAACGCGGCTTCGAGGCGGTGCTGGGCAAGCTCGACGCGATCGGGGCGCAGCCGCTCGACGAAGCACTCAAGACTCTCGGCAAGACGCTGGTGATGACCGTCGGCGGCGCCGCGGGACCGCTCTACGGCAGCTTCTTCATGGCCGCTGGCGACGCGTTGTCGCGCAGCAAGCGGTTGCCGGAAGACCTTGCGGAAGTCTTCGGCTCCGGCGTGAACGCGGTGAGCGCGCGGGGCCGATCCCAGCCCGGCGAGAAGACCATGCTCGACGTTCTGTTCCCGGTGTTGGAGGTATTGAAGGCCGAGGCCGGGCGACCTGATTTGATCGAACGGGTCCGCGCGGCCGCAAGCGAAGCGACGGCGCGGACCGTGCCCATGCAGGCCACCAAAGGTCGCGCGTCGTTTCTTGGTGCGCGCAGCATCGGGCATGTCGATCCCGGTGCCCGCTCAAGCTGCGTCTTGCTGCACGCGGTCTGCAACACCTTGGAGGCGCGGCCATGAACGACACGGTCGGCATCGTCATCGTTTCACATTCGAAAGACATCGCCAAAGGCACGGCCGACATGGTGCGCCAGATGGTCGGCGCCGAAGTGAGGGTGGCGTTTTGCGGCGGCAATGCCGACGGCGGCCTCGGCACCAACGTGCCGTCGATCATTGAAGCGATCGATAGCGCCTGGTCCTCCAAGGGTGTTGCAGTGCTCGTCGACCTTGGCGGCGCCGAGACGAACAGCGAGATGGCGGTCGAGATGTTGCAGCCGGACCGCAAAAACCTGGTGGTCGTGTGCAATGCGCCGATCGTCGAGGGGGCGGTGATGGCGGCGACGGAGGCCGCCGGCGGTAGTTCACTCGATCAGGTGCGAGCGGTCGCTGAGGAGCTTTCCGCCGGCTAAGGCGGGGCAAGTTAAAGAGAACAATTGGAACTCGATATGTTGGAAACTTCAAAGGCGAACGGCCAGAATTTCACCGGCAGCGTACGGCTCATTCATGCCGTCGGCATGCACGCGCGTCCTGCGGTCAAGCTGACGAAGCTCGCCAAGAAATTCAAGGCGCACATTTCGATCCGCGCGTCCGACGCCGCCGAATGGACGAACGCCAAGAGCGTCGCCAAAGTGATGGCGCTGCGCGCGGCGCGCGACAGCATTATCGAGATCAAGGCGTCCGGCGAGGATGCCGAAGCTGCAGTCGCCGCGCTGGTCAATCTCGTCGCCACCGACTTTCCGGAAAGCAGCCCGTGAATATGCAAACACACAGCATCGGGCTTGCATACAGGGGCAAAACCGCCTCAATCGGCCTGGCGCGCGGGCCGTTCGTGCGAGTCGATGCGGCACCGAACGGCAAGCGTGCCAGCGGCACGCGGGAGGATGAGAAGCTTGCGTTTCGCGCCGCCTTGGACAGCGCGGGCCGGCAGATTGTGCTTTTGGCAGATTCCGCGGACGATCAAGCGGCGCAGATACTTGAATTTCAGGTTGCCTTTCTGGAAGACGAGTACTTTCTCGATCCGATCTATGCGGTCATTCACGCCGGAGCCGCAGCGGATACTGCCTGGTCCGCGGCGCTCGATGAGCAGATCGCCATTTACAATTCCGCGCCCAATGAGTATCTGCGCGCACGTTCGTCCGACTTGGCAGACGTGCGCGACCGGGTGCTGCGAATCCTGCGCGACGGGGTGACCCAAGTCCCCAAAGTCCCGGATGGCGCGATAGTCTGCGCTGACGATCTGCCGCCGTCGCGGTTTCTGGAAATCGACTGGTCGAACGGCGGCGGCGTGGCGCTCCTGCGCGGGAGTCCAACAAGTCACGTCGCATTGTTGGCTCGGGCGCGCGGCGTCCCCATGGTCGTTCAACTCGGAGCGGTTGCCGAAACGGCACAGACCGCGCTGCTCGACGGCGAACGGGCAACACTGGAGCTCGATCCGGGAGTGGACCAGGTCCAGGCCTTCGCGCGGCGGCAGCAAGCGCATCGGAAAAACCGCACGGCGGCGCATGCGATCCTGCGGCGGCCTGCGCCGTTTTGGGAGGGCGAGAAGATACGGCTCTTGATCAACATCCAGCGTGTCGAGGATCTTGAGCACGACCACGCACAGTTCGCGGACGGAATCGGGCTGATGCGGACGGAGTTTCTGCTCGGCAAGGACGGCCACATGCCGGACGAGGAGGCGCAGTACCTCGCTTACGATGCTGTGCTGCGCTGGGCCGGCAATCGTCCGGTGACGATCCGAACCTTCGACGCCGGCGGTGACAAGCCGGTTCCGGGGTTCACCGAGGAGGGCGAGGTTAATCCGTTCCTCGGCGTCCGCGGCCTGCGTCTTTGCCTGGCGCGCCCCGACATTTTCTCGGTTCAGCTTCGCGCCCTCGCTCGTGCCGCCTTGCACCGAAACCTCAAAGTCATGTTTCCCATGGTGACAAACCCGGAGGAATTGGAAGCGGCACGCAACCTGTTCGCGGATAAGGTGGCGCGCCTGCAAGCCGAAGGCATTCTGGCAAAGCTTCCCGAGCTTGGCATTATGGTCGAGGTGCCGGCCGCAGCCTTGACGATCGAGCGCTTCGGCGCCTCGTTTTTCTCGGTTGGCTCGAACGATCTTGTGCAATATGTCACGGCCTGCGACCGCACCAACGGGGCGCTTGCCCAATTGAGCGATCCGCTCCATCCGGCGGTACTTGAGCTCATCCGGCGCGTGGCGGACCATGGTAGGCGCTCAGGCATCAGCGTGAGTCTTTGCGGTGAAATGGCGGGCGATCCGCGCTGCATCTCGGCGCTCCTGTCCTGCGGCTTGCGTGAACTTTCGGTCAACCCTTCGGCTTTGGCGCAGGTCAAGCGGACGATCGAGGGACTGAGCCGCGGGGGCCCCCGTGAGTGAGGCGGCACTCGAGGAAGCCGGCGAACTCAGTGCGGTTGCCGAGTACAAGCGCATATTCAAGGAAGTGTTAGACAACAGGCCGTCCGGCATGCGGCTGCGGCTCGCGCACGCGATGGGCAAAAATCGCAGCTTCGTGAGCCAGATTTCGAATGCGACCTATCCGGTTCCTATTCCAGTCCAGCACCTCAACACGATCTTCGAGGTCTGCCATTTCTCCCCGCCGACCAAGGCCGCATTCCTTAAAGCTTATGCCCGCGCGCATCCGCGCCGGATGGGTCGACTGGACGAAATTCCGCGCGAGCGCACGATCATGCTGCACTTGCCGGATTCGGGAAATTCCAAGCGCAACGCACAGCTCGATGCGCTGTTGCAGGAGTTCGCCCGCCGACTGATCGCCATCCTGCAGGACGAGAAATAGCTCGGCCGATCGCGCAGTGGGGAAGCAGGCATGAAAAAGTTCATCAATTCCGTCGATTCCATCCTGGCTGAGAGTCTCGACGGTTTCGTCGCCGCGCACGCGGCTATCGTCGCGCTCGGGCCGGAGCGCAAATTCGTGTTTCGGCGCTCGCCGGCCGTCGAAAAAGTCGTGCTGATCTCCGGAGGCGGCAGCGGCCACGAACCGCTGCACGTCGGATTCGTCGGCACCGGAATGCTCGACGCCGCATGCCCCGGACAGATCTTTACCTCGCCGACCCCCGACCAGATCGTCGAGGCAGCGACCTCGGTCGGCCGCAACGCCGGTGTGCTCTTCATCGTAAAGAACTACGCCGGCGACTGCATGAACTTCGAAATGGCCGCGGAGTTGCTCGAGTGCCGCGTAGCCACGGTGGTCACCAATGACGATGTGGCCGTCGAGAAGTCGACCCACAGCAGCGGACGCCGCGGCGTAGCCGGTACGCTCGTTGTGGAGAAGATCGTCGGCGCGGCCGCCGAGAAGGGCATGGACCTGAAAACGTGCGCCGAGCTCGGCGTCGAGGTCAACGCATGCACCCGCTCGATCGGAGTAGCGCTCACAAGCTGCACCGTCCCCGCCGCGGGAAGTCCCACATTCATGCTGGGCGCGGACGAGATGGAAATGGGCGTTGGCATCCATGGCGAGCCCGGCCGCAAGCGGGTGAAACTGGCAACCGCCGACGCCATTGCCGACCAGATGGTCGGCGTAATCCTCGCCGATAGCGACGCTCCTCCTTCAGGCAGCGTTCTGTTGGTCGTCAATGGCTTCGGCGGCACTCCGGCGCTCGAGCTTTATCTCATGTACAACGCCGCGCGGCGCATCTTGGAAAAGCGCGGGCTCGCCGTCACCCGTTCGCTGGTAGGTTCGTACGTCACCTCGCTCGAAATGGCCGGGTGCTCAATTACGGTAACGCCGCTCAACGACAAATTGACTGCTCTGTGGGACGATCCCGTGCACACCGCAGCGCTGAGGTGGTGACGATTCATTGACGTGATGTCGCGTTCCGACCCTTCTCGACGTTCGCTGCGGCGCGGTGATGCTTCCTGAGTCGGAGGCTAAGCCGACATTGCGCAGACATCTTGATCTGGCGCCGTTGACCCGAAACCAGAAGTGCCGAGACGCCCGCGATTTGGTCGCGATCGGGTGGAAAGCAGACAAACTCGAACATCCCTGAAGTGAAGCGTTTCACCGAAGCAATCGCACAGGGAGAGGAGCGCTGTTTCCCGCCGGGATCGTGCCGATCCTGTCATTCTGCCACGAGGGAAGTGGCCGTGGCCATCATGGTTGCAAGGCGTTCGGCTTCGGCCACTGTTCGCACCACCATCGGAGTCGCATGGCCGCGAATTACGATCTCCAGTACTGGCGGGCCATCCTCGGGCAGTCCAGCTACTTTGTACACCTCCTCAGAGACGACGACTTGGCATTCAAGATCGTATTCTCGCCGGAACCGACGTCACCTAGGATTACTTCTCCCCCATTGATACCAATGCCGTATTGGAGGGGAGAACGCTCGGCTTCGGCAAGCCCTCGGTTTAGATGCTTGATGTTCACGGCGATCATTGCCGCCGCCCTGAGAGCCTGGCGGCACGCGGACCGCCGATCGGTCTCAACACCAAACAAGGCAAGTAATCCGTCACCGAGATACTGATTTACCTTTCCTCCCGCTTGCGTCACGGCTAGCGAAACGGCCTCGAGGAAGCGGTTGACGATAAACACAGTGTCAAAAGGTAGCTGATCTGCCGCCATTTGGGTCGAGCCGCGCATGTCGACGAACATGCTCACGACATAGCGTTCTTCGCCAGGATGGGTGCGGCTTTTGCTGTGCACGAACGACGCGCCCACTTGTGGGGGCAGCAACGGGATGATCGCGATATCCTTCGTTGGTCGCAACTGGCAGGCAAGACGCACGGCCCGGTCTGCGCGGGCGCCAATGCGCTCCAACACAAAAGCTTCACGTAGCGAAGGATCCGGTAATCCGCTGCGGTCTCCCATGATCCGAATCCGACAGGTGGAACAACGTCCCTTGCCGCCGCACACATTGGCATGAGGCACACGATGTCGATAACTGGCTTCGAGAACGGACAAACCCTTCGGCACCCGAATCGTCCTGTCCGGATAAGTCAAGTTAATCATCCCGCGCCGCTGCTCGTTGATCAAGCGAACGCCACGCGCCACAAAGACGAAACCAATCGTGCCGGCGTAAAATAGCAAGAAATCGTCTCTTATCTGCACGAGGCTGGCGCGTTCGGCATCCGTACCAATCCGAGTCCGAGTCAGGATCTGCGCGCGCCACTCAGGCTGCTGCGCCAAAGCCTGGACCGTCCTTCCCTGCTGATAGAACCCAAGCAACGCGAGCGTCGGCGTTAGAACGGACAGAAGTGGGCCGACGCCGTGGGCGGATAGGGCCTCCTCAGCGGCGGAGAATGAACATTTCGGGAGCCTGGCGCCTCTCCCAGCCTGCTCGTTCGAGCTCAGGAGTAACGCTTTCCGATTGAGGATAACCAAGGCAGAAGTATCCGAGAAGACGCCAAGTTTCTGGCACGTCCAGCACCTTGTTGATGCGGCCCGGAGTCAGAATCGAGACCCAGCCCATTCCTATGCCGTCGGCGCGTGCTGCGAGCCATATCGTGTGGATCGCGGCGACGACCGAGTATTCAGCCATCTCAGGCATCGTCTTGCGCCCGAGACCGTGTCCGATTTCGGTAGTAGGCTCAGCAAAGACCGCCATTTGGCAAGGAGCCTCTTCGAGTCCAGCCAACTTGAGCTTCGCATATTGCGGCGCCAAATTGTCGCCGTACGAGTTCAGCGCATCTGCATTGCAAGACCTGAAGTCCTCAAGGACGGCCCGGCGTCGTGCCGGATCGTCGACAATTGCAAATCGCCACGGCTGACTCAGACCGACCGATGGCGCAAGGCAGGCAACGTCGATAAGACGTTGGAGTGTACCTAGCGGCAGCGGCTCAGGCCGAAAGCGACGTACATCGCACCGCCAGATCAGAAGTTCGCGCAATTGGGCACGGAAAGCGTCGTCGAACTTCTTCATCAATTGAAGCTCACAAATGACCTGCAGCAATGCTGTCTTGAGAGGGAATATCGCTTAACAGAGCCATTCTTGATACGTCGCACAACCTAGTTTGCACTAAACCGCTGCGCGGTAGGGAGTCGACGGATAGGGAAGTGGCCAAGGCGCTAATAAATCCAGCTTCCTGATTGCGCTTTGCTCGATGTCCGTTGTCGGCCAAACCCCATGCAGTCATTTCGGGCGCGCCGCGGCCCATTCGAGCAGAGAGTCCAGAGTGGGGCACATCGCCTTAGCCCATTTGGTCAGACTGTACTCAACCTTCGGCGGCACCTGCGGATAGATTTTTCGCACGACGATGCCGTCGCGCTCCAGCTCACGCAGTTGCTGGATCAGCATCTTCTGAGAAACGCCGGGGATCGCCCGTTCCAATTCGGAGAATCTGAGCGTCGAGCGATCGAACAGATGAAAGATGATGACCATCTTCCACCGTCCTTCGAGCATCCGGAACGCTGTTTCGATTCCGGAGGCCGCCATGTCCGGCGTCACGTCCTCAAGCTTACCCGTGGGTGAGTACCCTACTTTTTTGTCGGTTCTTGCCATTTTCGCAGTATAGCAGCAAGTGAGGTCTGTCGCAGCGACCCAGACGGAGGCCCTCATGGCGACGGGAAGCGACAGCCGCGAACTCGCGGGCTACCGGGCGCTCGTTACCGGCAGCACCCAGGGAATCGGAGCGGCCGTGGCGGCGCGGTTGCGCGAAGACGACGCCACAGTGCTCATCACCGCGCGGAAACCGCCGGACGCTCTCGCGTCGGACGACCTGTTCGTGGCAGCGGATGTCGCCACTGCCGAAGGCTGCGCGGCTGTCGCGAGCGCCGTAATGGAGAAGCTCGGTGGCATCGATATCGTCGTCCATGTCGTCGGCGGCTCATCGGCCCCCGGGGGCGGCTTCGCGGTGCTCGACGACGGCGAGTGGCATCGCGCGTTGAGCCAGAATCTGTTTCCCGCTGTCCGGCTCGACCGGGCCCTGCTGCCGAAGATGCTTGAGCAAGGCTCCGGCGTGATCGTCCACATCACGTCGATCCAGCGGCAGTTGCCACTGCCCGAGTCCACCATCGCCTATGCGGCGGCAAAGGCGGCACTCTCAAACTACAGCAAGGGCCTGTCCAAGGAGGTCAGCCCAAAGGGCATTCGCGTGGTCAGGGTCGCGCCGGGCTGGGTCGAGACCGAAGCCGCCGTCGGAATGGTCAACAGGTTGGCGAAAGCTGAAGGCACCGACTACCAAGCGGCTCAAAAGGGCCTGATGGTTTCGCTCGGTGGTATTCCGATCGGACGCCCATCGAAGCCGACAGAAGTCGCGGACCTCGTCGGTTTCCTTGTCTCGCCGCGTGCCACTTCGATCACCGGCACGGAATATGTGATCGACGGAGGGACCGTTCCAACGGCGTGATGCAAGCGGACATTGCACGGCCTAGATCAGCCTAGGCCGATTGATGATGGGGTGGACGCCCCCCGACGGCATCGATGTGCCAAAGTGGAGGTGTTGAGCACCACTTGAGGGAGGCGGGTGCGCGTCGTTTTGCATAACCTTATCACTCGTATCGAATCGTATACTTTTGCCATTCCGGTGACCGCAACGATGGGCTTGGCGCGCGCTAAGGTTTGGAAGACCGATGAGAAGGCTTGGAATATCGGTGCATCCGTGGCGACGCCTGCACTCGGCGAGCCAGAGTTGCGGCAAGCTATTGATCGGCTTGGAGTTGGCAATCACTTCGACGCGGATGGAATCCAAGAAATCCATCTCCGGATCGCCCAGATCATTGGCTTGTGGTTTGCGGGCGTGCCGCCGAACTCCACTACCTGGGCGCCTACATTCACGACAGTGCCGATAGAAGTGCCGCCCGAATACGCAATCGCGGCGTGACGTGTCAGCCGGCCGCGGATGACTAAATGCGCAAACCTTCCTATGCTCCCGGCTTCGTGTTTCGCCGGCAGGGCCTGCGCAGGTCAACCATGATCTCGGCCATCAGCTCGGACCGGGCGGAGCGCCCCCGGTTGTTCCGGGTACGGACATTGCGCTCTTTGAGCACGGAAAGAATCCGCACCTTGCACACCTTTCTCGTCCGAAGCGGACCTGTTTCCATTTCAGGTCTCGAAAGTGCTCCGCTCCCTGTTCCGAGGGCTTGCTGAACGACCTGCACATTGAGGCGGCGGCCGATGATGCCGGCAATGTCTTTGGATGTCATCCCCGGGGTCCACTCGCCAGAAAAGTCGGCCCCGCTTAACGAGCTTGGGACCGTGATTAGGTCGTTCGACCATGCTGATGTGGCCGGGACGAGGGCGACACAGGTGATTGAAAATAAAACTACTGAGGTGAAAGGGGGGCGAGGGTCGGAAGACTGCTGACGGTTGATCCATGTTCCTGCCTGGCTTTAGGAAAAAGCGTTTGGAGATAGCTTGGCTAAGCGGATCGGCTAGGCGAAATGTTCGTCTCGGCAAAACCCGATTGGCTTCGACCTTTATTTACTGCTCGCACCCCAGGCAGGCGCTGTACCTCGCTAATGAAATTCGCGAGCAGAGGAGAGGTATTATCCCTTCGCCACACGAGAGCCAGCGCCAGAAACATGTTCAAATCGATCACGGGTAAGATGACAACGGTTTCGGGAGACCGCCAGCGTGCGGTTCCAAGGACCCACCCGACGCCCAAACCGGTCGCCACGAGACTTAGGATTGTTGCCTCGTTCAGTCCCTCCTGTACGATGCGGGGAGACTTCAAACCGCCCCGGTAACACGCGTGCATCAGGCGGTCATAGAACGCAGGGCTTGCCCACCTTGGAAACCAGACAAACGGTACATCCGTGAGGTCGCGCAGGCGCAGTTTCTTGAGTTTTGAAAGAGGATGTCTTTTAGGGACGGCCAGCTCTATATGCTGTATCGCGACGCGAAGTTGGTCCAATTCCGGATCGGATTTTGGCATGAAATTGATAAACCCTGCATCCAAACGGCCGGATCTTACGGCTTCAAACTGCTCCAAACTCGCCGCTGGTTGAAGTTGCAGTTCCGCATCGGGTTGCTGCTCTCGGAATCGCCGGAAAGAATCTGGAACAACGCCGCGCCAAGACGCATTTTCCGTGAACCCGACACGCAGCGTCCCTGACAGACCACGAGCCACTCGGGCCGCGCGGTCGGCCGCTTCGTTTACCTCCTGCAGGATGCGCCTCGCATCCTCCAGGAATAGCTTGCCAGCCGCACTCAACCTCACGCCGCGCGGTAGGCGGTCGAAAAGTTTGAAGCCCAGTTCTTCCTCCAAATCGTGAATCTGGCGGGATAGCGCCGGCTGAGCGACGCGTAGTCTGCGCGCCGCACGCCCGTAATGCTGCTCCTCGCCGACTGCCACGAAATACCGCAGATGCCGCAACTCCATTCTGATACTTTATCGCGATTAGTCTGATAGTAAAGATGTCTTGGAACCATTGGATTGTCTTTGTCATATTTGATGCGAGAAGGAAACCGGCAAAGCGGCCGTCCATGCTTCAGATCTTCAAGGATCTTCCTGAACCGATCGATCTTGAACTCGATCCGGCGAACCGGACGGTTTATTGGACCGATCGGGGGGATCCGCCGCTTGGAAACACGGTCAATCCGGCACCGATGGATGTAGCAGCGGGCGATGCACCACGAGTACTGCTTGACGGCTTGCAAGAGGCAATCGGCCTCGTGCTCGACCTGACGAACCGATACATGTTCTTCACCGATCTGGGTGGATCGCCCTATGCGGCCGCAATTTACGGCGCTGACCTGCGTTTGATCCTTGAGGATCAGGGCATCTCACGGGCGTCGCTTACGCTGAGCCTGTTAACCGACCTCTTCAGGCCTTTCTCCAACGCAGACAAGTAGGGTAGATGCAGCTACTCCATCGATACCCTCTAGATATTGAAACGATCAGAAAGACGATTTTACCATCTGACCATCTGAAACGACGCCGGCTGCACTTAGGGGATGCCACGCATGAAAGCACTCGTCGTCAATGCGCTCGGACAGGGATTCGATCTTGAAGACATCGACATCGCTGCACCGATGGGGCGCGAAGTTCTGATCGACGTGCAAGCGTCCGGTCTCTGTCACACCGACCTACTGTTCGCCACGCAC
>Ga0210408_10002113_pt1 | contig 19731 bp, 15 predicted proteins | sample IncBWH4MmetaG_FD_155471 | JGI IMG/M metagenome (GOLD analysis project Ga0210408, IMG submission 155471) | Forest soil microbial communities from Barre Woods Harvard Forest LTER site, Petersham, Massachusetts, United States - Inc-BW-H-4-M | ecosystem: Environmental > Terrestrial > Soil >...
AAACTGATTCCACCCGGGTTCGGTTTTCGCGTATTTCGCGTATTTCGCGGTTAACTCCCGCTTTTGGTTGCGGCCCCCATCCTGAGCGCGGAGCAAATCGACCTGCCTTCCCGTCTAATCCTCAACTATGAAAACACGGCAATTTTGGTTTTTCCTGGCTCTCGTTTGCCTGCTCGGCGCTGCTGCCATCGGAAACAATGTCTCGTTGCGCTCGCGGACTCGCGGTTTGGAGCAGCGGCTTCAGAAACTGGAGTCCGCGCCACCGCGACTCGAAGCAGTAGAGACCGCGGGGTCGAGCGCGCGGGTGCAGGCCCTGGAACAGCAAGTCCGGTGTCTCGAGACCAGGCTCAGCTCCTTGTCGGAGCCGGCCCGTATTGACTCCAGCGCGGCCGAAGTCGGCTCGCTGGACTTGAGGGTGAAAACGCTGGAACGGTTCCTGACCCCGCACCTGGAGTATTTAAACCAGGGAGAACGGGCGGTTCGGTAAAAGGCCAATGGCCTCTATACGCAACTGGCCGATGGTACCCTCACGAATATCGCCCCCAGTTCGCGAGCCAAATGTAAACATGGGCGACTACATTCCAGGCATGTCCTCCGGTGATATCATCTGGCTATTTGGAAAGCGCTCGACGAAATCCAGCAGGGTAAGCCGTCCAGCCGCTCTTCTCACGGCGCCTGCTCACCCGCGGGCGGCGCAAAAACCAACTCCGCCGAGTGAGGTCCATGCCGGACCAGGACCGCCGGGTGCGGCGTCGCCAGAGCCAACAACTCATCGTCATTAAGCTCGTGAAGTGTTTGAGGCAAAGACACGGTCGTAACGAGCGCGGCGTTTGGTTCGGAGCTCACAATGTTCTGGGCGGAAAACGGTTTAGTCTCCAACCATGTCGCCCTCGCCAGCGGCTCCGTGAGGACGAGCAAATAAGGCCTTGAGTTTCCCCGGCCTACGGGGGTGTGGGAACCGTACCGCCAGAAAAGCAATGCGCAAGCGGCCACCACCGCCAGGGATAAAACGGCTCGTCGCGCCCGCGCGAAACGTCGCCGGCGCCGGACCAGCCGCAACGTTTCGCTCAGCAGCGTTTCGCGCAGGCCCGCGTCGCGGCCCTCGGCCAGGACGTCCGCCAGCAGCGGCTCAGTATTCAGTGGTTCACTCATCTTTCAACCCGCTCAACACCGCTTCTTTGAGTTTGCGGCGGACTCGCCCCAGGCGCGATTCGACTGCCTTCTCAGAGGTTTGCAGCTCCTGCGCAATTTCGCGGACGGACCGGCGCTCAAAATACTTCCATTCCACCAACTGCTTCTCGTCGCACGGCAGCGCCGCCAGGTTGCGCTCCAGCGACCCGAGCAATCGAGCATCGGCCTCGGCGTGCTCCCGTTCAGCCTGCTGAATCCGCGCGTGCCAGGAGAATCGGTCCAGGAAGGCCAGGTACCGTCGCCGCTTCCGATTCTGGTCGCTGAGGGCCGTCCGGGCCAGGACCGTAAGCCAGCTCCAAAACACCGAATCGTTCGGGAACGACTTGATATGGCGGACCACCCGCACCAGCGCCGCCTGCAACGCCTCGCCGGCGGCGTGTTCGTCACCGGCCGTGACCACGACAAGGTAGCGCCACAGCCGTTCATAGTAGGCATCATAGAAACTCCGGTAGGCAGTTTCCTCACCCGCCGCCATGCGCCGTGTCAATTCCGCCACCGCCGGCGGCTTCTCTCCACCCGAATCCACTGGCTGCGCGCAAACCGTCGGTTGATGCGATTGTGGGCCCAAATAGTTCCATGCGGCTGGTTCAGGCTACTGGCTGGCGGTCGGCGTCTCGCCGGGTTTTGCCCCTGGTTTTACAGCGAATGGGGCTGGCGCAGCCTTCGGCGCCTCCAGCGCCTTGAGCACTGCATTGATTATCTCCAGCTTGCTCGGTTCCCCCACCGCTATCAATAGCTTAGTGTCCTTGTGAAAACTGATCGTCGGCGGCTGGCTTTCCCCCAGCATCTTCCACCCGGTCTCGATTGCCGTTGTGATATCATCCACGGTCAGCTTCCGCTCCAGGTACGGTGCCAACGAGTAAAAACGGCAGCTTTTCGCGGAGGCCGAGAGTGGCGGCAAGGCGGGTTTGGTCACAAAAAAATACCAAATAGTGTCGTCGGACAGTGGCTGTTGCGGCCCCTGCCTGAAGCCGTAGCCGGTTTGAGTAACTTGGTAGGACATGGGGCCGCCATAGCGGCCCGTACTCACTGCTTCGTCCTTCTGGCTTGCGGCTCCCAGCGCCTGAAATAACTGGGCGACGTCCACGTGCTCCATTTTGAGGCCGGGCAGCTTCACATCCGCAAACTCCTCAGGCACAATCACATTGAGCCGCCGTCCCATCGCCGACTCAATCGCCGCCGCCAATTCCCGGGGCGTCCCTCCGGCAAAATTGAGGTTGAACTTAGTCAACTCGATGGGCTTGGCAGCCGTGGTGAGGCTGAGAGTCCCCGACTGGGCCCATGGAGGTGGAGTCCCCGGCTGGGCCCATAGAGGGTTGCCGGCCAACCCGAGCATGCACCCTGCCAAACAAACAGAGCTTTTTAGAAATCGTTTCATATTCTTTTCCCTTTATCCAGAAACACGCCGATACCTCCCAAATCCTTCAAATTACTTTTTGGCCTCTTGCCTCAGCCGCGGCGAATTCCCTCGGATTGCATCATGCGGGTACTGCCCACGCCATGAGATTGGCGCTCCTGTGAATCTATAAGTTGATTGTTGTCCCGCCTGCTCCAAAATGTGTAGGTGGAAAAAGTACGCTGAGTGCGAAAACCGTGAACAACAAGCAACTCAAAAAGGAGCGCGAAAAGCGTTACGTCGAGGTCGTAAGGGACATCCTGAAGGGTTTTCCGAATGGCCAACTAATCGCCGACGAGCACCAAGAGCGGCCTGACGTTCTTGTCCTGGGCACACGCGGGAGGACTGGGGTCGAAGTTACGCGTATCCTCCACCAGTCACTGAAGAGGACCGAATCGGAACGCGAAGCCGTCGTTTCAGAGGCATGCCGCCTCTACGAACGAAAAGGTCTGCCGCACCTCCACATAAGTGTTCACCTTGGCGCCGAGACGGCGTTTAACAGAAGAAACCGAAACACCTTTGCCACTGCCCTAGCGGATATCGTGGCCGCCAATGTCCCAGGTCCGAACGACTGGGCTGAAGTTGTGAACAACTGGGAAAACCCGCAGGTGTTCCCATACGAAATCCACTCCGTTCAGATTCTGCGGAATAGGGTGCTTTCCAGGAACTATTGGACAATTCCAACGTGGGGTTGGATCATGGAGAACTTCACCGAGAAGCTTCAGGAGGTGATCACAAGCAAGGAATCACGTATCCGCGGGTACGATAGCGAGTGTAATGAACTCTGGCTGCTGGTCGTTGCGGAAAACAGCACCGCTGCTGCCGGGTTTGATCCATCTGAATCAACTCTAGCGCACCCCTACGTCTCGTCATTTAACCGGGTGTTCTTTCTCGACCTCTTCAAGCGCGAAATATTCGAGCTTAAACTCGAGAGGCCGGTCGAATAACCAGACCCAAGCCAGCGCCATTGAGTAAAGTGCCCGGGTTATCCACACGCGGCCGTTCTGGGTCGGGTCGGGGTCAGGTCGGGGTCAGAATAACTTATTTTTACTACCGATCCTTATCTTTGTAATAAATAAGCGCTTCTGCCCCCGCTTTGTTCTCTTTGCTCTCCCACACTCTTCCGTGGTAAGGTCGAGTCCGCGTGAAAAGGGAAAAACGAGAGAGCCAGCTCAAGGACGCAGTCGCCACTGCCGAAGTTCTCTTTTCCCTCGGCCTCAGCGAGGCCCGCGCGATCGCGGCCGGGTTGACAGACGAAGGCCGCTCGAAATTCGGCCGGGGCCTTTGCACCGCCGTTTTGGATTTTGCCTGGAAGCGGCGACAGCGGTCCGGGACGGCCGTCTTGGACATCCGCCCGCCAGTGTGCGCCGCAATTGGGAAATACCCGGGCTTGGTGCAGCGGCTGGGCGACGCCTTCGTGGCCCTTCCAACTGCTGAATCGGGATTTCTAATAGGCCAGCTCTACACTGCCCTGCTTCCGGATGGGTTGCGAAAGGCTTTAGGTGCCTTCTATACGCCTCCTGCGCTGGTGGACAGGCTCCTGGAACTGGTTGCGCTGACGGGCTTCGACTGGAGGAACGGACGAATCATCGATCCCGCTTGTGGCGGTGCCGCCTTCCTGGCTTCCGTTGCTCCCATGCTCGTGCAACGTTCCAGCCACAGGCAGCCGGCGGCGCTCTTGAATGATATCGAAACGCGCCTCTTTGGCGTCGAGGTGGATCCGTTCGCAGCGTGGATGTCCATGGTCCTGCTCGATCTGGCTCTCTTTGACCTTACGGATGCCGCCGGACGGCCGCTGAAGAACCTTGTCGCATCCCGCGACGCATTGGAAACCCATGCGGATGAACTCGGCACCTTCGATCTCGTCATTGGCAATCCACCTTACTGGAAGGTGACCCTGACCTCCGCTCAACGAAATCGGTTCAAGGAATCTCTTTTCGGCCATGCGAACCTTTACGGGCTTTTCACCGAGTTGGCAGTCAAGCTAAGCAAGCCGGGCGGAATTATCGCTTTCGTCACGCCCACCTCGTTTCTGGGCGGGGAATACTTCAAGAACCTCCGCAACCTGCTCGAGACCCAAGCGCCGCTCCAACGCCTTGACTTCGTAAGTGATCGCGAGGGCGTTTTCGACGGGGTCCTTCAGGAGACGATGCTTGCGGTGTTCAAACGGCAAACCTCTGCGGCAAAACCGAGGATCCAAATCAATCTCCTGCAGCCTGATGACGGCACAGTGCCTGTCCTTGTCCAACAGGTCGGCAGCGTGTCTCTCAACGGCGGAGTGAGGGGTGGGCCATGGCTGCTCCCGCGCTCGCCGGGTCAGATGCCTTTGATCGAGCGGCTCAATTCGATGCCCCACCGGCTTCGCGATTACGGCTTCGATGTTGCCACCGGGCAGTTGGTTTGGAACCGCCACAAAGATCAGCTCCGCCGGACTTACGATGAAGGCTGCCTGCCAATTATCTGGGCCGAAGCAGTGAATGCGGACGGCAAATTCCATTTTCAAGCGGCTCGCAGGTCCCATCTGCCCTATCTCGAAATCAAGGGGGAGCAGGACTTCCTGATAAACCAGGAGCCTTGTATCCTGGTGCAACGGACCACGGCGAAGGAACAGAAGCGGCGCATTATCGCCGCGGTCATCCCGAACTCCTTCGTGCTCGAATACCCCGGATTCGTAGTGGAAAACCACTTGAACATGGTCTATCCCGTCACTAACAAGCCTCGATTCGCTTTGCGAACGCTCGCCGCCCTGTTGAGCTCGGCCGCCCTCGATCAAGCCTTTCGCTGCATCAACGGGAGTGTGGCCGTATCCGCTTTTGAGCTCAATTCGTTGCCGCTGCCAAGCCCCGAGCAAATGCGTTCGCTTCAGCAGGTCGTGCTCTCGGGCGGAGCCAATTGCGACATCGAAGAGCTGATCGCCCGCTTTTACTCACAAAATGGAACCAACTACACCACTACCGCCGCTCGTTTCCGTAGCGACCATCGCAAAATGGCTGCCTGAGATTTTCCCGGAAGGTACTGCCAATCGCACGTACCTCATCCGCCAGATGGCCGCCAAGACCGTCTTTGTAATGCTGTACGCAGGCGCGGTCGAGGGAACGGACCGCTGGCTCAGGCCCGATCAGGTCACCAAGATGACCAACTCGCAGTCTGCCAGGACTGACGCTTCCTCACGTGAAAAATGGGCCGCGCTCTCATCCACTTCCGGCGCGATGAAGCACGTCGGTGGCCGATGGTATGCCGCTAACACCCGAGAGCCGATCCGGGACGAAACCCTCCGGGCCGGATTGGTCGCTGTGGGCGCAGTAGTGGAAAGACCTGGGCTGCCGACCACCTCTGCCAAACCCCGCTACGCCCTTGCCCGCGATTTCGTGGACCTCCTGGTAAAGCTGAAAGGTGGTTCGGACAATGCCCTCGCCCTCATTTCTGCGTGGCAAGCGGCCCACCTGACGGCCACGGCCCTGAACCGGATAAACCTTATGCGCCGTGGCGCTGTCCTCTCGCCAACCTCCCAGCGAGTAATGGTGGCTCTCCCTAACGGCGAGACCCGCTCGATGCTTCCCGGACCGAGCAGTGTCATAACCAAGGCCGTTGTCGAAGAATTGCGGGCGCCGCCAAGATGGGCAAGGCCGGAGATTTCGGTGTTGCTTTGGCGAGGTGCGTCGCAGTGGCCCTCGGTGTCGAGCATATTCGATTGCGTACGGCCCGGCGTTCGTACCCTCCACACTACACTCAGCTCCCCTCTCCGGCTCGCAGTACCGCCCTGACGGATTACAGACTCATGATCCACCGCATTCACCGACTCCTGATGCCTCGGACGTTCAAAACAGCCCGTGTTTACCGGCCTGTGACGAGTTTCAAATTCACAAAACCTCGTGTTTACCGGGTTGTGACGGGTTGTGACGGATAGTGTGACGGCTCGGAACCTCACAAAGCACCCGTATTTACCGAGTCTGTTACGATGTGACGAGTTTAAGGGGGGGTACTATATGCATATATGCCCCTCCCTCTTCCTCCTCCTCCTCCTCCTCCTCGTCCTCGTCCTCTTTCTCTTCCTCTCTGCAGATTCAAAAACATCCCGTATTTACCAGGTCCTGGCAGATTGCAGATTCACAATCGCCCGTGTTTACCGATCCATGATGCATCGGACACCAAAAACAGACCGTGTTTACCGTGTCCTGACGGATTGCAAGTTCACGATCGCCCGTGTTTACCGGGCCCTGACGGATGCTGACGGATGCTGACGGATAACCTGACGGATCAAAAACTCAAAATCGCCCCTGTTTACCGAGGTCCTGACGACCTGACGGATCAAAGGGGGGGTACTATATGCATATATGCCTATACCCCTCCCATGGTCTTCCTCATCTTTTTTCTCTTCCTCCTCTTTCCACCTCGTCCGGCCTTGTCCATCTATCTCGAACTTCGACTAACATCGACTAACATCGGCAAACTGCGCCAAACAGCGGCTATTCGCGGATAAGTTTGCGCCGACCACGGACCGCGGACCACGGACCACCACGGGACGATGTTTCAATCTGCGCCCTGCACTCGGTGAAGGGCAGGGGGTGACGGGAATTCGTCGTTCGTTGCCCGACCAATCAAGGTGAATCAAGGTGAATCAAGGTCAGGACCTGCAAATCGCAAATCAAAAATTCCCAGGCGGTACGCCTAAAACCTCGGTAAATAGGCCCTTGGGACGGACTGGGGACGATGTTGGGACGACATTTTAACGCAAAAACATCGGTAAATAGCGGCTTGGGACGATGGGACGGACTTTTTACCCTCTCCCCAGAGAAAAGAATTCCAAGGCCGAAGGGTTTGAGCTTTTCCCGCTCTCGGACGGCAACCCTGGCAACCCTTCAAAACCAAACGTTGCCACAACCCTTGCCGGCGTTTGGTACGTGGGTGCACTTCGCGCTTGTCCTTTTGAAGTTTCCAGTTTGGAGCTTACTTGGTGCTTGGTGTTTGGAGCTTGGTGTTTATTTTTTCAACCCTATGGATCACCCTTCTGGCAACCCTTGAAACACACAATCCCTCGGTAAACAGCACGTTGTCAATGTGTCAACCCCTGTGCGCGCACGCGCTCCGAAGTAGCGCAGATTTTTAATCTGCTGTATCGAAGAATTGTATTCTGCAGTTGGTCGGACTACTCGGACTTTGGACCTTGGATCTTGGCCGCGTTTCAGCATTTCTTCCTGGACCCGCTTTTACCGGCGATCCGCAATTCGAAATTCAAAAATCAAAAACTCCGCTGGGACGCTTCGGGGACGCTTTTGGGACGGTAATTCAACGCAAAAACCTCGGTAAATAGCCGCTTGGGACGGTGGGACGACCGCGACTAACCGCGGGTAACATCGGGTAACCGCGGCTAACCGCGGCTCAATCTGCGAACAAAAACTGCAGGTCCTGCAGGGTGAGGCTTTGGGCAAATTTTTCTTCGCCCAGGACATCTTCGGCCAGGGCTCGCTTCTGTTTATGCAACGCGCGGATTTTTTCTTCGATGCTGTTTTTGATGAGGAGGCGATAGGCCATCACTTTGTTGCTCTGGCCGATGCGGTGGGTGCGGTCGATGGCCTGGTTTTCCACCGCGGGGTTCCACCACGGATCGAAGAGCACGACGTAGCTGGCGGCGGTCAGGTTCAGGCCGAATCCGCCGGCCTTGAGCGAGATCAGAAAGATCGCCGGCCCCTCGGTTTCCTGGAAGTTTTTTACCAGCTCGCCGCGGTTCTCGGTATCGCCGGCCAGGTAGAACAGCGGCCAGTTGCGCTCGGCCAGGACCGGGCGCAGCAGGTTGAGCATCTCGACGAATTGGGAAAAGACCAGGACCTTTTGGCCTTCTTCCATGATGGGCTCGAGTTGTTCGAGCAGGGCCTCGGTCTTGGCGCTGGGCGCGGCCGAGTCGGGCGCCACCAGGCGCGGGTGGCAGCAAATCTGGCGGAGGCGCAGCAGCGAGGTAAGGAAATGGAATTGTTGCCGGGCCAGCTCTTGTTGGGTCTGGATGCGGAGCAGCAATTGCTGGGCGCGCTTGAGTTCGGCGCGATAGAGCGCCTGTTGCTCGCCTTCGATCTCGCAGAGGAGATCCTCCTCGACGCGGTCGGGAAGGTCTTTGGCGACCTGGGCCTTGGTGCGGCGCAGAACAAACGGGCGCACGCGCGAGGCCAGGCGGCGGCGGGCGAACGGGTCGCCTTTGGCGTCATAAAATTTGGCGAATTGACCGCGGCTGCCCAGCACGCCGGGCATGGCATAGGCCATCAGGCTCCACAAATCCAGCAGGCGATTCTCGATGGGTGTGCCGGTGAGCACCAGGCGATGTTCGGCCCGCAGCGCGCGGGCGACCTGAGCGGTTTGGGAGCTCGGGTTTTTGATGTATTGGCCTTCATCGAGGATCACCGCCTGCCACCGAACCGTGACCAGGTTCTCGCCGACCGAGCGGAGCTGGCTGTAGTTCAACACATGCAGGTCGGCGCTGCCCAACTCGTCGAAGAAGCGGGGCAACTCGCCGGCCGACCACGAGCGCACCCGCAAGCCGGCGGTGAACCGCGCGGCTTCCGCGTGCCAGTTATCCATGACGCTTTTGGGGCAGACCACAAGAGAGGGGAGCGGTGTGGTGCGTGAGATTCCTTCCGAGCCAGCAGCTTTGTTACCGCCCGCGGCGTTGCCTATAGCCGACTGATTACTGACCACTGGTAACTGATTACTGGCCCTCGATAACTGATTACTGATTAGCGGCCGTTCTCTCAGCCACAACAGCCAGGCCAGGGTCTGGAGGGTTTTGCCCAGGCCCATGTCGTCGGCCAGGATGCCGCCGAAACGGTTGGTGGCCAAATACGCGAGGAAGTGAAAACCTTCGAGCTGGTAAGGCCGCAACAGCGCGCTCACACCGGCCGGCAGGTCAGGGGCGACCCGAGCCTTGATTTCGCCCACGCGCCGCTGGATTTGCTCGACCTGCTGTTCCGGCAGGAATTTTTTCGCCGCGTCATCCGCCAATTGCAAAGCATGCAGGCGCTGGGGTTCGGCGGATAACTCGCGGGTGCTGAGCCCCAGCCGGGCCAGGCGCTCATTTTCCTCTTCGCTTAAATCGTACTGGAGCCGGCGCCAGCCTTTGCCGGCCAGCCGCACGAAACGCCCTTTGGCATTCAGCAACAGTTTGATTTCGTCGGCCGTCAGGGTGGTGTCGGCCACATCCAGCACGACCCGCAGATCGAACCAATCAATCTCGGCTTCGGTCACGTCGAGTTTCACCCGCCCGGCGACGTCGGCGCTGACGAAGGAGGCCAGCTCGCCCTGGAGGTGAACGGTGATGTGGGGCGGCACGGTCTTGAGCCAGCCGGCAAAGACTTCGCCGAATTTGTTATTGATTCGCAGCCCGACGCCGTCGCCGTAGGTTCTTGGTTTGAGGTTCAGCGGTTCGAGCAACCGGGCGATGGGTTGGAGCGCCGCCGAATCATAAACGGTGATGGGGTCGTCCTCGCGGGCATGCTTGCGGGCAGCTTTAGGGGCGGTGTCGGTCCAGTCTTCGCCCGACCAGACCCTCTGATACCCGTCGGGCGCCTCCGCCATGACGGTGACAACACAATCCTCGGTGTCGCTGCCGGGGTAAGTCGCCTTCAACTCACATTGGATGGCAACCTCAAAGGGCAATGTGCGGACGCGCTCGCGCACGCGCGGCGGCAGTTCCACCCCGAGTGACTGGAGGAGGGCCACGCCGGAAGCTCGTTCGAGCGCCGGCGCCGGGATAAGGTTCTCCTCTCCGGGCTCCAACACGTGCGGATGCGAGTCCGGCCCGGTGAAGACGGCGTCGGCGGTCAGGTAAAGGGCGGGGCGCCCGGGAAAGGTGGCCCAAACCGGGGGCAGCGGGGCTCCGTCAGCCTGGACCATGCGCAGCCGGTAATCGTCCTGCTCACCGGCGGCAGAGGTCAGCTCCCAACGCAGAGGTTCGGCTGGACGGGCCAGGGGCTGTCCATCGAAGCGGACAATCCGGCTGTCCAGCATACGAATCCGCAGCATCCGGCCAAGAATCTCAGTGGCTTCGGCATCGTCATAGTCCAGCCGGGTTCGGTTGGCGTAATAGACGCGATGGGAGAAGAATTCCCAGATCAATTCAGCTTCGTTGCTGAAAGAGACGAGGCCCTCGTCGAGATCGGTCCGAAGCTGGCGGAAGTGGGTTTGCTTGATGGGCTCGAACTCGGTCCGGCCTGGACGCCGCCATTGCAGGCGGACGCCGGTCTCATCGACGACCAGTTGGAGGTCGATCTCGCCCTGAACCGCGGGCGCCGGCTGGGAGAGCTCTTGTTGCAGATTACCCAGCGCTTTCTTCCAGCGCTCGACCTCCCGCGAGCGGCGCCACTGAGCCAGGCGCTCCTCGACGAGGCTCAGGTCCGTGATGGGCAGCATGAAATCCGGAATGCTGCCGCCTTTTTTCAGAACGGCGTGGGCTATATAGAGCCAAAATTCATACTCGCTGGGCGGGAACTCCGGCCAAATGTTCAGACCGCTCCAGGAGTACTCGAATTGTGGAAATCCCAGTTGCTGGAGGTCCCAATTCGTAAGTTGCTGGTTTTGGTTGCACCGCACATAAGCGGAATGGAGGCGTTTCAAAAAGCTCTTTTCCTCCTGGGTGAGGGACCGTCCGGTGGTGACGGTAAGCCGCCGCGCCACATCGGCGGCGTCGGTCGTGCCTGGTTTCACGCGGGTGGTGGCCAAACGGGCCACCGCCCCGCGCAGGCCCGCGCTCAGGCCGCGCACCGCGGCGGTGTTGTGTTCCGCCAGCAGCGCACTCATCGCCGCAAACGCGTGCTCGCAGTTGAACCCCTGCGGGCATGAACATTCGGCATCCCAACCTTCCCCCTGGTCAAAATCAAGGCGCACGCCGTACTCCTGGCCGTCCAGGACCTGGGCCGAGTAGGACCTGCCGGGTTTCTCGGGAACCAGGCTCCGCACGCGCCCTCCCCTGAAGCAAGCCTCCCCTTTGCGCCGGGCAGCGAGGGGGAAGCGCTTCAGGAAATCCTGGGCGGCCTGGGGGTCCAGCAACTCGAACGCATCGTCCACCTCCTGAATATACGAGGACCGTACGCGCCGACAAGCTTGCAACCAGCTCAGTGCAGGCTGGCAACCTGGCCCGTTGTCCCATAGACTCACTGGGTTCGATGGAACTTTGTGAATTTGCCGAGCGCGTCCTCTTCGCCACCACGCTGGAAGAAAAGCTCCAGTGCCCTGCGGTCATCACGGATGAGCGGCCGGGGCTGCCTTTGGCCACGCCGGGGGCGCCGGGACGGCCTGCCGAATTACGGTTCAAGCCACGTGACGTGGGCAAGGGGGATTTCCAGGGCATTCATCGTCTCGAAAACGACCGCGAGCGCGGGCGCCTGCTGCATTTCTTTGCCAATCACGAATTGCTCGCCACCGAACTGATGGCGCTGGCGCTCCTGCGCTTTCCGGATTCGCCCCCCGCCTTCCGCCACGGCGTGCTCCAGACCCTTAAGGACGAACAGGAGCATACGCGGCTTTACCTTCGTCGAATGCGCGACTGCGGAGTCCATTTCGGCGAGCTGCCCCTCAGCGGTTATTTCTGGCGGGCCATTTCCGGCATGGCAAGCCCGACGGATTACGTTGCCGGTTTGAGCCTGACTTTCGAGCAGGCCAACCTGGATTTCGCGCGCCACTTTGGACGCGGGTTTGCTGCCGTCGGGGACAACGAAACCGCGCGCCTGCTCGAGCGCATTTACCACGACGAAATCGGCCACGTCGCTCACGGTTTGAAATGGTTCCGTCGCTGGAAAAATCCCAACGCGAGCGACTGGGAGGCGTTCTGCGGGCAACTGAAGTTCCCGCTATCGCCGCAGCGCGCCAAGGGGTTTCTGTTGAACGTGGAGGGCCGCCGCGCGGCGGGATTCGATGCCTCTTTCATTGACGAATTAAACGTTTATTCCCATTCCAAAGGCCGGACGCCCAGCGTGTTTGTGTTCAATCCGTTTGCCGAGGGACGCATCGCGCTGGGCAAGTCTTTCACGCCGGTGAAACACCAGGTGCTGCTGGCCCGCGACCTGGCGAATCTGCCACAGTTTCTTTGTCGCAAGGACGATGTCGTGCTGGTGCACCAACGTCCGTCCGTCCAATGGCTCAGCACGCTGAAGCAAGCGGGCTTCGCGCTGCCGGAGTTTGTTGAACTCGAAGGACAAGGCATCGGGGCTTCCAATCCCCTGGTGCGCCGCAAGATTGCCGGCCTGCGCCCGTGGGCCTGGGGACCGGATAGTGTTGAATTGCTGGAGCCGCTCTTTCGAAATGTCACTGACGAGAACGGTGTCGCGGGCCAATGCTTCAACGAAAAGCGCGCGCGGCTGTATTCGAAAGCCTGGAGCGCCGCGCTGCTACGAAAGGTATTATCGCGCTGGCCGGCAGAATCCTGGCTTTGTTCCGAGAATGAAGTGGGCGTCGCGGCCGGCAGTGTGGAAGAGGCTCTGGCAGCGATTGCGTCCATTCGCCGACGGGGCCATCACAAGGTGGTCGTCAAAGAAGCCATTGGCCTGGCCGGCCACAACGCGCTGCGCCTATGGGAGCCGGAGTTGCTCGAGGCACAACACCGCTGGCTGGCGAATGCGTTACGCAACGGCGGCCAACTCGTGGTCGAGCCCTGGCTGGAACGGGAGCTGGATTTTTCCGCTCAGTTTGAGATGGGCACCGGCGGCTTGAAGCTCTACGGCTACACGGGCTTGCTCAACGACCGCAAAGGGCAATTCCAAGCCAACTGGGCCGCGGCCAATTACGACCGCCGCATTCCTGCCAGCATCACGGGGCTCTTCCGCGCGCCGGCCGATTTCTCCGACCGGCTCAAGCGTCTCTATGGTGGCATCTGTTCGCTCCTGGAAGAGGAGTTCCGCCACGCCGGTTTTCGCGGCCCGGCGGGCCTCGACGCTTTCGTTTATCGCACACCGCAAGGCGAACCCCGGCTCAAACCGATCGTGGAAATCAACCCTCGCTATACCATGGGCCGGGTGACGGCGGAATTGATGAAACAGGTCGCGCCCGGCAGCCACGGGTTGTTCCGGCTGGTGAACCGCGCCATGGCGCAGGCGGAAGGATTTGACGATTTCCACGGTTACGCCCAGGCGCTGACCGAACGCTTTCCTTTGCGCCTCGAGGGCGCGCCGCTCTTAAAAATCCGCGAGGGAGCGGTTTGCCTGAACGACCCGGGACAGGTCCAGGTCTGCCTGGCAACCTTTCGAGTCAGCCGGACGTTGGACGTCCTGGTGAGATAGCACCCGTTAAGAGCTGGTCGATCTTTTCCTTCACCCGCTTTTCCATTTTGATGAGCGGCGGCCAGCGCCGTTTGAAGCCTTCGCCGGCCAATTTCCTGGTAGCGTCGATTCCCATTTTCGAGCCCACGGCCATCTCGCTGGTGGCATGGTCGAGCACATCGGCTGGACCTTTGGTAAAAATGGCATCGCGCTGGGGATCGGTGTTGGCGCAGAGCCGGAAGAGGACTTCGCTGGTGTGGTGCACGTTGACGTCGTCGTCCACCACGATGATATACTTGGTGAACATCATCTGGCCCATGCCCCAGAGGCCGTGCATGATTTTGTAGGCCTGCATGGGGTAGCTCTTTTTGATGCTGACAAACACCAGGTTGTGAAACACGCCCTCGGACGGCAGGGCGATATCGACAATCTCCGGGAAATTCATTTTGAGAATCGGCAGAAAGAGCTTCACGGAGGCGCTGCCGATGTAAAAATCCTCCATCGGCGGCAGGCCCACTATCGTAGCGGGATAAACCGCGTCCTTGCGGTGGGTGATGGCGGTGAGGTGAAAAACCGGATACGGCTCCGGCAGGGTGTAATAGCCGGTGTGGTCGCCGAAGGGCCCTTCGTCACGCAAGGGTTCTTTGGGGTCCACGTAGCCCTCGAGGACCATGTCCGCGTTGGCCGGCACTTCCAGATCGTTGGTCTCGCACTTGATGAGTTCGACCGATTGCCGGCGCAAATAACCTGCCAGCAGGAACTCGTCCAGGCCGTCCGGCAGCGGCGCGGTCGCGCAGAAGGTGAAGACCGGGTCGCCGCCCAGAAACACCGCTACCGGCATGCGGGTGCCGGTCTCGTAATAACGCCGCCCGTGGCGCGCGCCGACCTTTTGCAATTGCCAGTGCATGCCGGTGGCGCGCTCGTCATAAACCTGCATCCGGTAGAGGCCGACGTTACGCTCGCCGGTATCGGGGTCTTTGGTGACGACGCACGGCAAGGTGAGAAAACGGCCACCATCCAGCGGCCAGCACTTTTGGATGGGAAGATTCAATAGAGTGGGAAGAGGCCCGGGCAAGCTGCCAGCCTGGGCATCAACGCCCGGAGCGGCGGGCCAAGGTTCAGTGCGGCGCGGCGGAGGTTCAAACTTGTGAATCACCTCTTGGCAGGGCCCGCTCTTGACGGCTTTAGGTTTGGCGTGGCGCAAGTCCAACGCGGTGCCGAGCAAGCGAAGGGCCTCCTTAAAACTGGTGGGCGGCTTTGCCTTAATGAGCGTGCCAAGTTCGGCTGCGACGGCATCCACCGAATCGGCGCCCAGGCTCAGGGCCATGCGCCGGTGTGAACCCAGGGTATTGATCGCCAAGGGAAAGGGCGAAACCTCTCCGTTCACCGTAGGCTTTTCAAACAACAGCCCCTGGCCGCCGCCGGCTTTCTTCATTTCCCGATCCGCAATTTCGGTGATTTCCAATTCGGTGGCTACAGGTTGGGAAAAGCGCTTTAGTTCGCCCACGGCCTCGAGCCGGTTGAGAAAATCGCGAAAGGATTGGAACGCCATGGGCCGAAGGTTACCAGAATGAGCCGGCCCCGCAAGAAATGGCAGTAGCGCAGATTTTTAATCTGCTGTATCGCAGATTTCCAATCTGCGGACGGTTGAAATTCTCACGACGCAGCCAATTCGACGCCCGCAGAATACAATTCTGCGATACAGCAGATTAAAAATCTGCGCTACTTTCCTGGCAGGTCCGAAAATGCAATAATGAGCCAGGGGCGCCTCGTCATCGAAATAGTGCTTGGAACGGCTTAGGCCACGACTAGAATCTTCGCCCTTCGGCTGAGCGTATCAGGACTTATGAAGAAGAACGAGTTGGCGAGAAAATACCGGGTTGAAAACGGGAGAAAATTCCGGCTGACGGAGTTCGACCCGGCCGACACCTGGAAACTCAAATCCAAGGAGCACGCGCAGGAGTGGCTCGAGGAAGGCGTGGCCCAGCTTAGCGAGTTTCAATCCAAGCTCTATGCCGGCAACCAGTGGGCCCTGCTGCTGATTTTTCAGGCGATGGACGCCGCGGGCAAGGATGGGACGATCAAACACGTCATGTCGGGCGTCAATCCGCAAGGCTGCCAGGTGGTCTCGTTCAAGGTGCCATCGGAGGAAGACCTGAACCACGATTTTCTCTGGCGCACGACCAAACACCTGCCGGAGCGCGGACGCATCGGCATCTTCAACCGCTCCTATTATGAGGAGGTCCTGGTGGTGCGCGTGCATCCGGAGCTGTTGGCACGGCAGAAACTGCCGCTGCCGCTGTTGACGAAAGGGATTTGGGAAGAGCGGTTTGAAGACATCAATACTTTTGAGCGGCACCTGGCGCGCAACGGCGTGGTGATTCGCAAATTCTTTCTGCACCTCTCGAAGAAAGAACAACGCCTGCGCCTGCTCAGCCGGCTGGAGGAACCATCCAAGAACTGGAAGTTCTCGCTGGCCGATTTGCAGGAGCGGCGGCGCTGGGATGACTACATGCTGGCCTATGAGGACATGATCCGGCACACGGCCAATCGCCAGGCGCCGTGGTACGTCGTGCCGGCCGACCACAAATGGTTCACGCGCCTGGTAGTGGCCGAGGTGGTGGTCGAAGCCCTGCAATCGCTAGACCTGAAGTATCCGGAAGTAGGCGCGGCCAAACGGCGCGAGCTGGCCACGGCGCGCAAGGTATTACTCGCAAATAAAGGGAGGTAAGAAACCTCCAAAGATCATTGCTTCACCGCGGCAGGAGGCGAATTCGTTTCCCTGACCGGATGCTCCTTGGCTTCGAGATTGCGGGTCAGTCGTTTTTTGAGGTCGAGGTACATTTCATTGGTGACTGCATTAAGATGAGCGTGGACTTCGGTGAAGCGCCCCGCCATGAGCTTGATGCGCGCAAAATGGATATAGACGCCTTCGCGCTCGATTTCATCATGAGCCAAATGGAGCGCGTTGGTCCAGGCCTTGAGGGCATCCTCGGTGCGCATGGGCTGGACGCCGTAATAACTTTGCGCCACATCCGAGGCGAGCGGAAAATTCTCCGGATCTAGCCGCATGGCATTGCTGTAAAGTTCGAAGGCTTTGGCAAAGACCTGTTCCTCGGTGATGCCGTAGTACTCCTTGGCATCCGTCCGGAACAGATACACGGTTGTGCCGAAATTATGATAATAGACCGGCTCGAGCGGATTAAGCTGAATGGCTTTGGTGTAATACTCGAAGGCCTTTTTGACGGAACCGATGTGGCCGTTGATGTTCGCCAGGTTGTTGTAAATGGCCGGGTTATTGGTATCCACTTCCAGCGCCTTTTCCAACTGCTCCTGCGCAGCGTCCTCGTCCTTGATGTCCCCCAGGAAGCTGGCGTAGGCCACCCGCGCGCGCGAGTGTTTGGGATGGCGCTGCAGAAAATCCTCATAGGCCTGGCGCACGGGTTCGAAGCGCTTCTGGATGCGCCGCTTCAGCTCGACCGGAGCCACTCCCGCCCCTTTCTCGGCAAACTCGTTGTTCTCGCGAATCCACTGGTCCACCTCCGCCTGGGCGGCGTCGTCATCCGCCATGAGCTTCTGAAATTCTTTTTCAATTGAGTCCTTCGGGTCCGTTGCCGTGATGGAAGGGCCTGTGGTTTGGGGCGTGAGATTGGTGACCACCGCAGGTTGAGTGGCCGCTATCGTGGCGCCCAGAATACCAATAAGAAGATTGCTCACTAGTGAAGACTAGCATTGGGCCGGAGCCATTGCCAATCCCCTTCCAAAACACCAAACCCCAAACACCAAGCTCTAGGAAAACACCAAATTCCAAACTTCAAAAGTCTCCGGTTCGAGGTTGTCGTTTGGAATTTGGCGTTTACTCTCCCACCTTGAGCAGGATGCCTTGACCTGGCATCAACCAGAATCCGTCCTTGGCTATTTCGAAGGAGAGTAGCGCGCCGTCGACGGCGGATACAAGTTTGAGGTTGGCGCCGCTCGATTTGGTTTTGAGGCTCAGGTTGGCGGAGTGCTCGAGGTTGAGATTGACCAGCAGGGCGTAGGTTTCGGCGTCACGACCCTTGAACTCGCCCACCATCAGAGGGGACGAGCAAGTAACCGTGTCAATGACCTGCCCCGGCAAGAGCGGCAGGCCATCCACAACGGGTGGTGAGGAAAAGAAAACACCCGTCGAGGAAAGCCGGCACAGGACCGGGGCGAGGGCCGCGACCTGCCGGTTCACTTCGCGGAGGCAACTCCAGGTCGGGGTCTTGTTTCCGGCGGCATCGATTGGAGCGTACTGGTAGCCGCGTCCATAAAAGGTGTACCAAGTCACGCCGCGAAATCCAGCCGCGAGCGTGGTGTACGCCTGGAGCAAAAGGTTCGCCGGCGAGGGGATGGGGTGTTTGGGTTGGAGTTGATTGGCGGCGACGATGTGCAGATAGGGCAAATGGTGCTCCTGGGCGACGCGGCGCACCTCCAGCATATTGCGGAAGTAACTGGCCGCCAAACTGCGGTTCTGCAAATCATCAGAATATTGGACCATATAATTGTCATAGCTGAGGAGTTGTGGCTTAACGTCGGCAATGAAGCGTTCGAGGTATTCAGTGTAGTTGGTGGTACCAAGCTGTGACCGGTCCGGCGCGCCCAGAGTTGCGTAGTCGGGAAACAGGTTGATGTAGGCTAGTTTTCCGGGCGCGTATTTCTTGACTGCCGCGACCGCTTTTCCCAACGCTGGAAAATCGCTGAGGCCTGGCTCGTCCATAATGAAGTAGCCCCTCAAGGCAATGTTCGAGCCGCCGGCCTTGACCATAGCCCGGATGCGGCTATTGATTTCCTCATCGGCAAGGTTCTTCCATTCGCTCTGGTACTTCAAAGGGAGCACGCCATCACCGGAAGGAAGCAGAAACGCGCCCAGGCCCAGCTTGCGGCACTTGGGCAGGTGCTTGGGCCGGACAAAGCCCGCCATGTTGAAATGGCACTCGGCGATGCTTTCTAACCCGTTGACCTCGGAGTCGTGCGCCTTGCCGTCCCAGCCCTCCAGCGGGTCCCAAGGCAGGATGGGGAAAAATTCAGGCTGCGTGATGTCGCTGGAAGCCAGCTTGTCGGTTGCCTTCGTCGCTGGAAGGAAAACCAGGAGAATCAGGCCGGCCACAAGGAGGGTGCGCTTCTTCGGGAGGATTTGCATGGCCTCGTTTTATCACACGCAAATACTGGTGTCACTCGCCGGCTCGGGTCCAAAGAGTAAGCCTGCTGGCAGGGACGAAGGCGCACTCCACACGCTTCGCGCGGTTTGGTAAGACTGTTTACGGAAAGGACTGGATTACCGTCAGGTTGGGAGTTCTTCCCGGGGCGTTGACGAACAAAATGGGTTGAGTGAGCCTAACCGAGTAAGGTGCGCGGACCGGATAAAGCCCGCCTGGAGCCAGGGGTGGCTGGCTTCGCTGACCCGCGCCGTTTACCGCATCGTCCGAGACGCCGAGCACAGTTCCCGTCACCTCAATCGGCACGGCAGCCGCAGTGTCGGATGGCACAATCACCAGCCCGGAAGCCTGACTTTTTGTTTCATTTTTAGCGTCATCGCCGGAGGGTAAAATCAACGGGAGCGCGGGTTCAAACGGAAGGGATGCGGTGGCGGCCAAGGGTTGCGGGCCCGAAGCGATCTCGAAGTCATGCTCCATCATGGCCGAAATCGCCTCATCGCAAACGCCCAGGTCGCGCAATTGGACGATCTGGTCGGCGCCCAAATTGAAGGTGCCCGCGGAATCGATGAAAGAAAGCATTACCCGGTCCGGTATGCCGGCCTGCGCCAGTTTCAGTATTTCTGTAAACCAGACTGAGACATAGGGTTTTGGGGGCACGGCAGCGCGGTTCACTCCGGCAGCGCCCAGGACAGGGGAAGTTGGTTTTGAAAGCAGTGCCGGCGAAACATTT
>Ga0210408_10002114_pt1 | contig 19723 bp, 16 predicted proteins | sample IncBWH4MmetaG_FD_155471 | JGI IMG/M metagenome (GOLD analysis project Ga0210408, IMG submission 155471) | Forest soil microbial communities from Barre Woods Harvard Forest LTER site, Petersham, Massachusetts, United States - Inc-BW-H-4-M | ecosystem: Environmental > Terrestrial > Soil >...
TTGCAGTTCGGGATGTCCCAGTACTTGTAATTCACCTCGCCCGGCGCGAGGAGCGAGGCAAAGACTTTGAGCAGATCCTCGGCATTCCAGGCAAAGGTCACCTTGTTGCGGTGTGCCCCTTTTGCCTTTTTCTCCAGCGCCTCCCGCCCGATGAAATCGTGGTCGAACTTGATGAATTGCCCGTAGCCTAAGTCGTATGGCGTGGTGTAGTAGTCCTCGATGTTCGCGGACACGAAGCTGCCACCGATCGACGCCGTCCCTTCGTAGCCATTCGCCGGCAGCCACTCGCGGTACTTCTTCATGCGCTCGCCGGTGTACACCGCCGGCAGCGGCGAGGGAATCCAGCCGGACTCGAGCGTGTTGCTCGAGTAGGCGCGCGCGCCGACCTGCACCAGGCCGAAGTTCCGTCCGGCCTCGAGGACGGCCTCGCGGATCTCTTCGCCCTCGGCGTACGGACCCCAGATCTCCAGCCCCGGCGCCCCCGCCATGCCGTGCCGCAAGCAGCGGACCTTGCGACCCCTGATGTTGATCGCATCCAGGTGGAAGAACTTCACCTGTGGTAGCGGGCCGCCGTTGAGCTTCTCGAGCACCTGCTCGGCGTTTGGCCCCTGGATCTGAAAGCGATAGTGCTGGCGCACGACCGCCTTGCCGCGAGGATTCGAAGGGGAGCGCTCGTCGCGGATGGCTTCTACCTTGTAGCCCCCGGTCTGCGCGTGAAACTGGATCCAGTTGACGGTGGGCGTACGTCCGACGAACAGCAACTGATCCTTGTCGAGATAGAAGAGGATGCCATCACCGATCACGTAGCCGTCGTAACTGCAGGGCACCATCTGCTTCGCCCGGTTCGGGACGAAGTTGACAAAGCTATTGATCGTGAGTTGCGATGCCAGCTTGAGCGCGTCGGGACCGGTGATCGTCACTTCCGACATGTGGTGCGACTGATCGTACAGCACGGCGGTTTTCTGCCATCCGACCTGCTCGCTGCGCCAGTTGCTGAACTCACTCGGCACGACGGGATAGACGTAGGCCCCCACCTGCGAGTTACGCAGCAGCTCGACCGTGTTACCCGAACGTTTGAGCAGACTCTCCAGACTCTCGGCACTCATCGCTGCAATTCCCCGTTGGCGTTCATTGTTTGAGCTGCGCACCCTGGCCGGCGACCGAGTAGAGCATCTGCACGTTGCGCGTTTTCTGGAACTCCTCCAGGGTCTCACCGCGCATCGCGGCGTATACGTGCAGGTTGGTGATGCCGAGCACCGCGGCCAGCTTCTCCAGCAGAAAAAAGATCACGCCGTAGTGAATGAGCGCACGCCAGTCGCGCCGCCGCACCAGGTCACACTCCTCCGCGGTCAGCCGCGCCTCTTCGAACATCGGCTCGGGGTCGGCGAGGAAACGCTGCCGGAACTCAGGCTCGATCAGCCGGTGCAGGAAGCTGTTGAGGCGGTAGGCTTTCACGCTGCGGTCGAGCGTGAACGGGTAAGTGCCCGGTAGCTTCTCGATTCCGGCGAGCTCACGGGCGATGCGCTCGCGGAACTGCGCGTCCAGCTCCGTCGCGGCCACGGGCGAGTCATCCTCGTAGATCACCGTGACGATCGGGGTCATCGATGGCAGGTAGTAGGTGCTGTGGAGCTTGCGCACCTTGGCGGACAAGGCGCCGCGCATGATCAGCCACATGATCACCTCCGCGCCTTCCAGCCCACCCCGCTCCGCGTACTGTGCGATCGTCAATTCGGCGAGTCGCTCGGGGTCCCGCTCGAGCAGCTCGAGAAATTCCATGTCCCAGGGCGTGTTGTTGAAGCCGGCGCGCTCGCCGTGCACCTGGTGCGCGAGTCCACCCGTGGCGACGATCGCCACCTTGAGATCCTCGGGGTAGCTCTCGATCGCCCGGCGCAGTGACTGGCCCAGCCTGAAGCAGCGCCGCGCTGTCGGGATGGGAAACTCCAGCACGCCAACCTGCAGCGGAACGATGGCGCCGGGCCATCGCCCCCCCTCATGCGACCACATCACGGACAGCGGCGAGAAGCAGCCATGGTCGAGAGGCTTTGCCTGGAAGTAGGAGAGGTCGAACTCGTCCGCGGTGAGCGCCGTGGCGATATGGCGGGCGAGGGCCGGGTGCCCCTTGACCGGCGGCAGGTTGCGCGGACCGCCGCCCTCATCGGCCACTGCGTACTCTTCCCCGACCCCGAGCGCGAAGTGCGAGTAGTGATCGAAGAAGAACGAGGTGACGTGGTCGTTGTAGACGAAGAACAGGACGTCCGGCTGCTTTTCCTGCAACCACTTCTGCACCGGCTCGTAGCCGGCGAATATCGGCGCCCAGACCGGGTCGGTCTGCTTGTTCGCATCCAGGGCAAACCCAATGGTCGGGGTGTGAGAGGATCCGATCCCGCCCACGATCCTGGCCATGTCCGATTATCCTCGTGGGGCCCCCGGCAAGGGCCTCAGCTCACAGATACAGCTGCTTGTTGAGCGGGATGCCGTGCTCGCGGCAGTAGCTCTCGTAGTGGTTCATGAACCACCAGACGTCGGACGTCTCGACGAAATTGCCCTTGTCGTCGTACCACTCCAGCGGTCCCTGGAGCCAGCCGAAGAGCTTCACGCCTTTCGGATCGTCGGTCACAAGTGTGTGCGTGAGGCCGGGTGTTTCGTAGATGAACGCCCCGGGGGTTGCCACCCAGTCGTACTCCAGATAGCGCACGCTGCCCTCGAGGCAGATCATGACCACCGTGCCGCGGTGCTTGTGCGTGCCAACGACGCCCTTGGATTTGATCCACAGGATGTTGCTGAAGATGTTGTGTCGCACGTCGAAGGCGAGGTGGCGGATCGCCGCGTTGGTGCCGAACGGCACCCAGGGACTGTCCTTCTCGTCAGCACTGACAAAGGTTCCGGGTACGGCATAGCGCTGAATGACATCCCGGTAGGTCTCGGGGATATCGACGATCTTGTAGGCGGTGGACGGCGGTGCCGTGATGCCCTTTGGAGCAGGCGGCGCAGACTTCTTCGCAGTCGATGTAGCCATGTTCATCCTCCTGTCGGCTTCATTTCCCGAATTCGGCCCTGAGCGACACATACCACATCAACGGCGCGTTGTAGTAACAGCCGACCTCACCCGCTCCCGCGTTGGGCGAGCCTGCCGTGCAATACCGATCATTGGTCAGATTCGTGCCGCCGACCGCGAGGTCATACTTGCCACCCGGCGAGAGGTAATGAAGCGATGCATCCAGCTGCCGCGAGGCGGGCCGCCGCAGCTCCGGGGTGTTCAACGCGTCATTCCAGATCTCCGCGGTGTAGGTGAACGCCGCGAGGAGGCGCAGTGTCGACTGACTCGGAAGTATGTAGTCGTAACTCGGCCAGATCGAGCCCTTCCACTTCGGCGTCTTCGGAAGCTTCGCATCCAGCGCCGTCACGCCCGGCGGCTGAAACGCGCAGGCCGGATGGGGCGGTGGCGGTTGCGCAACGAGCCCGGTCGCCGGGCAATTATTCGAGCCGTCTGGGTTGAGCGACTGTGGAATGTTGGCGTAGGAATTCACCGAGGTGTAGTAGGCATCGATGTAATCGCCCGAAACGTTGATCTGCAGGCCGCCGCCGACCAGCCACTGGAGCTCGAGCTCTGCGCCCTTGATCTTGGCATTGCCGGCATTGGTGTAGACCGGCGAGATGCCCTGCTGGATGTTGAGCTGGATACCGTCGTAGTTCGTGTAGTAGACCGCTGCGTTGGCCTGCAGTCGGCGGTTGAACATCTCGGACTTGAGTCCGAGCTCGTAGGTCTCCGAGTACTCCGGGGAGAATCGCGCGGCCGCCGGATCGGTAATCCCGGACTGCAGGCGTGTCGTCCAGCCGCCCTGCTTGAAGCCCTTGGCCCAGCTCGCGTAGGCCATCACAGCGGGACTGAAGTGGTACTGGACGCCGAGCTTGGGATCGAAGATGTCCCAGCTCTGGCTGTCCGGGATCGGGGGGAAGTACCGGTTGTACGGAGTGCCGAAGACGATCGGCCACAGGGTCGACCCGAACGGGAAGGAATTGAGATCGCTCTGGCCTCCGAGGAAGCTGGTCTTGACGTGGGTGTAACGTCCACCAGCGGAGAAGCCAAAGTTGCTCAGCCGGTAGTCGAAGTTGATGAACGCCGCGTAGTCCTCGTTCTGGACGTCGTTCGCCACGTCGTAGACGAATAGAATATCCTCGAACGGCACGTAGTCGTGGACGTAACCGGCTTCCTTGAAGTAGTAGAGACCGCCGACGTAGTTCAGATTGCCGTCGAACGCCTTGCCGAGCAGCTGGAACTCCTGCGACACCTGCCACTGATGCTGCGCGTCGGTGACTTCCTGGAGCGTCTCCGGCGTACCGTCCAGGTCCGTGCCGATGTTCCACTTGATCTGCCGGTAGCCCGTGATGGACTTGAGATCCATGCCATTGCCGAAATGGTAGACGCCAGTGACCGAGCCACCGAACACGTCATTGCGCGCAAAGTCGGGGCCCGTCGCATAGGTCGTGTCGATGTTGCCCGTCTGTGTGGCCTTGAGATCGAACCAGATGCGCGGCGAATTGGAGCCGAGGTATCCGGGCTTGCCCATGTTCGCCGCGTTGTAGGGTCCCGGAGGTCCGCCGACATAGCCGGCTCCGAGGAGCGGCGCACCGCCGACCGACAGCCCTGGAACGTGGGCACGGGGCTGGCTGCACAAGCCGGCAAACAAGGCGTTGGTCATCGCCGGGGGGCTGTTGGGCGGAACGATGGGAGGACCCGGCGGTCCGCCGTTGGCAAAGATGGCTCCCGGCATCGATGCCGCATTGTTGCTGATGCACAGGTTATACAGGGTCGAGAACGTGGAGAAACTCAAGTTCCCGTAGTATGTGTTGAGAACCGTGTAATTCAGCGCCGTCTGGTCCTGGTGCGTCCAGTCGGCCGAGAGCGTCCAGTCCATCTTGTCGGAGGCGTGCCACACCATCTTGCCGCGGATGCTGGTTACGCCCGTTCCGCCCCAGTTGTCGTTGGTCGCATAGCCCGCCTTCGGGTACGCGGTATCGGGATCGACGACGAAGGGCGTCGCACCCCAGGGCGTGTTGGTCGGATAGGGGACGGTCTTCGCCCAGCCCGTTTGGTTCTGCGAGGAGACAGTTATCGAGCTCAGGAGGTTCTCGCTGATCGGGATGTCGGCGGTGAAGCCGACGTCGCGCCGGTTGTATTTTCCCCCGGTCACGGTGCCGACGAAGCTCGGTGTGTTGCCCGGGGTGTGGGTCACGACGTTGATCGCACCGCCGATGGTGTTGGCGCCGAACAGCGTCCCTTGCGGGCCCTTCAGCACCTCGATGCGGTCGATGTCGAGGAGATTCAGATTCGCGCCGATCGTGCGCGCGAGAAACACACCGTCCAGGTACACGCCCACGCCGGGATTCAGGTTGAAGGCGAAGTCATCCTGGCCGATGCCGCGGATGGAGGCCGACAGCACCGACTTGTCTCCGGAGAAGGGCGAAGCGGCATCGAGGTGGACGCTCGGTGTCAGGTTGGCGAGCGAGCTGATGTTCGTCATGTTGCGGCTGGTCAGCTGCTGGTTGGTGAACGCAGTCACCGCGATGGGCACGTCTTGCAGCTTCTCCTCGCGGCGCTCCGCGGTCACGACCACCTCTTGCAGCTCCTGCGCCACAACGTCCCCGCACACCAACACCGCAGCCGCGCCATAGAATGCCTGGCGGCAGGCAACAACCCATTTCGCAAGACCCATTGTTATTCCCCCTCGAAAAGACCCCGGAAAGTCACCGGGAAACCCGATATCCAGCGCTCCCTCACACACCCCGCGGTCCGAGCGACCGGCGGGTGATGTCCGTACCGCGCAGAGCCACCGTCACCGCACCACGGTGAGGCGCGGCTTCGCCTCCCGGAGCTGCGCGGCAATTCCGGGAATGTTGAGATTCTCTTTCACCGGGTTGGTGTGCTCGCGCATCAGCGCTTCCACGCGCGCGCCTTCGCCGCGCTCCAGCGCCGAGACGATGTAGTGATGCTGCCGATGGGCATAGGCCAGCGTTTCGTGCATCCGATCGACGCTGGTCTTGTCGACTGCCAGCGCCTGGGGACCGGCAAACGGAATGCGGGCATTGCGCTCCAGCGCCTGCTGGATGATCGCGCTGCGGCACTCGAGCACGATGAGCCGGTGGAAGCGCACATTCATGTCGACGTACAGCGCTTCGGCTTTGTCGGCGACGTGGCCCTCGGCGAGGATCTGATCGCCCTCGACGAGGCACTCACGCAACGCCTGCAGCACACTCCGCGATACGCCCTGCTCCGCCACGCGTCGCGCCGCGAGTCCTTCCAACACGCCGCGCAGGTCGATGGCATCGAGAATATCGGCGGTGCTGAATCCCCGCACCACGTAGCCGCGCGTCTCGTGCGCGGTGAGCAGCCCCTCCTGAGCGAGCAGCGGCAGCGCCTGGCGCACCGGTGTTCGCGACATGCCGAGCAACTCTGCGAGCGGCGCCTCCGCCACGCGCTCTCCGGCACTGAGCTCACCGCGCAGGATCATCTCGCGGATGCGCACGATGGCTCGGGTTTGATGGCGGTTCATTCTGTGGCGACCCCTAAAAGCGCCGCCAGTGTTCCTTTTGGGATCCCAATTGTCAATTAAGCCGCAGATGTCTATCCTGGCCACGCACACCTTTGACTGAGCTAAGACCAAGTCTCAAAAGGGTTTTTTCCGTCCGCAGGGGATAGTCGTGTGCGCCCGCGATGCGCGCGCGATACAGCCTCGGCCCGCCAATGGGATCCCGAAGCCCGCCAAATGCCGCACCGTCACTTCTCGCCGAGCGCCTTGTCCTCGTTGGCGCGCTTGATGAGGTAGGCACGGATCGAGTCGATCTGCTCGGGGCTGAGCACGCTCGCAAAGCCGACCATGCCCTGACCATTCAGGGCTCCGTCACGCACCACGGTCGCCCAGCCTTTGGTGCTGTCGAGCAGCGGGCTGCGACGCAGGTCCGGCAGCAGCGTGCCGCCGTAGGCGGCATCGCCATGACACACGCCGCAGAATCGTCCGTAATGCTGCGCGCCTTCGGCGATCTGCTCGGGGCTGCCAGTCGCAGCTGGTGGGTCGAGCGGGCGCGGCGCGAGAGTCGACTCAGGCGGCAGTTGCGCGGTGGCGCCCAGCCTGAAGACGAGCAATCGGGAAACGTTGCGGACCGGTCCACCCACCTCCGAAAGGATGCCCGGCGCCAGCGCCCAGATGCCGCCCCAACCGGCGAGCACCGCCACGTACTGCTCACCCCCGGTCGAGTAGGTGATGGGAGCGGCGATGATGCCGGTCTGCACACTGCTCGACCAGAGTTTCGCGCCGCTCGCGGCGTCGTAGGCCGCAAACTCCTTCGCCGTGTTGCCCTGAAACACGAGCCCGCCGCCGGTGGCCAGCACGCCGCCGTTCCACGGCCCTTGCAGCGCCACGCGCCAGCGCTCCTTCTGGGCGACGGGGTCCCAGGCGATGAGTGCTCCCTTGATGGCTCCCATGGCGCCGGCGCGGATCTTGGGATCCGCGGGCATTGCGGCCGCCGCAAAGTCCATGCCGGTATTGAAGCCGACGGGCGCTGGCTTCCAATGGGCATCGGGCACGAATGGAAACCCGGCGTCCAGCGCCGGGATGTAGACGAGCCCGGTCTTCGGGTCATACGCGGTCGGCTGCCAGCTGTGTGCGCCGCCCGCTCCCGGCACGGTCAGGAAGGGCTTGCCGGTCCTGTCGATGCGCGCGTCCGGATTCTCGATCGGTCGACCGCTGTGCACGTCGACGCCCTTGGCCCAGTTGATCCCGACGAAGTTGGCTGCCGAGATCAGTTGCCCATTGGTGCGGTCGATCACGTAGAAAAAGCCGTTCTTCGACGCCTGCATCAGCACCTGGCGCAGCCGGCCGCCGATCTCGAGGTCGGCGAGGATCATGTGTTGAGTGGCATCGAAGTCCCAGGTGTCGCCGGGCGTGGTCTGGTAGTGCCACACGTACTCGCCGGTGCCGGGCTTCAGCGCGATGATGGAGTCGATGTAGAGATTGTCTCCTCCGCCAGGGGAGCGGTAAGACTGGTTCCAGGGGCTGCCATTGCCCGTGCCCACGTAGAGCAGGTCGAGCTTGGGGTCGTACGCCATCGAATCCCACACGGTGCCGCCGCCACCGAGCTTCCACCATTCCCCGTGCCAGGTCGCTTCGGCGCGCTTCAGGTGCGGCGCGGTGTTGGCGCCCGGCCGATCGGGCACGGTATAGAAGCGCCACAGCTGCTTGCCGTCCTTGCTGTCGAAGGCCGCGACATACCCACGCACGCCCATTTCCGCGCCGATGTTGCCCACGATCACCCGACCGTCGATCACGCGCGGCGCGCCGGTGATCCCAGACGGCCAGGAGGGATCGGCCGTGAGCTTCGACCAGAGCGGCTTGCCGCTCTCGCGGTCGAGCGCGATCAGCCGCCCATCCAACGTCCCGAGAAAGAGCCGCTCGCCCCAGGCGGCGAGGCCACGGTTCACGACATCGCAGCACGCGCGCAGGGCCGCGGCGCCCGGCACCTTCGGATCGTATTCCCAGCGCAGCTTGCCCGAGACAGCGTCGTAGGCCTTCACTTTCGACCACGCGGTCGTGATGTAGATCGTGCCGTCGATGACCAGCGGCGTGGCTTCCTGACCTCGCGCGGTGTCCAGGTCCGCAAACCAGGCGAGACCGAGAGTCTTCACATTGCCGGTGTTGATCTGCTCGAGCGGCGAAAAACGCTGCTCGTCGTAGGTTCGGCCATGGGTCAGCCAGTCGGCGCGATTGTCGGCGGCTGCAAGCAGCGCCTTGCGGTCCACCGTCCCTGCTGCAGCCGTAAGCGCCACCAACATCGGTACGCTCGAACTCAGAAGGGCGGCGGCCGCGACCCAACTGTTAACTCGCGGAATCTTCTTCCGCCGCACCGGATGGCGGAAAACGTGCGGCTCTTGCGGCCGTGTGATGCTCATCGGGTCCCCCTCGTCTTGTATGCATTGCATACCATTTGCCCGATCCGCCGGTCAAGGAGTGCGCGATTCTCTCGCGATGGCGCCTCAGGTAATCGTCACCGCATTTTCCGCAAACACTTCGTTCGCAATCCGGAAGCTGTCCACGGCCGCAGGCACGCCGGCGTAGATCATGACCTGCAGAAACACTTCACAGATCTCGGCAGGCGTGAGCCCATTGGTGAGTGCGCCGCGAATGTGAGCTTGCAACTCGTGCGGGCGGTTGAGCACGCTCAGCATGGCCAGGTTGAGGAGGCTGCGCTGCTTGTGATCGAGTCCCGGGCGCCCCCAGACCTTGCCCCAGCAATACTCCGTGACCAGCCGCTGCAGCGGTGCATTGAAGCTATTGACGTTCGCAAGCGCACGATTTACATACTCTTCGCCCAGCACAGCTTTACGAATCTTCAGACCTTCTTCATACGGATCACTTGACACGGGCACTCTCCTTGGAATCGCAGCAACCACACCACACGACTCGCTGCGGAAACCCCATTTCTTGGGTGGAGATGACCGCTGCGCGCTCCAACTAGACTAACGCGTCCGAGGGAAGCGAACGAGAAATCGGAAGGAGAACCGTGTCGGATTCGTTCGACGTCGTGACGGTCGGTTCGGGCCACAATGGTCTGGTTGCTGCGGCCTACCTGGCCGTGGCCGGCAGAAAGGTCGTCGTACTGGAGCGCAATGCCTGGTTCGGCGGCGGCGTGGTGACCCGTGAGCTCACGGTGCCGGGATTCCGGCACGACCAGCATTCGATGGCTCACATCTTCATTCAGGCTAACCCGCTGCTCGCGGATGACGAGCTGAGACTCAAAGCCCGCTACGGACTGCGCTACTTGTTCCCGGATCCTCCCGTGTCGTGCCTCTTCGAGGATGGGCAGACGGTCTGCCTGTATCGGGATCGTGAGCGTACCTGGGCGGAGATTGCCAGGCTCTCGCGTGCGGATGCGGACGCGTATCGTCGGCTCTCCGAGCAGGCGGCAGCCTGGCTGCCCATGATCGCGGCGACGCTCTACTCCGCGCCCATGCCGATGGGCGCGGCAACAGCGATGCTCGATCAATCGCGTGAGGGGCGGGAGTTCTGGCGCATCACTCAGATGAGCACGCACGAGCTGCTGTGCCGGACTTTCGAGAATGATCGGGTACGGTTGCTGTTTGCCCGCGTTGCCGCCGAGAGCCTGGCCGCCCCTGATGAGAAAGGGACCGCGCTTGGCGTGTACGTGTTCCTTGGATTTCTGGAAGCGTACGGGTTCGGTGTGCCCGTCGGGGGCAGCGGGAGCCTGACGGGCGCGCTCGTCCGTTGCATCGAGGACCATGGCGGCAAGGTACTGGCCGGCGTGGATGTCGAGCAGGTGTTGACTCGCGCCGGCCGGGCAGTGGGCGTGCGGGCCAAAGATGGTCGGGAGTTCGACGCCGCCGACGGCGTGATCGCGGCCATTCATCCCCATCATCTCGGACGACTCGTAGAGGGCATTGATCCGGCGGTCGCAGCGGCGGCAGCCGCGACCGAAATCTCGCCTAACGCCTGCATTACGGCGCACGCCGCATTGCGGGAACCGCTGCATAACCGGCGCGGCGAACCCGTGCGATCGGTGATGCTCGAGCTGCTCCCGCCGCGCTACGAAATGCTGCGTCGCTCTTTTGACGATCTGCGCTACCGTCAGCTCGCTCGCTGCCCGCTCATTGGTCTCGGATCCCTCTCCGAATTCGACCACTCGAGAGCCCCCGAAGGCCACGCGACCCTGCATGCCTGGGACTACGTGCCGTACGAACGCGCGGACGGCCGCTCGTGGGACGACACCAAGGCAGAGTACGCGCGCAACATGCTCAGCCACATATCGCGATACCTGCCGAATCTGACCACTGACAACATCATCGCCTGTCACTGCGACAGTCCCATCGACATGGAGCGAACCTCTTCGAGCTTCGTGCACGGGGATCTGCACGGCATTGCCATGCCGAGTTACCAGCAGGGCGCACACCGCCCGACGCCGGATCTCGCGCAATTCGTGGTCCCCGGTACTGCGGGCTTATACCTGGTCGGGCCATTCCAACATCCGGGTGGTGGCGTCTTTGGCGCCGGCAGGGCCAGCGCGCAGCGACTGTGTGAGGACCTGAAGATCGACTTCGCGAAAATTCCCCGAATGCGCTGACCGCGACAGCGGGCTCATCCGCCGCTGCCTCAGCCGGCGGCTGCTATGCCACCGTCCACATGCAGGATTTCGCCGTTTATGAATGCGGCGGCGGGACTCAACAGGAAGAGCGCAGCGGCGGCGACGTCGTCTTCGTGTCCGAGCCTGCGCAAAGGGATCGTTCGCGCCCGGCGCTCGTATTCGGCCTGATCATTCAGTCCCATGGCTCCTGGCGTCGGAACCGACCCGGGAGCGAGTGCGTTGACGCGTATTCCCCGCGGGCCGAGCTCGGCGGCCAATGTCTTCGTCAGCGTGGTGAGCGCGCCTTTTGTCGCGCTGTAGAGCGCGGTATTCGGATAGCCTCGTTCGGCTACCGGCGATGTCATATTGATGATGGCGGCCGAGCGGCCCGCTCGCATGTACGTCAGCAGTGCCTGCGCGCCCCAGATCGCTCCCTTTATGCCGACGCCGAGCATCTGATCGGCGATTGCTTCGCTGACCGCGGCGATGGGTTCGTACCGCAGGAGCATTGCATTGTTGATGACCGCATCGAGCCCTGCGTGATCCCCCGCAAACTTGCCGGCAGCATCGAGCAACGCCGCCCGATTCGCCACGTCGGCGACGTAGGCTGACGCCTTCCCGCCCGCGGCGCGGATGCGTTCGGCTGCGTCGGTACAGCTCGAAGCGTCCAGGTCGATGAGGCCGACGCTCACGCCCTGCTGCGCGAGCCGCACGGCCATGGCGCGTCCCAGGCCGCGCCCGGCACCGGTGATCAGAACGGCCTGCTCAGAAAGCTCGGCGATTGGTAACACGTTGCTTCTCCTCGAGTTCGATGAAAACTGGAATCTGGGCCGGGAGGTCGGGATGATGCCACTGCAAAGGGGACCGAAGGCGCATGAGCGAGCAGGGGGACGTGTTCGATTATGTCGTTGTCGGCGCCGGCACGGCAGGTTGCGTGCTCGCGAGCCGGCTCTCGGAAGATCCGCACACGCGAGTGGCCGTGATCGAAGCCGGTCCGCCGGACCGGCATCCTCTCATCCACGTCCCGGCGACCGTCGCTGCAGCCATCAGCAGGCCACGGCTGAACTGGCGGTTCGTGACCGTGCCGCAGAGCCACCTGGCGGGCCGCTCGATTCCAATTCCGCGCGGGCACGTGGTCGGCGGTTCTGGCTCCATCAACGGCATGGTCTATTTCCGTGGACACCCAACCGACTTCGATGATTGGGCGACGGCGGGAAATCCGGGTTGGAGCTACGGGGAAGTGTTGCCGTACTTCCTGCGATCCGAGAACAACGAGGACTATCCGGATTCTGAGTATCACGGCCATGGCGGTCCGATGAACGTCACGCACATCAAGCGGCCGAATCCAATGACGCCGGCCTTTCTCGAAGCCATGCGGGGATTGGGATTCAAGCGCACCGACGACTTCAACGGCCCCACCTCCGAGGGCTACGGTCCCCGGCAGGGAACGATTCTCAACGGGCGCCGCGTGTCCACGGCTACCGCGTATTTGCGACCGGCAAGCCGGCGCAGCAACCTCTCGATACTGACTCACACCCGTGCGCTCGAGATCCTCATCGACCATCGCCGCGCCGTAGGCGTCGGTGTGTTGAGCGCGGCCAGGGAGCGACGACTCTTCGCGCGCCGGGAGGTCATCGTCTCCGCGGGCGCGATCCTCTCGCCGCACCTGCTGATGCTCTCGGGCATCGGGGACCAGCAAGAATTGCGCACCGCCGGCATCGCCGTGAAACAGCACCTGCCAGCAGTCGGGGCTAACTATCACGATCATCTCGCGGTCGCGGTGCTGATGGAGATGAAGAACTCGGACTCCTACGGCATCTCATGGCGCGCAGCGCCGCGCGACATGGCCAACCTGCTCGAATACGCGCTGTTCCGCACGGGGCCGCTGGCCAGCAACGTGTTCGAGGCCACCGGTTTCATACGGACGCTGACCGAGCTGTCACGACCGGATGTTCAGGTGGTGTTCCAGGCAGCCCGCCGCAACCGCGGAACGTTCCCCTTCCCCCTCGGACATGGTTTTGCCATCAGTATCGTAGGCCTCTATCCGAAGAGCCGCGGGCGGGTTCGACTCGCCAGCAGCAATCCCCTGGCCCCGCCGCTCCTGGATCCAGAGCTGCTCAGCCATCCGGACGATGTGGCCATGATGTTGCGAGGACTTAAGGTCGGCCGCGAGGTGACGCGGGCAAGCTCATTTGCCCGCTACCGGGCTGTCGAAGTGCAGCCGGGCCCGGAGGTTGAGGACGACGCAGCGCTCATCGAGTACATCCGCAGGGCCGCAGCGACGGTGCATCACCCCTGTGGCTCCTGTCGCATGGGACCCGATGATAAAGCCGTTGTAGACGAGAAGCTGCGCGTCCACGGGGTGGAAGCACTCCGGGTAGTCGACGCTTCGGTATTTCCGAACGTCGTGGGCGGCAACACGAACGCTGCGGTGGTGATGATTGCGGAAAAGGCCGCGGACATGATCCGCGGCATTCCGGCTCCGCAGTGCGCTCATCTGCCGCTCGCGCGCTCGGCGTGATGCGACTAGCATGGGGATTCCAGGGGGATGCCATGAGCGCTGAGCACATCAGGCACTGGCGGATTGGCGATGTCGAGGTCGCTCGCATCGTCGAGGTGAACGCCTTCGAAGACAACATCTCCATGCTGCTCGAGGACGAGACCGCCGAGTTCGTCAAGCAGCACCTCTGGCTGCAGCCGCATTTCGCCACGCCGCAGGGGCTGATGAAGATTTCCTTCCAGGCGTTCGTGCTGCGCTCCCGCGGCAGGAACGTAATGATAGACACCTGCATCGGCGCGGCTCGCAAGCGCGAATATGAGGTCTTCTGCAACCTGAAGACGACCTTCCTCGAGGACCTTGCGGTAGCGGGATTTCCGGCCGAGAGCATCCGCGCGGTGCTCTGCACGCACCTGCACTTCGACCATGTCGGTTGGAACACACGCCTGGTGAACGGCCGCTGGGTGCCTACCTTCCCGCAGGCCCGCTACCTGTTCGGCAGACAGGAATTCGACCACTGGACTCACCTGCGAGACACCGGCGGCTACCACAATATCGAGCACCTGCACGACGCCATCGATCCGATCGTGGCGGCGGGACTCGTCGACTACATCGGTACGGACTACGAGTTGACGGACGAGGTCTCTCTCTTTCCTACGCCGGGGCATACGCCTGGACACGTCAGTGTCCTGATCCGCTCGCGGGGCGAGGAGGCCGTGATCACCGGAGACCTGATGCATCACCCGATTCAACTGGTCGAGCCGCTGCGCCACGGCAACTTCGATATGGACAAGGCACAGGGCGCGCTCACCCGTCAGGCGTTCGTGGGGCGCTTCGCGAATTCGAGGGTCTTAGTCATCGGCAGCCATTTCCCTGATCCGACCTCCGGTTGGATCGTGCGCCATGGGTCGGGCTGGAAGCTGCGGACCGAGTAGTATCCGGCCAAACAGCGTCGGTCACGGTCAGTCAGGGTAAGGGGCGATGAGTGCGACGCGAGATCTGCATCAGCGACGAAGACCCGTTCAGTGCCGCCGCCGTGCGTAACGCGCGGGCAGTGGATGACCGGCTGCGGGAGCTCGCGCCCGCCGTGAAGCTGGCTCGTGAAAACATCACGCTGCTGACCCGGTATGAGCAGGTCTCGCCAGGACTGCGGGACTGGAAGACGTTCTCCTCGACGTCCCGTCCGTGGCACGATCCGCAGTCGGTGCGCCCGGAATTGCTGCTGACTGACGATCCACCGAAACACACTGCCGTGCGCGCGGTCATTGCAGAGGCGCTGTCACCGAGAGCTCTGGCGAAGATGGGCGAGGCGTTTCGCGCGGATGCCGAGGCCCTCGTGCTGCGCCTCAGGGAGAAGAGCGGCACGACCATCGATGCCATGGCGGAGATCACGCGACCCTTCGTGTACAAGGTACTCCCCGATCTGCTGGGCATCCCGCTCGCGGGCCGCGAGAACATGTACGCATTCGGCAACATGGTCTGGGCGACGCTCGGTCCCGTGAACGAGTTGTTTCACGCGGCCATGAAGGACACAGCTCCAGTCATCGAGTGGGTGCAGCGCTGCTGCAGCAGGGAGAATCTGGCACCCGGGAGCCTCGGGATGCAGATGTTCCTGGCCGCGGATCGCGGCGAGATCACGCAGGATGAGGCGAAGCTCCTGGTCGGCATTCTGCTGTCCGCGGCCGCTGACACCACCGTCATGACGCTGGGGAACGCGATCCGCGCCTTCGCCCTGTTTCCAGAGCAGTACCTGCTCGTGCGGGCCGACCTCTCGCTGGTGCGGCCGGCATTCGAGGAGAGCCTGCGCTGGGATTCACCTTCGCGAATGGCGGGGCGCATCACCACGCGGGACGTTGAGATCGAAGGAGTGGTGATTCCCAAGGGCGAGCGCTGCGGTCTGATGTTCGCGGCGGCAAACCGCGATCCGCGCCAATGGTTGCACCCCGACAGATTCGACGTGCAGCGCGACAATCGCGGACACCTTGGCTGGGGCCAGGGTATCCATGCCTGTGTGGGCCGGGTCCTTGCCGGCCTCGAGGCCGAGGCGCTCCTCGGGGCCGTGGCGCGCCATATCAGATCTTTCGAGACGGCCGGCGAACCGGAACCCTGGATGACGAGCATCGGTCACGGCCCGGAGAAACTGCCCGTGCGTTTCACCACGCAGTGAACTCCCCTGGAGGAATGCCGATGGGTGTCGCAGCAGAGACCGAAAGCGAGCAGCTGGTACTGCAGTTCTTCGCGACGCTGAGCGCCGGTGATCTGGAGGGTGTACGGCGCATGCTGCACGAGGAGGCCAGCTGGAAAGCTCAGGTGCGCGACGTGCCGGGCGCCGGAATTCACCGTGGCCCGGGCGGAATCGTGGACGATTTCCTGAGGCCGATTCGTGCGCTGTTTCGGCCCGGCGACCCGCAGATCCTCGTTGACACCATTGCCTCGCGGGGCCAGTTCGTCATGATCGAGTCGCATAGCGGCGGCTGCCTCGCGGACGGCCGCCCGTATGAGAACCTGTACGCCTGGGCGGTGGAAGTGAGAGACGGGAAGATCTATGCCTTGCGCGAATATTTCGACAGTCATTATGTGATTGGGCTGACGGCGCCAGGAGCCACATGAGCGAAGCACGGTTCAACGAGGAGCGCCTCGAGCATCTGAAGCGCGTGATAGCGGAAGATGTGGACGCGGGACGGTACTACGGCGCCGTGATTGCCGTCGCACGCGGCGGGCACCTCGGGATTCACGAGGCGATCGGTCATGGAGACGCGGCGCACAGGCAGCCGCTGCGACTCGATTCGGTCTTCAGCATCTTCTCGGTGACCAAGGCGATTACCAATGTGCTCGTGCTGCGCTCGATGGAGCTCGGTCGCTTCGCCCTGACGACGCGTATCAGTGATCTCGTGCCGGAGTTCTCTGCCGGGGTGCGCAACGAAATCACGATTTTTCATCTGCTCACGCACACATCGGGACTGCCGATCGTGTTCGCCATCAAACCCGACATGTTCATCGATCGGTTCGACGAGATGGTCGCCGCGGTCTGCGCGAACATAGCGCCAGCGGAGCCGCCCGGGGAGCGAGTTGCCTACTCACCGCTGGTGAACCATGTGCTGCTCGGTGAGGCGCTGCGGCGCACGGATCCCAAGCGTCGTTCCTATCGGGCCATCGTGCAGGAAGACCTGTTCACTCCCTTGAAGATGCGCGATAGCTCGGTGGGGCTGCGGCGAGACCTGCGTGCCCGCCATGTCGTTCCTGATCTGCGCGGCAATTTCCCGATCACGCACCCCGGACACAGCAATCACGGTCCGGACGGTGCCTTTCAGGAGGAGGACGCGGAAATGCCCTGGGTGGGTGTCGCTTCCACGGTCTCTGACATGTTGCGCTTCGCCGAGATGCTCCGCCGCCGCGGTGAGCTCGATGGCGCGCGGATTCTGTCACCGGCGACGCTGGAACTGGCAACCCGGAACTGGACCGGCGAGAAACCGAACGAGCTGACCACCGCACGCTCTCAGCAGCGCGGCTGGCCCCCCGAGCCGGCCTACATGGGTCTGGGATTCGCGCTGCGTGGCACCGCGATCGGTCACCATCTGTTCGGCACCCTGGCTTCGCCGGGAACGTTTGGGAACCATGGTGCCGGCAGCACCATTTACTGGGTCGATCCTCTACGCGACGTGGCGTTCGTTTGTCTGACCGCCGGCGTCATGGACAGTCTCGATAACATCGAGCGGTTTCAGCGACTGTCCGACATCGCTACCTCTGCCGCGACGTAGCCGGAGAGGCTCGGTGAAGATCTTCGGTGCGGACAACAAGGAGCTGATCGCGATTTCGGCGATCGAGCGCGACGGCGCGGAGCTCGTGCTGCGCGGCAAGATTTTCGGCACGCTGCCGATGAGCGCCCGCGTCACGCCGGCGGAGGCGCGGCGCGGCCTGAAGCTGCTCGGCTGGCGCACGGCCATTTTTGTTCTCAGTCTCCCTTGGCGCCGCACGCGCTGAGCGACACCATCTCATTCGCCATGCCGCAAGAGTTCCTCCCTCCAGAACGCATCGGGTTTGTGGGGCTCGGAAACATGGGCGCGCCGATGGCGAGGCACCTGATCACGGCCGGATACAAAGTGGTGGCGGCTGATGCAAATCCTGCAGCGCTGGAGAGCTTCTGCAGCTCTGCGCAGTGCGAGCGGGCACGATCTCTCATCGATCTGGGTCGAACGTGCCGTCTCGTCATCACCATGCTGCCCGACGGGGCGGCGGTGCGGCAGGTGGTGCTTGGGCGTGACGGCGTTGCGGCCGGTCTATCGCCCGGCGGCGTGGTGCTCGATATGAGCTCGTCCGAACCACTTGGTACCCGCGAGCTGGGCGCGAAGCTGGCGGACACTGCCATCTGCCTGGTCGATGCACCCGTGTCCGGGGGCGTGAAGCGGGCGGTCGAGGGGACGCTTGCCATCATGGCAGGCGGCGAGTCAGCGGCGATCACGCGTTGCCGGCCCGTGTTGGCGAGGCTCGGGCAGGTGTTCTGCAGCGGCGCATCCGGATCGGGACACGCCGCGAAGGCGCTCAACAACTACCTGTCGGCCGTGGCCCTCGCAGCCACGGCAGAGGCGATGATGGCGGGCGAGAGTTTCGGCATCGAGCCACGGGTGTTGCTCGAGATTCTCAATCACTCCACCGGCCGCAATAGCGCCACGGAGCAGAAATATCCGGCGTTTGTCCTGCCGCGCAGTTTCACTTCCGGCTTCGCCCTCGGGCTGATGGCAAAGGATCTGCGGATCGCGCTCGGTATGGCAGAGTCGTTGGGCACCCCCAGCGCGTTGCTGGGCGAATGCGCCGCGCTCTGGAGCCGCGCAGAGCGCCTGCTGGGCTTCAGCGCGGACAACACTGAGATCGTGAGGTACCTGGAGAAGTCGCGGGGATCGAGTGCCCATGAGTGAACCGCACACTTACGAGCTCTATGCGATCCGCTATGCCACGGCGGAGCGCCGCTACGTGGACTGCTTCGTCGGCGGCGACCCGCACCACGATGCTATTCCCATGGACTACTTCGTCTGGGTGGCCCGTAACGACTCCTACACCGTGGTCATCGATACGGGATTTGATGCACCGGCCGCGCAACGGCGCGGACGGCAGCTGCTGCGCGAACCCAGCGACGGGTTGCGTCTGCTCGGCGTCGATTCGGCGCAGGTCCGACAGGTGATTATCACTCATCTGCACTACGACCACGCGGGCAACCTGGCTAAATTCCCGCGCGCGCGCTTTCATCTCCAAGAGCGTGAGATGGCATTCGCAACCGGGCGCTACATGGCTCAACCGTTCTTTGCGCACGCTTACGACATCGAGTGCGTGCTGGGAATGGTGCGGCTTGTGTATGCCGCGCAGGTGCAATTTCACGACGGCGATGCCGAGATCGTGCCCGGTATCAGCGTGCATCACGTCGGTGGCCATACGCACGGCTTGCAGGTCGTACGCGTCAATACCCGCGTAGGCTGGGTCGTGCTCGCCTCCGATGCCGCTCACTACCTGGAGAATATGACGAGCGGCCGCCCTTTTCCGATCGTTGCCAACGTAATGGAAATGACGGCGGGCTGGGAGCGGATGAAAGCGCTCGCCAGCCGGGCGGAATACATCGTTCCGGGTCACGACCCGCGCGTCATGGAGCGCTACCGGGAGCCGGAGCCGGGACTGCGAGGCGCGGTGGTCAGGCTGGACGCAGAACCCAAGGAGTGACGCGATGGAACATCTCCGAGATAAGGTTGCCTTCATTACCGGCGGGGCGAGCGGCATCGGCTTTGGCATCGCCCGCGCATGCCTGGACGCCGGAATGAAGGTGGTTATCGGGGATATCCGCAACAACGCCCTCGAATCGGCCGCCGCGTCCCTCGCCGCGAATGGCGGTGTCGTCCTGCCGCTGGTCCTCGACGTTACGGATCGAAGACAGTGGACCGCAAGCGCCGACCGTGTCCGTCGCGAGTACGGGGGAGTCGATCTGCTGTGCAGCAACGCCGGCGTCAATTTCGTCGGTCCGACGCATGAGGCGACTTATGAGGACTGGGACTTTGCTCTCGGGGTGAACCTGGGCGGAACGGTCAACGCGGTACGCACAATTGCGCCGTCCAT
>Ga0210408_10002115_pt1 | contig 19709 bp, 18 predicted proteins | sample IncBWH4MmetaG_FD_155471 | JGI IMG/M metagenome (GOLD analysis project Ga0210408, IMG submission 155471) | Forest soil microbial communities from Barre Woods Harvard Forest LTER site, Petersham, Massachusetts, United States - Inc-BW-H-4-M | ecosystem: Environmental > Terrestrial > Soil >...
ACTGATGGGTATCAACGAGCGCAGCGTCTATGCGATTGCGGTGGGCATCTCGCTTGCCGTCTCGGTGATCGCCGCGATCACCTTCGGTATTCGTGCCAATTTCGATCCTTCGATCGGACCCGCGCGGCTGCTTTATGCGTTCGAGGCAGTGATCATCGGCGGGCTGGGCAGTCTGTGGGGCACGCTGGCAGGCGGTATCGTGCTCGGATTGGCGCAAACCATCGGCGCCCGGATCAATCCGGAGTGGCAGATTCTGACCGGCCATCTCGCTTTCCTGGTGGTGCTGGCGGTTCGCCCCCGCGGACTGTTCCCGTCGAGCCGACCATGAGCGTGGTAGCCGTGCGCGAGAAGGTCGAGGTCGACAGTGACGCCGGCGCGGCACCGGTGTGGCAGGTCCGCGTCGGCACACCCCTGTCGCGCGCTGCGGCAATTGCCGCACTTGCCATCGTGGCGGCGCTGGCGTTGCTGCCGGCGATCGCGTCGCGCAACCTAATTCAGGACCTGATTTTCGTGTTCACCATGCTGACGCTGGCGCAATTGTGGAACGTGCTCGCGGGGTGGGGCGGTTTGGTCTCGGTCGGGCAGCAGGCGTTCGTCGGGCTTGGTGCCTATACGCTATTTGCCAGCGTCATCATGCTCCAAATCGATCCGGTTTTCGCGATCGTGCTAGCCGGTCTGTTCGCGGCAGTGGTCGCCGCCGTGCTGGGGCCGTTGCTGTTTCGGCTGGAGGGGCCCTATTTTGCCATCGGCAGCTGGGTAGCGGCGGAAGCGCTGCGGCTGGTTTGCGCGCAATTCAAGACACTCGGCGGCGGCACCGGAATGTCGATCTCGCCATCGGATCTGTCGCAAATGATGGGCCTGAAATGGGCGCAGGTGCTGTTCGGCCTGCGCCCTGCAGCCGCACGGGACGTGCTGATCTACTGGATTGCGCTGCTGCTTGCCGTGGTAGCGACGCTCGGCATCACCGCATTCGTCCGCTCGCGAATGGGGCTCGCAATTGCAGCCAGCCGGGACAACGCCGCTGCCGCGCGGAGCGTCGGCGTCCGCACCGACCGCATCCGATACCTCCTTTGGATCGTTGTCGCATTCGCTACAGGCATGGTCGGCGCGGTTGTTTACCTGCAGAAAGCGCGGATTTCACCGGATGCTGCCTTTAGCGTCACCGACTGGACCGCCTACGTCATCTTCATCGTGGTGATCGGCGGCGTCCGCACCATCGAAGGACCGATGATCGGCGTGCTGACGTTGTGGGGCCTCATCAATTATCTGGCGCAATACGGCAGTCTATATCTGATCGTGCTCGGCACCATCGCGATTCTCGTCATGCTGTTTATGCCGAAAGGCGTCTGGGGCGAAATCGCGTGGCGGTGGGGGATTCGACTGTTTCCAACTCAACGCGTGCTCAACTGCAATTCGTGCTGCAGCGATTTGTAAGGCGCGTTAGATGGGTCACTTCGATCGCGGGATCCGCCGTAACTGAACTGCAAGTGGGGTATCGAGTGGGATCTTTGTGCATCAACATACTCGTCGTCCGGAAGCTTGTCGGATGTCGTGACCGGTCAGTTTAAGGAACGGTGGGCTGCGTCTCGGTGAGGGGTATCCAGCCAGCGTCGCTGCGCAGGAATAGTGGGCACCCGTATACCGCGCGGACTACAAGCGGCGCGGAGAGCGCCGCGGCCGGCACCTCCCAGCGATTGGTTTGCTTCATGGCGACGATCATGCCGGCAACTTCGACGCCGACCTTCTGCAACAGACGCACAGCAGCGACCGCGGTCGCGCCGGTTGAGATCGCATCATCGACCAGCGCCACCCGTCGGCCTTCGATTAGGGGCAGCAGGTTCGGGTCCAGCCGCAATTCCTTGCCGGCCTCCGGGCTGGTAATCGAGGTTACCGGCTCGGACAGCGCGTCGTCATACCAAAATTTGCGCGAATACCCGAGCGGGACATAGCGCGGCTGTCCGAGCCGTTCGGCCACCAGCGAGGCAAAGGCAAGGCCGAGGGTCGGCAATCCGACAATGATCTGGGCATCGAGTGCGCGCGCCTGTGTGGCCATATGGTCTGCCAGCGCCGCAACAACGATGTTTGAGGCTTGGTTGGCAATGAGGGAGGCGACGGCGCGATTGCCGTCGGGCAATCGGCGCAGCGGCAGAACAAGGGTGCGGCCGCAGGGCAGACTTACAGGATAGCCGAAGCGATAGGGTGGCGTCGCCGAGAACCGAGTGGGGATCTCCGGCGTCAGGTTCTGCCAATAGCCGGTTGTAGGCTCGGTGTAAGTGTCATTCGCGGTCATAATGCTGGTGCCACATTGGTTGAGTCGCAGAGTTTCCGTCATAGTGCCCGCGGCGCGTTCGCCGATCAACGTGCAGGAGCGCAATGTGCGGATAGTGACGGGGTGATCAGATGAGCCATACAGCAGATCGAGGCCAATCGTCGGGACAACAAACAAGTCCATGGCGGCAATGTCTGGAGCATGATTACGCAGGAAAGTAAGCCATCCCTGGCTGGGCGGTCCTCGCCGCTTGACCATGTACTTGCAATCAACTGATGTCGGAGCACCGCGTTCTCAGCTTCAAGCCGCAACTTCGACTTGAACGGCGAGGCCAGGACGGCCAGAGCGAAACAGAGCAGCCCGATCATTCCGCCAGCTTAGGCGATTCCATCACGTCATCAACTTGGATAGGGTTTTCGGTAAACACGACAGGAAAGTTCGCGCGGGAGGCTTCCAACGTTGCTTCCCCAAGAAAGTGAAAATCTTTTCACGATTCTCGATCCAGGTTGAACCATAAGGTTCGTACTTTGCGCCGTCCATAATTCCAGATCTTGTGGGGACGGCGGGAGCTATAGGAAATCAAATCGCCGCTTTTGAGAATATGGGCCGTCTTGTCGACCTCGACGGTAAGTACGCCCTCGAGAACGAAGCCATACTCGAAACCTGCGTGCGAGAGGGGGGCATCTGAATTGCCTGTATTAGGCTCATATTCGTTGATGGCGATCGAAAGGCCGCGGGTGCGGTCTTCGCGGATCAATCGGCGGACAACATGCTTGGGCGTTTCGACGACGTGATGCTGTGATGCCCTCACCACAAGTTCCTCGTCTGATTCAGGCCCACTCGCGATAAGATCCGACATGGTAATTCCCAGCGCGCTGGCAATCACGATCAGAGATCCGATCGACGGCGAGGCTCTGCCCCGCTCGACAAGGCTGAGCATGGATACACTCAGTTTCGTACTCTCGGCGAGTACCTGAAGTGTCATGTTTTTTGCTTGTCTGACTTCGCGGATGCGTTCACCGATCGCGACAAGCGTGCTGGCGGTCGTTTCCGCCACGTCGTCCGGCAGCTCGGGAGATAATTCGATGGTCACCAAAGTTATCCTTCTGTTTCTCTGACCACTGCAGTCGATTTGCACTCAAATACCCGTCGACCGTTATTACCATCAACCCAAAGGAATGCTATTGCCCAAGGCGAAAATTTTGATACAGTTAAACAAATTCGAGTGGGAATAAAAAGAGAATTCGATGGCTACCCAGCTTGCGAACTCTGCGCGCGTTGTCGACAGCGCCGTTGGATGTCCAGAAATACCGATCATTGTTGGTCCTGGCAACGCCAGGGTCGTGATGTGGCCGGGAAACGCTGCCCAATTCCGGACCTTTCAGATCATCACGCTGGGGCACGGCGCCCGAACAATACGCCTCAATCACGGCAGCGATGCCGTCTATTATGTGATGAGCGGTACCGGTTCGATCACGGATTTTGGGTCGAACGAAGTCTTCCCGCTGGTTGAAGGTGTGATGGTGCACATCGATGCGGGCGATGCCTATCAGTTCATGGCGAACGATGATCAAGGCATCAAAATTCTTGGCGGACCTTGTCCAGCCGACGAGAGGCTTTACGCCGATTTGGCTTTCCCGGGAGGAAAATAGCAAATGGCGATCCGAATATTTCACCGCGATCATCCGACGTTGAGGTTGCCGCTGATTTCCAAGGATGCGCGTTTCGTGGTTTGGCCCGGTATTGGCGCCTGGTACGCCAACATGAACTATGTCGTGCTTGAGCCGGGCGAAGCGAACGTTCCTCATATCCACTCCATTTCCGAGGACACGATCTTCATCCTGGAGGGCAAGGGAACAATACGAGACTTCACCAACAATATTGAATTGCCCTTCCATGCCGGTTGCGCCGTGCACGTGCCGGTCGGCGTGAAGCACGCGGTCGCGGCAGACCAGGGCGTGACGGTGGTCAGCGTCGGCGGGCCCAGCCCGGCTGATGTGCCACTGCTCAAGGCGGTTGGGGCGATTCCTTCAGACGCGACGGCTCCGAAATGATCGAGGCCGGAATGGAGATGCGGATGCGAGGTCTCGACAGGCAATAATTTCTGATCTCGCCGTGGGACGACTGGATCATCGTGCCTCGATCGAACACGCGGCTAAGAACGTCAACCAGGAGCTGTTATGAAGATCGTGGATCTGTCTCATTTGATGAACGTACATACGCCGGGCTGGGTCGGATATGCCGGAAACAAAATGTACTACGCGCAGAATCTGCAGACCAAGATGATCGTCGCACAGCGCATCGACACGGCCCTGCATGTCGGCACCCATATCGATGGTGCGATGCATGGCACCGACGGCATGGGCGATATGGCGTCTTATCCCCTCGATTTCCTTGTTGGTCCGGGTGCTGTCGTCGACGTCTCCAAGCATATGGATGATTGGGCCGTGATCACGCCGGAGATGATCGAGCAAGCGCCTGTCGAGGTTCGTGACGGAGATATTCTGATCATTCACACCGGGTGGCATCGCTATTGGGAAGGGCAACCCGAACAGGATCTGGTTCGGTATTTTTGTATGCATCCCGGAGGAAAAATCGAATTGCTCGAATGGATGCTCAAGAAGAAAATCAAATGGTTCGGGATCGATTGCGGGTCCGGAGACCATTCGATGAATACCTCGATTCGTCTGATGAGGCCCGATCTTGCGAAGCGCTTTGAGGCTCGCGTTGGAAAGCGCTGCGAAGAGTTTTTCGGCGAGTACAACTACGTGCACAAGAAGTCGGGTCGTCACATCGCTGAAGACATGTTTCCCTTCCATTCGTATGCGTTTCAGGAGGGGCTGATCCATGCCGAGAATATCGGTGGCGATATCGAGAAGATGCTGAATCGGCGCGCAGTCATCGGAGCTTTTCCCTGGCGCTATGAAGGCCTCGAGGCGTGCCCTTGCCGGATCGTCTGCTTCCAGGGCATGGACGAGGCGGTTGAGGCCGTCGGCGACGTCGCAAAGGCAGTGCTGGGTTCGCGCCGCATCGCCGCAGGACAAAGGATGGGGGGCCCGGACGGCCGCTAAATCTTCCGCCCGCAACCGCGCGCCCGCGTTGGCGTGTCAGTCTGGTTTAGAGTTCATGAAGCCGGCATCGTTCAAATATTTCAGGCCAGCCAGTGTTTCCGAGGCGCTCGTTCTGCTGTCGGAAAATCAGGACGACTGCAAGATCCTGGCTGGTGGGCAGAGCCTGGTTCCCGCGATGAACTTTCGCCTGCTGCGGCCTTCGATTCTGATCGATATCAATGAACTGAAGGAACTGTCCTGCATTCAAACGACAGGCCAAAGCGTTTCGATTGGCGCCTTGACGCGCCACGCCACGTTTCATCGAGGTGTCATCGCGGGTCCGCTTGGTCGTCTCCTGACCAAGGTCGTGCGGCACATTGCGCATTTTCCGATCAGGCAGCGCGGCACCTTCGGAGGTAGTCTTGCTCATGCCGATCCGGCGGCGGAATGGTGTCTCGTTGCGACGACGCTGGGAGCGCAGATCGTCGTCAAAAGCAGTCGCGGCGAACGGACCATCCAGAGCCACGAATTCTTCAAGGGGACATTCACGACGGATCTGGTGGCGGATGAGATCCTTGCAGAAATTCGTCTGCCGATGATGGCGGACGATTGGCGGACAGGATTTAATGAGTTTTCCCGCCGCGCTGGCGATTTTGCGCTGGGGATGGCTTTGGCGGCAATCCGGATTGAGTCTGGCGTTATAAGAGAGGCCAGACTAGGTATCGGCGCTGTATCGGATCGCGCCATCCGGCTCGAAAAGCTGGAGCGGTTGCTGGTTGGTAAGCCGGCTTCGTGGCAAACCTTCGATGCAGTTGCCCAAGAAGCTCGCGCGGCGGTTATTCCAACCGCGGATATCCATGCTTCCTCCGAATATCGCCAGGATCTCATTGCGACAGTTGTGAAACGCGCATTGACCGAGGCGGCCGCATGAATTGGATCGGGCGGTCTTTGCCGAGGCTCGAAGACCCGACGCTTCTGAAGGGGGACGGCAGCTACGTCGCGGATCGTATCGGCAATGCCGCCGCCGTTCGCTTTGTTCGCAGCCCGGTGGCGCGCGGGGCAATTCTCGATATCGAAGTTCCGCCGGACGCGATCGTTTTCACGGGCCGAGATCTCGCCGATCTCAAGCCGATCCGGCCCATCCTCCATCGTCCCGATTACATCCCGATCGGACAGCCGGTGCTGGCAACTGACCGGGTGGTTTTCACAGGGCAGCCCGTTGCGGTCGTCGTGGCGGACAGTCCGGCTCTCGCCGAGGATCTTGCCGAACAGGTGTTCGTAGATATCGCGGCGACCGACCCTGTGCTTGACCTCGATCTCGCCCTGGAACCCGACGCTGCCCCGGTTCATCCGGAGGCACCCAACAACGTCCTCGTTGAAGGCCGGATGAAGACCGCGGGTGTTGACAAGGCCTTCGAAGGCGCCGCTGAAATCGTGACGCTCGAATTGCGCTCGCACCGCCAATCGGCGGCTCCGATGGAGGCGCGCGCCGGCCTGGCCGAATACCACGCCAGTAGCGGGCGGGTGACGCTGACTGCTTCGGTCCAGATGCCACATATGCTGCGAACCGGTATCGCCGACACGCTTGGCATCGCGGAATCCGATCTGCGCGTCATTGCCCCCGATGTCGGCGGCGGCTTTGGTCAGAAAATGTCGCTATTTCCGGAATATGTCGTGCTGGTGTGGCTCGCGCGCAAGCTGAAGCGCAACGTCGCGTGGACTGAGGATCGCCGGGAGAATTTTCTGGCCTCCGCGCATAGCCGCGATCAGGCCTTCACCATCCGCGCAGCTTTCTCGAGAGAAGGTAGGCTGCTCGGCCTGGATGTCGATCTGCGTTCCAATGTCGGAGCATTCTCCTGCTACCCGGTCACTTGCGGTGTCGAGCCGCTGATGGCGTTTGCCGAATTACCGGGCCCATATGATCTCAGCGAATATGCTGCTCGTTCCCGGGGCGTAACGACTAACACCTGCATGATGGCGCCTTACCGCGGCGTCGCCCGTCCCATGCTGACCTTCACCATGGAACGCCTGATGGATGTTGCGGCGAAACGGTTGGGGATCGATCCGGTTGAAATTCGCCGCCGTAATCTGATCGACAGCTTTCCGCATCGTTCGCCGACCGGCCTTGTCTACGACGAAGGTTCCTACAAACAGGCCATGGAAGTGGCCGTCCATAAAATCGACATTCCCGCTTTCAGGACCAGGCAAAAAGAGATGCGCGCTACGGGGCGCTATCTCGGACTTGGTATTTCCGTCTTCAGTGAACGTACCGGATATGGCACGCCCGCCTTTGCGGCGCGCGGCATGGACATCGTACCGGGTTATGAGATCGTCGATTGCATCATGGACCCGTCCGGCAATGTCGATCTGCGCATCGGATCATCGCCGCACGGCCAGGGTTTGAAGACCAGTCTCGCCCAGCTAGTGTCAGACGAGTTGGGAGTTGATGTGCAAAAGATCCGGGTCATTTCCGGCGATACCGACACGACACCCTATGGTTGGGGCACGTTTGCCAGCCGATCGATGGTGATTGCCGGAGGCGCGTCAAAACTGGCGGCGGCTAAAGTTGCCGGAAAGCTGAAGGTGATCGCGGCGCAGTTGCTGGACGCGACCCCTGAGGCCGTCAGCCTGAAGGACGGCTGGGCGCGCGTCGCCAACACCAATAAGGCGATCGAAATCGGTGAGCTGGCGCGTGCCGCCTATCACCAGAGCCACCGCTTCCCCGGTCAGTCCGCGGGGCTTCAGGAAAATGCGTTTTATGACCCTCCAGGCACTTTCTCCAACGCCTGCCATGTTGCCGTCGTTGAGGTCGACATTGAAACCGGCGGCGTCAGGATCGAGCGATTTCTCGTGGTGGAAGACGCGGGCGTGCTGATCAACCCGATGATCGTCGATGGTCAAATTGCCGGTGGAGTAGCCCAGGGAATCGCCAACGCGTTGTTGGAGGAGATGATCTACGACGAGACCGGCAATCTTCTGACAACATCCTTTGCTGACTATCTGCTTCCGACCATCGCCGAAATGCCGGAAATCGAGATCCTTCATCTGGAAACGGTTTCTCCCGAGAGCGTGACGCACGCCAAGGGCGTTGGAGAAGGCGGCGCCATCGGCGCGCCCGCCGCCGTTGTCAATGCGATCGTCGATGCGCTGTCGCCGTTCGGGGTCGAGATATCAGAGATTCCCGCTACCCCCCAGCGTATCCGGGAAAACTTGCGCAAAGCGGAAGCGGGCCTGAATGTCTGACAAAATCAGCTTCACTCTCGCCGTCAACGGCCGTGAGCATAGCGTCTCGGTCGAGCCACGCCGTACGCTGGTCGACGTGTTGCGCGACGACTGCCACCTGACGGGCACCCACATTGGATGCGAACATGGAGTCTGCGGCGCTTGCACGGTCCTCCTCGACGACAAGCCGATTCGTTCGTGCCTGATGTTTGGCGTTCAAGCCGAAGGCAAGAAAATTCGTACCGTCGAAGGCCTCGCCGACGGCGATACGTTGCATCCCCTGCAGAAGGCGTTCTGGGACAATCACGGTCTGCAGTGCGGCTTCTGCACGCCTGGATTTCTGATGCTCGTAGCCGGCGTATTGCAGGAAACTCCTGACATGTCCGACGAGGAGATCAAGGAGGTGCTGTCCTCCAATCTCTGCCGCTGCACCGGTTATCAAAACATCCTCAAAGCGGTTCGACTGGCTGCCGTGGAGATGCGATCCGGGGCGCGCAGATGAACTATATCGGCCGGTCGCTGAAACGTATCGAAGACCGTCCGTTGCTTCTCGGGACGGGCGCGTTTGCTGCCGACTGCAATTGGCCCGGCCAGGTTCACATGCGCGTTGTGCGCTCGCCCGTCGCGTTCGGAAAGATCCTCGGTATCGAGACGACTGAAGCGATCCAACTCGAGGGCGTCGTTGCAGTCTGGACCATTCAGGATGTCGATGACTTGCCGCCGATCGATTTTCGCCAGATGCGCGCAGAGGGTCTCGTTCCCTACCGACAATGGATTCTGGCGCGCGATTACGTGCGCTATGTAGGCGAGCCCATTGCTGTCGTGTTCGCCTCGGACCCCTATGTTGCTGAAGATGCCGCCGACCTCGTCTTTTGCGACATTGAGGAACTTGACGCTCAACTTGATGCCACCGCCGAGCCGTCCCTGTTTATGCCGGACAGCCATCCTGGTCTGCTTTCAGAGGCGGCGGTCATACGCCGGTCCTATGGCGACATGGACGCAGCATTCAGCCAGGCCCATCGCGTGGTTGAGCTCGAGGCGAAAGTTGGACGTCACACCGGCGTTCCCATGGAGACCCGCGGCGCCTTGGGTGTCCTTGATACAAATAGCGATATTCTGACCATCTATGGCGCGGCTAAGGTACCGCATTACAATCGTGATGCCATTAGTAAAATGTTGAGTCTGGCCCCCGATAAACTTCAGCTCAGCGAAGGTCATGTCGGCGGCGGATTCGGAATACGCGGTGAGCTTTATCCGGAAGACGTGCTGGTCTGCGCCGCGGCTCTGCGGCTCCGCCGGCCCGTAAAATGGATAGAGGATCGCAGGGAACATTTACTGGCTGCCAATCATTCGCGTGATCAGACCTATCGCCTTCGAGCCGCTGTCGATGCGCGTGGTTTCATTCTCGGCCTCCAGGCCAAATTTTTTACCGATCAGGGCGCGTATGTGCGCACGCACGGTACCACAGTGACGGACTTGTCCGCCGGACTGCTGCCCGGACCCTATCTGGTTCCCGCTTACTCCGTCGAAGGCCACATTCGTCTCACCAACAAGACCCCGGCAGGCACCTATCGTGCTCCCGGACGGTATGAGTCGACGTTTGCCCGCGAGCGCCTGATCGAAAAGATCGCAGCGGAATTAGAGCTCTCATCGATCGATGTCCGGCGCGTCAACCTCATCCCCGAAAGTGAAATGCCATTCCATCGGGGGATTGAGGCGCTTGGAACCCATGTTGTCTACGATTCCGGAAAATATCACGATCTTCTTGAGCGCTTGCTTGTCCACCTCGATTACGATCGTTTGCACCAAGAACTCGCCGCCCGTCGTGCGAAGGGCGAGATGGTAGGTCTGGGTATCGCCTATTTCGTCGAAAAGAGCGGCCTCGGTCCCGATGACCTCGTACGCATGAGCCTCGACAGGTCAGGAGCCGTAGAGATCGTGACTGGGGTTGCATCCGTCGGTCAGGGAGTCGAGACGGTATTGGCACAGATCTGTGCGGAGACGCTCGATATCCCGATTAAGCGCATCACTGTCGTTCACGGCCAGACAGACCGGATCGAGTGCGGCCGCGGCGCCTTCGCTTCACGGGTTACGGTGATGGCGGGCTCCGCCGTGAAGATCGCCTCCGAGGCGCTTCGCGATCGTGCCGTGGAAGTCGCCGCCGACCTTCTCCAGGCTGCGCCCGACAAGCTTCGCCTGGTCGACGGTGCGGTTACCGTGCGCGAAGGAGGCGCTTCGATACGCCTCGGAGAGATCGCCAGCCAGCTTAACGAGACAGGCGGACTGAAAAGCGAGGGTTGGTTCCGCGCCGACCATATGACTTATCCTTATGGTATTCATTTCGCGCAAGTTAAGATCGATCCGCTGACCTGCGGCATCGGCATCGAAAGATATCTGGTGGCCTATGATGTGGGACGGGCCATCAATCCCATGCTGGTCCAGGGCCAAATCGCAGGCGGCGTGGCGCAGGGCGTCGGCGGGGCCTTGCTCGAAGAGTTTGTCTACGATGGACAGGGCCAGCCTCTTGCGACGAGCTTTGCCGACTATCTGATGCCGACGTGTCACGAAGTGCCTGACGTCGAAGTATTGATCCGCGAAGATTCTCCCAGCCCGCTGAACCCACTTGGCGTGAAAGGTGCAGGAGAGGGAGGGATAACGGGCGTGGGCGCGGCGCTTGCCTCCGCGATCGATGCGGCTTTGCAGCAACCGGGCGCGGTTGGTCGGCTTCCCATCACGCCGGACCGCCTACACCGTATCTTGCATGCAAGGCATGGATAGTTCTGACGACTGAGGCGACTGCAAAAGGATAGGTAAGCGTACTCCGGGGCCAAACAGGGTAGAGATGAAACTCCATCAGGAATTTACGATCGCGCATCCACTCGACGAGGTTTGGCGTTTCTTTCGTGACGTCCCAAGGGTTGCGGGCTGTTTACCGGGCGCCGAATACGTCGGCTCAAAGGGGGATGGACGTCACCTCGGCAAGGTTTCGGCGAAGGTAGGCCCGTTTCAAGCAAGTTTTGAAGGTGAGGCGGCCGTTAACTACGACGAGAAGAAAAAGTCGGTCGCGCTCGAAGGCAAGGGTGTCGACCGCAAGGGAGCGAGCCGCGGCAGGATGAGCATGAACTGCCTCTTGCTGCCATCGGGCGACTTAACAGGAGTCGTTGTCGATTCCGATATTCAGCTCTCGGGGACGATCGCGCAATTCGGTCGTACAGGTCTCATCTCCGAAGTTGCCAATGCACTCGTCGCCAACTTTGTGCGCAACGCCGAAGCTGAACTCGGCTCGGTACGTTCATCGACGCCGGGCGCCGACAGCGAAGCTGCGACGGGATCATCTGCAGCGAATACAACCGCCGGCGGCCCCATCGGCGGTTTTGCGTTATTGGCCCTGCTCCTCAAGGGATTATTCAGATCCTTGTTTCGTCGCAGCGATGGAAAGTCCCAGGGAGCCAATGACATCTGACCCATCTGATATTCCGTTAGCGAAATACGCGATGCCGATGCGTGTCGCTGCCCACTATAGCCTCCAGCTGCGCAAATATTGGGCGCGCTATTTTTTGCGCGCTTTGAAACTATTCGTTCGTGGAACGATGTCGTCGCCCCGAAATTTGGGGCTCAACAGGAGAGTCGAGGTCATGCAACAGATATTGAAGAGAAAGTACTGGACCATGTTCGTCGCGGCCGGCGCGGCGATTTCTTGCGGCGCGATGGCCGCCTACGCCGCCGGCTTCACGCTTCCCGCACCAGCAAAAATCGCATTTCTTTATTTTGATCAAAAGAACGACGGCGGTTGGACCCAGGCTTTTGACGAGGCGCGTCCGAAAATCGAGGACGCGGTCGGTATGAAAATTCCGTTCGTGGAAAAGGTGCCGGAAGTCGCCGGTCAGATCAAACCAGCCGCAGAGCAGTTCATCCAGCGCGGCTACAACGTCATTATCGGCACGGCGTTCGGGTATTCAGACACTTTCAAGGAGCTGTCCGAGAAGTATCCGAAGGTCGCCTTTCTCAATGCGTCAGGCACCACGAACGGTGGCAATCTTGAGTCGTTCTATGGCCGAACCTATGAGAGCCAGTATCTGTGCGGCATGATCGCGGGCGGAATGTCCAAAACCGGCAAGCTCGGCTTCGTCGCGGCTCACCCGATCGGTCCGGTCAATTGGACCATCAACGCCTACGAACTCGGCGCTCAGAAAATGAATCCGAAGGCGACTGTCACGGTGATCTTCACCGGTGCCTGGAACGATCCTGTCAAGGAGCGCGCTGCCGCTTCGGCTTTGGCGGATCAGGGCATCGATGTGATCGGCCAGCACGTCGACACCCCGACACCGCAGATCGTTGCGCAGGAGCGTGGCATTTACGGCACCGGGCATCACCGCGATTTGCGCGAGTTCGCGCCGAAGGCGACGCTGTGCTCTTCGGTCTGGACGTGGGACAAGTTCCTGTCTCCAGAACTCAAGAAGGTTGCAGCGGGTGATTGGCTGCCCAGTCCCTACGGCGCATTCCCCGGCATCAAGGAGGGCGGCACCGATATCGCTTGCTGCGGGTCCGCAGTACCGAAGGATCTCGCCGACAAGGTGATGGCCGAGCGCGACGCGATCATTGCAGGAAAGCAGATCTTCACCGGGCCCATGAGCGACACCACGGGCAAGGAAGTGCTTGCGGCAAGCAAGCCGATCGACGACGGCAGTCTTTGGAAGATGGTTTGGTACGTGCCGGGCGTGATCGCGCAGAAGTAACGCTACAGCCCGGACGTGTCGATGGCTCTCGCGCTTGAGCTTACTGGAATCAGGAAGACGTTTGACGGCGTCGTCGCACTCGACGGCGCCGGCTTCTCGGCTAAACCTGGTGAGGTTCATGCGCTGCTCGGCGAAAACGGGGCGGGCAAGTCATCGCTGATGAACATTGCGGCAGGCTTTTACGTGCCGGATGCCGGAACCGTCGGCGTCAATGGCGAAACGGTTGCGCTGTCTGGCCCGGCTGACGCCCGCAGCCGCGGAATTGGCATGGTTCACCAGCATTTCAAGCTGGTGAAACCATTCACCGTTGCAGAAAATATCCTGCTGGCGAATCCGCGGCCCGCGTATCGCTCTGGAATTCAGGACATTCGCGATAACGTTCGCAAACAGGCGGCTCAACTCGGCTTCGATATCGATCCCGAACGGCGGGTTGGAGATCTCTCGGTCGCCGAGCAGCAGCAGGTGGAAATCATCAAGGTGCTGATCGGGGGTACGAGAATTCTCATTCTCGATGAGCCGACGGCGGTACTGACCGATGCCGAGGCGGAACGGCTGCTTGAGATCGTTCGCCGTCTCGCCCGCAGCGGCGTCGCCGTGGTTCTGGTCACCCACAAGCTTCACGAGGTCAAGCGCCATGCCGATGCTGTTACCATCATGCGTAGCGGACGGACCGTGGCGACGCCCGATCCGCGCGTGGCCTCGACCGCGGAGCTAACAGAGTTGACAGTAGGGCAGACCGCGCCGTTACCCAGCCGGGCCGAGCGCCGGCGGGGAGCGACCCGGCTCAATGTCGGTGCCCTGCGCTGCGCGCGCAGTGACGGCCAGGTGATGGTGGCCAATGCCAATTTCTTCGTGCGGGCCGGAGAAATCTACGGTCTTGCCGGTGTGAGTGGCAACGGTCAGGCCGAACTTGCCGAAGCGCTGATTGGCGCACGCCAGCCTCTCTCTGGCGAGATCTGGTTGGAAGGTCCGGGCGATGTCGCCGCGCTGCCGCCCGCCATTCGTCGCGAAGCCGGGCTCGCCGCGATACCCGCCGATCGTTATGCGTTTGCGCTGGCCGGGTCGCTATCGGTCGCCGACAATTTCACGGTCGCGACCATCAAGTCGGGCTGTTACGGGCCACCGTGGTTGATCGATCGGGGTGCCATGCGCCGCGACGCCGCCGAGGCCGTCACCGCCTACGACGTGCAGGGCGTCCGCGGCGTTGGGCAGAAGGCAGCGTTGCTATCGGGGGGCAATGCCCAAAAACTGGTGATCGCTCGCGAATTCAGCCGTCAGCCGACGGTGGTGGTAGCTCACAGCCCAAGCCGTGGGCTTGACGTGCGGGCTTGTGCTGCCGTGCATGAGCGGTTGCTGGCCGCCCGCGATCGTGGAGCCGCCGTGGTGCTCATCAGCGAAGACCTCGACGAAATCCTCGCCCTCTCGGATCGGATCGGAGTCATGACACGGGGGCGGATCGTCGCCGAATTCGAAAGGCCCGCTGATCGTCAGGAGATCGGCCGCGCGATGGTGGATCATGCATGATGTCGCGATGATCGTCCGTGAGAATCCGTCCTCTTCGCCAGCGCCGAAGCCATCTCCGCGCCGCGGCATCGGCCGCTTTACGCTGGACATACGCCAGACCATCTCGCCGTGGAAGCAGGCCGGTATTCTCGTCGGCTCGCTGGCGATCGGACTGATCATTTCGGTGGCGATCCTCGACTTTGCCGGCATCGCGCCTCTTGATCTCGCCAGGGAGCTCGCGGGTGTGTTCAACGCCGATAGTCTGCGCTCGGTATTGGTGCGGGCTGCGCCGCTGATACTGGTGGGACTTGGCGCCGGTCTAGCGTTTCGCATCGGGTTCTGGAACCTCGGTCTGGAGGGCCAGATGATCTTCGGCGGTATCGCCGCGACGGCGGTATCCATCTACGCCATCGGACCGGAATCAACACGGCTCATCATCATGGGCCTTGCCGCGTCCTTGGGAGGCATGTTCTGGGTAATGCTGGCCTACTGGATGAAGGAACGCTTTCGCGTCAACGAGATCATATCGACGCTGCTTATGAATTACATTGCTTCCTATTTTTTGTTGCATCTGCTTTACGGTGTCTGGCAGGATTCCAAAACGGCGTTCCCGCAATCGAGCCAATACCAGCCGTTCGAGCGTCTTTCAGATATCGGATATGGCATCAACGGCGCGCTGTTGGTTGCGCTAGCAGCGGCCGCGGTGGCGGCATGGGGAGTCCATCTCAGCCGTGCCGGATTCTACATGCGCTTCATCAGCGCCAACCCCAACATGGCTAAGGTGGTTGGCGTTCCTGCGCGGGCCATCAGCGTCGCCGTGATTGCGATCTCGGGCGTCGCGGCGGGGCTTGCGGGTTTCGTCAATGTCGCCAGTCAGGAGGGGCGGCTGACGCAGTCGTTCTTCGATGGATATGTATTTTCCGGCGTTCTGATCGCGTTTCTATCGCGCAACGATCCGATCGTCGTGGTGATTGTGGGTTTCCTGCTCGCGGTGCTGTTCGTGACCGGTCAAACCCTGCAGGTATTTTACCAGATTCCCTTCACCATGGTGCAGCTCATCGAGGCAATCATCGTAATCGCTGTAGCGTCATCTGAATTCCTCATCCGCCACCGCATTCGTTGGACTCGCTGAAGATGTGCACGACGTGGATGCAGGACCTGACAAGCGAGCCTTTGATAGCAGTGCCTCTGAGAGCAGTGTCCTGGACATGACCGAGTTTCTTATCAACTGGTTGGCCAATGCCCCGGGCACCGCGGCGCCTTACGCATTCGCGGCTCTCGGCCTGATCATTTCCGAACGCTCTGGAGTTTTAAATCTGACGGCTGAAGGACTGATGCTCGTGGGCGCCGTCGCCGGCCTGGGAGTCAGCCTGACGTTGGGAGGCCATCCGCTGATTGCGCTTCTGGCCGCCATGCTGGCGGCGAGCCTGGTGTCCTTGTTGTTCGCGGGCCTGGTCGTGATCCTGCGGGTCAATCAGGTGATTGCGGGCCTGTCGATCGTGTTTTTTTGTCAGGGCCTGACCGGTTTGATCGGTACGCTTGCGAATTGGCAGAACCACCCGATTGTCGGCCTCAGCAAGATCGCAATCTGGCCGCTCTCGGAAATTCCTTTCGTCGGCCGGATCCTGTTCGTTCAGGACCCGATCGTCTACCTCGCCATTCCAATTTTCTTTGGCGTTTCGCTTTTCCTGCAAAAGTCGATGCTGGGGCTGAAGCTGCGCGCAGTAGGTGAAAATCCCGCGGCCGCCGATGCGGCCGGCCTCAACGTGTCGCTGTACCGGATCGGCGCGATCGTTGCGGGCTCGGCGCTGGTCGGACTGGCAGGCGGTTATATCTCCGTCGTCAGTGTCAAGCTGTGGGTCACGGGCATGGTAGGAGGGCGTGGCTGGATTGCAGTGGCTCTCGTGGTGTTCGCGCGATGGGCGCCGTGGCCGGCTCTCGCTGGAGCGTTGCTGTTCGGCTGCATCGAAGGGGTGGTTCCCCGCATCGCCGCCGCGGGGATTCGCGTGCCGCAATACCTGATGCTGATGACGCCTTATATCGCGACGATTGCCGTGATGATGTGGGTGGGCGCGCGCAATCGCGGCTATCTGGGCGAGCCGGGGGCGCTGGGTCAGCCGCACGTGCGGGAAGAACGGCGATAATGGAAGTAAGTTTCGGTTGGACCTCTAATTTCGCTCAACTCAGCTCTGAGCACAGCAAGGTCAAATAGTCAGGAGCAGCATCGCTATGCGCATTCACGTTTATGGAAAGCCGCGCGAAATCACCGCCGGATTCGACGATTACCTCGATCCCGCGAAGACCGCCGTAGTATCAATTGACATGCATCGCGGGCATCTCGATCCGTCACCCGACTGCCCTTGTCCCGCTCCGCGCGCGCGCGATGTCGTGGCACCAATCGACGCCTTTCATGATCGCGTCCGCGCGCTCGACATCCCCATCATCCACGTCCGATCGGTGCTGCGGCGTGGCGGGGCCGACGATCTCAACGGCATCAGTGCCGCATGGCGGCGTACCTTCCCGCTTCACGTAGGGGCTATTCCGAATAGCGAGGCTCACGCGATCGAAGGATCGCGCTGGACCGAATTCGTGACGCGGGTGGAACCCCAAGATCTGATCGTCGAGACCAAGCGTCGCCTTTCGGCGTTCTATCCGACTGATCTTGATTTCTTGCTGCGCAACATGCGAGTGGAGACCATCGTTCTCAACGGCGGCTTCACCGACTGTTGCGTTCTGAACACGGCTTTTGACGCCAACAATCATAACTACCGGGTGGTCGTCGCCCAGGACCTGGTCCGCGGGACAGATGACAACCTTGAAGCGGCGGCGTTGGCGATGGTCTCGCTGCATCTCGGTCTGGTGGTAGATTCGACTGACCTGATCGCGGAATGGGGAAACGCGAAAACACGCGGGGTCAAGACCACGGACAGAACCGCTAAAATCGCCTGAGGGGCGTTGCCGAAGCCGAGCGCAATAAAATGCTCGGCCACGGCGCCAGTATTATTCCAGCATGTAGTTGATTCGGAAAACGTTTCCCTCTGGATCGAGCAAAACGGCCTGATACCAGTTGTAATAGGTCTTATAGGGCGGCTTCACCAATTTCGCGCCTAGGGAGACAGCCTTCGGTGTCAGCCGATCGACCTCGGCCGCGCTGGAGACATCGATGTTGAGCAGGAACTTGATGCCACTGACTTGCGAGAATTCGTCCAGCTTCAACAGGCCGTAAGCGTCCTGTGCATTGAAGCCGAGGCTGCTGCGACCCGTGTCCAGCCCGCGAAAAATAGGCGAGCGAATTTTCTCGATCTCCGCGAAGCCGAACACATCCATATAGAATCGGCTCAGAGCGACGATGTCCCGCGCAAAGACATTGACGTAGGACAGTGTCGCCTTCTCAGAGGTCCCAGTCGGAGAACCCGTCATGCTGATTTCCTGGCACCTTCGCCGAAGGTCGTCTGCTTGACGAACTTGCTGGTCAGATGATCGCCCGATGATACCGGCTCGTATTTGGCCGGATTGCCAGGCCCTTTACAACTTTCAAGGCATTCGACCATCGCGTCGTAATTTGGCTGATGAAAGAACACCAGGGAAAGCCGCGCGCTGTCGCCAGCCTTTTCGCGCGGGGGATTAGCCACGCGATGCAGCGTCGAAGACCACAGATCATTGGTCCACTGCATCATGAGGTCACCGATATTCACGACGAAGCCCCCAGCTACCGCCGGGACATCGACCCATTCTCCATCCTTGTTGTAGACCTGCAGGCCGCCCGGACGGTCCTCCGTGCGCACGATGGTCAGGCTACCGTAGTCGGAATGCGCGCCGGCGCGTAGTTGACCGGGCAAGGGCGCTTCGTGCTGGTTGGGATATTTGAGCGCGCGGAACATGCTGATGTGGCGATCGATCTTGTCGTCAAAATAAGTTTCCGACAGATCAAGACCGAGTGCAAAGATGCGCATCAACATTTTGGAGAGAGCGGACATCGCTTGGAAATATTCTTTCCACGATTCCTTGAAATCCGGGATTTGTTCTGCCCAGAGATTAGACGCAAAATGCGGACCGGCGGCCGGTCCGGTGAAATACGGATCGTCCGGCACGACAACGGGGCCGATCGAAAATGATTCCTTGAGATCGCCGGGAGATTTTTCACCAAGGCTGTAGGAAAGGCCTTCATCCCCGACGGCACTATAGCCGCGAACCTGGTCGTCCTTTGGTCGCTTAAGCGCCATCTTGTCCGAAGCCGGCAAATCGAAAAAGCTCCGTGCGCTCGCATCGACCCTATCGACCAGCGCGGGAGAGACGCCGTGTCCCGTGATTACCAGAAACCCGATGTCACGGCAGGCTTGCGCCACCGCCTTGGCGACAGCTTGCTTGCCATTGGAGGAACCGATGCGATAAGACGAAATATCGATAATCGGGATACTCGTGAGTGTCATGGCTGGTTCCATTGTTTGATGCGTTCTGCGAAGGCGGCAGCGCCGCAGTTTGCGTACTATAAGCAAGCATGTTCCGTGCCATAACTAAGGGTTCTTGCCAGCTCATTTCGTTGGCTCAAGGCAACATGGCAGAACGACTTGGTGTCTATCGATCGCGACCATCGCCACGCGAGTAAGTCACGCATGCAACCTTCCACGGGTTGTCCTTTCCGCCGCGGACGAGTTTAGGTTTTTGACAGGGACGGATGTCTCGGAGCGCTGGCCTCTTGAAAAAGGGCGTTTTGAAAATTTGCTGATGACAGCGCTACGCCTCTGGCGGAAAAGTAAGATCGGTCAGGATTTCGACGGCGCGCTTGATATGTTCCCGGCAATCGAGAGAAGCAGACAGTTTATGCCCAGTCGGCTAAATTCGACTAAAAGGCTAGCTGAAACGAAATCAGGCGCCGGCCTGAAGGAGATATTTGAGATAGTTGTACGTCCGCGATTTGAAGTGCGTCAG
>Ga0210408_10002117_pt1 | contig 19701 bp, 17 predicted proteins | sample IncBWH4MmetaG_FD_155471 | JGI IMG/M metagenome (GOLD analysis project Ga0210408, IMG submission 155471) | Forest soil microbial communities from Barre Woods Harvard Forest LTER site, Petersham, Massachusetts, United States - Inc-BW-H-4-M | ecosystem: Environmental > Terrestrial > Soil >...
TGCTGAAGGGCTCGATCAAGATCGCAAAACTCGGCGAGCTTGCGAAAGCCGATCGCCAGCCGGCGCTGGCGCTGACCGACACCGACAACCTGTTCGGGGCGCTGGAATTTTCCGACAAGATGGCCGGATACGGCGTCCAGCCCATCATCGGCTGCGAGCTTTCGGTCGATTTCGGCGACCACGACCCCAACGCGCGCAATGCGCTTGCCACAGCTCCGGCGCGGATCGTGCTGCTGGCTTCCCGCGAGCGCGGCTACCGCAGCCTGATGCGGCTCAACTCGCGCGCGTTCCTAGAGACGCCGGTCCATCAATCCCCGCACATCAAGTTCGACTGGCTCGAGGGCGACGCAGAGGACCTGATCGTGCTGACGGGCGGTCCGGACGGGCCGATCTCGGCGGCGCTCTTTGCCGATCATTCGGGCCTTGCCGCGGCGCGCTGCGACCGCCTCGCAAGCCTGTTCGGCGATCGCCTCTATGTCGAATTGCAACGCCACGGCATCGAGAAGGAGCGCCGTATTGAAGCCGGCCTGATCGACCTCGCCTATACAAAGGGATTGCCGCTGGTTGCCACCAACGAACCTTATTTCGCGACCGCGGACGACTATGAAGCCCATGACGCGCTGCTGTGCATCGCCGGCGGGCATCTGGTCGCCGAAACCGATCGCGCCCAGCTCACCGCCGATCACCGGTTCAAGACGCGCGCCGAAATGGCCGTGCTGTTCGCCGACGTGCCGGAGGCGTTGGCCTCGACCATCGAGATTGCCGAGCGTTGCGCGTTCCGGCCGACCACGCGCAAGCCGATCCTGCCGCGCTTCACGGTGGGCGTGGGAGCCGAAAGCGACGAGGCGGCCGAATTGCGCCGTCAGGCCGAGGAGGGCCTCAACCATCGCCTCAGGGTTCATGGCCTGTCGCAAGGAACAACCGAGGAGGATTATCGCGCGCGGCTTGCCTTCGAGATCGACGTCATCACCCGCATGAACTATGCGGGCTATTTCCTGATCGTCGCCGATTTCATCAAATGGGCGAAGGCGCAAGGCATTCCGGTCGGCCCCGGCCGCGGCTCCGGCGCGGGCTCGCTGGTCGCCTACGCGCTGACCATCACCGATCTCGATCCGATCCGCTTTGGTCTTTTGTTCGAGCGCTTCCTCAATCCCGAGCGCGTCTCGATGCCGGACTTCGACATCGATTTCTGCCAGGACCGGCGCGGCGAGGTGATCGACTATGTGCAAGAGCGCTACGGCCGCGATCAGGTCGCCCAGATCATCACGTTCGGCACTCTGCAGGCGCGCGGCGTGCTGCGCGATGTCGGCCGCGTGCTGCAGATGCCCTACAGCCAGGTCGACAAGCTCACGAAACTGGTGCCGCAAAATCCGGCCGCGCCGGTGACGCTGGCCGCCGCCATCGCGAGCGAACCAAAACTGCAGGCGTTTCGCGACGAGGATCCCGTGGTCGCGCGCGCCTTCGATATCGCCCAGCGCCTCGAGGGCCTGACGCGGCACGCCTCCACCCACGCCGCCGGCATCGTGATCGGCGATCGTCCGTTGAGCGAGCTCGTGCCGCTCTACCGCGATCCGAAATCCGATATGCCGGTGACCCAGTTCAACATGAAATGGGTGGAACCTGCGGGCCTCGTCAAATTCGACTTCCTCGGCCTGAAGACGCTGACGGTGCTCGATGCCGCCGTAAAGCTGTTGACGCGGCGCGGGGTCGATGTCGATCTTTCGACGCTGCCGCTCGAGGATACCGAGAGTTACCAGATGCTGGCGCGCGGCGATGTGGTCGGCGTGTTCCAGGTGGAAAGCCAGGGCATGCGGCGCGCGCTGGTCGACATGCGGCCCGACCGGTTCGAGGACATCATCGCGCTGGTCGCGCTGTACCGGCCGGGCCCGATGGCGAACATTCCGACCTATTGCGCGCGCAAGCATGGCGACGAGGAACCGGAATATCTGCACCCGATGCTGGAGCCGATCCTCAAAGAGACGTTTGGCGTCATCATCTATCAGGAACAGGTGATGCAGATCGCGCAGGTGATGGCCGGCTATTCGCTCGGCGAAGCCGACCTGTTGCGCCGCGCGATGGGCAAGAAAATCCGCTCCGAGATGGAGCAGCAGCGCGAAGGTTTCGTCGCCGGCTCGGTCAAGAACGGCGTGCCGAAGGGGCAGGCCGAAACCATCTTCGAACTATTGGCGAAATTCGCCGATTACGGTTTCAACAAGAGCCACGCAGCCGCCTATGCGCTGGTGTCCTATCACACCGCCTATATGAAGGCGCATTATCCGGTCGAGTTCCTCGCGGCGTCGATGACGCTCGACCTCAACAACACCGACAAGCTCTCCGAGTTTCGAAGCGAGGCGCAGCGGCTCGGCATCAAGGTCGAGGCGCCCTCGATCAACCGCTCCGGCGCTTCTTTCGAGGTCGCCGACGGCACGATCTATTACGCGCTCGCAGCACTCAAGGGCGTCGGACCGCAGGCCGTCGAGCTGATCGTCGAGGAGCGCAAAAAGGCGCTGTTCACCTCGCTCGCCGATTTCGCCGCGCGAGTTAATCCGCGCGCGATCAACAAGCGAGTGATCGAGAGTCTCGCCGCCGCCGGTGCCTTCGATGCGCTGGATCCCAATCGGGCGCGGGTATTCGCCGGCGCCGAAGCGATTTTAGCGGCATGCCAGCGCAGCCATGAGGCCGCGAGCATCGGCCAGAATGACATGTTCGGCAATGCGGCCGACGCGCCGACCATCATGCTGCCCCAGGTCGAACCGTGGCTGCCGGCCGAGCGGCTCAAGCGTGAATACGACGCCATCGGCTTCTTCCTGTCCGGCCATCCGCTCGATGACTACGCGACCATCTTGAAACGCCTGCGGGTGCAGTCCTGGGCGGAGTTCTCCCGCGCGGTCAAGACCGGCGCGACCGCGGGCAAGGTCGCGGCCACCGTGGTGTCGCGGATGGAACGGCGCACCAAAACCGGCAACAAGATGGGCATCATGGGCCTGTCCGATCCGACCGGGCATTTCGAGGCGGTGCTGTTTTCGGAAGGGCTTGCGCAATACCGCGAGGTGCTGGAGCCGGGTGCCGCGGTGCTGCTGCAGCTCGGGGCCGAATTGCAGGGCGAGGACATCCGGGCCCGGGTGCTGCATGCCGAGCCGCTCGATGACGCCGCCGCCAAGACCCAAAAGGGCCTGCGCATCTTCGTGCGCGATACCAGGCCGCTCGATTCCATTGCAAAACGCCTCAATATGCCGGAAGCGTCCCTTCAGGGCGCGGCCGCCCGTGCACCTCAGCCGAAGCCGGCCGCAGCGGCGCCGGGCGGGGCCGACGGCGACGTTTCGCTCGTCATCATGCTCGATCTTGAGACCGAGGTGGAAATGAAGCTGCCGGGGCGCTTCAAGGTCTCGCCGCAGATTGCGGGCGCGCTGAAGGCGGTTTCGGGTGTGGTAGACGTACAGACGCTGTAGGCGGTGGCAAGGAGCCGTTATCGGCGGCCTGCTAGAAATGCACAGATTGCCAGTGCCTGTATCAGCGCAACGACAACATAAAAGCTGGGAGCGGCGTTCGACGTCGAGCCTCCGGCTGCTGGGGCAAGCTCGCGAATCAGCCCGAAGACGGCCGGAGCGAACGAGTAGGCGGCTTGCGAAACGGCAACGATGAGCGCCACCACGCGCTGCACGTCGTCGCCGACGAACTCGGTCTGTGCAATCAGCGGCGGCAGAAACGTTCCATTGCCGAAGCCGAGACCGAAGAGCACGACACCGAGCAGCAGGAAAGGAATATTTGTGCCTGCGGCGACGATGAATGAAATCGAGCCAGCAATTTGCACCGCGTAACTCGCGCAAGCCATCAACCGCCTGTCAGCCCGCTCAGGCATTGCCCACCCAAGCAGAGTTCGGCCGGCGATGGCCATGACAGTGACGAGACCCATCGCCAGGCCGGCCTTCGTCGCGCCCAGCGCAGGCGACAGCAATGAGAAGAGGTGCGCGGTGATGCCGATCTGCGCAAAGAGCCCAAGTGCCATTCCGGCTGAAAGCGTCAGGAATTTCGGATCGCGCCAGAGCAACGGTCCCGGAAGGGGGTCACGGCCGGTAACAAAATGCAAACGCGGAGGTGTACCGGCGACACCTGCATCAGGAGCCAATCCCATTTGCTCTGGCGACCGTGAAAATACCAGATCGGCGAGAGCCCATATCACGAGTATCATGATCAGGCTGATTGCAACGACCGCAATCGGAAATCCCAACAGGCCAATAGCGGTCGCCCAGAGCGGCGAGAAAATGATGCCGCCGGCATTGGCGCCGTTATACGCCATGGCGAGCGCGGCGGGGCGATTGCGCACGAACCACGGAGAAACGATGGCGTTGACCGCAGCTACGCCCATTGTGACCCAGCCTGCACCGCTGAGCAGCGTTGCGGCGAAGAGCTGCCACGGGGTCGTGGCTGCGGCCCAGCCGAAGACGCCGATAACCAGCACGAGCGCGCCGGCTTTGGTCACCGCGGGAATCCCGAAGCGCCGATAGAGCATCGGTAGACTGGCTGTCACGATCGAGCCAATCAAGAAGTGTACCGTCACGGCCGTCGATATGAGCGCCAACGGCCATCCTTTGGCTTCGCGAATGGCTTGCAAGAAGACGGGAGGACCGTAGAAACCAAATCCCAAACCGAATACAGCGAGGACAAACGTCGCGTTGACAACCCACCATCCATAAAAGGTGCCTTCACGCATCTGCCTCGCCATTGGCATTATCCCGAACCATTTCGAATGATTGACCGCGATTTTTGCCTGACGTCAGGTACTATGAATATGTAAGGTTAGGGTTCTCCGTAACTGTAGTTGCAACGCTTCGATAAAGAACGAACTATGACTGAGGACAAGCGCAGTCCACGAGGTTAGTGGCGGCCCGCATTGGCGATGTTTGCTTAGGAAGGAGCTTCATATGTGTGAGACGTGTGGCCAAAATTCACATCATCCGCTCGCGCCATCGCGGCGTACTTTCATGCTCGCCGCCGCGGCCGTCGGGCTCGCCCTTGCGGGCGCGGCCGAGGCCAAGGAAAAAGCGAGGGAAGAAGAAAAGGAGAAGAAGCCGCCGAAGCCGCAGAACGTGCTGTCGCCGGATGCGGCGCTCGAACGGTTGCGACAAGGCAATGCGCGGTATGTCGAGGGCGTTTCGCTGCGTCACGATTTCAAGCATGAGCGGGAGGCGTTGGCCAAGGGCCAGAACCCGTATGCGGCGATCCTGAGCTGCGCGGATTCGCGGATCGCGCCCGAATATGCCTTCGACAGCGCCCGCGGCGATCTCTTTGTCTGCCGTGTCGCCGGCAACTTCGCCAGCGACGAGACCATCGCCAGCCTGGAATATGCCGTCGCGGTGCTGGCGGCGCCTTTAATCTTGGTGCTGGGCCACGACAGCTGCGGCGCCGTCGATGCCGCCATCAAATCGCTGAAAGACAACACAACACTGCCGGGACACATGCCCTCGCTGGTCGCAGCCATTGCGCCCGCGGTGAAGGCGGTCTCGCAACAGGCCGGCGATACGCTTGGCAACGCGATCCGGCAGAATGTCATCGACACCGTCACCAAGCTTGCTTCCGCGACGCCGATCCTCAGCGCCGCGGTCGAGCAGAAAAAGCTGAGGGTAGTCGGCGGCATCTACCGGCTGAAGGACGGCAAGGTCGACATGGTCGCCTGAGGACAAGCCGGATCCCTGCGCCCGCAGCGCTTTTGACCGTGCGCAGCGCTGAGCATCCGCCTGGCGAATGCTGCCGCGCGACCATCTGGGACTCCAACGACAGAAGCACTGCTTGTCGCGACCGCGTGACATCAGTCACGGCAATCTCCGGGTGCCCGCGACATCTTGCCCGCGATTGCGGGATGGTCCCGCACCGTTAACAGGAGAAGCAGGATGGCACTTCCTATGACTGACGACTTTGCGAACCGCGAGCTTTCGATTGAAGAACTCGAGGCGATTGCTGCAGGCTGGCCAAGCTGAGTTCACAGCGCCGTGCACTGGGTCGCGAACGAAGCAAATGCGGCCGTGCATTGGATCGAGAGCCCGAGCGGAAAGAACGCGCTGGCTCAAGCGGGGGCGCCGTGGTCAATTACCTCCTTCACCTGTTGTGAACTGGCTGTCCAAAACGCGGCTCCGCGGCGAAACTCCTGGACTTTGCGGTCCAGGAGTTTTTGCTTTTGCGGGTCGTCCTCCGAACGATACGAGCTCATCAGCTGCGATCGTCGGCCACTCGTCTCGACGCGCGCTCACGCGATCCGGACACAACGACGTCGAACATTTCCGCGTGAGGCGCCGTGCGACAAATGAGCGTGGAACGTTTGTTTGTTTGGCGAACAGTGCTGCGCCGTCAACAGGACTCCAACGACAGAAGCACTGCTTGTCGCGACCGCGTGACATCAGTCACGGCAATCTCTGGGTGCCCGCGACATCTTGCCCGCGGCTGCGGGATGGACCTGCACCGGCAACAGGAGAAACAGAATGACGACACTTCCTATGATTGACGACTTTGCGAACCGCGAGCTTTCGATTGAAGAACTCGAAGCGATTGCTGCAGGCTGGCCAGGTTGGGTTCACAGCGCCGTGAAATGGGTCAAGAACGAAGCAATTGCGGTCGAGCACTGGGCCGAGAGCCCGAGCGGACAGTCCACGCTGCTTAATGTGGGGGCCAACGTGTTGAATCACTTCCTTCACATTTGGTGAACTGTCTGTCCAAAACGTAACTCCTGGGCCATCGGGCCCGGGAGTTTTTTCATCACGGCGACATCCTGCTTGCTGTTGCGGGATGATCCGCACCATCAAACGAGGAGAACTGAGGATGACACTTCCTAAGAACGACAACTTTTCGAATCGCGAGCTTTCCGTCGAAGAACTCGAGACGATTGCCGCTGGCGTCTTTCTGATGAGCGGCGCCCCAAACTCGATCAACGGCACCTTGCGCGTGCAAAATCTGCCGCCGCCTTCCCCGCGCTTCTGGATGGGCGGTTCGGAGCACTCGCCGGGCTTGCGCCTCTTTTGAAGACAGGCGTACTACATGCAAAGACGGAGCTCCTGGACCTTGCGGTCCGGGAGCTTTGCTTTTTGACGGCGGGCTCGGACTCGCCCAAACACGCAGTCGATGCGCGGCGATGATTGATGATCGCGCATCGGGACTGAAGCGACAAAAGAAATGCTTGTCGCGACCACGTGAGCGTCGTCACAGCAATCTCCGGTGGATGCGACATCGTGTCCGCGGTTGCGGGATGGTCCCGCACCGTTAACAGGAGAAACAGGATGGCACTTCCTACGAACGACGACTTTTCGAATCGCGAGCTTTCCGCCGATGAACTCGAGGCGATTGCTGGGGGCATTCAAATAAACAGCACCCCCGCCCAGATCCTGGCCGCCTTCCACTATCATCCGCCATATCTGCCGGCCCCGCAGTATTGGATGGGAGGTTTGCCGGGCCGGGGTGGAGCGAACGGCAACCCCTTTTGAGGACCGAGCGCGGCAAGTCCAAGACAAAACTCCCGGACTTTGCGGTCCGGGAGTTTTGCTTTTTCTCAATTCGAGAAACACGCAGTCGATGCGCGGCGATGATTCATGATCGCCGCGCATCGCGACTGAAACGACAAAAGCACGGCCTGTCGCGACCAGGTGACATCAGTTACAGCAACCTCCGGTGGATGCGTCGTCTTGCCCGCGGCTGCGGGATGGACCCGCACCGGCAACAGGAGAAACGGAAATGACGACACTTCGTATGAACGACGACAGGCTGGCCAAAGTGGGTTCACAGCGCCGTGCACGGACTGGAGCACGCAGAAAGTGCGGTCGCGCACTTTCTCTCTGGCCCCACCGTGACGGCTGCGGCGAATGTTGCTCAGCTCTACCCGTACATCAAGGACTTCATTAATCTCTTCTGAGTGCACTGCCTGCCAATGCGCGACTCCCGGGCTTTCGGGCCCGGGACTTTTTCCATCACGGCGATTCTTGCGGTCCGGGAGTTCTTGCCTTTGCGGCGAGCGGCTTCCGTTTAGCGCCGCCAGCTCGACGCGTATCTCACGCGAGCGCCGCGCAAGAAGTCGAGCCCTGCGCCACGGATGATACTGCGCGATCGTCAAGGACTCCCGCGACAGAAACACTGCTTCTCGCGACCACGTGACATCAGTCACGGCAATCGCCGGGCGCGTCCGACATCTTGCCTGCGGTCGCGGGATGATCCGCACCATCAAACAAGGAGAACTGAGGATGACACTTCCTACGAACGAGGACTTTGCGAATCGCGAGCTTTCCATCGAAGAACTCGACGCGATTGCTGCGGGCTCAATCTGGGGCTGGATCAAGCACGAAGCAGGGGTGGTCGTGCATGAGATCGGCAGTGCCGTGCACTGGATCGAGACTCATGTGAAGGTGGAGTACCCATTCCCCAAGTACCCATTCCCAGGCCCCGGCCAGGGGAAACTGTAATAGCCGGGCAAACACATGTCGGAGCCGGCACTCGCAATGCCGGCTCTGAAATGTTGCGATGAGTGGTCTTGGCAAACGAGGAGAATTGAGGATGACGCTTCCCGCAAACGGTGTCCTTGCCACGATTGATGTGCTGGCGAAGCGCGAGCTTTCCATCGAAGAACTCGAGGCGATTGCCGCGGGCATTGCCATGAACAGCACCCCCGCCCAGATCCTGGCCGCCTTGCACTACCATCCGCCGCACCATACGCCCCCGCGGTATTGGATGAGCGCCGGCACGGCGCCTTTCTGAAGACCGACCGGACTCCCTTTCCAAGGCGAAACTCCTGGGTCTCCCGATCCAGGAGTTTTGCTTTTTTTGGCGGCGGATCGATCTCACGAATTGAGTCCGCCAGAAGGCGGTCATCGACAAATCGCGACGCCGCCCGCTTCCGCTCAGACGTCGCTTCACGATGCGCATGTCGATGCCGCTCAATCATTCAAGACTCCGGCGACAAAATCACGGCCTATCGCGACCCCGTGACATCAGTCACAGCAACCGCTGAATGCGCGCGACATCTTGCCTGCGGTCGCGGGATGGACCCGCACCATCAATAGGAGAAATGAGAATGACACTTCTTACCAACGACGACTTTGCGAAGAGCGAGCTTTCCACCAGCGAACTCGAGGCGATTTCGGGAGGCCTTCACCTGACCCACGGCCCCAACCCGCCCATGGGCGGAGCCGGCGGTGGGTGCCACCCGCCGCACCATCCGCCGTATCTGCCGCCCATCCACTACTATCCGCTGACCTTGCTCAACTTTCACTGAAGGCAGAGCGCACGGCTGATACACGGCACGACTCCCGGACCTCACGATCCGGGAGTTTTGCTTTTTGGTGGCGCGATTTCGTATCTGGCGAAGGTGCCGACCGATGCTTTGGTAGCAATTGGCGTGCGGTCGCGGGCCGACATCGATGCGGTGAAGCGCCGACGATATCACGATGGGCACCGCACGCGATTTTCGCGCAACGAATTCGACCGACCCCTCGACACGAGCCGGGGCCACGCGATCATCTCGGACTCAAGCGACAGAAGCACTGCTTGTCATGACCATGTGAGAGCCGTCACAGCCAGCGCGCGTTGATGGCGACACCTTGCACGCGTTGCGGGACGATCCCGCACCATCAACGGGAGAAATGAGGATGACATTCACCACAAACGACGACGTTGGGAAGCGCGAGCTCTCTACCGAAGAACTCGAGGCGATTGCTGCGGGCTCAATCTGGGGCTGGATCAAGCACGAAGCAAGTGCGGCCGTGCACTGGATCGAGAGCCCGAACTTCGTCAGCAGGACCGCTTTTGTGTCGATGGTCACGGCATTCGGCCTCGTTCGCGCAGTGTTCGGACCCTGAGTGGACTTGATGTCCACGGCGAAACTCCTGGACCTCACGGTCCGGGAGTTTCTGCTTTTACGGCGCGAGTGATCAGGCGAATTGATCTCTCCGGGCGCAGGCAAAGTCCGAGCCCTGCTCAGTGATGATGCTGCGCGATCATCAAGACTCCAACGACATAGCCACTGCTTGTCACGGCCATGTGAGAGTCGTCACAGCCAGCGCGCGTTGACGGCGACACCTTGCACGCGGTGCGGGACGGTCCCGCACCATCAAACTAGGAGATTGAGGATGTCACTCACCGCGAACGACGACTTTGCGAACCGCGAGCTTTCGATCGAAGAACTCGAGGCGATTGCTGGGGGCAACTTCTTGGGCAGCGCCTGGCACTGGGTCAAGAAAGAAGTAAACGCGGGCATCAACTACATCGGGCACCACGAGACCTTCCATAAGGTGTTCGCTGGTGCGGTGGGCGAGGCAGCGGCCATTGGCGGGGCTGTCCTGCTCGACTTTTTGACAGCGTGAAGACTGCCTATCCAAAGCGAGACTGAGTGGACTATATGTCCACGGCGAAACTCCTGGACCTCGCGGTCCAGGAGTTTTCCACATTTCACGGCGAGTCGAGCCGGCGCATTGATTTCTCCTGGCGCAGGCACACTCCGAGTCCCTGCTCGCCGATGATGCTGCGCGATCATCAAGACTCCAGCGACAGAAGCACTGCTTGTCGCGACCACGTGACGTCAGTCACGGCAACCAATGGATGTGCGCGACATCTTGCCCATGGATGCGGGAAAATCTCGCACCGTCAACAAAGGAGAAACAGGATGACACTTCCTACGAACGACGACTTTTCGAATCGCGAGCTTTCGATCGAAGAACTCGAGGCGATCGCGGCAGGCTGGCCAAAGTGGGTTCACAGCGCCGTGCACGCAGTCGAGAACGAATTAAGTGCGGTCGCCATCAAGGCCATCAACTGGTTCGAGAACAGCACGAACGCGAGCCAGATCAAGGGTGGTGCTATCATAGGCCTGGTCGTTGGCGTCTGGTCACTGCTTGCGAAGTAGAGGCGGGCATCAACTCTGGGCCTTCGGGCCCAGGCATTGTTCCATCACGGCGACATCTTGCCCACGGTCGCGGGATGATCTCGCACCATCAACGGGAGAAATTAGGATGACACTTCTTACCAACGACGACTTTGGGAAGCGCGAGCTTTCCTTTGACGAACTCGAGGCGATTGCCGCGGGCGTTGCCATCATGGGCGGCGTCCCCAACTCGATCACGGCGGGCTTTCCACGCGAGCCGCACCTGCCGCCGCACTTTCCGCACCCGCGGTATTGGGCCGGCGGCTCGCCGAACGCGCTGGGCCTGGCCGGCTTCTGAAGGCAGAGCGCACTGCAGACACACGACACGACTCCGGGACCTTCGGCCCGGGAATTTGGCCGCAGCTGCACAGTGACACGCCGGCCTGGACATTCATTAGCCGCCATGCCGGCCCGCCACGCGCCTGCCTTAATGGCAGCGCCTTTCGTTCAAGCGGCGTTCAGCTAGCCGCGCGCTCAATGCGCGGACGTCGCAATAGAACCTTAGGCGGACAAGAACATGCGTGCCACCACAAGCCGTTCGATTTTTTCGCTTTTCCTGATGCTGCTTTTCGTCCTTCCGGGGATGCTGAGTTCCGCCACCGCGCAGCAACAACCGCAGGAGAAACGCATCGCGCTGGTCGTCGGCGACGGCGCCTATGCCAAGGCGCCGCTCGCCACCGCCGCCAACGATGCGGGCCTGATCGCGCAAACCCTGCAGGCGGCTGGCTTCGACGTGGTCGGCGCCCGCGACCTCGACGGCGACACGCTGCGCAAGAGTTTTCGCGATTTCATCCAGAAGGCCGAAGAATCGGGTCCGGGCACGGTCGCGATGGTCTATCTCGCGGGCTATGGAATGCAGCTCGCCGGCGAGAATTATTTCATCCCGGTCGACTCCTCGGTCAGCCGCGACGTCGACATTCCGACCGAAGGCTTGCGGATCGGCGACTACGTCCGCCGGCTTGGATCGCTGCCGCTGAAGGCCTCAATCGTCGTGCTGGACGCGGCGCGCCAGCAGCCCTTTGTCGAGGGCGGCGAGCCGATCGCGAGCGGGCTTGCGCTGGTCGAACCGGATCCGCACATGCTGATCGCGTTCAACGCCGCACCAGGCACGATCGCGCCCAATGAGCCGGGGCCATATGGCGTTTACGCCCAGTCGCTCGCCGAGATGATCCGCACCGGCGGATTGCAGCTGCCGGAGGTTTTCGACCGCGTGCGGCTGCGCGTCAACGACGCCAGCAAGGGTGCGCAGGTGCCTTGGGACGCGCAGAAGATCGATGCGCCGTTCACCTTCTTCGATCGTGCGCCGGATGCGCCCGCGCAGGCGCCGCCGGACCAGGCCGCCGCGGCGAGGGCCAAGCCGATGGGCGATCTCGGCGTGCAGGACGCCTATGCCGCGGCACTCGAACGCGACACCATGGCGGGTTATGAGGATTTCCTGGCTGCCTATCCCGGCGACCCCCTGGCCAAGCGCGTCCGCGCCATCGTCGCCGCGCGGCGCGAGGCGATCACCTGGGCACGCACCTACCGGAACGACACGCCGCAGGCCTACTGGTCGTATCTGCGGCGCTATCCGCGCGGACCGCACGCCTATGATGCCCGCCGCAGGCTCGCCATCCTGACCGCGCCGCTGGAGCCGCCGCTGGCATTCGCCGTGATCGACTATGACGTGCCGCCGCCGCCGCCGGAAGAAATCGTCTATGTCGATCGCCCAGTATTGTATTTTAGCGACCCGGATTTCGGCTTCGAGCCGCCACCGCCGCCGCCGTTTTACTTTTGCCCGCCGCCGCCGCCGGATTTTGTCGACCTGGCGCCGCCGTTTGGGGCAGTCGGGCTGTTCGTCCTGCCGCAACCGGTGTTTGTGCCGATCCCGGTCTATGTCGCGGCGCCGGTCTATGTCGTGCCGCCGCCGAACAACATCATCTTCGTCAATATCCACAACAAGACCGTCATCAACACCGTCATCAACCAGCCGCCGTCGAACCCCGTGGCTGCGGGGGCTCCCAACGCTCAGCCGAACGCCAAGGGCGGACCGGGGCAGGGGGGGCAGGGTGCGATCACGCCGGTCAGCACCGGTGCGCAGGTTCAGACTCCAACGCCGGTGAAGACAAAGGCCGCTGCGATCCAGAAAGGCGAAGAGCCGGCGCCGAAGAGCGCCATCATCAATGGCTCAGCCAAATCGGTAACGTCGGGCGCGCCATCCGGTCAGAAGGGCACGCCGGCGACGACGTTGCAGACCAACGTTTCTCCAAACACGCTGTCAAAGGACAAGGCCCTGCCGGGCTCGAAAGAGGGGACCCCGTTGCCTCCGGGTGTGACAGGACCGGCTTCGGGCGCGACCAACCCGAGCGCGAAACTGACCCCTGAAAACAAATCGGTGACGACCACCCCGACGGCAACATCTCCGGCGGGGGCGGCGTCAGGTTCGGGAGCGGCTGGTGGCCCGAAAGGGCCGGGAACGACCGGACCCGTTCCGGGCACGACGAACCCCAGTGCAAAGCTCACCCCTGAAAGCAAATCGGTGACGACGACGTCTCCGGCCGGTGCGTCAGGTCCGGGAACCGCAGCTAGCCCGAAAACGCTGGAACTGGAGCGAAAACGCCAGGACGTTCCGCCTCCACCACCGCCGCCGAAACCCGCGACAGTACCGAAGCCCGCTCCGCCGGTTGCACACGTTGAGCCCCTACGTCGGGCTCCGCCACCGCCTCCACCACCGCCGCGTCCGGCGCCGCAGATAGCGAGGCCAGCGCCGCCACCACCGCCCCGGCCGGCCCCCCCGCCGCCGCCGCGCCCACCGCCGGTTGCGGTTGCCCGTCCGGCGCCACCACCGCCGCCGCCGCGGCCACCTCCGCCGCCGCCACGGCCGGCTCCGGCCGCCGCCGCGAAAAAATGCCCGCCGAACGTCGCGAGATGCTGAAAACAGGCCCGGTCAGGTCCCATCGGGGTCTGACCGGATGCCGTTGCCGTCTTGGAAACGCCGCAGGCGTAGCCCCTCGTCCACCAACTGCCCGGTGTTATGGATGGACCACCGCGATGATGGTCACGGGGCGGTCGACGGAGCTGCTATTTCATCGACGCATGCTCGCACGAGACTATCGGGTTCATGTCCGCGAAGGTGCCGTGCGGGTTGGCCTTCCAGGCCCAGACGTGCAGCTCGTAGAACGGACCCAGGCCGTAGCGATTGGGCGTGCCGTTGAAGTTGAACAGATGACCCTCCAGCGAAGCGGGTCCCTTTGAGGTGATATATTCGACCGCGACCAGCTCCATTTTGCCGTCGGGCTTCGGCTCATACATGACCGCTTGCGGTTGCTTGACATCAACACCGTCGCCGATGAGTTTGGCATTGACATAGTGAATGCCCATGGCGCCGCCGTCGATACCGCTCGCACAGGGTATCGGCGCATAGCCCTCGGAAACGGCGACCGACACGTCCTTGAAGCGATCATTGGCTGCGCGCACATGCTCGGCGAGAGCATTGTGGGCACGCTCTGCGGCGAAGGCGCTTCCAACCATGAGCAGCGACAGCAGAGCGAATTTCCTGGCCCAGAAAATTGGGTTCAATTTTTTCTCCTTAGGTTCAATGAAAAACGACACGCGCAGATGATGCGCAGCTATGCGTTGAGGCGGCCCGCGTAATTGGAGACCGCTAATGGCTCGTGCTAAAGTTGAGAGCCGGGGCGGTAGATAATCGGAGACGGGGTGAAAGACTTTGCCTTGCGCTCTATTTTTGCCCTAGAAGCGCTTGATTTTTGATCGAGGAGGCGTCTCCCTCCCGGAGGCCCGTGTGCAATTTCTTTTTTCCGGTCACACGCTTGATACTGACCGGCGCGAGCTACGCCGCGGCGGCACGCCGGTTGCCGTCGAGCCGCAAGTGTTCGATCTATTGACCTATCTCGTGCAGAATCGCGAGCGGGTCGTCAGCAAGGATGATCTGTTCGCCTCGGTCTGGGGTGGCCGGGTCGTGGCGGATTCGACGCTTGCGAGCCGCATCAACGCCGCGCGCAAGGCGATCGGCGACAGCGGCGAGAAACAGAAGCTGATCCGCACCATCGCCCGCAAAGGCGTCCGATTCGTCGCCGATGTGCAGTCTCCGCGCGAGGGGATTGAACCGGCGCCTGCCGCCGATCTGGGGCGGAGTGGCTTCCACGATTCCGCGCGCCCGTCGCTACCGCCCTCCGACCGGCCGACGATCGCCGTACTTCCCTTTGTCAACATGAGCGGCGAGGTGGAGCAGGATTATTTTTCCGACGGCATCAGCGAGGACATCATCACCGGGCTCTCGAGGTTGCGCTGGTTCTTCGTGATCGCGCGCAACTCCGCTTTCACCTACAAGGGCAAATCCGTCCACTTGAAAGAGATCGCCGAGGAACTCGGTGTCGACTATGTGATCGAGGGTAGCGTGCGCAAGGAAGGCCAACGCGTACGCATCACGGCTCAGCTTAACGACGTCACCACCGGCAGCCACCTCTGGGCGGAGCGTTATGACCGCGACCTCGCCGATGTGTTCGCGGTTCAGGACGAGATCACTGAGGCCATCGTTGCCACGATCGAACCGCAGCTCTATGCAGCGGAGAACTTTCGCGCTCAGCGCAAGGCTCCCGAGAGCCTCGACGCCTGGGATCTGGTGATGCGGGCGCTGTCGCATTACTGGCGTGTGACCCGCGAGGACAATCTCGCGGCGCAGAGGTTGCTCGAGCAGGCGATCGCCATTGATCCGAATTACGCCCAGGCGCTTGGCGTCCTCGCCGTCAGTCTTGCCTTCGACGCCCATATGGGTTGGGCAGACGCCGCAACCACCGTGCCGGCCGCCGAACGTGCCGCGCTGGCGGCGATCCGGGCCGACAGCGAGGATCCCTGGGCGCATCTCGCGCTTGCCACTGTCTATGTGAACTTGGGGCGTTTGGAAGACTCGCTGGCCGAGTTCGAGTTGGCATTGCGCCTCAATCCGAACTTCTCATTGGCGCGGGGCTACTATGGCATGGTGCTGTCATATTGCGGTCGCTGGGAGGACGCCACCGAGGCGGCCCGCCGCGCGCTTCGGCTGAGCCCGCGCGATCCGTTCTCGGCGATCTACAACGGCATTGCCTCCTATGCCGAGTTCGTCGGACGCAATTACGACGAGGCGATGCGGCTGGCGCGCGACGCCATCCGTCAGCGCTTCGACTTCGTGGGCGCGCACCGCATGCTCACTGCTGCCGCTGCCATGGCCGGCGAGACCGAAGTCGCCAGGGCCGCGCTCCAGGAGCTGCGCCGCGTCCAGCCCGACATCTCGCTCGCCTGGATGGCGAGCCACTTGAACCGCTTGCCGATCAAGGCGGAAGGCGAGCGCGAGCACTATCTGGAAGCCTTCCGCCGCGCGGGCCTGGAATAGCGCACGGTTTCACAGAGGAAGCACAAGAAGCCTTGCGGCCTTCTACTCTTGATCGTTCTTGGCTTGGCTTTTGACCTATGACGTCACCCATCCCAACTTATTCCGTTGCGATCGTCTGACCAACTTTGCAAGCTCTTCAATGCTCTCCGACAGCCTGACCCGATTCGACTGATCCGCTACGGCGTCGGCACTCCCGTTGCGCAGAACTCGTCGAATGTCTTTAGCTTCACCTGCTCGTGACACGGGTATGGGATGAAGAGGAACCAGCACACCGTGTTCCGCGTCGTCGTGGTCTGCGTCGGAGCACACAGCACTCCCGCCGCGCACGTTAAGACATCGCCTTGGCCCAGAATCTTGTTGTTGGTTCCCGGGACGTTGTCAGTCGAATCCTCGCCACACCAGGCGTCCGTTCGCTTGACGCCCGACAGACAGGCAGCGTTGCTCGGACACGTCGTATTCGACGATGGAGGCGGAACCGGGTTTTTGAGAAAGCAGAGCGGCGTCGCGTTCACGAATCGCGTGTTCCCAGCTGCAACGAAAACCCACGCTTGGCATGCTGGGTTTCCGTTGCAAAGCGTGTTGCATTGATTCGGGCTCGTCACGGGAAGGCCCGGACCAAGGTCGCTTCCGAGCCGGTCATACGCGTTCACGACCGGCGTGGCCGCAGCAGAAACAAGCCGAGGGCGAGCGAACCGGTTCTCTTTACGGGGGGCCTCCTTTCGTTGCCTTGTGTAAAGGAATATCTTGTATCGGGAAATCGGCGCACTTTGGCGTCAATAGCGTATTCCGAAGTGGCGCGCCACGGCCGATGAAGATGGGCACTATTGCTTCGCCGGGCCATACATGGCGCTATGATGCCGAGGCCCGCCACACGTTCCAACCGGCAAAATTGCGACGCGCTGCGATTCTAGGCTACGCCCTCTTGGGTGCTGCCTGCCCGATATCCTAGGTGGTCCGGTTATCCCTGATATAGCGGCCCAATCCCGGGATCGATGCCATGGGCCAGGAGCGGTCTTTTGGTCGCTGGCTAGCCGAACGGCTCATATCGACCATCTCGGAACGTTCCTTGTCCCGCCCGTTCCTTAGTCGAGCAGGAACAGTCCCAGTCCCAACCGCACTTCTTGTAATGTGGCTTCTGTGATCGCTCGCGCTCTTCTGGTCCCTTCGCGGAGGACATTGAGCACGTACTCTGGATCACGGGCACAGGCCGTGCGGCGCTCTCGAATCGGCGCGAGCATGTGCTGCAATACGGTTTCGAGCCGTTGCTTCAGCGCTACGTCGCCGAGACCTCCGCGGCGGTACTGCGCTTTCAATTCAGCAACGGTCGCCTCGTTCTCATCGAATGCTTCGAGATATCTGAAAACTACGTTCCCCTCGACGGTTCCGGGATCACTCGCGCGAAGGTGATTCGGATCGGTATACATCTGATGCACCGCCTGTCGGATTTCGTCGGGTGAGGCAGACAGCATAATCGCATTGCTCTGGGACTTGCTCATCTTGGTCTTGCCGTCGATACTCGGCAGCCGACCCACGCGCGGAATGACAGCCTCCGCTTCCACGAGCACATTGCGACCGACCTGTTTGTTAACGCGCCGCACGATCTCATTGGTCTGCTCGATGAGCGGCGCCTGATCTTCGCCCACGGGCACGACAGTCGCTTTAAAAGCTGTGATGTCGGCCGCTTGCGCAACGGGGTAGCATAAGAAGCCCGCCGGGATGTCTCGGCCGAAGCCCCGCGCCCGTATTTCGTCCTTGATCGTCGGATTGCGTTCGAGGCGAGCGACTGTGACGAAGTTCAGATAAAGCATCGTCAGCTCAGCGAGAGCCGGCAATCCAGACTGCACACAAATCGTCGTCTTCTCTGGATCGATGCCGACGGCGAGGTAATCCAGCGCTACCTCAAGCACATTGCGCCGCACCTTGTCCGGATCATGGGCGTTGTCAGTCAACGCCTGCGTATCAGCCAAGAGAACAAACTGGCGATGTGTTTCCTGCAACTTGACCCGATTCCGCAACGAGCCAGCAAAATGACCGAGATGCAGAGGGCCGGTGGTGCGGTCGCCGGTGAGGATAACGGATTTTTCAGCAAGAGCGCTCATGGCAGGTTCTCCGGTTTGGAGCCGCCGCGATCGGGAAGCTGTTGCTGAGATACGTGTCGCCTACCGATCTACGGCGGCGACATCTGACGAATAGGGAAAATGACGACGCGCCGCTCCTTAGACGGAGCGCCACCAATGGGCTCTGGCGAACTCAATTGCGTCGACCATGAAAGCTGGATGCCACACTATCGGACCTTCGGCAAGTCGTAGAAATGGCCAGATCACACCTCGGCCAGATCAACAGGCAACGATAGGAAACGGTCCGCCCACGGACGCGATCGGGGTACCGCGAAGAGCTGCAGAGCAAGAAAGCTACCCTCAGCGTGCCGCAGCGTGCTCTGGCGTAGAGTGGCGCGCCCGGGGAGATTCGAACCCCAGCGCCCTAAATTCGTCCGCCGGCGCCCAAGTTTACCAGCCCGCGGGCGGCCAAAACCCCGCGTATTTCCTTGCTTCTGGCGCAAATACCGCTATATACCGCGGCATCTCACACGGAAACATGGCTCAAAAGGCCGTCCGGTGGCAGCCGGGCCGACAAGGCTCGCTTGCTCACACGTTTCCGGAGGAACCAACCGGAGAACCGACACGATGGCGCTACCCGATTTTTCTATGCGTCAGCTGCTTGAGGCTGGCGTCCACTTCGGTCACCAATCGCACCGCTGGAATCCGAGAATGTCGGATTACATTTTCGGTGCCCGCAACAACATCCACATCATCGATCTCGCCCAGACCGTGCCGATGCTGCATCGCGCGCTGCAGGCCGTCAGCGATACCGTTGCCAAGGGCGGCCGTATCCTGTTCGTCGGCACCAAGCGGCAAGCGCAGGACGGCGTCGCCGAAGCCGCCAAGCGGTCGGCGCAGTATTTCGTCAATTCGCGCTGGCTCGGCGGCACGCTGACCAACTGGAAGACGGTGTCCGGTTCGATCAAGCGTCTGCGCCAGCTCGAGGAGATGCTCGGCTCCGGCGAGGGCGCGCAGTACACCAAGAAGGAGCGGCTGACGCTGCAGCGCGAGCGCGACAAGCTCGATCGCTCGCTCGGCGGCATCAAGGACATGGGCGGTCTTCCCGACATGATCTTCGTGATCGATACCAACAAGGAAGACATTGCGATTTCCGAAGCCCAGCGGCTCAATATTCCGGTCGCCGCCATCGTCGATACCAACTCCAATCCCAAGGGCATCACCTATGTCGTGCCCGGCAACGACGACGCCGGCCGCGCCATTTCGCTGTATTGCGACCTGGTGGCCCGCGCGGCGATTGACGGCATTTCGCGCGCGCAAGGCGACGCCGGCATCGACGTCGGCGCCTCCGCCCATCCGGCGCGCGAGGAAATCCCGGCAACGCC
>Ga0210408_10002118_pt1 | contig 19691 bp, 15 predicted proteins | sample IncBWH4MmetaG_FD_155471 | JGI IMG/M metagenome (GOLD analysis project Ga0210408, IMG submission 155471) | Forest soil microbial communities from Barre Woods Harvard Forest LTER site, Petersham, Massachusetts, United States - Inc-BW-H-4-M | ecosystem: Environmental > Terrestrial > Soil >...
GTATTGCGCGGTCCATTCGCCGATCCCCGGGAGCGACCGCAATTTCGCGACGGCCTCTTCGAGGCTCGCGCTCGGCGAGAGAATCGACGGATCGTCGGACACGGCCTGCGCCAGCGACGTCACCGCGCGCGCGCGTGCGCCGGGCATCGCGAGATCAGCCGGGTCAAGCCTTGCGATCCGCACAGGCGAGGGGAAGAGATGGCTGAGGCCCTCTTCCCGCATCGAAAGCGGCAGCGGCGCGCCATGGAGCCCGACCAGCTTGCCGAGCGACCTGGTCGCGGCGGCGACAGTGATCTGCTGGCCAAAAATCGCCCGCATCGCGAGCTCGAAACCGTCCCATGCGCCGGGCACCCGCAGGCCCGGCCGTGCCGCGACCAGCGGCGCCAGCGCGGGATCAGCGGCAAGATGTGCGCCGATCATGTCAGGATCGGCCGCGAGATCAAAAACCCGACGCACCCGCGCAATGATCTGGGCCAGTGCGGACATATCGGGAAACCGGATGGTGACATCGACGCGGTTCTTGTCCGCCGGCGCGACGCGGATCGTGCCGGCATGCGCCCCGATCGCGATGGTGCGCCGATAGCTGCCGCCTGCGACCTGTTCAACGCCGGGAATGGCGCGGCGTTCAAGAAACGACAGCATCGCGTCCCAGTCATACGGCGGTCGGTAGGCGAGCCGCACCGACAGCGCGTCCGCGTCGCGTTTCGCCTTGTCGCGGTGACGACGCAACGTCGCCGGCGCGCGTCCAAACATCTGCAGAAAGGTTTCGTTGAAGCGGCGGATGCTGCCAAAGCCTGATGCGAGCGCGACCTCGGCCATCGGCAGCGACGTCTCATGGATCAGCTGCTTGGCGAGCAGCACACGCCGCGTCTGCGCCACCGCGATCGGGGAGGCCCCGAGGTGCCGGCGGAACAGCCGCCGCAACTGGCGCGCGCCGACCCCGAGCCGATTGGCTAGGCTCTCGACATCGTCGTCATCGAGCCCACCGGTTTCGATCAGCGCGAGCGCGCGCGAAACGGTGTTGGAGGTTCCGCGCCAGAACGCAAGCTCGGGCGAGACCTCCGGGCGGCAGCGCAGGCAGGGACGGAAGCCGGCCTCCTGGGCCGCGGCTGCAGAGGCAAAGAAGACCACGTTCTCGAATTTCGGGGTGCGCGCCGGACAGATCGGCCTGCAATAGACGCCCGTGGTCTTGACGCCGACGAACAGCCGGCCGTCAAAACGCGCATCGCGCGTCGAAATCGCGCGGTAGCAGGCGGTGCGGTCCATATCCATCGGTGCCATCAGCTCTGAAGGATGAGACAGGTCGTCGTGCCGTGAGCCAGCAGGCGCCCCTTGCCATCGGTGACCCGCCCTTCGGCGGTGCCCACGCGCCGACCCCGGTTCAATACAATGCCCTCCGCCCTGATTTCTCCTGTCTCGGGAGTGATTGGCCGCAGCAGTGAAATCTTGAACTCCAGCGTGGTCTGGCCGACGCCCTTTTCAAGCGTGGATTGGATCGCGAGGCCCATGCAGCTGTCCAGGAGCGTGGCCGTGAGGCCGCCATGCACCGTGCCGGCCGGATTGAGATGAATGCCACTCGGCTCGACCGCGACGACGACGCGCCCGCTCTCGGCTTCGATCACATCATATCCCAGGGTCTGCGCGATCGTATTGAGAGGCAGCGTCCCGTCAGCCAGCCCCTGGACGAATTCCAGCCCGCTCATGTCCTGCTGCCGTTCGGCGCTGACGGTCCCATAGGTCTTGCGGGCGATTTGGCTCGGCATCGGCTTTTTCCCTGGCCATGGGACATCCCATCGAGGGGAACATGATCGCGCAGGACCCGCCTGTCTGGCGGTTTTCGGACATGGTCATTGCACGAGAAATGTCTTGCGCCATCACGACATGGCATCGCGGGCGTGGCGGCGCCACCCGAAATCCGCTTCTGCTGCCCTCGCTTACCGCGAGCGAGCGAGGTCAAGCGCTCAATCCAGCGTTTCCCGGTAGAACCAGGCGGCCATGGCGATGGACGCCACCGTGATCAGCGCGATCGGCCAGAGTTCCGGCGCAATGGCATCCAGACCATTACCCTTCAAGAGCAGACCGCGAACGATGCGGATCGCATGTGTCATCGGAAAGAGCTCGCCGAGCCATTGCGCCCAGACCGGCATGCCCTGGAACGGGAAGACGAAGCCGGACAGCAGGAAGGACGGCAACAGGGTGAACTGCGCGAGCTGCTGGGCCTGCATCTGGTTGGTCGAGACCACCGAGAAGGTCAGGCCCAACGCCAGATTGCTGGCGATGAACAGGCCGAGCGTGAGCATCAGCACGGTGAGCGAGCCGCGGACGGGAAGGCCGAACACCAGCGCCGAGATGGCGAGGATCAGCACGACCTGGACATAGCCGACGAAGATGTAGGGTACGATCTTGGCCAGCATGATCTCGATCGGGCGCACCGGCATCGCGATCAGGTTCTCCATGGTGCCGCGCTCGCGCTCCCGCGTGATCGAGAGCGCGGTGATGACCAGGGTCGACATGGTCAGCACGATGCAGATCAGGCCCGGCACCACGTTGAGCACGGTGAGCTGTTCCGGATTGTAGCGGGCATGCACCACAAACTGGAATGACGGTGTCACCGGCTGCGCCTGCCGGATCGGCGGCAGGTCGCGGTTGAGACCGCTGACGACGGCCGACAGCGCCGCTGTCGCGCTGCCGATCGCAGTCGGATCGGTGCCGTCGGCGTCGACCAGGACCGACGGCGCCTCGCCGCGATCGACCGAGCGATCGAAATTGGCCGGGAAATTGATCACGAACAACGCATCGCCCTTGGCGATCGCCTGCTCGGCCTCGGTTTCGGACGAGAACAGTCTGACGTCGTAATAGCCGGTGTTTTGGAGCGCAGTGACGATGGTGCGCTCGTATTTCGATGGCTCGCCGAGCAAGAGGCCCGTCGGCAGGTGCTTTGGATTGGCGTTGATGGCGTAGCCGAACAGGAACAGCTGCATGATCGGCAGCGCGATGATCAGGCGCAAGGTCATCGGATCGCGCCGCACCTGGATCCATTCCTTGCGCAGCAGCGCGGTGAGCCTGCGGAACGAGAAGCCGTTCATGTCGCCTCCTCCTTGCTCGCCAGCTGATGGATGAAGACGTCTTCCAGACGCGGCTCGGCCTCGTGCCACTCCAGGTTCGGGAAGGCGCCGGCCGCGCGCTGCAAAGCGGCGCGGTCGCTGCCGGCGACCCGCAGCGCGTGACCGAACACGGCCGCGGCCTCGACCCCCTCCTTGCGGCGGATGCGGCGCGCAACCGCGTCAATCCCGTCGCCTGTGGTCTCGAAGATTACGAGGGCAGCCTGGCGCACGACCTCGTCGCTGGTTCCCTGCACCACGATGCGCCCCTCCGCGAGATAGACGATGCGGTTGCAGCGCTCGGCCTCGTCCATGTAGTGGGTGGAGACCAGCACGGTGAGACCCTCGCCGGCGAGGTCATGGATCAGGTCCCAGAACTCGCGACGCGCCTTGGCGTCGACGCCGGCGGTCGGCTCGTCGAGCAGCAGCAGTTTGGGGCGATGCAGCACGCAGGCGGCGAGCGCGAGCCGCTGCTTCCAGCCGCCCGAGAGATGGCCGGCGAGATGGGTCTCGTAGGCCGCAAGGCCCATGCGCGCGATGATGTCGGCGACCGCTGCCTTGCCGTCCGCCATTTCATAGACCCCGGCAACGAGGTCCAGGTTCTCGCGGACCGTGAGGTCCTCGTAGTAGCTGAACCTCTGGGTCATGTAGCCGATCTGCCGGCGGATCAGCGCCGCGTCTCTCCGGATGTCGAGACCGAGGCAACTGCCTTCGCCGCCATCGGGGACGAGAAGCCCGCAGAGCATGCGGATGGTCGTGGTCTTGCCGCTGCCATTGGCGCCGAGAAAGCCGCAGATCTCGCCTTTGGCGACCTGCAAGGTCAGCCCATCGACGACGCGGCGTGTGCCAAAGCTCTTGCGCAGATTGCGGACGTCGATCACGCGGTCGTTCATGGCGCCCTCGCGAGCGGAACGACGGCGATCGGCTGTCCGGGATTGAACAGCACCGCCTGCTCCGGTGCTGGCCGCGCCTCGACCAGATAGACCAGCTTGGCGCGGCTTTCCTCGCTGTAGATCACCGGCGGGGTGTATTCGGCCTGTGGCGACACAAAGGAGATCACCGCATGGATATCGCCGCGACAGCCGTCGCAGGCGAGACCGACGGTATCGCCGCGATGCATGCGGGCGAGATCGGCCTCGGGCACGAAGAAGCGGACGAAGATGTTGCCGGGCGGCAGCAGCGAGACCACCGGCGCGCCGGCCGCCATGGTCTCGCCGGGCCGCGCCAGCACATCGGCGACGCGGGCGGCAACCGGCGAAGTCACCCGCCGCTGCGCCAGGCGCCACTCCGTCATTTCGAGCGCGGCCTTCGCCGCATCGACTGCGGCGCGCTGCGCCTCGATCTCGCCCTTGCGGCCCATCGGCGCACGGGTCTGCGCCAGCGCCGCCTGCATCGCGGCGACGCGGGCGGTCGCCGACTGATAATCCGACCGCCGCTGGTCCAGGGTCTGCACCGTGACCGCACCATTCTTGATCAGGCTTTCGGCACGATCGAGATCGATTTTGGTGCGTTCGACGGTCGCGCGCGCGTCGGCGAGATTGGCCTCCGCCTGGTCGATCTCGGTCGGCTTGCCGGCCGCTTCGAGATTGGCGAGCTGGTCGCACGCCTGCTGCAGCTGCCGCGCGGCCTGGTCACGGGCGGCGCGATCGGCGGTCTCGTCCTGGACGAACAGCGGCGTGCCGACGCTGACCTCGGCGCCACGGGCCACGTTCAACTCGGTCAAGAGGCCCTGCTGGGTCGGACCGACCTTCACATAATCGGCCTCGGCGTAGCCGTGCCACGCCGTCGGCGCCGAGACGTCGCGGGCCCACCACCAGACGCCGGCACCGATCACACAAGGGATCAAAATGCCCAACAGCAGGCCCAGTTGGCGGCTCATGCGACACCTATGCAACGAAACGGTACCGTTGCATTATCACGTGTGGCGTGCTAAGGCAATTTCAAGTAGCGATGAATTTCCATGACTGAAGTCATTGAATTTAAACGAGGACCCGGCGGGCGGCCGACCCGTGCCGAGGCTGAGCGGCGCCATGCCGCGTTGCTGGAAACCGCGATGCGGCTCTTCCTGGAGCGCGGTTACGAGCCGGTATCGATCGAGGAGATCGCCAAGCAGGCCGGCGTCGCCAAGCGCTTCATCTATGCCCGCTATGCCGACAAGGCGGCGCTGTTCGTGGCCTCGGTCGAGCATAATTTCCAGGGGCGGATGGAGGCGCTGCACGCCATCGAGCCCTCGCCGCGCGGACCGGAATGGGGCCTGCACGAACTGGCGCGAGCGCTGCTCGACATGACATTACAGCCGGACGCGCTCGCGCTGCATCGGCTGTTCATGTCCGCCGCTCCGCAATTCCCGGATCTCGTCAGGCGCATGGTCGATCGCAATCGCCAGCGCGGCGTCAAGGAGATCGAGCGGGTGCTGCGATTCTATGGCGAGCGCGGCGAGATCGAGCTGCACGATCCGGTCTGGCTGACCGAGCAGTTTTTCATCTCCACCATCGGCATTCCGCAACGCCTGGCCTTGGCGGGAATCCGCGAAGCGCCTTACGAGGAGGCGCGGCGGCTGCGGCTTGCGGTCAATCTGTTCGTCAATGGCTGCCGCGCCCGCCCCGCGGAAAAACCGGCCTCTCCTCCGACGTCATAAATACCGAATTGTCGCGGCCGGCCGCCCTTATCTTGCATTGCGGCAACCCTTCCTCCACAATCCCCGTCGAGCGATGGCTCCGCCGGCCGAAAGGCTTTCCGGAACACAAGACCATCGGCAGAACCCAGGATATGAGGAACGCACTGATATGAGGAACGGCTTTTTCCAACTGGCGAGCACGGCCGTGCTCGCGCTTGCGCTGTCGGCGACATCGGCCTTCGCGCAGAAGAAATACGATACCGGCGCCACCGATACCGAGATCAAGATCGGCCAGACCAATCCATTCAGCGGCCCGGCTTCCGCCTATGCCACGATCGGAAAGACGCAAGCCGCCTATTTCAAGATGATCAACGACCAGGGTGGCATCAACGGCCGCAAGATCAACCTGATCCAGTATGACGATGCGTATTCGCCGCCCAAGGCCGTCGAGCAGGTGCGCAAGCTGGTCGAGGACGACGAGGTGCTGCTCACCTTCCAGGTGCTCGGCACGGCATCGAATGCGGCCGTGCAGAAATATCTCAATGCCAAGAAGGTACCGCAGCTGTTCGCCGCCACAGGCGCGTCGAGGTTCAGCGATCCGAAGAACTTTCCCTGGACCATGGGTTATAATCCCAACTACTTCGTCGAGGGCCGCATCTACGGCCAGTACATCATCAAGAATCATCCGAACGCCAAGATCGGCATCCTCTACCAGAACGACGACCTCGGCAGAGACTACCTGAACGGCATCAAGGCCGGGCTCGGCGACAAGGCGGCCGGCATGATCGTCGCCGAGGCCTCCTATGAGGTGTCCGACCCGACCATCGATTCGCAGATCCTCAAGATAAAGGACGCCGGCGCCGACCTGTTCTTCAGCGCCACGACACCGAAGCAGGCGGCACAGGCGATCAAGAAGATCGCCGAGCTCGGCTGGCATCCGGTGCACATCCTCGACATCAACGCCACCTCGGTCGGCGCGGTGCTGAAGCCGGCGGGTCTCGAAGCGTCCAAGGGCGTGATCAGCGTCAACTACGGCAAGGATCCATCGGATCCGACCTGGAAGGACGACGCCGGCATGAAGAAATATCTCGACTTCATGGCGAAGTATTATCCGGACGGCGACAAGGAGTCGCTCTTCAATACGTACGGCTATTCGACCGCGCAACTGATGGCTTACGTGCTTAAGCAGTGCGGCGACAATCTGACACGCGAGAACGTCATGAAGCAGGCCACCAGCCTGAAGAACGTCACGGTCGATTTGTCGCTGCCAGGCATCAGCAACAGCACCTCGCCGACCGACTATCGGGTCAACAAGCAGCTGCAGATGGAGAAGTTCAACGGCGAGCGCTGGGAGCTGTTCGGCCCGATCCTCGAAGACGCCGGCCCGGCGGGTTAAAGCCGCCGCCGCCCCTCGCCATTGCGAGGAGCGCAGGCGATGAAGCAATCCATTGTTTGTTTTCGCGGTGGGATGGATTGCTTCGCTTCCGCCTTCGCTCGGTGAGCTTCGGCCGACAAGTCGCTCGCAATGACGGTATGAATCGGCAGGGTGGGCAAAGGCGCGAAGCGCCGTGCCCACCCTCTTGCATTGATTTCAGAAGCTGTTGTTTGGAAACATCGGTGGGCTTCGCTCACATTCAGCCCACCCGACGCATTCTCACGCCGGAATCTCGCCAAAATTCTCACCCACCGGCAGCACCGCGTGCCGGATCAGGCGCGAATCCTCCACGGCCGCCTGGCGATGCTTCACCGCCTCGCGATAGACCGGATCCCTGATCATCTCGACGAAAGCGGCGACGCTTGGATATTCGGCGATGAAGCAGATATCCCAGCGCTCCTCCTGCGGGCCGATCAGCATCAGCTCGAATCGCCCCTGCCACACGACCCGTCCGCCGAGGCGCCGAAACACCGGTCCGCTGTCGCGGCCATACGCCGCATAAGCTTCCGCGCCGGTCGCCTTGCGGCCGTCGCCATAGGCGGCCTCGCGCCGCAGCCGGACCAAATTGAGCATGTGGATCGGCCCCTCGCGATCATTGGCCCGGAACTGTGCAAAGACCTCCTTGGTCGGATCGATATGGCTCATCAAGCTCTCCCTGTCCTGTATTGCCGCAGCCTATCACCCGCGGTTCCAGCCTCACCCTAATCGCGCGTTAAGCTTTTCGTAACCCGCTCTTAAACTCCGGCCTCTAGCGTACCGCGATGAGGGCGTAGACGGGCGTATCGGTATGGCGTGGGGACGGAAAAAGCGCGGCGAGCGCAAGGAGCCGCTGTTCGGGCTCGCCTCGGCCGTCGCCGATCTGCGCCTGACCGCCCAGGACCGCATCGCCGCCATCTTCGACGAGAGACTGGGGAAGACCACGTCCAAGACCGCAGCCAAGAGCAAGTCCAGATACGATCCCGACGATGAGGACGAGGATCCGCCGCCGCGCGAGCGCAAGACCAAGAGCACGAGCAAGAGCACGGCCAATGGCACGGTCAATGGCGCGGCCAAGCGCAGATCCGGCGCGCAGGGTCGCCTGAGTTTCGGTCGTCTGGTTTATTGGGGCGTGGTGCTGGGCCTGTGGGGCGCGATCGCCGCTGTCGGCGTGATCGTCTATGTCGGCGCGCATTTGCCGCCGATCCAGTCGCTCGAAATCCCGAAACGGCCGCCGACCATCGAGATCGTCGGTGCCGACGGCAGCGTGCTGGCCCAACGCGGCGAGATGGCCGGCGCCAATGTCGCGCTGAAGGACCTGCCGCCCTATCTGCCAAAGGCCTTCATCGCGATCGAGGACCGCAGATTCTATTCGCATTGGGGCGTCGATCCCATCGGGATCGCCCGCGCCGCCGTCGCCAATATCCTGCATCGCAGCGTCGCCCAGGGCGGTTCGACCCTGACCCAGCAGCTCGCAAAAAACCTGTTCCTGACCCAGGAGCGCACGCTGCAGCGCAAGCTGCAGGAGGTCGAGCTCGCGCTCTGGCTGGAGCGCAAGCATTCCAAGGCCGAGATCCTCGAGCTCTACCTCAACCGCGTCTATTTCGGCTCGGGCGCCTACGGCGTCGAGGCCGCGGCGCAACGCTATTTCGGCAAGTCGGCGAGGAACGTCACGGTGCAGGAGGCCGCGATGCTGGCCGGCCTCGTCAAGTCGCCATCGCGGCTGGCGCCAAATCGCAATCCCGAGGGCGCGGAGAAACGCACCGAGACCGTGCTGGCGGCGATGGCCGACGCGAAATTCATCACCGACGCGCAGGCCAAGGCCTCGATCGGGCATCTTGCGATCGCCGTGAAGCCGGCCGGCGCCGGCACCATCAATTACGTCGCCGACTGGATCGGCGAGGTGCTCGACGACCTGATCGGCCAGATCGACGAGAGCGTCAGGGTCGAGACCACGATCGATCCGAAGCTGCAGAGTGTCGCGGAGGCCGCCGTGATCGACGAACTGGCCGCCAAAAGCGTGAAGTTCAACGTCAGCCAGGGCGCGCTGGTGGCGATGAGCCCGAACGGCGCGATCCGCGCCATGATCGGCGGCCGCAATTATGCCGACAGCCAGTACAACCGCGCCGTCACCGCCAGGCGCCAGCCGGGCTCGGCGTTCAAGCCGTTCGTCTATCTCACCGCGATCGAGCAGGGACTGACGCCGGACACGGTGCGGCAGGACGCGCCGCTCAACGTCAAGGGCTGGACGCCCGAGAACTACACCCACGAATATTTCGGCGCGGTGACGCTGACCCAGGCGCTGGCGATGTCGCTCAACACGGTCGCGGTGCGCGTCGGTCTCGAAGTCGGGCCGAGGAACGTGGTCCGCACCGCACACCGGCTCGGCATCTCGTCCAAACTCGAGCCCAATGCGTCGATCGCGCTCGGCACGTCGGAAGTGTCGGTGACCGAGCTGGTCGGGGCCTATGCGCCCTTTGCCAATGGCGGCTTGACGGCCTCGCCGCACGTCGTGACGCGGATCAAGACGTTTGAGGGCAAGGTGCTGTATACGCGGCCGGCAGACCCGCCCGCGCAGGTGATCGAACCGCGCAATGTCGCGATGATGAACACGATGATGCAGGAGACGCTGATCTCGGGCACCGCACGGAAAGCCGAGATTCCCGGCTGGCAGGCCGCGGGCAAGACCGGCACCAGCCAGGATTTCCGCGATGCCTGGTTCATCGGCTATACCGCGAACCTCGTCACCGGCGTCTGGCTCGGCAACGACGACAATTCGCCGACCAAGAAGGCGACCGGCGGCGGACTGCCGGTGGAAGTGTGGACCCGCTTCATGCGGCAGGCGCTTCAGGGTGTGCCGGCGGCGCCGTTGCCGAACTTAGAACGGGGCGGCGGACTGTCGACCATCGCCCAGATCGCCGCGCAAGTCGGCGCGCCGACGCCGCAAACGAACGGCATGGCCAAGCAAGCCGCGGCGCGCGGCTCAGCGCGTCCCGAGGCTGCGGCGGGGCTCGATGGCTGGCTGGTCGACCGGCTGTTCGGACGATAGCGACGTTCTCGCCAGGGACCGGCCGATCTGCCTCAGCATGACGCCGGCCTGCCTGGCGCTGTGCTCGATCAGCCAGCGCCCGAAGCCGGCCGATGGCATCGGGCGCGCATGCAGAAAGCCCTGCACCGCGTCGCATTCGAGCTCGGTCAGCAACTCGCACTGGCCCTCAGTCTCGACGCCTTCGGCGACGACGGCGAGCTTCAAGCTCTGGCCGACGCGGACCACCGCGGTCACGATCGCCCGTGTGGCGGCGTTGGCTTCGACGTCGCGCATGAAGCTGCGGTCGATCTTCAACTCGTTGATGGGCAGCTGGGTCAGGCGGCTGAGGCTGGAATAGCCGGTGCCGAAATCATCCAGCGACAGCCCGACGCCCAGGCTGCGCAGCTCGTTCATCGTCGCCACGACGACGGCGCGTTCATTCAGGAACACACCCTCGGTGATCTCGAACATCAGATAGCTCGCCGGCAAGTCGTGCTCGGCCAGGATCTGCGCGACCATGGTGGCGAGGTTCACGTTCTGGAAATTGATCGGCGACAGGTTGACCGAAACGCAGGGGATGTCGAGACCGGCCCGTCGCCAGATCGCCATCTGCCCGCAGGCTTCACGGATCGACCACATGCCGATCTGCTCGATCAGACCGCATTCCTCGGCGAGCGGGATGAATTTTGCCGGAGAGACCTCGCCAAGCACCGGGTCGTGCCAGCGCGCCAACGCCTCGACGCCATGGATCGCGCCGTCGCGGGTGCGGATCAGCGGCTGGTAGTGCAGGGTCAGGGCTTCGCTCGCGATGGCGTTGCGCAGCGCGGTCGAGTGCATCAGCCGCTGCTCGGCAAGCTTGTCCATGTCGGCACTGAAGAAGCGGTAGGTGCCGCGGCCGGCCCGTTTGGCCTTGTACATCGCCGCGTCCGCCTGCTTCACCAGCGTATCGATGTCGGTGGCGTTGTCGGGATAGAGGCTTAGGCCCACGCTGGCCGACATCGGCACCTGCCGCTTGCCGATCGTGAGCGGCACCGCCAGCGCCGCTGTGATGCGCGCCGCCATCAGCGACGCCTCGATCGCGTCGCGATTGGGCAGCACGATCACGAACTCGTCGCCACCGAGGCGGCCGAGCGTGTCGCCCGGACGGATCTGCGCGCGCAGGCGCTTGGCAAAGCTGATCAGGAACTCGTCGCCGGCGGAGTGGCCGAGCGTGTCGTTGACGTCCTTGAAGTTATCGGCATCGAGGAACGCCACCGCGACATGGCCGCCCGGCGGGCAGGCCTGGATCGCATCGGCGATCAAGGAGGGGATGCGGGCTCGGTTCGGCAGCCCGGTCAGCATATCGTAATAGGCCATCCGGGAGATCTCGGTACGAGCTTCCTGACGCTCGATCGCCAGCGCCCCGAGATGGACGCAGGCCTCGACGATGCGCTTGTGCCAATTGCTCGGCGCACGGCTTTCCCGGAAATAGAAGGCGAAGGTGCCGACCACCCGGCCGTCCTTGGCCTTGATCGGCGTCGACCAGCAGGCGCGCAGGCCGACCTGCAGGGGACGGACCTTGTAGGGGGCCCAGCGCGGATCGCTGTCGAGATCGATCGAAAGCACCGGCTCGCCATGATAGGCCGAGCTGCCGCAGGAGCCGACGTCGGGACCAATCGCGACGCCGTCCAGCGCCTGGGAATAGTCTTGCGGAAGGCTGGGGCCGCCCAGCGGATGGATCAAGCCATCGGCATCGACATGGAGCAGCGACGAGACCACGTCGGGTGCAATCTCTTCGACGCGCCGGCACAGCCGGTCGCCGATCTCGGCGATCGGCATCTCGTCCGCAAGCGCGGTCATGATCAATTGCTGCAGCGACCGCAGCTGCCGGGTCTCGGTGATGTCGGACAGGAATGCAAAGACATATCTGAGCTGGTCCGTCGCATCGCGGACGACCTTGATGTTGGCGGCGACCCAGATTTCGTTGCCGTTCTTGTCATAGACCAGCAGTTCGTCCTCGCCGCCGCGTTCCTGGTGCAGCAGGCGCCGCAGCTTCACCAGCGTCCTGCGATCGGTGCAACGGCCGACCAGCAGATCGCTCGCCCGCCGCCCTTCCGCTTCCTTGGGTTCGTAGCCGAACAGGCCGGTAAAGGCCGTGTTGGTGTAGACGTTCCTGAACTCATGATCGGTGACGATGACGGCGCGGTTGCTGCTGTCGGCGAGTTCATGGAGCAGCGTCAGCCGTTCGCGCTGCTCGACATCGCGGGTGATGTCCCGCACGAACAGGGCATAGCGGCTTTCACCTCGGGTCTCGAGCGGCCAAAGCGACAGCGCGACGCGAATCTCGCTGCCGTCCTTGTGCCGGATCGTCAGTTCCTGGAGCTCAGCGCGGGCGCGGTCCGCGCCGGATGCCTGCGCAGCGATCGCCGCGGCGAGGCACCGCTCCAACTCTTCGAGTCCGAGCCGACCGACAGGGCTGCCGATCAATTCGACACGGTCCAGGCCCCAGATCGATGCGGCCGCGGCATTGACATGTCGCACGTGGAGATCGTCGTCGAGGATCAGGACACCGTCGCTCGCGCAGTCCAGCGCGGCGAGCAGGACATCCGCCGTCACGCACCGAGGGTCATCGCCTGCGCTCACCGTCAAATATTGAGCTGCCTGAGCAACCATCGGTCCCGTCCTGGGTCGAAACGAAATCGGTCGTGAATCGCAGCAGTCTAATCCTGGAACAGTGTTCAAAGGGTTGTGCGGGCCAGCGTAATCCGGCCGAACGATGCCATCGTTAAGATTTCGCTGCGCGACCGGGACAAAAGCAAAAGAATGCCATTCAGGCCGATGGTCGGGCCACGACCCCGGTCGTCATGCCCCCGCTTCCCGCCTGCGCCAAGGCTTCGGCGGGGCCACGCATCCAAGGGCGCGCCGGAGCTTTAGCGGAGGCGGCAAGCGGGCATCCGGTATTCCCCGGCTTATCCGTTGCTCGCAACCGCTCTGCACGACGGGCATCAAGCCGGGCGATGACCGCAATGGCTCAGGGTCAATCGTCGATCCCGTAACGATGCAGGTCGTTGCCGCAGGTATCGAGCCATCTCTTGGCGCGCTCGACCGACGGGCAGATCCGCGCCACGACACGCCAGAAACGCGGCGAGTGATTCATTTCAACGAGATGTGCGACCTCATGGGCGGCGAGATAGTCGAGCACCATCGGTGGCGCCAGAATCAAGCGCCAGGAGAACGACAGCGAGCCCGCCGAAGTGCATGAACCCCAACGGCTGGACTGATCGCGGATCGACAGCCGCTTGACCCGCACGGACAGCATCTCCGCGTAGTCCTGCGCGGCCTTCTGCAGGTCGCGCCGGGCTTCGCGCTTGAGATAGTCATGAACCCGCCGCTCGCTGTGCTCCATTGCGCCGGCCACGCACAGAATCTTCTCGCCGCTGTCGCGCGTTTCGGTCCACACCGTGCCGCGCAGACCTGCGCGATGCACGATTCGATGCGGAACACCGCGCAACGGTACCACAGTGCCCGGAAGGAACGGGGCTGCTTTCGGCAAGCGACCAAGACGCGCTGCGATCCAGCCACCGTGACGCTGCGCAAAGTCCTTGGCTTCCGCGATGGTGCCGCGCGGAGGGATGGTGAGGATGGCTTCGCGATCGCTCGGATGGATTCTCAACGTGTAACGCCGCGCGCGACGATGCCTGCGCAGCCTGATCGAATAGATTTGCGACCCATGCTTGACGAGAAGGCGCGACGGTTCGTAAGGCCGCCGATAGAGAAGGGCGCGAGTGGCCATATTGGTGAATCCGGGGGGCAAGAGAACGCCCGGATTCTGCCATATCCGCCGCCAGTTAAATCGCTCGGCGCAAAAACAAATCATTTGCCCTATATACAGCGCCGAATCGCAAAAAAGACCCTACAGGATGGGGCGGGCCGGCACTTTTTAGACCGGATCTAGAGCCTTTTTCGTCGCTCAAGAATTGTCGCCATATTCATTCCTTTAGACCGCCGAAGCAGGCGAATTCTTCTGTCAGTTCAAGAGGTTCCCTGCTGTATCGAATCGGGACCAGTTCCGGGTGAACAGAACCGAATTCTCCAGCAAAATCAATATGACCCCTATTCGGCGGCCGCCCGCGCGGCCTTCGGATCGCTGGCAGACGCCATGAAATCGCAAATCCGCGGCACGATTTCCGATTTGAAGCGCGAGCCGTTGAACACACCGTAGTGACCGACGCCCTTTTGAACATAGTGCACGCGCCGATGCGCAGGAATCGACGTGCACAGGCCGTGTGTCGCTTCGGTTTGTCCGAGACCGGAGATGTCGTCGTTCTCGCCTTCGACCGTCATCAACGCCACGCGCGTGATCTTGGCGGGCTCGACCGGCGTGCCGCGATGAGTCATCTCGCCCTTCGGCAGCGCGTGCCTGATGAACACGGTGTCGACCGTCTGCAGATAATATTCCGCGGCCAGATCCATGACCGCGAGATATTCGTCATAGAAATCACGGTGCTTGTCGACCAGATCGCCGTCACCCTTCACGAGGTTGCTGAACAGGTCCTTGTGGGCGTCGACATGGCGATCCAGATTCATGCCGATGAAGCCGTTGAGCTGCAAAAAGCCCGGATAGACGTCCCGCATCACGCCGGGATGCGGAAACGGCACCTTGGTGATGACGTGGCTGCGGAACCAGTCGATGCCGCGCTCGGCGGCCAGATTGTTGACCGCGGTCGGATTGCGGCGCGTATCGATCGGACCGCCCATCAGGGTCATCGACTGCGGCACGAACCGATCGTGGGCGGCTTCCATCACCGACACCGCGGCCACCACCGGCACCGAGGGCTGGCACACCGCCATCACGTGCATGTTGGGGCCGAGCGCATGCAGCATCTCGATGATGTAGTCGATGTAGTCGTCGAGATCGAAGCGCCCCTCCGCCAGCGGCACCATCCGCGCATCCGACCAGTCGGTGATGTAGACATCATGGGTGGACAGGAAGGCCTGCACGGTGCCGCGGAGCAGCGTCGCATAATGTCCGGACATCGGGGCGACGATCAAAAGCCGCGGCGCGGGCATGCGCAGCGGCCGCGTCAGCTTGCGGTCGAAGTACAACAGGCGGCAGAACGGCTTCTCCCAGACGCTGCGGATCTCGACCGGCGTGCGGACACCGTTGACCTCGGTATCGGTGATGCCCCATTCCGGCTTGCCGTAGCGGCGCGTGGTGCGCTCGAACAATTCGCAGGCCGCCGCGATGGACTTGCCGAATTCCGTGTGGGTCCAGGGATTGAGCGGATTCTGGAACAGAATCTTGGTCGCATCCGTCACCGCGCGCAGCGGATTGAGCGACGCATGAGCCATCTCGTACATCCAGTACATCGGCGTCGTGAGCGCCGGACTGCCTTCTACGACCCTGGGCGGTAAACCGCCAAACTCACCAATCGGCATTCTTCATCAATCCCATTTGCAGCGCAGCATAGTGCCGAATGCGTAATAATGCGTCAATGCGCTGCGCGGCGTTTTGACCCGCCACGTCAGCCGATGCCCCCGCAATTCCACGGAAAAATGACCTTATTCGCCGCCGCCGAGCAGCGAGCCGTGACGGCGGGCGCTGCGCAAGAGGGCAAGGAATGCCGCAATCGACGCCACGAGCAGGGCGGCATTGAGGACCGCGGCCTCGAGCATCAGGTCGAGGCGGAAGACGTGATCGCTCAACAGTGCCCGCATGCCCTCGAACACGTAGGTCGGCGGCAACGACCAGGCCACATATTGCAGCCAGCCCGGCAGCACGCTGACCGGATAATAGATGCAGGCGAGCGGCATCAGCGCGAACATCAGGGTCCAGACGATGCTCTCCGCGCCGAGCCCGTTGCGCACCACAAGGCCTGAGACAAGGATGCCGACCGACCAGCTCGTGAAGATCAGGTTGCAGAAGAACGCGATCAGCGGCAGGCCGAGGCCATAGAAGTTGAAGTGAAACAGGACCAGCGCGAGAAGCGTCATGGGGATGATGCCGATCGCAAGGCGGATCAGGCTCATCGCCATCAGCGCCAGCAGGAACTCGATCGGCCTGAGCGGGCTCATCATCAGGTTGCCGAGGTTGCGCGCCCACATCTCCTCCAGGAAGGAGATCGAGAAGCCGAGCTGCCCCCGGAACAGGATGTCCCACAGGATCACGGCGCCGATCAGCGTGCCGCCGGCACGCGCGAAAAAGCCGGCATTGTAGGCGATGTAGGTCTGCAGGAAGCCCCAGGTGATGATCTGCACGGTGGGCCAGTAGATCAGCTCGAGCAGCCGCGGCCATGACGAGAGCAGGAGATACCAATAGCGCAGGATCATTGCGCCGATCCGGTGGGGCGCGATGGTGCGCCTGGCGGCGATTGCGGTCATTGCGCGGCCTCGCGGGCCCGGCCCCGCGCCACGTCCAGGAAAACCTCCTCCAGCGTGGTCCGGTTGTAGCGCGCCATGATGCCGCTCGGGCTGTCGTCGTCCACGATGCGGCCGCGCTTCATGATGATGATGCGGTCGCACAGCCGTTCGACCTCGAGCATGTTGTGCGAGGCGAGCAGGATCGTCGCGTCATGGGTCCGCCGGTAGGTCGTAAGATGCTCGCGGACCCAGTCCGCGGTATCGGGATCGAGCGAGGCGGTCGGCTCGTCCAGCAGCAACAGCTCGGGCTCGTTGATCAAAGCCTTCGCAAGCGCGACCCGGGTCTTCTGCCCCGCCGAGAGCTTTCCGTTGGCGCGATCGAGGAAGTCGGTGAGATCGAGATCGGTGGCGAGTTGCGCGATGCGCTCGCTGAGATTGGCAACCGCATAGAGGCGGCCGAAAATGGCCAGGTTCTGTCGCACGGTCAGCCGCATCGGCATGTCGACATAGGGACTTTCAAAGTTCATCCGCCCGAGCACGGCAGCGCTCTCGTCCGGCATGGAATGCCCGAGCACGCGGACGCGGCCCGAGGTCGGCAGCACCAGGCCCATGATCATCGCGATCGTCGTCGTCTTGCCGGCGCCGTTGCCGCCGAGCAGCCCGGTGATGCTGCCGCGCGCGATGCGAAACGAGATGCCGTCGACGGCGCGCGTCGTCTTGTAGACCTTGGTCAGATGCGCGACCTCGATCGCCGCGGATCCGCTTCGATCCGGCGCGGGTCCCTCCGGCAAGGCTCCATCCTGTGGCGTCATGCCGCTGTTCTAATGCATGATCCGGAAAAGTGCGACGCAGTTTTCCGATAAGATCATGCTCAAGCAACGCTCTGAAGCGCGATGACGCTTGAGAGACATTGCGGCGACAAGCGCAACCCTTGGACCAGGGCCGTCATGGTTGGATTTGTGGTCGGATTGGAGCGCGGTTAAGCTCGACCCATGACCGAACTGATGATCTCCGATTTCCGCCATCCGCGGCGCCATGTCCGCCTGGACACGATCCTGAGGCTGCGCTGGTTGGCCGTGCTCGGCCAGCTCACCGCGATCTTCATCGTCGTGCAGGGCCTGGAATTCGACGTGCCGGTGGTGCCGTGCATCATCATTGTCGGCCTGTCCGCGCTGCTCAACCTGACGCTCCAGATCGCGTTCAACCCGATGCAGCGGCTGGAGCCGGTCCATGCCGCGAGCCTGCTCGCGCTCAACATCGTCGAACTGGCGGCGTTGCTCTATTTCACCGGGGGATTGCAGAACCCGTTTTCGTTCCTGTTCCTGGTGCCGGTCCTGATCTCGGCGACCGCGCTGCCGGTGCGGCTGACCGTCAGCCTCGGCCTGCTCGCAGTGGCCTGCGCCTCCGCGCTGTTCTTCTACCATCTGCCGTTGCCATGGGAAGGCGACGAGCCGCTGGAACTGCCGCCGATCTACCTGCTCGGCGTCTGGCTCTCGATCCTGCTCGCGATCGGCGTCACCAGCCTCTACGCGTTCCAGGTCACCGAGGAGGCCCGCAAGCTGTCCGATGCGCTGGCCGCCACCGAACTGGTGCTGGCGCGGGAGCAGCATCTCACCCAGCTCGACGGGCTGGCCGCCGCGGCCGCGCATGAACTCGGCACCCCGCTCTCGACCATCGTGCTGATCTCGCGCGAGCTCGAGCACGCGCTGCAGGCCAATCTGGAGGTCTCAGGCGACATCAAGATGCTGCGGGAACAGGCGCAGCGCTGTCGCGACATCCTGGCCAAGATCACGCAACTTTCAGCAACCGGGGCGCCGTTCGACCGCATGCGATTGTCGACCCTGATCGAGGAGACGGTCGCGCCGCATCGCGAGTTCGAGGTCCCGATCAAGGTGAGAATTGCGGTCGCCGGCAGCCCGGAGCCGGTCGGCCTGCGCAACCCGGCCATTCTCCACGGCGTCGGCAATATCCTGGAGAACGCGGTCGATTTCGCGCGCAGCGCGGTCGAGGTGAACGCATGGTGGAACACGGACACGGTCGAGATCATCATCTCCGATGACGGTCCGGGGTTCGCACCCGACATCCTGAAGCGGATTGGCGAGCCCTATCTGTCGCGGCGGCGCAGCAAGGACGATATGCAGGGCGAGCACGAGGGGCTGGGGCTTGGCGTGTTCATCGCACGCACGCTGCTGGAGCGCACCGGCGCAAAAGTCTCGTTCAGCAACCACCCCTTTCCGGACCACGGCGCCGTGGTACATATTGCCTGGCCGCGCGAGCGCTTCGAAGCCGGCCAGAACGAGGAGGCCTTCGCCTGAGGCGCTCTTGACGCCGGGTTCAATTGATCCGGCGCGGCGTAGTGCCGCACCATTGATTTTCGGTGACCTTGGCATGCGCCACCGGGGACGCCATATCTCGTTCGTCCCACGTTAAGGATCCCTGCCTTGGCCGCCACCGCTGTGCTGACCGAACATCTCGACCGCTCGCTCCTGATCGTCGAGGACGACAAGCCATTCCTGGAGCGCCTCGCGCGCGCCATGGAGACGCGCGGATTTTCCGTCACCTCGAGCGACAGCGTCGCCGAGGGGCTGGAGCAGATCGGCAAGAGCGCGCCGGCTTTTGCCGTCGTCGACTTGCGGCTTGGCGACGGTAACGGGCTCGACGTGGTATCCGCGCTGAAGCGCAAGCGCCCCGATGCGCGGGTGATCGTGCTGACCGGCTACGGCAATATCGCCACCGCCGTGACCGCGGTGAAGATGGGCGCGGCCGACTACCTCGCCAAGCCCGCCGACGCCGATGACGTGATCGCCGCGCTGCTCGCGACCGGCCCCGAGAAGTCCGAGCCGCCGCAGAACCCGATGTCGGCCGACCGGGTGCGCTGGGAGCACATCCAGCGCATCTATGAGATGTGCAACCGCAACGTTTCGGAGACGGCGCGGCGGCTCAACATGCACCGCCGCACGCTGCAGCGCATCCTGGCCAAGCGCGCGCCGAAATAAGCTCCTCCCTGGGAAGCATCGAGCCAGCGAACAGGCTTGCCACCCCGCTTCACCGGCCGGATAATACCGTACGGCCGAATGTCGCAGGCCTAGGGGAAAATTGGCCTAGCGGAGCGGCGCCGCTTCAATCGAAGGGGGTGAGCGATGCGGCTCGTGGCTCTTTTTATAGGATCGGCGGGTGGAGTTCTGAATCTGGCGT
>Ga0210408_10002119_pt1 | contig 19684 bp, 17 predicted proteins | sample IncBWH4MmetaG_FD_155471 | JGI IMG/M metagenome (GOLD analysis project Ga0210408, IMG submission 155471) | Forest soil microbial communities from Barre Woods Harvard Forest LTER site, Petersham, Massachusetts, United States - Inc-BW-H-4-M | ecosystem: Environmental > Terrestrial > Soil >...
CGCCGATCGCGCCTGCATCGAACGCCTCGTCGGGCATACACTCGCCCTGGTCGAACGCGAGTTCATTCTGCAGACGTTGAGAGACAATCACGGAAACAGGACCCAGTCGGCCCGCCTCCTTGGGATCTCCATCCGCTCGCTGCGCGACAAAATCCGCAGTTACAGAGATCAGGGCGAGAGCGTGCCCGAACCCGCATCATCCCCCTTGCCGTACACGGCCGGCCGGAGAACCAACGGTTTTCGTCACTGATCGGCGAGCGGAGCCTCAGCGCAAGCTGCGCTTGAGCGTATCGGCGAGATCGGTGCGTTCCCAGGAGAAGCCGCCGTCCTTTTCCGGCGCGCGGCCGAAGTGGCCGTAGGCCGCGGTGCGGCGATAGATCGGCCGATTAAGCTTCAGCGCCCGGCGGATGGCGGTCGGCTGCAGCGGAAACACCTCCGGCAGCAGCTTCTGCAGCTTCGCCTCTTCGACCTTGCCGGTGCCGTGGGTGTCGACATAGACCGACATCGGATCGGCAACGCCGATCGCATAGGCGATCTGGATGGTGCAGCTGTCGGCGAGGCCGGCGGCGACCACGTTCTTGGCGAGATAGCGCGCGGCGTAGGCGGCGGAACGGTCGACCTTGGTCGGATCCTTGCCGGAGAAGGCGCCGCCGCCGTGCGGGGCATAGCCGCCGTAGGTGTCGACGATGATCTTGCGGCCGGTAAGGCCGCAGTCGCCGTCGGGACCGCCGATGACGAAATTGCCGGTCGGGTTGACCAGAAAGTCGCTCGCCTTCTTCGGCATCCAGCCTTCCGGCAGCGCCTCTTCGACCGCGTCGCCGATCAGCTCCTTGACCATGCCTGGCGTGTATTTCTTGCCGTTGCGGGTCTGGGCGTTGTGCTGCGTCGACACCACGACCTTCGTGCAGCCGACCGGCTGGCCGCCGACGTAGCGCACGGTGACCTGGCTCTTGGCGTCCGGCTGCAGGTCGAACAGCGCGCCCGAACGGCGTTTCTCCGACAGCACCTTGAGAATCTTGTGCGCGAAGTAGATCGGCGCCGGCATGAACGAGCCTTTCTCGTAGACCTCGCTCTCGGTGCAGGCGAAGCCGAACATCATGCCCTGGTCGCCGGCGCCCTCCTCTTCGCCGTTCTTTTTCCTCTTGGCGTCGACGCCCATGGCGATGTCGGGCGATTGTCCGTGCAGCAGCACCTCGACGTCGGCGCCGTAATAGGAAAACCCGTCCTGATCGTAGCCGATATCCTTGACGACGGCGCGCGCGGTTTCCGCGATCAATTCGCGATTGACCACCGCCTTGTCGCCGTGCTTGCGAAACAGCGGCGCCTGGCCGCGGCCTTCGCCGGCAATCACGATCTTGTTGGTGGTGCAGAGGGTCTCGCAGCCGAGGCGGGTGTTGACCTTGCTCTCATCGGCGATGCCGAGCTTGATGTCGTTCTCGAGAAAAGCATCAAGCACCGCGTCGGAAATCTGATCGCACACCTTGTCCGGGTGTCCTTCCGAAACCGACTCGCTCGTGAACAGGTAGTTTGAACGTTGCACTGCGAAGCACTCCCCTCGTAAAGCTTGCTGGCTGGCGGCGAGCATCCTGGTCAGGTCGAGGCCGCGCGCCCCCATGCGCCTTCCAGCAGGCAACCCGTGCTGACCAATGGGAGGGTTGTTGCAGCGTACCCCCCGCCCGGTCAAGATGTGGGCGAAAAATGGGCGGGCCGCGCGCCGGCGCGGCGGCAACGGCGCGTCAGCGCTTACCGCTTCCGGCGATCTGCTCGACGAGGTCGACGATGCGCCGCCGCAGCTTGGAATCGTCGATACGCATGAATGCCTTGGTGAGCGCCAGGCCGTCGGAGGTAGCGAGAAAATCGGACACGTAAGCGGGCGACGGCGCCTCGCTCACGCCCTCCGCCCGCGGCATGCCGGCAATAATCGGCGCGCCATCGAAGAAGAACGACACCGGTACCTGGAGAATGTGCGAAATCTGCTGCAGCCGGCTGGCGCCAATGCGGTTGGTGCCCTTTTCGTACTTCTGCACTTGCTGAAAGGTCAGGCCAAGAGCATCGCCGAGCTTCTCCTGGCTCATCGCCAGCATCATGCGCCGCATGCGTACGCGGCTACCGACATGCTTATCAATTGGATTTGGCGCCTTCTTGGCCATCATCTACCCAGCTCCTCTATATCCCTGTTTAGCGCAATGGCTGTAGATATCAAATTTCGCGCGTTGAATACTGGCCGGATGCCCGTATCGCGCGTGATCTTCAACACGAGATCATGCAAAAACAACGACTAATCGCAATGTCCCTGAGTATTTTCTGGTGATATTCTACGCGTGATAGTTGCGACTGCACCGCAGCGCGCATCCAAGGTCGCCATCGCCGCCTCGCAAACAAAATCCGGGCCGCATATCAGCGCTCGCAATTGCGGCGAATTCCAGTTGTGCGGAGATCGTCAGACTTTCTTAAAGTTCGGCTTGAGTCGACGACGAATGACGGCGAGCAGCGCGACGGCGACGATGATGGCGGCTGGGCGATCGCCGACACGCGCGTAGATCGTCGCGCCGATCGGCCGCGGCAGCAGCGAATCGATCACGCCCTCGCGGCCGAGCGGCAATGAATTGACGATCCGCCCCACCGGATCGACGACGGCGGAGATGCCGGTATTGGCGGCGCGCACCAACGGCAGGCCTTCCTCAATCGCGCGCACGCGAGCCTGCTGCAGGTGCTGATAAGGGCCGCTGGAAATACCGAACCAGCCGTCATTGGTCACGTTGACGATCCAGCCCGGGCGCTGCCCTTCGGCCATCACGTCCCCCGGGAAGATGATTTCGTAACAGATGAGGGGAAGCGCGAGCGGCGCCCCCGGCACGGAGATGAGCCGGCGACGATCGCCGCTAAAAAATCCGCCGCGCTGTTTGGTCAGCTGCTGCAGGCCGAGTCTTTCGAGAAAGCGCTGGAACGGCAGATATTCGCCGAACGGCACGAGATGCACCTTGTCGTAGAGCGATGCGATCGAGCCTTCGCGGTCGATGACGTAGATCGAATTGTAGGCGGCGGGATCGGCGGGATCGACCGGCTCGGCGAGGCGCATGGCGCCGGTGATCAGGACGGTACCTCCCTGCAGCAGTTGCGCGATCTGCGCGAGCGCGTCGGGCTCGCGCGTGAGGAAGAACGGAAACGCCGATTCCGGCCAGATCAGGAGGGTCGCGTCGCGCACGCCGTGCGATTGCGGGCCCGAGGCGCGGTCGGACAGCTCGACGTAGCGGTTCATGACCTCCTGCCTGGCGGCGTAATTGAAGCGGATGTCCTGCTGCAGGTTCGGCTGCATGATGCGCAGATGCACCCCTTCGATGAGTTGCGTCGGCGTGCGCGAGAGGCGCCATGCGCCGAAGCCGCCGAGGCCGGCGAGTACCGCGATTGCGAGCGCGAGCGGCAGCCACGCCCAGCGCGTTTCCGCACGCTCGTCGATCAGCGTCGCGGGACTCGCGAAAACGACGATCGCGATGAAGGTGAGGCCCCAGAGCCCGATCATCGCGGCGCCCTGCGCCAGCGCCAGCGGGGAGGTGAGGGCATAGCCCAAGGCGTTCCAGGGAAAACCGGTCAGCACATGGCCGCGCAGCCATTCGGTCGCGGTCAGCGCCACACCGAGAGAGAGGATGCGCAGCGCACCCCGCGTCCATAGCATCCGCGCCACCGCCACAGCGAGCGCAGTAAAGAACGCAAGCATCGACGGCAGGCCGATGACCGCGATCGGGAGCAGCCAGCCGAAGGTCGCCGCATCGACTAGGAAGGCGTAGCCGACCCAGTAGAGGCCGGCGAGGAAATAGCCGAAGCCGAACCACCAGCCTGTCGTCGCCGCGACGGTGATGCCGCCCCAGCGGCCCAGTCCGGCGCCGTCGATGAGCCAGACCAGGACCGGAAAGGTCAGGAACAGAACCGGCCACGCGTTGAGCGGCGCCATCGCCGCCGCCGACAAAGCGCCGGCGGCGAAGGCGATCAGCCAACGTCGCCATCCCCACGCCAGCACGATCGCGTGGACGACGTCCTTCGGCTTCACGGCGTCGGTGGAGAGTTCGGGTTGGGCCGGCCGGCATCTTCGCGCGCCGCCGGCGCCCGAGCGACGGACGGCCGCAGCGCATTCGGCAGGTCGCGTGCCGCGCCGGGCCGGCGGTCCTTGCGGCGATAGATTTTCACCCGCTTCACCCGGCGCGGATCGGCGTCGAGCACCTCGGCCTCGAAAGCGGCCGGACCCGGCACCAGCTCGCCGCGCACCGGCACGTGTCCGGCGCGCATGACCAGATAGCCGCCGAGCGTATCGACTTCCTGCGCCGCGTCGCCGACGTCGAACTCCTCGCCGATCACGGCGCGCACATCTTCGAGGCTCGCGCGCCCGGTGGCGAGGAACGAGCCGTCGCTCTGGCGCGTCACCGTCGGCGTCTCCGCCTCGTCGTGCTCGTCGGCGATGTCGCCGACGATCAGCTCGACCAGGTCCTCGATCGAGACCAGACCGTCGCTGCCGCCGTATTCGTCGATGATGAGCGCGAGGTGAATGCGCGTCGCTTGCATCTTGGCGAGCAGATCGAGCGCCGGCATCGACGGCGGCGCGTAGAGGATTTCGCGGACGATCTTGGCGGCGGTCAGCGGCATCGAAAGATCGATGTTGGCAAGATCGAGATCGGCCGGCAGCGCAGGCTCGCGTTCTTTGGCGGCGGCCGGATCGAGCGTCGCGCGCGCGGCCATGAACGCCAGGAGGTCGCGGATGTGGACCATGCCGGTCGGATCGTCGAGCGCGTCGTTGTAGACCACGAGACGCGAATGGCTGGCGCCGGCGAACACTTTGACCAGCTCGCCGACGGTGATGCCCTGCTGCACGGCGACGATGTCGGCCCGCGGCACCATGATGCTCTCGATCCTGCACTCGCGCAGGGCGAGGATGTTCTTGAGCATCGTGGCTTCTGCGGGCGAGAAGCCGGATTCGCGCTGTTCTCCAGTCAGCACGAGTTCAAGATCGGCGCGCGTCGCGGCCGCTCTCCAGCCGAACAGGATGCGCATCACGCGCACGAGCCAGCCATCGTGCGGCTCTGCGGGCTGCGGCACGACCATGGGAAGGCGTCGATGCTCGCTCTCGCTCGATTCGCTGCGGTGGGGGGCTTGGGACATGGCTCTGGGCAAGGGGGGTTGTCGGTGTCAGGCGTCGGCTTCAGGCCTTGGCCGGGCGCCGATAGGGGTCGGGAATCGCCAGCCGCCGCAGGATGTCGCGCTCGGCCTGTTCCATCGCCTCGGCATCCGCGTGTTGCTCGTGATCGTAGCCCAAAAGGTGGAGAAAACCATGGACGGCCAGATGGGCGACATGATGCGCAAAGGGCTTTCGTTGGCGGCGTGCCTCCCGCGCGATGGTGTCGTAGGCGAGAACGATGTCGCCAAGGAGTGGCGGCCCTTCACCCGCGCGCTTCGTCGGGAACGAGAGCACGTTCGTCGCCTTGTCGACGCCCCGCCAGATGCGGTTGAGCGCTCGCATTGCCGAATCATCGGTGAGGACGATAGCAAGCTCCGCCCGCGCTGTGGACAGCGCCGCGGCGGCTTCGATCACCGCCGCGCGCGCGAGCGCCGCGGCATCGCCGCTTTGCCGCCAGCGATCGGACTCGACCATCATGTCGATTGCCAACGCGCCGCGCGGCTTGCGCAAGGCCTGCGTCATTCCCGCCGCTCGCGCTTGGCCGCCGCGGCCTTGTCGTAGGCCTCGACGATGCGCGCGACGAGTTCGTGGCGGATCACGTCGGCGGACGTGAACGGCACGTGCGCGATGCCGTCGATGCCTTCCAGCAGCCGCACCGCTTCGGCGAGGCCGGAAGTCTGCCCCGGCGGCAAATCCACCTGGCTCGGATCGCCGTTGACCACCATGCGGCTGTTCTCGCCGAGCCGCGTAAGCAGCATCTTCATCTGCATCGCCGTCGTGTTCTGCGCCTCGTCGAGAATGACCGCGGCATGCGACAAGGTGCGGCCGCGCATGAAGGCGAGCGGCGCGATTTCGATCTCGGTGGTCTGCAGCGCGCGTTCGACGATGCGCGCGTCCATCAGGTCGTAGAGCGCGTCGTAGATCGGCCGCAGATAAGGATCGACCTTTTCGCGCATGTCGCCCGGCAAAAAGCCGAGGCGCTCGCCGGCCTCCACCGCCGGCCGCGACAGGACGATGCGGTCGACCTCCTTGCGCTCGAACAATTGCACGGCGTGGGCGACGGCGAGCCAGGTCTTGCCGGTGCCGGCGGGACCGGTGGAGAAGACGAGGGCGTGGCGCTTGAGCGCGCGAACGTAGGCGTCCTGCGCCGGCGTGTGCGCGCGTACGCGCCGCTTGCGCAGGTTGATCTCCGCAAAACCGCCTAGCGCCGCGGCGGGGTCGAAGTCGAACAGCGAGCCTTGCGAAATCGCCAGGCGGATGGCGCCGTCGACGTCGCCTTGCACCAGCTCGTCCCCGCGCTTGAGCCGCTCATAGAGGCCTTCGAGCACGCGGCGCGCCTGCTCGCAGCCTTCGCGCGGGCCCTCGAGCGTGACTTGATTGCCGCGCGAGGTCGCGACCACGCCCAGCCGGCGTTCGATGAGCGCGAGGTTTTGTCCGTATTGCCCGAACAGCGCGGAGGCGAGGCGGTTGTCGTCGAAGGTGAGGGCGATCTGTGCGGTGTTGTCCGCGGCGACGGTGAGCGATTCCTCGATCTCAGGCGTTCGCATTCAGGCTCCTGCGCCGGCGAAGGCCGGCTCTCGCGCGGGCGCTTGCGCAAGCGCGCCGAACAGACTGTTGCTGGCGATTTCGGTGATGGTGACGGCGGCGATGCGGCCGAGCATCGTCTCGGGCGCCTCGACCTGCACCGGTTGCAGATAAGGCGAGCGGCCGACCAGCTGGCCGCCGTGGCGGCCCGGCCGTTCGAACAGCACCGACAAGGTGCGCCCGAGACAGCTGCGATTGAAAGCGGCCTGCTGGCGGTCGATCTCCTGCTGCAGGCGCTGCAGGCGCTCGGATTTTACCTCTTCCTCGACCTGCTCATCCATGTCGGCGCCGGGCGTGCCCGGCCGCGGCGAGTATTTGAACGAGAACGCGCTGGAATAACCAACCTCGGCGACGAGGCCGAGCGTGGCGGCAAAATCGTCTTCGGTCTCGCCCGGGAAACCGACGATAAAATCGGAGCTAAGCGCAAGATCGGGCCGCGCCGCCTTGAGGCGGGCGACAACGTCCACGTAATCCGCGCGCGTGTGGCGGCGGTTCATGGCAGCGAGAATGCGGTCGGAGCCCGACTGCACCGGCAGATGCAACTGCGGCATGAGCCGCGGCAGATCGCGGTGGGCCGCGATCAGATCATCCGTCATGTCGAGCGGATGGCTCGTGGAGTAACGCAACCGCTCGATGCCCGGGAGCTCGGCGACGCGGGCGATGAGCCGCGCCAGCGGCCAGCTTCGCCCATCCTCACCCCCGCCGTGGTAAGCGTTGACGTTCTGGCCAATGAGCGTGATCTCGCGCACGCCGGCATCGGCCAGCCGCTCGACCTCGGCGACGATCTTCCTCACCGGGCGCGAAATCTCGGCGCCGCGCGTATAGGGAACGACGCAGAAGGTGCAGAACTTGTCGCAGCCTTCCTGCACCGTGACGAAGGCGGTGACGCCGCGCCCGCGCGTTGCCGCCGGGCTCGGCGGCGCCAGCGCGTCGAACTTGTCCTCGACCGGGAACTGGGTATCGACGACCTTGCCAGTGCGCGCGGCGCGCGCGAGCAGGGCCGGCAGGCGGTGATAGTTCTGCGATCCGACGACGAGATCGACGGCCGGCGCGCGGCGGATGATCTCCTCGCCTTCGGCCTGCGCGACGCAGCCGGCCACCGCGATCATAACATTGCGGCCCTCGCCGGCGGCGGCCTCCTTCAAGCGGCGCATGCGGCCGAGCTCGGAATAGACCTTCTCCGCCGCCTTCTCCCGGATGTGGCAGGTGTTGAGGATGACGAGATCGGCGTCCGCGGGCGTTGCGGTCTCGATATAGCCGTCCGGCGCCAGGGTGTCCGCCATACGCTGCGAGTCGTAGACGTTCATCTGGCAGCCGAAGGATTTTATGTAGAGTTTCCGTGAACCCTTCATTCCGCTCGGTTTCGACTTCGAACCTTTCTCAGGTGCGCGAATCCTGGCCGCTCCGGCCGGTGCCGGCATCATACCGCGTTTGCGCCGACCCGTCAGCCGAGGTCACGCCGCAGCACCAGGGCCGACGCGCCTTCCTGATAGTAGCCTTTACGCACGCCCACCTCGGAGAAACCCGCGTTCCGGTAGAGCCGGCAGGCCGGTTCGTTGTGTTCGTCCACTTCGAGGAACACGGCGCGGACGCCAAGGCCGGCCAGACGGCGCAGGTGGAGATCGAGGAGCGGCCGCGCGAAGCCGCGGCCGCGCCAGGCCGGTGCGATGGCGACCGAAAGGATTTCCACTTCGCCGGCGGCCATGCGCGAGAGGATGAATCCGACCATCGTCCGGCCGATCACGGCGCGATGCGCAACGACCGCGCGGTCGATGAGAAGCCGGTGAAATTCGTCCTCGCCCCAGCCGCGCTGAAACGACGCCGCGTGCAAGGCCGCAATGGCGGCGGCATCGCGTTGGCGCGCCTCCGACATCGTCGGCTCGGACCGGCTCAAGAGGCGCGTGACGAAGTTCATCATCGGCGCGGGAGTCGTGCGGCGTTTTGCGGCTGCGCGTCGGGGGCGCGGAGGTATTGCGGTTTCGGCGGCGATTTTCCTTCCGGCACGACTGCTCCCATGCGCGCGACCCAGGTTATGTCGGGTGCCGCGCGCGCATCGACGACTGCCGGCTTGGCGTCGATCTCCGATAGAGCGGCGGCGACGGATTGGGCGGCGGAGCCGACGATGCAGGACCGCACCGCTGCTGCGGCCCGCACCGCTTCGGCGAGCGGCGAGAGCCGCGGCAGGGTGTGCGTGCGCCCGCCGGGGCCGAAAACCTGGAGGTAGACGTGCGCATGCCGCGCGTCGATCGCGGCGACCACCGGCACGGTTTCGTCGGCGGCCATATGCGGAGCCGCATAGGCGGCGAGCGTCGACAGGCCCACGGCCGGCTTCCCCGCCGCGAGCGCGATGCCGCGCGCGGCGGCGATGCCAACGCGCAAGCCCGTGAAGCTGCCCGGTCCCGTCGTCACCACCACCCGATCGATATCGCGGAAAGCCATGCCGGCATCCTGCATCAGCCGCACGAGCAGCGGCATCAGCGCTTCGGCGTGGCCGCGCGTCATCGGCAGGCTTTGGCTCGCCACGATGCCGCCGTCATCGGTATCGAGCACGGCCGCCGAGCAGGCGGCGAGCGCCGTATCGATGGCGAGCACACGCATCGGCAATCACCCGGCCCGGTTCGGCAACGAACGCCGCGGCGCGCGGCGGAAGGACTTGACGCGCCGGCTCACATTGGCCGGACTTCGACGACGTCGGGGACGAAATGACGCAGCAGGTTCTGAATACCGTGGCGCAACGTCGCCGTCGATGATGGGCAGCCCGCGCAGGCCCCTTTCATGTTGAGGTAGACGACGCCGTCCTTGAAGCCGCGGAAGGTGATATCGCCGCCGTCATTGGCGACGGCCGGCCGCACCCGCGTTTCAATCAGCTCCTTGATGGTGGCCACGGTCTCGGCGTCGGCGGTATCGAAGAACTCGTCGGCGCCGGTCTCCTCGGCGCTTTCGTGGGTCAGCAGCGGCGCCCCCGACATGAAGTGCTCCATGATGGTGCCGAGGATCATCGGTTTGAGCTGCTGCCATTCGCCCGTGTTCTTGGTGATGGTGATGAAATCGGAGCCGAAAAATACCCCGCTGACGCCGGGAATGGCGAACAGTCGCTCGGAGAGCGGCGACTGCGCCGCCTCCTCGCTGCTGCGCAGGTCGAGCGTTCCCTTTTCGAGCACCGCCCGACCGGGCAGGAATTTCAACGTCGCCGGATTGGGCGTTGCTTCGGTCTGGATGAACATCGCGTTCTCCGTCGCCTCTTTCGGCCACTGCGGCCGGGCCGTGACAGGCTTGAATATTGTAACACGTGGCGAATTCTGACCGGAAGTTCAAGTGTGCCTTCGCTTTTCCGGGCCTGTCCCTGTGCCGTGGGCGCTTTCCACCCGACAGCGCGCTCGGCTTACGACAGCGCGTCGATCTCCTCGTCGCTGAGGTGGCCGGGGACGATGGCGACCGGGATCGGATAGTCGCCGGCGGTCCGGCCGATTGTCGCCACCAGCGGACCCGGCCCCTCCGAACTGGTGTTCGCGGCAAGCACCAGGATGAAAATATCCTCGTCCTCGTCGATCAGCCGGAGAATCTCCTCGGCTTTGTCGCCTTCGCGCACCGCGCGCTCGGGCGTGATGCCGGCGATGCCGTTGGCGCGCGTCGCGTATTTGGCGAGCTCCGCGTCCGCCTCCTCGTGCGCCTCCGCGCGCATGATGTCGGCGACGCCGAGCCATTGCTGGCTGGCGTCCTGCGTTTCGATGACGCGCAGCATGATGACGTTGGCGCCGATGCGCGCCGCGCGCCGGCTCGCGTAGTAGACGGCGCGATCGCACTCCTCGGTGTCGTCGATGACGACGAGAAGCTTTGGCTGATGACCGGCTTCGTAGCTGCGGCGCCTGCGGGGCATGAAATTTCTCCGGCATAAAAGACATAACGCCACAAGCGAATCATGCTGGCATGGGGGTGTGTCGTCCGACAAGCCGGTCGTTGCGGGGTCATGGGCAATTTCGCAGCGAAGCGTTCTGCGCTACACTCCGTCGACATCGCGGCGTTTCCTCGCATCGACCTAAAAGTCGATGCTGCACGACCGATTTTTGCTTTTTCGCAGCCCGATTGAGTCTATTCGGGTGAGAAATCCGGGCGATGAGGCGCGCATTTCCGCGGCGCAAGCACTGCCCCCGCAGTCACGGAGATTACGTGATCCCCGTGCTGTCGAGGCATTGATGGCGTCGAGCGCGGAAAACGGCGGGGGCGAAGGTGAGCGGATGACGGGCTGCCGGCGCAGGGTGTTCCGCGGCTGCACGCTCTGCGAGGCGAGTTGCGGGCTTGCGCTCGAGCTCGAAGGCGACCGCATCGTGTCGGTGCGCGGCGACGAAGAAGACCCCCTGTCACACGGCTTTATTTGCGCCAAAGGCGTGGCGATTGCCGACGTGCACCACGATCCCGACCGGCTGCGCTCGCCGATGCGAAAAACGGCGGAAGGAAAGTTCGAGCCGATCGGCTGGGAGGAAGCGTTCGCGATCGTCGGCGCGCGGCTCAAGGCGCTGCGCGCCACCCACGGCGCCGACGCGATCGCGCTCTACCTGGGCAACCCGATCATCCACAACCACGGCGCCCTGCTGCTGCGGGCGGGTTTCGTTCACGCGTTCGGCACCCGCAACTGCTTCAGCGCGGGCTCGCAGGATACGAGCCCGCGCTTCGCGGCGTCTTTTCATCTCTACGGGTCGTCGCTGGTCACCCCGGTGCCCGACATTGACCGCACGCATTATTTCCTCTGCGTCGGGGCCAACCCCGCGGTGTCGAACGGCAGCTTCATGACGGCGCCCGACGTACGGCGCCGGCTGCGCACCGTCCGCGAACGGGGCGGCCGCATTGTCGTGGTCGATCCGCGCCGCACCGAGACCGCGCGCGAGGCCGACCAATGGGTGCCGATCCGGCCGGGCGGCGACGCCGCCCTGCTGCTGGCGATGACGCAGACTCTGGTGGCCGCCGGACGCGTGGACGAGACGCGCATTGCCGCGGTCGCGCGTGGCTGGCCGCAGGTCCGCGAGCGGCTCAAAAGCTTCACGCCGGAGCGCGTCACGGCGCAGACCGGCGTCGCGCCGGAAACCATCCGCTCGCTCGCGCACGAGTTTGCCGATGCGCCATCGAGCGTCGCCTACAGCCGCGTCGGCGTCTGCAACAGCCGCTTCGGCACGCTCGGCACCTGGGCGACCGACGTGCTCAATCTCGCCGCCGGACGGCTCGGCGCGGTCGGCGGCGCCACGTTCCCGACTCCGCCGATCGCGATTGCGGCGGTAGCCCCCCATCTCGCCCTCGGCGACGGCCATGGGCGCTGGTGCAGCCGCGTGCGCGGGCTCCCCGAGGTTTTTGCCGACCTGCCCGCCAACACGCTGGCGGACGAGATCGAGACGCCGGGCGACGGGCAGGTGCGCGCGCTTTTCGTCTACGCCGGCAACCCGGTCCTCTCGGTGCCCAACAGCCGAAGGCTGTCGCGGGCGCTGGAGAAGCTCGAATTCATGGTCGCGGTCGATGTCTACGTGAACGAGACCACCCGGCACGCCGATGTGATCCTGCCGCCGGCCTGGACCTTCGCCGAGGACTATTTTGAGGCCTTTCTGCCGAATGTCGCGGTGCGCAACTTTGCCCGCTTCGCCCCGCCGGTGGTCGCGCGGGGCGCCGGCGAGCGCGCCGACTGGGAGATCCTGCTGGAGATCGCCGAGCGGATGGGCGGCGGGGCGAGCGGGTTCTTTGTAGTCGACCGCATCATCCGCTTGGCTCGCCGCCTCGGCCTGCGCCGGACGCCGAACACCACGATCGACATGCTGCTGCGCCTCGGCGACCGCTGGTCCCGCGGCCTCAATCTGAAGCGGCTCGCCGCCATGCCGCATGGCGCCGATCTCGGGGCGCTCGAGCCGGGGGTCGCGCGCCGCGTGCGCTACCGTGACGGGCGCATGCGGCTTGCTCCCGACGTGATCATGACGGCGCTGGCAGAACTGGAAAAAATCGAACGCCCGCCGCCGCAGCTTCTGCTGATTGGGCGGCGCGATCCGCGCACCAACAATTCCTGGATGCACAATGTGCCGGCGATGGTCACGGGCCGTGAACGCTGCATGCTGCTCGTCCACCCCGAAGACGCGGCGCGCGCCCAGGTGCGCGACGGCGAGGTCGCGATCCTGGAGAGCCGGGTCCATTGCGGACCGGTGCCGGTGCGCGTGAGCGACGAGATGACGCCCGGTGTGGTGAGTCTCCCGCACGGCTGGGGTCACGCGGCGAGCGCGCCGTGGCAGCATGTCGCTGCCGCCCATGCCGGCGTCTCGGTCAACGACTGGACCGACGATCAGGACGTCGAGGCGCTGGTCGGGCAGTCGATCCTCAACAGCGTGCCGGTACAGCTGCGGCCGGCGGCAGCGCCGGGCAGCTGAAACGCGCGCTGCGCCGCCGCACGAGCTGTCAACAATCCAAACCATTTCCAGATGAACAGATGCGGAGCGGCAGGGCCGTTAGCCGTCCTTACGAGCGCACAAAGCCGACGATATCCTTGACCGCCTTCATGGTCTCGGCGGCGAGCTTTTGCGCGCGCGCGGCGCCGGCAGCGAGCACGGCGTCGATCTCGACCGGATCGCGCAGCAGCCGTTTCATCTCGGCGTTGATCGGCCCGAGCTTGGCGACGGAAAGATCGACCAGCGCCGACTTGAAGGTCGAGAACTGCGCGTTGCCGAACTCGGCGAGCACGCCGGCGCGGGTGGTGCCGGCGAGCGCCGCATAGATGCCGACCAGATTGTCGGCCTCGGGGCGCTCCCTCAGGCCAGCCTCTTCGCTCGGCAGCGGCTCCGGATCGGTCTTCGCCTTGCGGATCTTCTGCGCGATGGCATCGGCGTCGTCGGCGAGATTGATGCGCGAATAGTCGGACGCGTCCGACTTCGACATCTTCTTGCTGCCGTCGCGCAGCGACATGACGCGCGTCGCCTCGCCGGTGATCAGCGGCTCCGGCAGCGGGAAGAACGCGGCGCCGTAGCCGCGCTCGTGAATCGAGCGCCCGAAATCGTTGTTGAACTTCTGCGCGATGTCGCGCGACAGTTCGAGGTGCTGCTTCTGATCCTCGCCGACCGGCACGTGCGTCGCCCGGTAGAGCAGGATGTCGGCGGCCATCAGCGTCGGGTAGGCGTAGAGGCCGACCGAGGCGTTCTCGCGGTCCTTGCCGGCCTTCTCCTTGAACTGCGTCATGCGGTTGAGCCAGCCGAGGCGGGCGACGCAGTTGAAGATCCAGGCGAGCTCGGCATGCTCGGCCACCTGGCTCTGGTTGAACACGATGTGCTTTGTCGGATCGATGCCGCAGGCGATGAACGCCGCGGTGACTTCGCGGATGGCGTGCGGCAGCTCCGCCGGCTCCTGCCATACCGTGATCGCGTGCAGGTCGACGACACAGTAGAGGCAGTCGTAGCGGTCCTGCAGCTCGACGAAGCGCTTGATGGCGCCGAGATAGTTGCCGAGATGCAGGTTGCCCGTCGGCTGCACGCCCGAAAAGACCCGTTCCTGAAAGGCCATGCAGAAATTCTCCGCAGATCGCGCCCGGACATGCCACGGCGAGGCGCAATCGTGCAAGGCCGCTGTCTCTCTGTTAAATTGCGCGGGGACGAGGGGGCGGCGCCCGTTGGCGCCGGAAGACGGCAGTGAGGCTTTGGTGGAACGCAGATTGGCCGCGATCCTGGCCGCCGACGCGGTCGGCTACAGCCGGTTGATGCGCAAGGACGAGCCGGGCGCGCTCGCCCTGCTGCACAAGCATCGCTCGGAGGTGATCGACCCTGCGATCGCCAAGCATCGCGGCCGGACAGTGAAGCTGATGGGCGACGGCCTGCTGGCGGAATTTTCCAGCGTCGTCGAGAGCGTCGACTGCGCGGCCGAAATCCAGCGGACCATGGCGGCGCGCAACGGCGGCTCGCGCGGCGACCGCCAGATGGCATTTCGCATCGGCGTGCATCTCGGCGACGTGATCGTCGAGGGCGATGATCTCTACGGAGACGGCGTCAACATCGCGGCCCGTCTCGAAGGAATCGCCGAGCGCGGCGGTGTCTGCATTTCCCGGCAGGCCTACGATCAGGTGCAGAACAAGCTGGCGCTGGGTTACCGCAGTCTGGGACCGCAGCACCTCAAGAACATCCCGGAGCCGGTCGAAGCCTTCGCCATCCAGGGCGACGGGTTGGCAATTTCCGACGAACGGCAGGAGATTCGCTACTGCCGTACGGCGGACGGCGTGCGGCTTGCGTATGCGTTCAGCGGGCAAGGTCCTCCTTTGGTGAAGACCGGCAACTGGCTCAACCATCTGGAATACGATTGGGAGAGTCCGATCTGGCGTCATTTCTTTGTCGGGCTTTCGCGCGAGCACAGGCTGATACGCTATGACCCGCGCGGCACCGGACTTTCCGATTGGGACGTTGCCGATATATCGCTCGACGCCTGGGTCAATGATGTCGCGGCCGTGGTCGATGCCGCCGCCGTCGAGCGTTTCCCTTTGCTGGGCTATTCCCAGGGCTGCGCGGTCTCGATTGCCTATGCGGTGCGCCATCCGGAGCGCGTCTCGCACCTCATTCTCTGCGGCGGCTTTGCACGTGGCGCGCTCAAGCGTTCCGTCGAAGACCGTGAGAGGCGGCAAGCGATGATCACATTGATGCGGCTCGAATGGGGCGCGGACAATCCCTCTCTTCGCCAGATGTTCGCCGCCAAGATGATGCCGGATGCGACCAAGGAGCAGGTGGACTCGTTCAACGAGATGCAGCAAAAAACAACTTCGGCTGAAGGCGCGGCGCGCTATTACGAGACCACCGGGGCCATCGACGTCAGCAACCTGTTGGCCCTGGTGAGGGCCCCGACGCTCGTCCTCCATGCGCGCGGCGACGCGCAAGTACCGTTTGATGCGGGACGCCAGCTCGCGGCCGGGATTCCCGGCGCCAGGTTTGTCGCCTTGCAAGGCAACAATCATGTCTTGCTGGAGCAGGACCCGGCGGCGCAGCGGTTCTTTGAAGAGGTCAGTCTTTTCCTGGCGAAATAGTCCAAGGCGCGCTTATTCGCGTTGCTCGCGCCATTGCCAGCATGGGCGCGCTCGCTATAGTGCCGCCTCCATCGCGTGTTTCCTCCAAAAAAGAGCCTTCCAATGCCACCCGCCCGCTACGACGTGCTCGGTATCGGCAATGCGATCGTCGACGTCATTGCCCGCACCGAGGAGGATTTTCTGCTCAAGCAGGGCATGCGCAAAGGCGCGATGGCGCTGATCGACGAGGCGCGCGCGCAGGCGATCTACGACGCGATGGGCTCGACCGTCGAGACGTCCGGCGGCTCGGCCGCGAATACTATTGTCGGCGTGGCCTCGCTCGGTGCGCGCGCGGCCTTCGTCGGCAAGGTCAAGCACGACGACCTCGGCCGCGCCTTCGCGCACGACATCCGTGCCGCCGGCGTCGCCTTCACGACGCCGCCGGCCGCGGACGGCCCGTCGACCGCGCGCTGCTACATCCTGGTGACGCCGGACGGCGAGCGCACCATGAACACCTATCTCGGCGCCGCGCAGAATCTGCATCCGAACGACGTCGACGCGGAGATGGTTGCAGCGAGCGCCGTCGTCTATCTCGAAGGCTATCTGTGGGATCCCAAGGACGCCAAGGATGCGTTCCTCAAGGCGGCAAAGATCGCACATGAGGCGGAGCGCAAGGTCGCGCTCACGATGTCCGACGCGTTCTGTGTCGATCGCTGGCGCGACGAGTTCCTGCAATTGATGCGCTCGCGCACGGTCGATCTCATCTTCGCCAACGAGGCCGAGCTGCACAGCCTTTACCAGACCGCGGATTTCAATGCGGCGGTCACGGCGCTGCGCGCCGACATCGATGTCGCAGTGGTGACGCGCAGCGAGAAGGGGTGCCTGGTGGCCGGTCCCGATGGCATTGAGGCGGTGCCGGCGTTCCCGGTCGAGCGCGTGGTCGACACGACCGGCGCTGGCGATCTGTTCGCGGCGGGATTCCTCTCGGGACTCGCCCGCGGCGCCGACGACCGCACCTGCGGACGGCTCGGCGCGCTCGCCGCCGCCGAGGTGATCCAGCACCTCGGCGCGCGCCCCGAGGTCTCGCTCAAGGACCTCGCCCGCCAGAACGGCCTGGCAGACTGATCGGCCGATCAGAACCGCGCGGCACTGGGCACAAACGCGCTTCGCTAACGAATTACTAACTAAACGAGGCTACCGACGGATCGACCGCAATCCGGAGATCCGACATGGCCGACCCGCAAGAGGGCAAGCCCGACACCTCTCCCGCGCTCCCCACGGGTTCGGCTGAATCCGGCAGCGCGCCGCCGTCCAGCGAACCGGTCGAACGAGCGGCCGACAAGCATCTGCCGGTCGTCGACGCGCCCAAGCTCGACGCGAGCGACGCGGCGATGCCGCCCGCCGTCGCAGCATTCATCGAAATGTCGCGCGCGACCGCGAGCGAGGACGCCGGTGCGCGGTTCACCGTCGCGAAGGCTGCGGCCACGTTGCGGCCTTCGCGTTTTGCGCTGTTCGCCGCCGGGTTCGCCCTTGCCGCTGCGCTGGGCGCTTTGGCCGGATCGCTGTCGGCTTCCGGATTGGCGCCGCCTTGGCAGCCGGCGCCGGCGAAGTCCGCAACGGCCGACACCGGCCTGCTGCAATCCATGAAGGTCGAGCTTGCGGCGATGAAGGCGAGTCTCGACGTCGCCACCCGCAGCGCCAACAGCCAGGTCGCCAAGATCGCCGACCGGCTCGAGCGCGTCGAGCGCTCCGGCAGCGAACCGGCGACCAAGCTCACGCACATCGCCGAGTCTGTCGATCGGCTGGAAAGGAAAAGCGCCGCGATGGCCACGGCGCTGGAAGCAACCGGCGCGATCGGCGCGACCGAGGCGGCGCGCACCGAGCCGAAGATCACCGACCGGCTCCTGGAAGGCTGGATCGTGCAGGATGTGCGCCGCGGCCGGGCTCTGGTCGCGAGCCGCGACGGCGGGATGTTCGTCGTCACGACCGGCGCCTCGCTTCCCGGCCTCGGCCGCGTCGAGGCGATCAAGCGGCAGGACGGCCAATGGGTCGTCGTCACCGCGCGCGGGATAATTACGTCCGGGCAGTGATCCTCGGCGCTATCCGCGCAAATTCCCGAGCGAGCGGCGATCCGTCACACGCGGCGCAACTACAGTGCCTGCTCCGGATTCCCGCTTGCGCGGGAATGAGCGTAAAATGAACAGGCGGCCGCGGAAAAATTTTGCGCCATAATCCATGCTCATTTGCCGTTTCTGATGGCGCTGCCGGAATGCTCGCCGAAAGAGTGATGACTTGAATCGCCTCCGCCGATCTGCGCCGGCAAGCATCCAGCATCTTGCCGTGACGGCATTTGTCCTCTGGGCCTTGTCCACGGTGGCCTTGGCGCAGGCGCCCGATGCACCGTTGCCGGCGCCCGAGCAACCGGCCCCCGAGGCGCCGGTCCCCAAGCCCGAAATGCGGAGCAACTGCCCCGGCCTCGTCGCCACCGACGGGCCACGCGCCACGCCCGCAGCTTTCAAATTCGCCGAGCTCAAGGCCGACGACGTGCGGCTGACGTTCCTCGGGCACTCTACTTTCGTGATCGAGAGCCCGCAGCTCGTTCGTATCGTGACCGACTACAACGACTATTTGCGGCCGCCGGTCATGCCCGACATCGTCACCATGAACCACGCTCACGACACCCACTACACCGACACGCCCGATCCGGCGATCAAGTACGTGCTGCGCGGCTGGGGGCCGAGCCCGCAAGAGCCAGCGCGTCACGATCTGCAATACCGCGACGTGCGTGTGCGCAACGTGCCGACCAACATCCGTGACTGGGGCGGCGGCACCGAGCGCCACGGCAATTCGATCTTCGTGTTCGAGATCGCCAATCTCTGCATCGGCCATCTCGGGCATCTCCACCAGACGCTGACACAACAGCAACTCGACGAGATCGGCCGCCTCGACGTGGTGCTGGCGCCGGTCGACGGCCATTTCACGCTCGACCTCGACGGCATGATCGAGGTGCTCACCGCGCTCAATGCGCCGGTGATCATCCCCATGCATTTCTTCGATCCCTATACGCTCGACCGGTTCGTCAGACGGGCGCAGGAGAAGTGGCCGGTCGAGGTGGCGAATATTCCCCGCATCGTCATCTCGAAGGCGACGCTGCCGAAGAGTCCGAAGGTGCTGGTGCTGCCGGGGCACTGAGCCTCGCCTTTCGCAGCCATGAAGTCGCTTCGCTTCCGGCGGATCGGCGATCATCGTATAAGAGCCAACCGTCGCTCCGAGGCGCTCATCTCGCGCGCCACTCGGGGCGAGGAAGAGAGCCGGCTGATGTTGAGCGCGGAGCAGAACGATCTCATCACCCGCACGCTGCCGGGCACGGCAGCCGGCGCACTGCTGCGGCGCTACTGGCAGCCGGCCGCGCTCGTCGACGAACTCGCCGGCAACCGGCCGGTGAAACCGGTCCGCCTCATGGGCGAGGATCTCGTCGCCTTCAAGGACGACAAGGGCCGCTACGGGTTGATCGGCCGCCATTGCCCGCATCGCGGCACCGATCTCGCCTACGGCCGGCTCGAGGACGGTGGGTTGCGCTGCGCCTTCCACGGCTGGCTGTTCGACGTCGAGGGCAAATGCCTGCAGACGCCGGCCGAGCCGGACAACAGCAACCTCTGCGCCAACATCAAGCAGAAATCCTACCCGGTCGTGGAAAAGAGCGGCATCCTGTTCGCCTATCTCGGCCCCGGCGAGCCGCCGGCCTTTCCGCACTTCGACTGCTTCGTCGCGCCGTCGACCCACACCTTCGCCTTCAAGGGCATGATCGACTGCAACTGGCTGCAGTCGCTCGAAGTCGGCATCGACCCGGTGCACACCTCGTTCCTGCACCGCTTCTTCGAGGACGAGGATCCCGACAAGGGCTACGGCCGGATGTTCCGCGACAAGTCGAAAGACTC
>Ga0210408_10002122_pt1 | contig 19670 bp, 11 predicted proteins | sample IncBWH4MmetaG_FD_155471 | JGI IMG/M metagenome (GOLD analysis project Ga0210408, IMG submission 155471) | Forest soil microbial communities from Barre Woods Harvard Forest LTER site, Petersham, Massachusetts, United States - Inc-BW-H-4-M | ecosystem: Environmental > Terrestrial > Soil >...
CCGAAGCGATGAACAAATACTCGACGAAATCCTCTTCCTTCGTCTTCGCGCCGATCCTCCCCTTGCCGCCCCGCGACTGGTGACGGTACGTATCCGCCGCCGTGCGTTTGATGTAGCCCGCGTGGCTGACGGTGATCAGCATCTCCGTGTCGGCGATCAAATCTTCCAGCTTGATTTCGTCAACTTTGTCCACGATTTGTGTGCGTCGGTCATCGCCATACGCTTTGTGTACTTCGCGCAGTTCGCCGATGATCACTTGCTTGAGCTTCTTGTCGCTCGCCAGAATCTCGCGCAATTCGCCTATCAATTCTCGAATGGACTTCAATTCCTTCAGAATTTCGTCGATGGAGAGCTGTGTCAGCCGGTGCAGTTGCAATTCGAGGATGGCGTCGATCTGCGCGTAACTGAGGCCAAGTCCGTCTCCACGGCCAGCGGCTTCGATTTCTGGCGCTCCCTGCGCGCGGTACTTCCGGCCGTCCAGTTTCACGCCCTCGATTTTCCGGGACTTCCCGTTTTCCGCGATGGTGACGTCCTGCTCGCTGAAATACTTGAACAGGTTTTCCTTGGCCTCCACGCGGCTGGTGGAACCGCGAATGATGCGGATCACGTTGTCAAGATGATCCAGCGCAATCTGATAACCGAGCAAAATGTGTTCGCGCTGTTCCGCTTTCTTCAGCTCGAAAATCGTGCGGCGCCGGATCACGTCGATGCGGTGCTCGATGAACAGCTTGATCATCGCGATCAGGCCCAATTCGCGCGGCTGCCCGCCGACGATGGAGAGCAGGATCATTCCGAACGATTCCTGCATCTGGGTGAACTTGAAAAGATTGTTCAGGATGAGCTGCGATTCTTCGCCGCGCTTCAGCTCGATGACGATGCGCATGCCCTCGCGCGAAGATTCATCGCGCACATCGGAAATGCCTTCGAGCTTCTTGGTCTGCACTAGTTCGGCGATGCGCTCGATCAGCCGAGCCTTGTTCACCTGATACGGGATTTCCGTGATGATGATGCTTTCGCGATCCTTGGTGGTCTCTTCGATGGCGGCCTTGGCGCGCATGGTGAAGCTGCCGCGGCCCGTTTTATAAGCGGCTTCGATGCCTTCGCGGCCGGCGATGTACGCCCCGGTTGGAAAATCCGGCCCGGGCACAATCTTCATGACTTCTTTCAGCGTCGCGTCGGGCTTTTCGATTAACAGAATGGCGGCGTCCACGATCTCGCGCAAATTGTGCGGCGGAATGTTCGTGGCCATGCCCACGGCGATGCCGCTCGCCCCATTGACGAGCAGGTTCGGGATGCGCGACGGTAACACCACCGGTTCTTCGCGCGTCTGATCGAAGTTTGGAATGAAATCGACAGTTTCTTTTTCCAGGTCGGCGAGAATGTCTTCCGAGATCTTCGCCAGCCGCGCTTCCGTGTACCGCATGGCCGCCGGCGGGTCGCCGTCCACCGAGCCAAAGTTTCCCTGCCCGTCAACGAGCGGGTAGCGCATGTTGAAATCCTGCGCCAGGCGCACCATCGCGGGGTAAATCACCGCTTCGCCGTGCGGGTGATAATTGCCGGAAGTGTCGCCGCAGATCTTGGCGCATTTGCGGTAGCCGCGGTTGGAGGCCAGGCCAAGGTCGTTCATGGCCACCAGGATGCGCCGCTGCACCGGCTTCAACCCGTCGCGCACGTCAGGCAGCGCGCGCGCGATGATCACGCTCATCGCGTAGTCGAGATACGACTTCCTCATTTCTGCTTCGATATCGATCGGAAGCAGTACCGATGTATTTGTCTCGTCCGCCATTTCCCCTCGCTGTTGCTGAAATTCCCTTGCCTAGGGGCGCAGCATGCGGCGCCCCTACAAGCAATGCTCTAACCTTTCGAGGCGTGCTCGACCGCGTACGCCTTCACCGTGTCGAACGCGTCCGCCGAATTCGTAAACCGCCGCGCCGCAAAATATTCTTCAAGTTGCCGCAAAAACGCATCACGTTCAGCTTCGCTTCCAAATTCAATAGCCACTCCACGCTCGTTATCTGGTGCCGCTGTCGGCGTGGCGCGAAACGCGCTGCAACTCAATCCCCGCAGCCCGGGCAGTGTCGCCCATCCCAACTGATAAATCATGGCTGGCTCTTGCCGCGCGGCCGCAAAACGAAAAAGATCACCAGACCAAAGGCCAACACAATCAACAGCCCGATGGAATCGGCAACCAAAAAGGTTCGCCAGCTTTCCGCTCCCGAACCGTCGCCGAGCCGCACGGCTCCGCGCCACGCTCGAAATTCATGCGCCACTCGCGGCAACCGGAATCCGAAGGTGGCAACCGCCGCCAAGACTAGACCCCAGCGTATGGCGCTGCGAATGGAGCCAGCCTCGGTTTTGGAATCGACCGGCACGCGCTAAATATCCAAATTCACGACTTCCAGTGCGTTGTCCTCGATAAACTTGCGGCGCGCCTCGACATTTTCACCCATCAGCGTCGTGAAAATATCTTCCGCCGCGACCGCGTCTTCAAGCTTCACTTGCAGCAGCGTGCGAGTGTCCGCATTCATCGTCGTGTCCCACAGCTGCTCGGCGTTCATTTCGCCCAGGCCCTTGAACCGGGTGATGGTGAAATCTTTCTTGGCGTCTTCGACGACGTAGTTGAGCACGTCGGTCACTTTCTCTTTTGTCACTTTGTCGCCGTTGCGCGCCACGATGAACGGCGGATGGTTGAACTCTTCAATCTGCTTGGCTAGCCCGCGCAAACGCTTGTATTCCGCCGTCGACGCCACCGCCCAATTGATTTTCTGGCTGTGCGGCGGGCCAAACTGGATTTCGTACAAGCTGTGTTCTTCGTCGAAAACGATTTTCCCTTCCAGTTTCAGCTTGGTCTTTTCTAGTTGCTTCAAAAGTTTTTCCAGCGCCTTCTTGTCCTCGAAGTCCGTCTTCTTCTCGAGGCCGCTTTCGGCCAGCAACTCGACGAGGCCGTGTTCGCGCAGCCGGCGGCCGAGCTTTGCCGCAGCGGCCTCGTACTCCTGGACGTTCAACAAGAAAGAAGTCAGCCGCGCTCCCTCGAGGTTCACGCCTTCCTTGGCTTTCACGACGTGGTCTTCCGTTGCGCGCTTCATCAACTCACGCGCGAAATCACGCTCGTCGCGGATGTATTTTTCCGTCTTGCCGCGCTTTACGCGGTACAGCGGCGGCTGCGCGATGTAGATGTGCCCGCGCTCGATCAATTCCTTCATGTGGCGGAAAAAGAACGTCAGCAGCAGCGTGCGAATGTGGCTGCCATCCACGTCCGCGTCGGTCATCAGGATGATTTTGTGGTAGCGCAGTTTTCCCGCATCGAAATCGTCCTTGCCAATTCCGGTGCCCAGCGCGGTGATGATGGCGCGAATTTCTTCATGCCCGAGCATCTTGTCGTAACGCGCTTTTTCGACGTTCAAGATTTTGCCCTTGAGTGGCAGGATCGCCTGGTACTTGCGGTCGCGGCCCATCTTCGCCGAGCCGCCCGCCGACTCACCCTCGACGACGAACAATTCGCAACGCGCCGGATCGCGTTCCTGGCAATCGGCCAGTTTTCCCGGCAAGCCGCTCGAATCCATGGCAGACTTGCGCCGCGTCAGTTCGCGCGCTTTGCGCGCGGCTTCTCGAGCGCGCGCCGCGTCGATGCACTTGGAGATAATGCGGCGTGCCACCGTCGAATGCTTGTCAAACCATTCGCCAAGTTTTTCGTTGACGAGTTGCTCGACGTCGCCCTTGATGTCGCTGTTGAGCTTGCCCTTGGTCTGCCCTTCAAATTGCGGCTGCGGCAGACGCACGCTGACCACGGCAACCAGCCCCTCGCGAACGTCGTCGCCGGTGATGGTCACTTCGTCTTTCTGTTCCTTCAGCATGCCCGCCGACGACGCAAAGTTGTTGATCGAGCGCGTCAGCGCGGAGCGAAAACCGGAAAGGTGCGTGCCGCCGTCGACCGTGTTGATAGTGTTGGCAAAAGCGAAAACGTTTTCACCGTACGTATCGTTGTACTGCAGCGCGATTTCAATCTCCACGGAGCCGCGCTTCCCCTCGATGTAAACCGGCGAATCATGCAGCGTCTCTTTTCCGCGATTCAGGTGCTTGACGAACTCCGTGATGCCGCCGGTAAAGCGAAACTCAGTGTTCTTTTCCGTGCGCTCGTCGGCCAGGGTAATCTTCAGTCCCTTGTTCAGGAAGGCCAGCTCGCGCAAGCGCTGCGCCAGGGTGTCAAAACTGTAGACCGTCTTTTCGAAAATCGCCGGGTCCGGATGGAACGTAACTTTTGTCCCGGTCTTGCGCGTCTTCCCGGTCTGTTTCAACTTGCTGGTGGGCTTGCCTTTTTCGTAAGTTTGCTCCCACACCTCGCCATCGCGGGAAATTTCCAGCTCCAGCCAATCGGAAAGCGCGTTGACCACCGACACGCCCACGCCGTGTAAACCCCCAGAAACTTTGTACGTGTCGCTGTCGAATTTTCCGCCGGCGTGCAGCACCGTCAGCACAACTTCCGCCGCCGGACGTTTTTCCGTCGCATGCATGTCCACGGGAATGCCGCGGCCGTTGTCCACTACGGTAACGGATTCGTCCGCGTGAACGGTGACGTTGATTTCATCGGCAAAGCCGGCCATGGCTTCATCGACAGAATTGTCCACCACTTCCCAAACGAGATGGTGCAAGCCCATCTCGCCGGTCGAGCCGATATACATCGCGGGGCGCAGGCGCACGGCCTCCAGGCCGCCAAGAACCTTGATCGATTTCGCGTCGTACTTGTGGCCGCCTTGCGGCGTGCCGCCCGCGTTTTCTTTGTCGCCCATTTTTTCTCCCTTGCCCTGAACCCGCAGTGCGGGTGAAGGGTGCTGGCCCAGCAACTTCTCGCGTGTATCTGTGGTGCGGGACAGACTCTGCGTAATTCGGAGTGCGGGTCCGCGCTGAAAACTCATTTTCTGTGAAGCAAGGAAGGCGTTTTTGCGGATTGATCCGTACGTCGCCTCACCCTGTGATTCCGGTTCGCCGGGCGAATCCAGAACTCGTAGGGTTCCTGCTCCATCCCATCTCGCGCAGCGAGACGTGGCGAAGACTCATGTTTCTCCAGGTCCGTGGCCCCGGGCTCCTGGCGCGAAGCCCAATTTCTGGGTCACCTGTACCTGGCGGACGTGTCGATTGAGAGGAATCTGGAAAGAATCGACAACGCAGAAATTATACTCGATCCGGACCATTTTCTCAAGCGCGAGAGCAATTGGTGCACGGGAATAAGTAGCGTATTTACTTTAACTTATGTGGAATTTGAGATTGCGGCGTGGAAATGGAAAAAGGCGCCTCGAAAGCGCCTTTTGGGGGCCGCGTTTTTTCCTCTTTGCCGCTTCAGATGCGCATGGGCATGATGATGTAGCGGTAGCGGTAGGACTCATCGGCGAGCGGGCGCATTTGGCCGGCGGACTGTTCGTCCTTCAGTTCGATGCTGATGGGGCCATCGGCGGCAGCGCCGAGAAAATCCAGCATGTAGCTAGAGTTGAAACCGATGGCGATGGGCTCGCCTTTGAATTCCTTCTCGATGGTCTCTTTGGCTTCGCCGTATTCGGGGCTTGAGGCGGAGATCTCGATGCCCTCATTCGAAACGGCCAGCTTCACGGCGTGGGAGCGCTGATCGGCAAGCTGTGAAACCCGGCGCACAGCATCGCCCAATTCGGCTCGCTCAATGACCACGGTCTTGTTGTTGTCCCGCGGGAGCACCGCTTCGTAGTTCGGGAATTGGCCGGTAAGAATGCGCGAAATCAGAAGCCGATGGCCGACCTGGAAAAAGAGATGGCTCTCGTCCTTGGCAAACTCGATCTGGGCGTCCTCGGCGGCACCACTGGAAAGTTTTTCGACTTCGTCCATGGCCTTCTTGGGGACCAGCACTTTCACTTCGCCGTTCAACCCCGACAGTTTGTGATCGGTCTCCGCGAGCGCCAGGCGGTGGCCGTCCGTCGCCACCATCGCCAGGGTGTCCGGCTTCAGGATCAGCAGGCCGCCGTTCAACGTGTAGCGCGACTCCTCCATGGAGATCGCGAATTTCGTTTTGCCGATGAGGTTTTCAAGGATCGCAGCGGGAATTTTCACCAGCGTGTGGGGCATCACCGGCAGAGCGGGGAAGTTTTCCTTCGCCATGCCGACCAGCTTGTATTTCTTCTTGTCGCTGACGATCTCCACCCAGTGGTTCTCAAGCAACTTGACCTTAATTTCGCCTTCGGGAAGCAGGCGCACCAGTTCCAGCAGTTTCTTGGCGGGGATAGTCCCGGCGCCTTCTTTCTTGATCTTCGCTTCGCACGAGGTACGAATACTCAACTCAAGGTCGGTCGCCGTGATCGTCAACTGGCTCCCCTTAGCCTCGACCAAGAGATTCGAAAGAATGGGAATGGTGGTCTTGCGCTCGACAACACCTTGCGTGGTCGAGAGTTCGTTCAATAGCGCGGACTTTGTGACGCTGAATTCCATCGCTTGATGTTCCTCGCGTGCCGTTCCAGGTGCGGTCATTTTGCAGTGTACTCTCGATCAGGCCTTAGATGAGGCCTCTTGTTGCTCAATTCTGCCGCAGCCGTACTTTACTCGCTTTTTAGCCACTAATAAAGCCCACTTTGTGCTTTAGTACTGTGGAAATGAGTGGGAAACAACGATTCTCTCCAACACTCTCGAAACAAAGCCTCGGACGAAACAATCCAAACCACTGTCATTACAGCAAGATATTTCTTAAAGTTAGAAAACCATAAAGCTTGTTGTTGTGATGAGTGCTGTGAATCTGTGGAAACCCCGGAAACCCCCATCGTGTACTTGCTTTAGAGAGCCGCGTTGCAAGTGGCACTTTGTGGGTATCGCGGAAAACGTGGTCCAGAGCCGCGGGCCAGAGATTATTTCTAGCACTTGGTCCACAACTATCAACATATTTTCCGCTCCTTTCTCAAACCTTCTCCACAGGGCATAAGCGCATGGTCACGGGCGAATCTTGAGACGCTTGCAAAGCACAGCGCGGAAGAGTCCTAGGAAAAAGCGCCAAACGCAGGTGGAAGGATCGTCCTACGTTTCAGAGCAAATCGAGAGGGAAAGGTCGGCAGCCTACTGCAAGGCGTCCATCAGGCGCGTGATGGTGCGGTTCAGATCCTTGTCGGACCGCCGCAACTCTTCGATCTTGTTGATGGAGTGCAACACGGTCGTGTGGTGCTTGCCGCCGAATTGACGGCCGATCTCTGGAAGCGAAGCGGTGGTGAGCTGCTTGACGATGTACATCGCGACTTGGCGCGGAAACGCAATCGCCCGCGTGTTGCTGCGCACCTTCAGATCCTGTTCCCGCAAATTAAAGTGCTCGCTCACGCGCTTTTGAATCAGGTCGATGGTGACACGCTTCTCCTGCGAAGCAATAATGTTCCGCAGTACCTGCTGTGCTGTCCCGAGCGAAATCGTCGCGCCGGTCAGCGAAGCGTAAGCCATCAGCCGCGTCAAAGCGCCCTCGAGCTCGCGCACGTTGGACTTGATGGCCCGCGCGATGTATTCCGCCACGTCATCCGGCAGGCTGAAGCGGTCGTTCTCTGCCTTTTTTTGCAGGATGGCGATTTTGGTCTCGAGGTCCGGCGGCTGGATGTCCGCGATCAATCCCCATTCGAACCGCGAGCGCAGCCGCTCTTCGATGGAGTTGATATCTTTGGGCAAGCAGTCCGAGGAAATGACAATCTGTTTCTGCTGTTCGTAGAGTGCGTTGAAAGTATGAAAAAATTCTTCCTGCGTCCGCTCTTTTCCGGCGATGAACTGGATATCGTCGACCAGCAGCACGTCCACGGTGTGGAACCGGTCGCGGAAACTGATCATGCGGTCGAAGCGCAGCGAATTGATCACTTCGATGGTGAATTTCTCAGCGCTGACGTAGCTCAGCCGCATGGCCGGATTGCGCTTCTTGATGGTGTGACCGATAGCGTGCATCAAGTGCGTCTTGCCCATGCCCACGCCGCCGTAAAGGAACAGCGGGTTGTAGGCTTTCGAAGGCTGCTCGGCCACCGCGCGCGAAGCGGCATGCGCGAATTCGTTGGACTTGCCGACCACGAACGAATCGAATGTGTAACGCGTATTGAGCTGGTGGTCGCTGCTCTCAAAATCCAGTTTTGCCTGCTTCACGCCGGAAACCACCGGGGCGGCCTGAACCGGCTCCTCTTCGGTGCACACGTATTGCACTTTCACGTTAGGCGTGCCGATTTCATGGAAGACGGCTTTGACGATGTCACCGTACGTGCGCGTCAAGACCTGCCGGAAGACGGCGCTGGGGATCTGGATATAGAGGGTATCGCCCTCGGCCCGGTTCAGCCTTGTCGGCTGGAACCAGGTCGTAAAGGTGTTGATGCTGACCCGGGACTTTACGTGCTCCAGAAATTTGTCCCACGGGTTAGCCAATTCGCGTTCACGCCCTAGTTGAGTAGCAGTCGTCATTAGAGGAAAAAAGAAAACCCTATGCTATTTCCACAGTTGTGCAAAAGCTGTGGAAAGCAGGTCCATTTGCGTCTTTCTTCAGGCTTCGGGATTCTTGCCCGCGCCGGAACGCTCTATCTTGCCCCTGTCGCCCCGCGCGCGGCCCGTCTGGAATTGTCGGCCCACGTACCGCCGCTATGAGTCAGCGCGGGATTGTCTCTGATTGCCGCGTAAGGGGCAAGAGAAAAATAGGTGAAGGCCTGCACGGCTGTACACACACCATACACAGTTTTTCCACAAGCACTGATTTTGTGCAACTCCGCCGAGGGCCGCTGATTTTACGGCATTTGTAAACATTTGTTCATGCGCGCGCGCATTCGTGCACAGAATTCGGGCAACTTGCCCTGAGGAAAACTCGTTCTATTTTGGATTTTTCTTGTCGGGCCGCTCGAATTCATAGATGCCCAGCGGGTCGCTTCCGATGATCAAGCGCTCATTCTCGACGAGAATCGTGTTGGCTTCGAGCCGCGCTCCCTCCGGCGTGTAGATCTTATAGGTGGCCTGCCGGTTCCCTTCTTTGTCGAAATGCAGCAGCCTGTTCTGCAGCGCCATCCAGACTTCTCCGCTGGCGCGGTCTACGCCCACCGCCGTGAGCACGCGCTTGAACGACGGTTCCTTCCCTTTGTTTTCTTGGCGCACGATCTCCTTGCGCGCGGCCTGTGCCGCGGGAAAAGCGTCCAGCGCGGTGTACTGAATGTCCTGTCCCGCATAGCCCAAGCGGTCATATTGCCGCACCGTGGGCTCCGGCAAATAGGCAAACGCATAATAAAGATGCCCCTGCGCGTCCGTGGCCAACTGCCCGATGTTCAGAAAGCGATTCAGTTCCGCGCGCTCCGCGAGCGGCTCCGGATCGCCAAATTCGCGCACGTCTCTTCCGTTCTTGTCGAAAACCATCACCAAGTGCAGCTCGCGAAGCGTGCCGACGGCCACTTCGCCTTCCGGCAGCGCCGCAACGGAAACCGGATTCTTCACGGAAATTGAACGAAGCAGTTCCCCATCCGGCGAGAAAGTGGAAATGAGATTCGCGCCACGGTCTGCGATGTAAATGCGTCCCGTGGCATCCACATCGCAATCTTCCCCAAAGGCAATGGTTCGCGTCGCCTTTACCTCCGCGGTTGTTGAAGCCGCGGCGGCCTTAATCGACAGCACCTGCCTGCCTTGCGCATCAAACACCAGCAAGCCGGGCGACGGCGACGCCAGAACGTACAGTCGCCCATCCGCGCCCCGCTTGACAGCGCGCAAGCCAGGGCCCACGCCTGGAAATATTCGCTGCCTGGCGGTGAGGTCGAGGTCGCCTTCATCCTGAGCAACCGCGCTTCCAGCTGCGCACGCCAGCAGACACGTCACCGCAAAAACTCTCACGATTGGACCCACTCTCTGTCTCATGATTCCTCAGATTACTACTGACGGATGCAGGTTGCCCCGCGTTGCAGTCGTGTGCCGTAACGATTAGTCAATGCAGAAGCGCAGGCGCTCGATGGAGCGGGCGCGCAGCCTGCCGGCGGCGTTGCGCGGACCTTCGTCGTCGGTTTCGATCAAGACGCAGTTCATCTGCACGTCGCCGGAAGCCACCTCGAACCGTGCGGGCAAGCCGCTCAGAAACTTCCCGATGATGCCGTTGCGGTCCATCCCAATCACGCCGCCATGCGGCCCGGTCATGCCCACGTCCGTTATATATGCTGTTCCTTGTGGAAGAACATGCTCATCGGCGGTAGCTACGTGCGTGTGCGTGCCGACGACCGCGGTCACGCGTCCGTCCAGATACCAGCCCATGGCGATTTTCTCGCTGGTGGTTTCCGCGTGCATGTCCACGAACACGAAGGCTACGTCCTCCGGAATTTTCGCCAACTCGCTGTCGGCCTTGCGGAAGGGATCGTCGATCGGGGTCATGAACACACGCCCTTGCAAATTCAGCACGGCGTACTTAACGCCATTCCTTGCCGCCCCCACAAAAAGCCCGGCGCCCGCATTGCCTTCGGGAAAATTTGCCGGGCGCAACAGCCGCGGCTCATGCGGCAGGAATTCCAGAATCTCTTTGCGGTCCCAGCTGTGATTTCCGCCGGTCAGCACATCGATTCCCATTTTCAAGAGCTCTTCCGCCAGCCGTGGTGTGATCCCGAATCCCGAAGCCGAATTTTCGCCGTTGGCGATCACAAGATCGACCTGCCTCTGCGCCACGATATCCGCCAGCCGATCGCGAACGATCTGCCGTCCCGGCGAGCCGACGATGTCTCCCACAAAAAGTACGCGCATGGCCTCTTTCGAACAGCGAAACACAAAAATGGAGCGGACCGCTTGGCCGTGGAGAGCTAGGCCGTGAACCTCTGAAATAGTAGGGCGCCACGAGCCAGCCGTTAGGCTTTCCTGCCCCGCTCGCGCGTCGTCATCCTTGTCGCTTGATGCGACCCGCCAGCGGGACAGGCCGTGCACACAGGCTGTCTATCCGCAGCACCTCAGAGATTCGTCATTGGTTCAAACAGCTTTCGCACCCGCACCTGCTTCGAAGTACCGCTCCACCCTCATTGTAGCCGCACCGCCAAAGCCGCGTCCAACCGCAGGGGCATCGGGTTGCCAAAGGTTTCGCTCCACCGAAGACAATTCCCGGGAGTAGAATCACAGCCAGCAAAAGGGGGAAGCATCGTGCGCCATCAACGCCAATTCACATCAGCTTTCGGGCTGCTCTTCATTTCTCTCGGTCTCCCGTCTGCGGCGCTCCGAGCGGATACCTTGTCCAGTGCGGCACCGCCCGATCAACTCGGCAAAGTGAATTTCCCGACCAGTTGCTCCGCCGCAGTGCAACCCGCCATCGAAAAGGCCGTCGCGCTCCTCCACTCCTTCCAATACAAGGAATCTGAGCAGACTTTTACCGACGCCGCCACCAGCGAACCAAAGTGCGCCATCGCTCACTGGGGTAAGGCCATGGCGCTGTTCTACCAGCTCTGGGAATTCCCGGACGACAAGAAGCTAAGGGAAGGCCAGAAGGAGATCGAGCGGGCGCGGAAACTTCACCCTACCAACGTCCGGGAACAAGGCCTCATCGCAGCGGCCGTGATTTTCTACCGGAAAAAATCCAAACTCACCCATGCCGAGCGCATCAAAGCGTATTCCGACTCGCTGGAACGTTTTTACGCCCAATCTCCGGGCGACGCCGAGATGGGCGCCTTCTATGCCCTCTCTCTCGTTTCCCTCTCTTATGCCGACGAACCCAATATGCTTGCGCTCCAGCAAAAGGCTATTTCCGTTCTCCAGCCCTTGCTGCAGCAGTATCCTGATCATCCTGGAATTGCACACTATCTGATTCACGCTACCGACCGCCCGGAACTCGCGGCCCAGGGCCTGGAAGCTGCCCGCCGCTACGCCGCCATCGCGCCCGATTCCGCTCACGCCCTGCACATGCCTTCGCATATCTTTGTGCGCCTTGGCCTGTGGCAGGACTCCATCAACTCAAATATTGCCGCGAACGCCTCCGGCGCTCACGCTGCGGAAATGCATTTAGCCGAATACCATTACCAGACTCACGCTATGGACTTCCTGAGCTACTCCTATCTCCAGAGCGGCCAGGAGGCCAAAGCGCGTGAAGTCATCGAACACGCCAACCATATTGTCGGCGCCAGCGAGGAACAAAAAGCGGTTCACCATGCCGGTCTAGCGGCGAGCACTGCCCTTGAATTGCACCGCTGGAAAGAAGCGGCCAGCTTGCCGGTTCCCGCGATTCGCAAGAATTGGCAAGACACCACGTATTGGGCCCGCGCCATTGGCGCCGCGCGCAGCGGGGACATCTCCGCTGCCGAAGCCGACGTCAACGAACTCACCCAACTCGTCGCCGACCGCGAGAAGCGCTCAATAAAGAAGGGCTACACCGCCTCCACCGAAAAAGCCACCGATTTGCGCGAAGCCGAAGCCTGGCTGTCCTTCGCCAAGGGAAAATCGGACGAAGCTCTCGAAGAGTTGCGCGCCGCCGCCGACCATCAGGACAAAAATGGCGGCGAATCCGTCAGCATCCCCGCGCGCGAAATGCTCGCGGACATGCTCCTGGAACTCAAGCGCCCCGCCGATGCCCTCGCCGAATACAAAACGGTCCTGAAGAATTCCCCGAATCGCTTCGACGGTCTCTTCGGTGCAATGCGTGCGGCAGCGTCTGTCAATTCACCGGCCGGTCGCAAGGAAGCGGAAGCCTTCGCCGACCAACTGATGGTGTGTTGCGGCTTCGGAGGTGATCGGCCCGAGATTAAACAGGTGGCGTCGTATGCCCCGGCTCATGAGCAAGAACCTGCACCCACTGTTATCGAGAAAAAATAGCAACCGTCGAGCTCCGGAGTTCGCCGAGGCAAAAACCTACCTCGCGCAGAAGTAGCGCATCCATTCGAGCCGGAAAAACTTTATGAACAGGAGCGCAGGCGGGCCGTGAAAGACAGTCCGCCCGCGCTCCGTTGCTTGTTTAGAAGTGGAAGCCCAGCTCCGCCGTGTACGCTCGCGGTGTTACGAAGTGCGTTCCGCTGAACGTGGAAAGGAAGTTATAGAGCGCGGTCTTGTTCGTCAAGTTGATGGCGGTGAGGCGCAGGCTCCACTTGTAGCGGTCGCCGTGGAAGAGATTATCTTCGCCCACGCTGGCGTCAAACAGGTTGCGTGGAGCTACGCGGGTTGGATTGCGGTCCTGGTTAAACGTCACACCCGCGATGTTAATCAGCTTCGCGCCTTGCGGCGTGCCTGCCGCGCAGCTGGTGATCCGATTGGCAGGGGTCGCCACATTGGCACCGCAGAAGAGCCCGATCGCTGCCTGTTGGTCCGCGTCGAGGAAGTTCATCGCATCCTGGAAAGTACCCAGATTCGGATTACTGGCCACCAGACCGCTGTCGTAGCGCCAATTCATGGCAATCCACGGTAGGGTTTTCCACGGCTGATATTGCACGTGGGTCGTCTGGTTGAACGCCTGGTCGTGGTCGATGCGGAACACTTGACCGCCGCCCACCGTTGCGCCCAAGCCGCCCGCTTGCGGCGGGAAGTAGCGCGCCCGGACATGCGCGAGAACGGCGAACGCCGTCAAGCCATGATAATTGGGGAAGCTTACGCGCACCGAGGGCCCGTCAATCTTCGAGCTTTTCCACGCAATCGGGAAAAAGATAGGAGTGTTGGCGAACGCGCTGAAGTCGTAAGCGTTGTGCGTGTACTTCCACAAGTAGTCTGCGTCCACGACCAGGTATTTTCCGAACGCTTGCTGAAAGCCCGCATTGAACTGGTTTCGTTGTCCCGCGCGAATCGGCGCGAAAGCCTGGCTGCCCGCGCCATTGAACACGGCGTTTATGACCGGGTCCTGGGATCCCACGCTCGCCAGAATCAAGTTCTCATTGAACGGGGTCTCCAGGATGCGCGAGTACGAAACGCGCAAAACTGAGTTGGTTTTCTTCACGTTATAGGCGACACCGACGCGGGGCTCCGGCTGCCAATCATGCAGGATTCCGCGATAGATGTCGGCGCGCAATCCCACATTGAAGGCCCAGTTGCCTTGCGTGATGGTGTCTTGCAGATAGAGCGCAACCTCTTTTACATCCGTTCGCCCGCGGAATGGGAAGACCGCCCCTGACCGCGTGAGATCGAACGGAAGCAGCAGCGTGCAAGGGGCAGCCAGGGCCACGCCGCCCGCGAAGCAATTGACGCCATTGCTGTCCGTGAGGGATGGGAGGAACGCCGGATCCGTAATTCCAAAGTTGAAATTCTCGGTTAGGAACGTATGCTGAAATGTGACGCCGGCTTTGACGTTGTGTTTGCCCTTCACGTAGGACACGTCCGTACGAAGTCCCGCGTTGGTCAGTTTTCGTTGCTGGTTGAGCGTCGCCGAAGAGCCGCCGGGAATAAATCCCGTGCCGTCGGCAAACACGTTTCCGCTCGGGTAGTAATTAAACTGATCTTGCCGGACGAAACCGCCGAACGTGAACAGCGTTGTCGTGCTGATCAAGCGGGTCCAGACTGGCGCGATGTTAAACGTATTGATCTGCGCGCGCTGATCTTGCGCCGGCAATTGAGCATTGGTGACTGGATCAAGGATCCCCGCGTTCAGGTTATCGATCGTATTTGGTGTTTGAAACCACGAGCGCGTGTATTGAAAGTTCGTGTGGATCGAATCGGCACTGGTTACGTTGTAATCGACCCGGTCAAATAGATTCTCCTCATTCCCCTTGTCGTGGATGGCGCGAAGCTCGGGAGGATCCAGGAATCGGCTGGTATTCAAGCCGTTCGCAGCGATGAAGTTTCCCCACTTTTGGCCGCCGAACGCCAGCCGGAAACCGCCGGTTACAGAGCCGAAGCTCCCATAAGAGGAGAACACGGAGCCTGTGGGCTTGGTAACGCCCAGGCCCGAGCGCGTCGTAACTTTGATCACCAGGCTCGTCTTGTCGCCGTATTCGGCAGGAGGCCCTCCAGAGACCGCTTCCAGCGACTGAATCGAGTCCAGCGGAATCTGGTTCGAGAAAACCTTGCTCTGTTGATCCGTAATAGGCTGGCCGTCAACGGAGAATGAATTTTCGGCGTGATCGCCGAGTCCATGGAAAAGGCCATTCGAGTCTGCCACCACGCCTGGTGTCGCCAGCGTCACCAGCGAACTTACCGATGACGACTGGCTCTCGAGCGGCAGCCTGTCGGTCAAAGCAGTGTCCACATCCGTATGAAAGCTCGGGTCATTCTCTACCATGTCTCCACCGTTCGCTTCGACCGTGATGCTGGTTGCCGCCGTTCCGACCTTCAGCCCGATTTGTACGCTGTTAGGCACGCTGGAGCGCACATCCACGTCCTGGGTATACGAGGCGAACCCTGGCGCCGTCACCACCAGGTGGTAGGGATTGAACGGCACGTTGGAAAAGCGAAAGGTTCCATCGCTCCCCGTTGGCGTCTCCCGCTGATAGCCGGTTACGGGAAAGCTGATCTCGACCTTCGCTCCTGCAACCACCCCGCCGGAGGAATCTCTTACCACCCCTTCAATCGATCCAGCATTGCCCAACTGCGCCTTCGCTGGCCCTCCCGTCAACAACAGGACGAACCCTAAAACCAAGACCACGCTGTTACTCAAACGCTTCAACATTTTTCTCCATCCCTTTCGAGGCTATATGTGTTTGCTGTGGAATGAGGCCGCCGGAATAATGGCGGTGACGCTGGCCTTCAGTTAGGCAGCGCGCGGAAATTCACTTCAAGCCAGGGGTGCGGAACTAAGCGGTAGGGGGCGCGCGTCCGGCGCGATGTAAAGAAAAAGAATTCCTTGGCGCTGCACTCTGTGGCAGCGAAGAATACCAGGTGACGATCTGAGGTGCGCTGATGAGGTCCAGCCGGGCAGCCGCCAGCGCCGGCATGTGCAGCGCTTGGCAGATATGGCAGGCGGTATCGGGCCCATTCGTATGTTGGTGGAAGAGCGAACCGCCCGCGGCAAAATAGAGCAGCGCGGCACAAGCCAGCAGCGCCAGCCCGCGGCGTACAGCCGTCCGCCCGAAAATGGATACCCGTCCGTGCATAAGCGACACTTTAGCTTAGCACCTTAGACGGACGTTTAAGCGCTTTGGTTGCTAAAAGTACCCCCTCAGCCCAAACAGGTTTTCTTGACCCCGCAACCATTCTTGCCTAAGCTCCGTCCTAGTAAGCACATGCAAGGCAATACATGGCCCATCCTATTTCGGCGTCGCACTTTGGGATCACCTGCCTTGGGGCGTAGTTCCTCTAGCGGCCTCCACGCTCTTTTCAACACGGCTCAATTCTATGGAACTCCAGGAGTAACGTCATGAAGCGATTTACCGCTCTATCTGTTCTGCTGTTTTTCTCCTCGATGGCTCATGCGCAGGACGCGCCTACCGTGGCGGCTAAGCGTGATGCTTCCCTCGCAAACACGGAAGACGCGCGCATGAAAGCGCTCGAAGAGCAAGTCCGCACGCTCGCCGGCGAAGTGGCACTCCTGCGCAGCGAGCTGAAGGAGCTTCGCGAAACGAAATCACCGGAGCAACCTTCCGGCCCGCAAGTTCTGCTGGCTTCCGCGCACGCCGAACCCGGTATGCTCCCGGCCGCTCCTGCACCGGCCCCCGCACAAGCCGTGCAAACACAGACTTTCGGGGGCGCCTCGGGCAACGCAAAACTCCTCAATCCGGACATCAGCCTGATCGGCGATTTCATCGGCACCGCCGGCCGCAATACCGTTGCGCCAAGCCGTTCGCTCGAAATGCATGAATCCGAAGTAGGTCTTCAAGCCATCATTGATCCTTACGCGCGCGCCGATGCCTTCCTCTCCTTCGGCGAAACGGGCGTGAACGTCGAAGAGGCTTACATCACCTTCACCTCACTCCCCGGGGGTCTGTTGCTCAAGGTCGGCAAGAAGCGCGCCGACTTTGGCAAGGTCAACACCATTCACAATCACGCCCTGCCTTTTATCGACCGGCCGCTCGTCACCAACAATCTGGTCGGTGGCGAAGACGGCATCGATGACTCCGGCTTCTTTCTCTCACGCTTTTTGCCAGCGCCGAAGAACTGGTTCCTCGAAGGCAGCGCGGAAGTATTGCGCGGTGATTCCGCGGATGTCTTTCAGGCTAACCGCCGCCAGGACCTCAGCGTCGTCGGCCACCTCCGCGCCTATCGCGACCTGACCGAATCCACCAATCTGGATCTCGGCCTCTCTTACGCGCGCGGTCACAACAATGCCGGCATCGGCACATCCTTCGATCCTTCCAGATTTATCACCAATCTCTACAGTGGCGACGCAACCCTCCGGTGGAAGCCGCTGCGCCGCGCCATCTACAATTCCTTCCTGTTTCGCACCGAACTCGTCTGGAGCGCCCGCGACCAGCTCTCCACCGCGGTCCCGACTCTTTTCCAGACGCAACATGCTTTTGGCATGTATTCCTCCGCGGAATATCGCGTCAATCGCCGCTGGACCGTCGGCGGGCGCTTCGACCGCAGCGGCCACGCCTCCGACGCCCGTCTGACGGATTCCGGCTTTTCCGGTATCCTCACGTATTGGCCGAGCGAGTTTAGCCAGATCCGCGGGCAATACCGCTTCGGTCATCTGGCGACCAGTCCGACCGACTTCTCGAATGCCAATGAATTTCTTTTCCAGTTTCTTTTCGTGATGGGCGCGCACGGCGCTCACCCGTTCTGAGCTGTTCCAGGAGATTTCGATGCCACGCTTATTGAAACTGACTCGCTTCGCCGCGATCGCCCTGTCCCTGGCGCTTGTGTTCGGCCATCTCTTTCCTGTCGCTGCGAACGCGGACAACAAAATTCGCATCATGACCGGCACCACCGACCTCGCGTCCCTCGCGCAGGAAGTCGGAGGCGACAGAGTTGACGTCGAATCCGTCGCTCGTGGCTACCAGGACCCCCACTTTGTCGATCCTAAGCCGAGTTTTCTTCTCAAACTGTCCAAGGCCGAGCTGCTCATCGTCGTCGGCCTCGAACTCGAGATCGGTTGGCTGCCGCCGCTCATCACGCAGTCCAGTAATCCGAAGATTCAAGTGGGCGCGCCCGGTTATTTTGACGCCTCGCGATTTGCCAGAATCCTGGAGCTCCCCACTGGCCAGGTCACCCGCGCCGAGGGCGACGTTCATCCGCTGGGAAACCCGCACTACTGGCTCGACCCGGATAATGGCTTGCGCATCGCCAAGGGCATCCAAACCAAGCTCAGCGAGATGCGCCCCAATGATGCCGCCTATTTTGCGCAGCGCTACGATGCCTTCGAGCAGCGCCTCAAACAATCCGACCAGCAATGGCAGGCGCAGATGAAGCCCTACGCCGGCCGCAAAGTCGTCACCTATCACCGTTCCTGGCCCAATTTCGCCGAACATTTCGGCCTTAACGTCGTCGGCTACGTCGAGCCGCGTCCCGGCATCCCCCCAAGCCCGCAGCACACCGTGGAATTAATCGGGCAAATGAAGCGCGAAGGCGTGAAGGTCATCATGGTCGAACCGTACTTTGACTTGAAGACGCCCAATTCCATCGCCCGCGAAACCGGCGCGCAAGTCGTCGTCCTGATGCCCTCGGTCGGCGGCGAAAAAGAGATTACCGATTACTTCAAACTGTTCGACTACGATATCGCCAAGCTCAAGAAGGCTTTTGACGAGACGCACTAGGAGAGCATTCGATGGAGATTCTTCCGTTTCTGATTTTGCCATTCTTGGCGAGTTTGATTCTGACCGGCATCCATTCTTATCTTGGCGTGCACGTCGTCGAACGGGGCGTTATTTTCGTAGACCTCGCGCTTGCGCAAATCGCCGCGCTGGGCGCCGTCGTCGCCATAATCGCGGGGATGGATCCGCACGGCCGCGGCGCTTACTGGATCAGCCTCGGCTTCACGTTTCTCGGCGCCGCCATTTTCGCCTTTGCGCGCACCCGACGCGGCCATATTCCCCAGGAAGCCTTCATCGGCATCGCTTACGCCGTGGCCTCCGCCATGGCGATTCTCCTGATGAGCAAAGCTACCGGCGAGACCGAGCATCTCAAGGACATGCTCGTCGGCAATATTCTCGCCGTCTCCCGGCCCGAGGTGATCAAGACCGCGCTGCTCTACAGCGCCATCGGCCTCTTTCACTTCCTCTTCCGCAAGAAATTCCTGCTCATCTCCATGAACCACAACAAGGCCGAGCAATCCGGCCTGAACGTCCGCTTCTGGGATTTTCTTTTCTACGCTTCTTTTGGATTTGTGGTCACCTCGTCGGTGGCCATCGCCGGCGTCCTGCTCGTCTTCTGCTATCTCATCGTCCCCAGCGTCGGCGCCATGCTCTTTGCCGACCGCATCGGTCCTCGCCTCGCCATCGGCTGGACTATGGGCACTCTGGTCTCCGCGCTCGGTGTCTATCTCAGCGTCCAGCTCGATACGCCCACGGGCGCGACCATCGTCGTCACCTTCGGCGGCGTGCTCATCGTGATGTTTCTAGTGCACCTCGTCCTGCACCACGGCCGCTCCGCCCGCGAACTGAAAGGCGGCGCCTCCGCCCAACGCGAACTCGCACCTGTCCCCTCTTCCTCTCGGGAAGGGTAGCTTTCAGAAGTGAAGTTGAAGCTTTACTTCTTTTCCGGCTGCGCTGTCGGCGGCAAAATCCCATTCAATCGCAGATAAATGGCCTGCGTCGCATAGTGGTCGGTCCAACTGCCCCCCAGCGCCACCAGCGCGCCTCCCCGCGAGATCGGGCGGTTGCCAAATAGCACGAATTGCTCCCCCAGTTTCGAATCGTCCACCTTCTCCAGCG
>Ga0210408_10002125_pt1 | contig 19662 bp, 17 predicted proteins | sample IncBWH4MmetaG_FD_155471 | JGI IMG/M metagenome (GOLD analysis project Ga0210408, IMG submission 155471) | Forest soil microbial communities from Barre Woods Harvard Forest LTER site, Petersham, Massachusetts, United States - Inc-BW-H-4-M | ecosystem: Environmental > Terrestrial > Soil >...
CCCATCTCGACGTAGCCAAGGCAGCTGAGCGGCCAGAAGTGCTGGGCCTTTGGCGCGACTTTGTGCTGCGCCTCTCGTCCGCGCCAGTCGTGAGCATCGCCAAGATTCGCGGCCGCACCCGCGGCATCGGTAACGAGTTCGTGCTGGCCTGCGACATGCGCTTCGCCAGCCGGAAAAGCGCCCTATTCGGCAACCCCGAGGTCGGCGTCGGACTGGTCCCTGGCGGCGGAGCGCTGGAATGGCTCCCGCGTTTGGTCGGCCGTTCACGCGCACTTGAGATCGTGCTTAGCGGTGACGACTTCGACGCTGATATCGCCGAGCGCTATGGCTGGGTGAACCGCACGCTGGACGATGACCACCTCGACTCGTTTGTCGATGCGCTCGTCCGCCGTCTGGCCTCGTTCGACCGTGAAACACTGGCCGCGGCGAAGGCCCAGGTCAATCGGTTCGGAACCCCGACAGCTGCCGAGCTTCAGTCGAGCAGCGACTTGTTCTTCCCATTGCTGTCCTTGCCCGGTGCACAGGCGCGCCGCGCCAAGATCCGCAATATCGGTTACGGCGTTCCAAGCGACTTCGAATTGAACTTCGGCCGGTATCTCCCCACGTTCGGGCGGGCGGACGACGATGCCACGGGGCAGGAGAGCTAGACATGAAACCGTGGAAAGCAGTTTTGCTGATTCTGTTTGCTCTTGCGGTCGCAGCCGCGGGATACGGGCTGATTCTCGTGCGACGAGGCTTCAGCGCACTTGCGACACCATCAGCGATTGAGGAGTTCGCGGCCACAACGGCACGCAAATTGGCCGTGCCATCCGCGTATCGCCAACTTCGCAATCCCATCGCGCCTTCAACGGAGAACATTCGGGGGGGCATGGAGCATTTCTCCTTTCATTGCGCCACGTGCCATTCAGATGACGGAGGGGGCCACACGGTATACGGCAAGGGCCTCTATCCGAAACCGCCCGACTTGCGTGCAGCCGGGACGCAGAACAAGAGCGATGGCGAGCTCTACTACACAATTGAAAATGGAGTTCGTTTGAGCGGCATGCCAGCCTTCCACGGAACGCACACTGACCCGCAAACCTGGCGCCTGGTTTTGTTCATCCGGCACTTGCCTCAGATCACGCCCGAGGAACTCAATGAGATGAAGGGGTGGGACCCGAAGAGTGAGGCGGTTCCAGCGCATTTCTGAAGGGCGGGGAACCGCCCCAGAATCCTGTGGGAGAAACACACCACCACTAGAAACAAGAAACACCATCAAACCAACGTTTGCTGATTTTTTTCGTTTGCATTTCGCTGGCCGCCGTCGCGGCTCTGGCCCACGGAGGTGAGGAGCACCCGCAGCACATACCCCGAAATTAATACTGCTGAAGAGGAGAAGATGATGACCCAATCCAGCGCTACAACAGCGAGGCAGCGAGTAGGCAGATGCAATTCGTCTACTCGGTTTTCGGTTGGATTATAGAAACCGGGGGTATGTCTACAGCAACAATAATCGGCTCAGGACCGAACGGACTCTCAGCCGCAATTGTCCTTGCAGCATCTGGCGTAAGGACGACCGTACTAGAACGTAATGGGCAGATTGGTGGTGGCTGTTCAACCGCCGAGGTCACACAGCCTGGTTTTCTTCACGACCTGGGTTCTTCGACTTACCCCCTGGGAGCTGCAAGCCCTTTCTATCGTTCTCTTCCCTTCGCCATTCCTTGGATTCAACCGCACGCGGCATTCGCTCACCCGTTGGATGACGGGACCGCGGTCGTGCTTGAACACTCGATTGAAGAAACAATCGACCAACTGGATGCATGCGACCGCAAAACATACCGATCACTGATAGAACCCGTAGTTTCTAACTTCGCTGCTTTGGTCGAAGAAATTCTCGGCCCCATCCTACATATCCCCGGAAGTCCTTTCGTGCTGGCGCGTTTTGGGCTATCCGCTCTGTTGCCGGCGCTGTCGTTGGCTCGTTCCCGCTTCGCTGGAGAACGGGCTCGATCCCTCTTTGCTGGCGTCTCAACCCATTCCATCCTCCCGCTAGAAACTACCGCTTCAGCTGCTGTTGGCTTGACGTTGATAGCCGCTGGACACACGAGAGGTTGGCCGATTCTGCGTGGCGGCGCGCAGTCTCTCACGGATGCCCTGGTCCGACATTTAGAGGATCTCGGAGGCCGAGTTGAAACCAGTCGTGAAGTAACCGAGCTACCTTTGTCCGACGTCGTCCTCGCAGACATCACCCCGCGCCAACTCCTTCGCATCGCCGGTTCCCATCTATCCACTGACTATCGAAAGCAACTGGAGCGATTTCGGTATGGACCCGGTGCTTTCAAGATTGACTACGCATTGAATGCAGCGATTCCGTGGACCGCTCGCGAATGTCTGCGGGCCGCCACCGTACACATCGGAGGCTCTCTCGAAGAGATTGCTCAGGCTGAAAGGACCCTTTCACCCAATAAACCATTCGTTCTGCTCGGCCAGCCATCGCTCTTCGACTCCAGTCGAGCTTCCTCTGGTCGACATACCGCTTGGGCCTACTGTCATGTTCCTAACGGCAGCACCGAAGACTACACCGAATCGATTGAGCGCCAAATCGTCCGCTTCGCTCCCGATTTCCGCGATTGCATTCTGTCCCGTTCCGTCTCCACACCCAAAGATCTGGAGAGTTGGAATCCCAATCTAGTCGGCGGCGATATCTTGGGGGGAGCAATGAATGTCCGCCAGCTACTGTTTCGTCCTACACGGTCGTTGTATCGCACCTCGCGTTCGGGACTCTATCTCTGCGGAGCATCAACGCCCCCAGGTGGCGGCGTTCATGGAATGTGTGGATTTCATGCAGCCAAGATGGCCCTCAAGGATCTCAACATTTAATTCGATCTTCTGTCGGTCATTTCGCCTTGGCACAAGGGAATCCGTGGATGCATACGCGGAGGTGCAGTCCGCAGGCCGGGGCGGAGCGGGCCAGCGTGGCCCGCTTGACTCTTCGCCTTTTGTTCGCCTACTATCTTATCAGCATCGAGGGCCGAGGGCACGTCATCATGAACTTATCCATCGCAGCGGGGAAAACGGAACAACCAGCAACACCGAACCCTTGGATTCTCCCGGAACGCACCCTCACCGTCTTGTACGGCTGTCCTGAAATCCAGAGGCTCTCGCATTACTTCCTTCCGAGGATTCTGCTCCATCAGAAACGGGTTTTGTATTTGGATGGCGCGAACCAGATCAGTCCGCTCCTCATCGCCCACTTTGCCAGAGGGCGCGGTCTGGAACCATCCGCGTTCAATAGCCTCATCCGCACCGCACGCGCCTTTACCTGTTTTCAATTGACGGAACTCATTCGCCGCGTCCCAAAAGTGCTGGCGACATTTTTCGCCGATGTACTGATCGTTACGGCCTTGCCGGATTTATATTTCGACGAGGATGTGCAGGACCGCCCCGCGCGCGCTTCCTTTGAACATGCGCTCGAAGGCTTGCAGCAGCTTGCGCCGCTCCAGCTTTCCATCGCTGTTTTTTCCGATGCGACCTCGTTCAAAACGAAACGGCACGATTTCTTCAAGAAGCTCCGCAACCAGGCGGACCACATCCTGAAAGTCGAATCCGGCCCTGAAAGCTCCCTTTCCTTTACCCGCGAGAAAAATACGCCGCTCCTATCAGCTTGAATGGAAAGTGCGAGGTGCAGCATGGGCAGAACCGTCCCTACATTTGTTCAATTGATTCAGCAGGCCGCGGAACGCTGGAAAAAGTTCCGCCGCGCGTTGCGGAGAGAAGACCACGAGCATTTTGATCGCCTCTTTGTCCGTGTGCGTTACTACACCCAGGCCGCTACCTATCAATGCCACGACAATCCGATGGAAGCCATTTTGTTATCCATCGCCCTCGATCAGGAGAAACGGCTCAGTGCCGTGGAGAAGGTTTTGCAGAACGCGGGGGTGCTTTGTGAAATTGCGGCAAGGATGGATTCTCGACCTCTACCCGAACCCGCACGGGATGACCTTGTGGCTTATCGACCGGAACCAGTCGCACTACCGTTTGACCGATAGTTTCGCGCCGGCGTTTTACGTGTCGGGGGACCACGAGCGGCTCGTCCAGTTGCAGGCCGCAGCTCAACACCAAACCACAGAACTGCGTACGCGCTTCACTGAGCGCACGGACTTGTGGCTAAATGCGCCACGCACCGTCCTCGAAGTTTCCGTTCTTTGTCCTACGGATTTTATGGGCTGGGGACGATGGGTTCACAAACGCGACTCGCGCTTGCAGCTCTACAACAGCGACCTCATGGTGGCGTCGCTCTACTGTTGGGAGAAACACATCTTCCCATTGGCATATGTCGAAGTCGAAACCGACGATGAAGGAAAAATCCAATCCATCGAATGTCGCGATGATGAATGGGCTCTCAATTCTGAAATGCCACCGCTCAAGATCATGCAGATTCGGCTCGCTGGGCTTTCGCGCATCGATCCCACGCATGGCCGCCGCGCCGCTCTTGAGATCGAAATGGATGGAACGTGTTGGGTACTCGATGAAGCGGGTGAACCTCCCGCACAGGGATTTGCGCGGCTGGTCAAACGCGAAGACCCCGACGTGATCCTTTCGGAATGGGGCGATTCCACGATTCTCCCATTACTTCGCCAACAGGCCGAACGCTTGAAGTTTTCGCTGCCCTTGAACCGTGATGAGTCAGCATCTGTCCAACAATCCAAGGGACGCAGTTACACGAGCTACGGAAGAATTTTGTTCAAGGCGAGTGCGACAACTCTTTTTGGCCGTATCCATGTGGACAAGCAAAATTCGTTCATTTCAGAGAAGTGCGATTTTGCCGGACTGTGGGAACTCGCCCGCATCACCAAACTTCCCATTCAATACGCTGCCCGGACAACAACGGGCACCGGCATTTCCTACATGCAGATGGAACTCGCCCATCGCGACGGCGTATTGATTCCTGAACAGAAAGCGGAGCCCGAAGATCCCAAGCATCCCGATGAACTCCTGTGCGCCGACCGCGGCGGTCTAGTTTTTGTCCCGAAACTCGGCTTCACCGCAAACGTCGCGGAACTCGACTTCGTGAGCCAGTTCCCAAGCATCATGGCGCGGTTCAACATCTCACCCGAAACCGTCAATTGTCCTTGCTGTCCCGATGCGCCGCGTATTCCCGAACTGGGCTACCGCATCTGTGAAAAACGGCGCGGCATCACCAGCCGCGTTGTTGAACGCTTAATTGCGAAGCGCGGCGAACTAAAGAAATTGCAGAAGACTTCTCCTCCCGACGCTGCGCTGCGATTTAAATTGCAACGCGATTCCATGAAATGGCTTCTCGTCTGCTGTTTTGGCTATACAGGTTACAAGAATGCCAGATTCGGAAAAATCGAAGCACACGAAGCCATCAACGCCGTCGCGCGCGAAACCCTTCTCGTCGCAAAGGAGATTGCGGAAAACGATGGATTTCAACTCATCCATGCTCTGGTGGACTCGCTGTACGTTTGGAAGGAAGGGGCAGCACGAGAAGACTTCGAGCGTTTAGCTAACGAAATCGAAAAGAAGACGCGTCTCCCGCTTGCGATTGAGTCCGTATATCGCTATGTCGTTTTTCTACCCTCGAAGCAATACGCGGACGTACCTGTCCCGAACCGATTCTTTGCCGTTGGCGAAGACGGCGAATTGAAAGTGCGCGGTCTCGAATGCCGACGCCATGACACGCCGCCCTTACTGAATCGGATGCAACACGACGTGCTGGCCATCCTCGCGGAAGCGCACGATTTTAATTCGTATCTTCACAAGATCGAGAGCGCTCGCATGGTTCTGTCTGATTACCAGGAGCGTCTTTCGAGCGGAGACGTAGACATTCGGGAACTCATCGTCAGCAAACGCATTACGAAAGAGCCACGCGACTACCACAAAGCCGGTGTCACTGCGATTGCCGCACAACAACTCTTCGGCAGCGGCGTAAAGCTGAGGCCCGGACAGACCGTCGAGTACGTCATCACTGACAGTGAATCCGCCGTACCGAATGATCGCGTTCGGGCCTTTGCACTATGGGAAGGATGGTTCGGATACGACCGCAAGAAGTACGCGGCGATGCTGCGGGAAGCGTTTGAACCATTTATCCTGTGCCTACCAAAGACGTCCGAAGATAATCTTTTGACTGATTCGCTTACCGAAGAAGAACTGAAACGCTTTCCCCTGTTTGCTGCCTTGGCACTTCTTCGACCTTTGAAGATTTGATTTGTTCCTGTAGCACTGCCTCCACACCAGTCTCCCCGAATTTACAAAACCGCAACTTCCATCGGTAAGTTCCCAACAGAACTGTCCTTTCTCCTGCCTGCCCTTCCTGCGTGAAGACTGCGCCTAGCCGCCCGCTTCTCCTGTCAAGGGCGTCCGCTGCGCTCCCGTGAACGCGAAAACCGCGCGCCCTTGACAGCGCGGGCGGCTAGGCGCCGGGGACCACTTAGGAAGGGCATTGCTTCTTTTTTTCAAGCGAAAACCACGCCTGAAAAAAGGAGGAAAAGAGGAAAACCAAAAAATGCCAGAAAGACGACATGCAACTTGGGGAGAACTCCTGCGCGATGCGGTCGAAAAGCCCGGGCGAATGCTCGCAGCCTACACCGCATTTCACAACTACTCGTTCGGGAATGCCTTACTTGCGCTCGAACAGTGCGTTCGACGCAACTTGCAGCCCGGACCACTCAACACCTATCGCGGTTGGCTTGAGCGCAAACGGCAAGTACGCAAAGGGGAGACAGGAATCACCCTTTGCATGCCGATGCCATTCAAACGAACCGCGCCCACGGACGACACGGAGGAAGAATCAGCAGAGCCACGGACATGCAACGCCTTTCGATTCCGTGCCTATTGGTTTGTCATCGCACAAACCGAAGGCGAAGAAACCTACGTTGCGCCGATTCCCGGCTTCGATTTTGATACGGCGCTCCAAGCGCTCAATATAACGCGCACGGCGTTTGACGAAATCAACGGCAACATTCAGGGGTTTGCAAGGCACCGGGAAATTGCTGTAAATCCGCTCGCCGCACTCCCGCACAAAACGACGTTCCACGAGATTGCCCACGTTGTTCTAGGGCACACGACTTCCGAAAAGCTCGTGGACGGTGAGCACACTCCCCGCCATTTGTGCGAGGTGGAAGCGGAATCCGTCGCGCTGATCTGTTGCGAAACGCTCGGACTCGACGGAGCAGACTTCTGCCGGGGCTACATCCAGCATTGGTTGAAAACCGAAAGAGAAATCCCCAACCACAACGCGGCGCACATCTTTGCCGCCGCCACTTCCATTTTGAAAGCGGGAACTCCCGCAGCGGACAGCCACTAGGCTGCCCGTTCCACGTCTCGCGCTCGCCGTTTCAGTATGAAGAAATACAAAATACATTTTGTTCGGAAAAAGGAGCAGAGGAAATGAGCACCAAAGATGCAGTGAAACAGTTGCAAGAGTACGTGAACGTTCCACTCGCGGAGTTGGTCGAATCCTCGACCAATCCCCGCAAGACGTTCGATGAGGAGCGATTGGAGGAATTGGCCGAGAGCATCCGCAGCAAAGGCATCCTTTCACCTTTGCTCACGCGGAGAGTGAACAGCCACTTCGAAATCGTTTCGGGAGCGCGGCGTTATCGTGCCGCGAAGCGGGCGGGTTTGCGGGAAGCTCCGGTCCGCATCGTTGTTCTCACCGACGCGGAAGCTCTCGAAGCGCAAATCGTCGAAAACCTTCTTAGAAGTGACGTGCATCCGTTCGAGGAAGCGCAAGGGTTTCGCGCTTTGCTCGAACGCGGAGAGGCCGCGTACACCATCGAGAAGATAGCAGCCAAGACAGGCAAGAGTGCTACTTACATCGCCAAACGCCTTCGGCTCTTGGACCTCATTTCACCTGTGGCCGATGCGTTCACCGCTGGACACATTGGCATCGAACACGCTTTGCTGATTGCCAAACTTGCGGCAGATGTGCAGGAGAAAGCATTCACACATTGCTTTGACGGCTTTTATGCCGCAGACGACAGCGACCGTAGTCTTGTTCCCGCGAGTCGCTTGCAAACATGGATAGAGCACAACATCTATCTCAGTCTCAAGTCTGTCCCGTTTTCAAAGGACGATGAAACGCTCGTGCCAGAAGCGGGGAGTTGCGCCAACTGTCCGAAGCGCACGGGATTCAATACGCTGCTTTTTTCCGAAGTGCGGGAAGATTCGTGCTCGGATGCGGCTTGCTTTAATCGAAAGCTCGACGGGCACATCGCACAGCGCGTCACGAAGATGGCGAATCTCGTGATGATTTCGCAAAACTACAACGCGACGGTCGAATCTCCGATTCTTCCGCGCCGCAACTACGTCGAAGTTGTGTCTCGGAAAAACAAGAAAGGTAAAGACGCACGGCCTGAGGACAAGCTCTGTTCCCATTTGACCCCGGCCATCCACACGGACGGCATGAATAAAGGCAGGCTTGTGAAAGTGTGCGCCGACCCCACCTGCAAGGTTCATTTCGGGAACTTACAACAGGAGGAGAAACAACGGCTCCAGTGGAAGGCGGAAAAGACCGCCGCAAACAAAAAAGCAAAACTGACACTCGCGTTCCGGCACCGCCTTTTGGCCGACGTGCTCAAGCGCGTGAAGCCGCAGTTTGGAACCGATGAGTTGCGTATCGTGGCGCAGTTTGCTTTGCGCTCGCTGCCGCATGAGTTGGCGTGCCGCCTTGCCAAGCGCCACGGCTTGGAAAATCCAAAAGAGGCCCACGACTGGCAACTGGCGGAGAAGGCAAGAGTGCTTTACAAGAAAGCGGACGTCGCTGGACTCGCGGCACTCATTTTCGAAAGCATGCTCATCGGCCCCGCAGGAAGCGCAACTGTGAACAAAGACGACGACCTGCTGACCGACGTAGCCAGTCACTACAAGGTTGACACGAAGGCACTGCGCATCGCCGTTGCCAAAGCGGAGAAAGACAAAGCGCAGAAGAAGAAAAAAGTGTGTAACGCGAAAGAGAACCCTGCCCCGAAATCAAAGACCGACCGCAAATAACAGCGCCTCAAAACCGAACGGGGCCGTCCTTGACCGGACGGCCCCGTTCTCCTCACTCTCGCTTTCTCCCAAAAATCTCCGGCAAAATCCTCACCCCTTCGGTTGCGAGTACATCATAACGTCGGCTGGGCTGCTCTTAGTGGTCGGAGGCTCTTGTGGTGCCGACGAAACGGTCCGGCGACAGATCGAACCGCGTTTTCCTCGACGTGATTCCTGTTTTTCGTTTCACCCCTTCTCTCCGACTCTGAGCGATCCTCGACATACGGCACCGCCTTCTGTCTTCCACAGCCCGGAGGCCATCCCAACGTTGCGATGCCACGACGTTCCTCGTCCGCAGTCCACCAGCAGGTGATGAGAGACCGAGCGTTCCGTCCCCCGTGGATTGTGCTTCCCGTTCCCCAAAAACCGCTTTGGACTCGTTTCATTCTTTTATCCCCATTCCGCCCCTTCCATCGGGCACGGCTTCGGGGGAATTCCTGCGCCCGGCAGCTTCGGCTCTTCTGCTTTTCCGTTTCCTCCCAAAAACTCTTCGCCAACGACAGCGAAAAGTTTTTGTGCCCCTCCCGAAATGCAGACCCTCGCTTTGGGAGCAGACCCCCTCTCGCTTCCAAGTGCCCCAATTACAAGGGCAGAAATGGAGACTCAAGAAATGTACGAAAATCGAGTCGAACTCATGGGCTTCTTGGGAAAGAACCCGGAAAGCAAATCCACAAAGAAAACGGAAAGGATGCTCGCGATCCTCTCGCTGGCCACCAAGACCTGGTGGACAGGCAAGGACGAGGAACGCAAAGAAAAAACGGAGTGGCATCGCATCGTCGTGTGGAACGGCCTCGCGGAGTACGCGGCGGAAAAACTAAAGAAGGGCGACCATCTGTATGTCGTGGGAACGCTCGTGAGCAATGTCTATGAGAAGGAGGTTGGCAAAGGAAAAAGTAAGGCCAAGGCGCAGATCACGTCGTGGCAAATCAAGGCGTTTTCGATTCGCAAGCTGGACCGGAAAGAATCGGCACCGACTGCGCCCGCGACGCAGACCGAGCAGCAGCCGGAGGGGGAACCCTTCTGAATCGAGCAACCGAATAGGCTCCGGCTATTGCCGGAGCCTTCTTGTCGTATTCCGTTCCTCGAACTTTCTCAGGTCGTTCGCGGACATTGCTCGCTAACCTAAAAATAGTAGTACTTCGGTACTACGGCGGTACGTGAATGCGATGAAACCTCTAGTTCACCTCCCGCATCCATCATTCCAACAAGTCTTATTCATTAGGGTAGGTGCATGAGTTCTTACGGCAAAGCTTTTTTTCTGGTTCGATTGAGGTTTTGCCGAAATAGGTACTCTGAGTAGATAGAGGCCAGAATCGGCCCTGAATCCGGGCAGAGATGGCGAAAGTTACGAGAGAAGTCGAGATGTAGCGCCTAGAGCAAGCGGATGGCCTAGCTTGGTCGAACGCTAGCCGGTACATCCAGGCCTGGGGACCAATCGTCATGGGTGGAGGCGGGCAGCCATCTGATCGTAGCTTCCACATTAGCCCTGTGGACCGCCTTGGGCGGAGGATAAGCCCCGTGGTCCTCGAAGCTGCCGAGGAAATCGGACGGCGTGCGATCCAGCATGCCGAGAAATTGCTCATTGACCCAGCCGTCGCAACAAGCCAGTTAGAGCAAGCAGCAGCGACCGTTTCGCGTGCTATAGAAGCAAGAAAGCGTTGCAATCGAAATGAGGTTCGCGATCTTCACTCATACCTCTTCCGTGCTTTCATCCGGCGCATAAATCGAATCAAAAAACGACAAATAATTCTAGACGGAGCCGTTCACGAGCTCGCGTTGGGTTCACACAACTCAACCGACCCACGCGTGAGTCTTGAGTTAAAGATTCTGGTTGACGAACTTCTTACAAGGTGTGACCCCGTAACTCGAGATATGTTTTATCGACGCCTCCAGGGATTTTCGTGGAGGGAAATCAGTTTATTGTATGGAATATCCGACCACGCGGCGGAATCTCGATTCAGCCAAGCCCTTCGCAGAATTGCCGAGAACCTTGGCTTGAGGAAGGATTCCTAAATTGTTGGGAGCTACACCGAGCGATTTTGAACAATGAGAACGAGAATAAAAAACCGGAGTGGGTTGGAGGAAAAAAGCAAAGACTTCCTCGCGTTTGCGCGCTCCTATCTTGCGGATGCTTTTCCAAACCCTGACCGGCACGGATGCCCGCCTGACGAAGCACTCCAATCCCTTACGGTTAATCCAAGAGCGACTGAGGAAGGAATCACCGAGCACATCGCAAGTTGCTCTCCTTGTTTCAAGCGATACTCGGAACTTCTGACCGAGGTGAAGTCGCAAAAAGCAGCGGACGAGGCACTATCTTGGAAAGGCATGTCTGGTTGGTTCAGAGCGCATCCACTCCTAGTGGGAGCGGCTCTGGCTTGTGCCTTGTTCATCGCGATTGGCGTTGGCCTGTGGATTAGGTTTAGCGTACCGAATCCACCTCCGCTGGAGACCCACCAACCGCACAATCCAACTTCGCCGGTGAATCCGGTAGTAGCCTATTCACCTTTTAGTCTGGACCTAACCAACATTTCTCCGATACGTGGCTCCAAACCGCCGACGACTGGGTATCAGCGTCGCGTTAGCGTACCCGGTTCACCACTAGATCTCACTCTGAGCTTACCGTTAGGAAGCGAGGAGCAGACCTATTCTGTAAGCCTCAAAGCGGCCGGCCGGACATTCTGGTCGAAGTCTGCTACGGCTCATTTGAACAAAGGTCAGACACTCATTCGCGTTCAGGCGGATCTTAGTCAAGTCCCTGCAGGCAACTACAACTTGGAAGTTAAATCCGCAGCGGGCATTCGCCTGATTCAACCAGTTTCGATACAGGTCACGTTGCCGAATGGCACTGGACAAAACCCATGAACACCAAACGAATTATCGTCGGGCTACTCATTTGCGGAGCGATTTGTACAGCCGCGCGGGCACAGGCGACGGTGGACGAACCCGATGCTTTGTTGAAGCAGGCACTTCGTTATGGCGATTTATATAACTGGGCAGACGCGGCCCCGTTGTTCAGTCAAGCCGAGGAACTGTATGTGGCGCGTGGCGACAATCGAAACGCCCTTTACGCTCATTTCGGTCGGCTCCGATCAACTATGGAACAACTATCGCTTCCTGAAGTCTCGGAAGAGCTGGGCCTCGACCTCGACAATAATCCGCTGCTTGTGTCAGACAACGAACTCCGATTGTTTTGTCTCATCGTGCGCGGCGACATTGACGGAGAGATTGACGCTGTACCTATGCGCCGCGATTGGGAAGCTGCACTCAAGGTCGCCCAGGCAGTGGGTGACAAGAAGTGGGAAAATCGTGCATCCGGAGAGATTGGTTTTGCGCTCTTCCTTGCAGGGGATGTGACGGCGGCCCGCCAGAAAGTCACAGCGGCCCTCATCGGAGCGACGATGTTTCAGGATGTCGGAGCACGAATACGATACCTTGCTGCGATTGGACACGGCTTCGTCCAGCTAGGGTCTTACGATGATGCTCTGGGATATTTCGACAAGGCACTCAAAATTGCCGCCGCAAACCCCGATGCAGGATACCAGTTCGTTGTGAACGAGGGCAGGCTTCAAGCATTCCGTAGTATGGGAAAACTTGACGCCGCTCAAGAGCTCGCCGACGACATCATCGCCCATGCGCGTGCAAAGCAGAAACACGTCAAGGAAACGCAAGCACTTATCACGGCCTCAACCGTAGCAACAGCCAAGAACGATGACGCCAAAGCTGTTGAGGACCTGCAAGCCGCAATCGAATTGTCGCAAAAAGGGGGTTTCACTCGTCTGTTAGCCGATGCGCAGTTCTACTTGGAGGATATTTATCGGAAACGTGGCGATTTCCCTAAAGCAGAATCGCTCGCCGCCGCCGCAGCCGAAGGGACGCAGAGCAGCGGCGATATCTATCTACTTCCATATCGGCTGCAAGCTTTAGCGCAATTGCAAGCAAGCCAGGGCAAATATCGCGAGGCCAGCGAGACTTATGACCGAGCGTCCGACATTCTTGATTCAATGATTGGCAACGTTACATCGGCACAGGCCAAACTTGGACTCATTACGTCAATGAGCGCAATTTACAGCGAGCACTTCACCCTCGTTGCATCGCATTTGAATAATACGTCGAAGGCGTTTTCAGTTCTCGAACACGCACGCGGTCGCGTCACTACCGACCTCTTGATGAGTGGACGACCACCCGATTCTCCAAAGGAATTGGAAATCGAAAAGCAAATTGCTCGATTGAATCTTGAGCTGACGAAGGCAAAATCCGCGGATCAGGTGCGCAAAATCCGCGACGAAATCTTTCTCGTTGAAGAAGCAAGATGGCTTGCTCCCGGATCGAATCCTTGGAAATCGCATCCGTGGGAAACGATCCCGTTAGAGCGCGTGCGCAACAGTCTCTCTCCAAATCAAATGATGCTTGAGTACGTACTTGCAGAACCTCAGTCGTATTGCTTGGCAATCACTAAAGATTTTGCACGTATCGTCCCGCTCGCCAGTCGCGCCGACATCGACAAATTAGTCTCCGCATATTTGAAAACCTTGAAAGCGAAAGGAACCTCGAAGCAAGAGGGAGCACGTCTATACACAATGCTTTTGAAGGGCATCCCGGAGGCTTCGACGAAGGTCCGCCTGATAGTTGTGCCGGATGGCCCCCTGCATCTCCTTCCGTTCGAAGCTCTCGTTGATACCGTCGGCCACTACATGGTCTCGTCTCACACGATAACGTATGCACCCTCTGCCACGGCGCTTTATCTCTTGAACTCGATCCCGCCGCGCGAGACGGTGAAGCGAGGTTTACTCGGAGTTGGTGGCGTCCCTTACGACCAAGCGCCGGAGCTCAATAAATTGGCTACGCTGCGCGGCTACACCAGCGGCGCTCTCACCAATCTGCCGGCTTCCAAAGACGAAGTTTTCGCGGCTCAAGCCGCAATCGGCAACGCCAGCGACACTTTACTAATTGGGCCGGGCGCAACAAAATCCGCGTTTGAGCATGGCGTTGACCAGCACACGATCATCCACTTGGCAGTACACGGCTTCGCTAACGTCAAACACCCAGATCGAGCCGCTCTGATTCTTCTCAGCGATCAGCAATCCGGTGACGACGGCATTTTGGAGGCGAGTGAGATCGTCCACTTGCACACAAACGCTGATCTCGTCGTTCTTTCGTCATGTGATACCGCTGTTGGCAGTTTGCAGGGCGAGGAGGGCGTCGCCAATCTTTCTCTTGCGTTTATGTTGGCGGGCTCCAAGACCGTCATATCCACACTATGGAGTATCGACGACACGCCCGCGCTTTATCTGATGAAGCGCTTCTATGCTCATTTGGCTGCGAAAGATTCCGTCGCCTACGCGTTAACCGCCGCGAAACGCGACATGCTTAAAACTTATGGTGCCCAAGCCATTCCGTATTACTGGGCCAGTTTCAGATTGGACGGTGTTGGAGATTATTCCATTAGGGTTAGCTCTAAGAAACTCGCTGCTGCGAACTAGGAAAGCACAATGTCAATCGGACAAAGCATTTCACGGCTCCCTCTCACGCGTGAAAATCGGGCCACGATTCTCACGACGATTAGGAAGCTTGTCCCCGAACGCCACATCAACGTCAGCAATCCAAATCAGGACTACGGGCCGTGGCTTGCGTTGGTCGATAAGCTCACGCCGCACCTCGTTGACGATGCCGACACTGAGACATTTGAAGCTGGCGTGATTGAACTCCTGAGAGCTCTCGGCAGCAGCCACACAGCTTTCTTTCATCAACACAGCAACGGTGTTCCCGCCCTTGGTTCCATCAACGCAACACTCCGCGCCGTCGATGCGGCGGATGGCAAGCGATGGATGTTCTTGGATGTTATCGAAGATGGAGCAGCATTTCGGGCGGGGATACTTCCTGGTGAACTCCTGTTCTCCATTGATTCCATCCCGGTAGTCCCGCCGCAATCTGCAAATTTTCAAATTGGCGCCAGCCATCAGGTTGAGGTCGAGACTCTCGCGGGCGCTAAGCGCCAAGTCACGGTCGAGGTGCCAAATCGGGCAGCAAAGGACCGCCCGCCAATGGTTGAACCTCGCAGTCTGTCATATCGAATGCTGGCTCCTGAAGTGGGCCTGGTAAGAGTGGCGACGTTTCCCGGAGCTGTCGGCCAGAGTTTTGCGAGAGACCTTGACCATGTCATTAGCAATCTAAAATCCAATCGCATGAGACGGCTCATAGTCGATCTTCGAGGAAATATCGGCGGCGGTTTAGGGTCTTTGCGCCTCCTGAGCTATCTGTGTCCGGGCAAAATGGAAATAGGGTACAGCGTTACACGACGACGGCTTCAGAAAGGCTACAAGAAAGAAAAGCTGACTCGCATTGGCAAAATCCCAGCGACAAAAGCTGAGCTGCTTTTGATGGCCGTGCGTTTCAAGGTCTTTCAACGGGATCGCTCAATGACCCTCGTGACGGAAGGACTTGGCCCACAGCCTTTCCACAGCCGCATCGTCATTCTCATCAACGAATACGCCCGCAGTGGGGCCGAAATGGTCGCCAGTTTCGCAAAAGAAAACCGCCTGGCAACGTTGGTCGGGACAAAGACAGCAGGTGAGGTACTCGGAGCAGCTAATTTCACGTTGACTGCGGGATACATTCTTCGCATGCCGGTCACGGGCTGGTATACCTGGCAAGGTGAGTGCATTGAGGGCAAGGGAGTGGAACCAGATGTCGCCATTGACAACACGCCCGAATCATTGGCATCTGGGGTTGATACTCAACTGACCAAAGCGATAGAAGTAGTCCAAGCGCTCTAACGCGCATTGTCGGCTGAGTCCAAGCGATGCGATAGGCACAGGGGGCCACAGCCAATCATTGGAGGTTGTTGTCTTCGCGGCGTAAGGAAGGATTCGAATGGACGAAGCCAAGCCCAGCTTACTGTTCAGCCCCGACGAGCAACCGCAATTTGGCCGTGAGTTCTGCTTTCTATGCGGTGCTTTGCTTACTGCCAAGCGCAACTCGGACGAGCATGTGATCCCAAAGTGGATTCAAGAGCGTTACGGATTGTGGGATCAGAAACTTACTTTGCTGAACCGCACAACGATCCCATACCGGCAGTTGAAGATTCCTTGCTGCGCGATTTGCAACTCTGAACATCTTGGCAAGATTGAAGCCGACGTGCAAAAAGCCTGCGATGCAGGGCGCGAGGCCGTCCTGGCGCTGCCGCCGCTTACACTGTTTCTATGGGCCGGGAAAATTCTGTACGGCCTCCTTTACCGGGAACATCTTCTGAGTTGGAATCGACAAGTCGAAGAAGAAGGGCCGATTGTTCCAGTTGAATTGCTGGAGAGGTTCAGATTGCATCATCAATTCCTACAAGCGGCGCGCATTCCGTTCGATTTCAAACCTGAAGTTCCCGCTTCGATCTTCGTCTTCAAGACCTTGGAGCCGACGAATCGTAAGATGGGCTTCGATTATTGGGACAGCCCTGCGGGAATAGTCTTCTCCATTCGCGTTGGGAAAGTGGGGATCATTGTCTGCTTGCAAGATGGAGGCGCCGTGAAGTCTACATTTACGGATCACTACCGGGAGTTTGAGAAAATCTCTCTGCACTGGACCCAATTTGCAGAAGTTACGGCGCGAGTATTTTATGACCTGACTCGGTTCAATCGCGTACCGAAGTTCATGCTGGTAGAGGGAAAAGACCGTGTGCACGTTGTGCTTAGCCCATTGGGGGGACTCAGCGGGAAACCATTGTTCGAAGAGTGGGAAATGGAAGGGTACGCTCGCATGCTAGCTCACTGTTCTCGCTTTCCGCTGGAGATGATTCATCCGCAGTCGGACAAAGTGATCAGTTGGCTCTATCAGTCTGGTAAGCTCAGGGAAATGCTGCCCGATGATCCCGCGTGAGGACAACGGTAATCTAATGTCATGCCTTTAGACTACGAACAGATCCGTCAGTGTCGTGATGAAGTGGAGCGCGAACTGTTTAGGGTCGCGGACCACGACGACTGCAAGCGCTTTCACAAAGAAACCCAACTGACAGCTGTCCTTTTATTGCTGATACGCTGCGCATCGCTGCTCCAGTCGTTGCTGCTTCTCTTTGAGTCCAGAAGTCTTGACGGCTTCCATCCGGTATTGAGGGCCTTTGAAGAGGATTGGAATATGGCGCACGAACTGCGTTTGAAGGCGGCGCAAACTAAAGCGGCAAAGTGGATGGCAGGAGCAGGAGACACCTATTTGGCTTCCATTCCAGCCTTGAATGAATTCATTCGTCCTCGCGGACAACACGAACCTCCGCTGGGACGTGATTATGGTTCGCTTAGCGAGCTTTCTCATCCAACCCGGCTCGCAGCGATGAATTCTGTCGGAGTTGCGCTGTTAAGATTGGGTTCAGATGGTGCGGAAGTTCATTTCCGCGCGGCTGAGGAGAACGACGCATTGCGGGTCCCGTACGCTCTTCATCGCCTTATCTGGCTCATTTTAGACCAGGATCCCAGGTTCATTCCGATCCCTGCAGAACCAAAAAACCTTCCGCTGTCTCTGAAGTTTCTTGAAGCGTACGGCACCGAGACGCCCAGCACTTGAGTTTCCGAGCGTACGATTTTCTAAGATGCTCGAACAAACCGGTATGACAACACTCGATCCAAAACGCGCATTCTTTCATGTCATAGATGACCACCGTTGGTTAGCTGTGAGTGGATGCGCCTGGAATCTGGTTGGCGCAAACGCGGTAAACGGAATAAAAAGCGAAGCCCGCGGTCTGTTGCCGAATGTTGACGTACTGGCCCGCGATTGTCTCCTCATGCATGCCCGATCATTAATCAAGTTCTATAAAGACTCATCGCGACGAGACACGGACATAATCCTTTCGGACTTTGGAGTTCCACCTGTGGGCGCACTGCTTAGCGATAAGTTAGAGAACTTTGAGTATTCCATCGAAGTGCATTTACTTCATCTCACTGATTGGCGCGACTCTGACTATCGCCGCCTGAACGCTGTAGGACGCGACGCCAAGAGAGACCGCGCGGATTGGGATCGTGACGCAACTTTGATGGTGCGTTTGATATTCGAAGCCCTGAACCATGCTGCCAACCACACAGGGAAATGGCGACAACCGTTCAAAGAACTATACGATTCGAGTACTGCTCGTTATGGAGACAAATCGTTTGCTTGGCCGGCACACTTGTGTGAAAAGTCCGACGTGGAGAACTATCTCAGGAGCCTCGGCCTATGAATTCGAACGTGACCGATCATCCAGCAATTACCGATTTTGATTCTCGCCAACAATCGACATGTTGAGAGCGGCGCCCAATTGTTGAAGATTGTTTTTGCCTTTTTCCTCCCAGAAGGCCTCTGTATATAGTGAGGGGAGTTCTCGCCACGTACTCCCGCGAGCAAGGCGACACCGGGTTCCCCGGTCCGCCTCTCTGCATCGCTTAAAGCCTGCGTTAAGGGCGAACGCGATCGCGGGACAACACTGTTTATGGAGCTAAAGCTCCAACTGCGCCCCGAGTCCATTCGGGGCCATGTGGCGTGAACAGAAGCCCCCCGCATCGCCTGTAACCCTTCTCGCATCCGCTGGAGAACGCCAAGAGTCTCCCCTCGCCGGTCTATCCGTCCGGCATTTTCGCAACTGAATGGAGAAGCGTATGACGAAGCATTGGTGCAACCGTTTTCGATCTTTTGCCTCCCGCTCCCGTTTCTTGTTGGCTGCTACATGCAGCCTTTTCCTCGCTCTACCTGCCTTCGCGCAGGCCACGGGCAACTCTCCGTGGGAGAACGCAGTCGGCGTTCTCCAGCAAGCCTTCACCAGCACAATCGCACGCGGCCTTTCTCTCGTTGCAATCGTCGTGTCCGGCCTGACTTTCGCATTCGGCGAAGGCGGGTCGAAACGTGTCCTCGCCGGCGTTCTCTTCGGAGTGGGAATGGCTATCGCCGCCGTCAACTTCATGGCCTGGCTCTTTCCGTGAGATTGATTTTCTGATTCTCGAGTCACGGGGCGCTTATGGCGAACGCAAGACGGATCAACCTAGTGCATCGTTCACTCTCTCGACCTCTCACCATCCTCGGGGCCGAGCGGAAGCTGTTCTTTTTCGCCATGTGCCTGGGCGCTGGCACTTTCAATCTGCTCAACAGCTTGCTTGGTGGTGTGCTGATTTTTCTGGTGCTTTACCTCTTCGCCCGCTGGGCTACTCAAACCGATCCGCAGATTCTGCGTTTTCTTCTGACCGCAGCCACACTGCGCAGCCAATACGACCCCATGAAGTTCGCTCCGATTGCTGTTCGCAGGGATGACCATGCTCAGGCTTAAACGAATCTTCAAAAACTACGGGGAGACCGGTTCGCTCAATGAACGTGTGAACCTCTACGGATTTGTCGGCCCGGAAGTGTTCCTCACGAAAACGGGCGAGCTTGGTCTCATTCTTGAAGTACGTGGCGTGGATTACGAATGTCTCGACGGGGCGGCGATTGATGCATTGACGAAGCGCCTTGAGTCCGCGCTGAAACTGTTTGGCGACGACTATCGCGTTTACCAGTATCTCTTCAAACGCAACAACGAAACCATCCCGTACAAACTCTACGGCAACGCGGTCGTGGACGCCGCAATCCAGAACCGTATTGCCTACCTCGGCAGCAAGGCCGAAGCTCTTTTCTCTCTTTCCATCAACT
>Ga0210408_10002126_pt1 | contig 19653 bp, 19 predicted proteins | sample IncBWH4MmetaG_FD_155471 | JGI IMG/M metagenome (GOLD analysis project Ga0210408, IMG submission 155471) | Forest soil microbial communities from Barre Woods Harvard Forest LTER site, Petersham, Massachusetts, United States - Inc-BW-H-4-M | ecosystem: Environmental > Terrestrial > Soil >...
GGATCGGTTTTTCTTCGTTAACGATCCGCGAATATGGCGTTCCACTGCTTTACACTGACCCGGTCCGATGCACCCAGACGCACATAGCAGAGCAAAATGGAGAACTATCGCAGCGGGCTGGTGCGCGCTGCACAACGGCAGCTGTGAAGCTGAACGTGCCACCGTCCGATGAGTCGATATTTCGTGATTACCTGCGCGGAGCCGGCGTCGAGCACTACGTGGCCCTCAGTCCGGGAGGAGGATGGCGTTCCAAGTGCTGGCCGGCCGATCGTTTTGGTGCCCTGTGCAAAGAAATACGTGATTCGCTGAATCTGAGATGCATCGTTAATTACGGCCCGGGGGAAGAGAGTTTAGCCTCTGCCGTGCGGGACGCGAGTAGCAATGCAGCTCCGCTTCTCTGGTCGGGAGAGCTTGGACAGCTCATGGCCCTCCTACGTAACGCGACTTGCATTGTCGGTGGCGACACCGGGCCGTTGCATCTTGCGGTCGTGCTCGGAACTCCGGCGGTTGGACTCTTTGGGCCTACCGACCCGGCGCGTAACGGACCGTATCGTTCTGTGACTGCCGTCGGAAACGCCTCTCCCACCAACATCGTTTTACGCAGCTCTCGCGCAGCCACCAGCTACAAACGCGGTGACCAACCTGACCCTTCCATGCTGGAAATCGAAGTAGATGCGGTCTTCGATGCGGTGCGCCGTCAAGTCCAGGTCAGCTCATGAGTGCTCCGGGAGCATTCTTTGTCCGCTGGCGCGTTCGTCTCGGCTACCCCTTGGCGATTGCCGTTCTTTGGTTTGCCCGGCCCACACCGCGCAGCGTTCTGTGCGGTGCGCTGGTTGGCTTGCTTGGATTATGGATTCGCGCTTACGCGGCGGGGTATCTTCACAAGCAGGAAGTGCTCACCGTCACCGGCCCGTATGCCCACACACGCAATCCGTTGTATCTCGGTAGCGCAATCCTGGCTCTAGGTGCGGGGATTGCCACGCGCTCCTGGATCTCTCTGTTCATTCTTTGCTTTTATTTCGCACTCTTTTATTCCATTGTGATGCGGCGTGAAGAGAAGGAGCTACATCTGCGCCACGGCGCAGCCTTTCAGAATTATGCTCACGCGGTCCCCCTTTTTCTCCCGCGGTTGACGCCTGCAAGATTACCTGGGGATTCCGCGGGCGCGTTTTCCTTCCCGCAGTACAAAAAGAACCACGAGTGGCAGGCTGCCGTCGGTTTTTTGTTGCTTCTCGCCGCGTTGCTGGTGATCTGGTACGTCCGCACTCATTGAAGGTGTTGTCATCGCCGCATCAGGGCACTCAGTAAAGCAATTGATTTCCAGCCGAGTCCCATCCGTCAAGACATGTATGGCGCCATCGCGGTCCGTCCTCAAGATGCGCACGCCGGCATTCGCCAATTGATCCATCAGTTCGGAGTTCGGAGGCGGACGCGCTCGATCAACTCCGGCGCTCTGAGCGTCGCCACCAGATCTATATTCTGCAGCGCCAGGTAAGCGCGCCGGTCGAACGCGCCCTCCTCCCTGAATACCTGGGGCTGCCGGGCTTCCGGCAGAACCGAGACTTCATCGCCTGCATGAAGCGGTGCCGGCAGCCCACCCAGCGGACGAGGGGCGAAGCTCAAGCGCAAGCCTCCTCTTGCCGGCCACAACGCGCCTTCGAACTCAACTCCAGAAAGCCCGATTTCATATCCGGTGCCCCATGGAATGGGTGCGGGCTGATCGCGAAGGTGTCCGTGCCAGCGCAGCGGCGTGCTCAAACCAATGCCCCGGTGCTCGAGGAGAGAAGTGATGTGATCCGCAGAGAGCGATTGTTCCGCGATGCAAGCCCCGAGAAAACCAAGTAAGACCCAGCTCAGCAGGGAAGCGGCGAGAGCGGGGAACAGGCGATTGAACCTCACCAGGAGGATTCCAACGAACACGAACAGCGCGGTCAAAGAGAAAGAAGAGAGAAGAAAAGTTGCCGACGAGGCATGATGAACAGCCTCATGGGATCCTTCTCAACCTGACAAACGTTTCGATGTGAAAGGTTTGGGGAAACAGGTCGAACAGATGCATCTCCGTGATCTCGTAATGAACACTTGGAGAGGAGATTTCCTTCGGCATACGCGGTGAGCCTATCAGCACTGCAAGATCTCTCGCAAGCGTGGAAGGATTGCACGACAGATACACGATTTCTGCAACACCAAGTTCCGCCAGCATTCGTGCGGCTTCCGCGCCCAAGCCCGCGCGTGGCGGATCCAAAACCACAAGGTCAGCTTTTTCTCGCGTTTTTTTCAGGAAGTCTTCCACGTGTTCGTTGTGTGTCTTGACCTCGACGCTCGCTGCCTCCGCATTGGCATAAAGGTCGCGCGTTGCTGCAAGGTTCGCGTCCACGCTGACAACCTTTTCGAATGTCTTGGCCAGCGGCAATGTAAAGAACCCCACCCCAGAGTATAGATCGAGCGCCAGCCCGCCCTTGGCATTCGCAGTCACCGTTTTCAACAAGTCTTCGATCAGGAAGCGGTTCACCTGAAAGAACGATAGGTGGCTGACGCGGAATTTGTATCCGCCGGCCTCATGTATCAAATAGCCCGGCCCCGTTAGTTCGAAGCGATCCTTCGTTTTGTCCAGCAACAGCAAGCCTTCAAGTTGGGGCACATGAGCATTAAAGGCTGCAGCAAGCTCCGCTGCCGGCTTCGGGAATTTTTCAAACGCCACGTTCAACGCAATCTTTTCGTCATTCGAATCGGCAAACGCTTCGATCTCCTGGATCCCAACGGGAAGCACTCCAGAACGGGCCATTTCCTGCAGCTGCAAAAACGTCTGCGTAAGCCGGGGTGAAAGCACCGGGCATTCGTCAATGGGCACAATCACGGAACTCTCCGGCAAAAAATATCCCAGCGCCCGCGGCATCCCGCTGCGGACCGCCCATTGCGCCCGGTTTCTGTAACCATACGGTTCCGCGGAGTGTTCGAGGATCGCGCCGTCCCACGCGATGCCTCCAAGCCGCGAGAGCGTTTCTCGCAGGATCCCTTTCTTCAGTCGAAGCTGTTCCGCCGCAGGAATATGCTGATAGTGGCACCCGCCGCACTTCTGAAAATGCGGGCACTTCGCTTTGCCGCGCTCTTTTGCTGCTGCCGTCACTTCCAGCAGTTCGGCCCAGATCAGTTTCTTCTTTTTTGTTTTCGTCGCGGCGCACACCTCTTCTCCCGGCAGCACGTAGGGCACAAACACCGTGTTTCCGTCGGCGTGCGCCAAGCCATCTCCTCCGTACACAAGCTTCTCAATCGTTAATCTTAACTTATCAGCCATTATCGTATTTCCATTCTGCGACTTTTCGCGTGGAAAAGAAAGTTGCGTCTTGCTCGAACCAGCTTCAGGAAAAATAGTAGAGGCTCAGCCGCGGCAAACCGTATTCCTCCAGCAGCCTCTTGTGGACGTACTGTTTCTCGACCATTGCCAGTTGCTCCGCCTTCATTTTCCGGCGATACATTGCCAGTTGCCCGTCCACCTCGCGCCGGATTTTCAGCATTACTTCCTCCGTCGCGTATGTGGTGAGAACGGCATGCAGCTTTTCGTCCAAAATGGTCAGCCGCCGCTCCAAATCCTCCAAGTCCAGCGCGCCAGGCGAATCCAGCAAAGTGACGCTTGACTCGAGCGTTTCCGCAATTTCTCTCAACCTGTCACTCATCCCTGCCTGCCGCGAAACATTCAGCGCCGTCGCTTTCTTCAACGCTTCTGTGTTCTTCGCGAAATACGCTTTCAATTCCTCTCTCGAGAAAACATCCTTGGTCGCTGCCCGTGCGCTTTTCGGCCCGCTGCCCGCGGCAGCCTCGAGTTGCTCTTCCGCTGCTTCCAGCACCGCGTCCGTGCAGTAAGCCAGGCTCTTTAGTGGTTTATTCGCACCGCGCCGCGATCGCTGGTAGCTCTCAAATGCGTTGTCGATCCCCTTCAACACCGCTTCCAGCGGCACGCCGGCCTTCTGCCATGCCTCCATGATGGCCCAATCCAGCGGCGACACCAGCAGATGCGCCCCGCGCTTCTTCCAGAAATATGCTTCGATTTCCGTGAAGTAATTGAAGTAGTTCCAGCCGTCCATTTCGATGGTTACCGCAGCACGGCTCTATTATGGCCTAAGTGACGGCTTATGTTTCTCAATGAGGGCTATCGCTGTACTCTCTTGGTGGCTTCTGCCGCCGCGCTTTTCCCATGTTCCGCGCCCTGATTTTTCTCCCAGATCAAGCGCAGCCCCGTCAGCGTAAGAAACTCATCTGTGTGCTGAATGTGCTTCGAACCTTTCGCCACCAGCTTCGCCTGTCCACCCGTCGCCACTACTTTGGAATCCTCGCCCAGTTCCTTCTTCATGCGCGTAAGCATTCCGTCCACCATGTCTACAGCGCCGTAGTACAGCCCCGCCTGCATGTGACTGACGGTGTTTGTGCCGATCACTTTTCCCGGATCCTTGATTTCCACGCGAGGCAGCCGCGCCGTCCGCGCGAACAGCGCTTCCGAGGAGATCCCCAGCCCCGGCGCAATCACCCCGCCAAGATATTCTCCCTTCGCCGAGATCGCATCAAATGTAATCGCTGTCCCGAAATCCACCACGATGCACGGTCCGCCGAACTTGTGATACGCCGCCACACCGTTCACGATGCGATCCGCGCCAACTTCCGATGGGTTGTCCACCAGCACGGCCATCCCGGTCTTCACGCCGAGCTCCACAAATAGCGCCTTCTTTCCGAAATAAACCCGCGACATCTCGCCGAGAGTCCAGTTCACCGGAGGCACCACGGAGCTGATAATCACTCCGGTAATCGCATCGCGATCGAGCCCCCCCAGCGTAAAAAGATTCCGCGTCAGCACGCCATACTCGTCGACCGTCTGTTCGCGAGCCGTTGTCAGCCGCCAATTCGCGATCAGCTCTTCGCCGCGGAATACTCCCAGCACCGTATTGGTGTTGCCCACATCAATCGTCAGAAGCATCTATCGTGCCTCCGTCACGTCGCCGGCAATGACGGTCATGACTTTTCCATCGTCGCGCTCCACTTGCAGCAAACCTTCAGGCCCGAGCCCCGCCGTTGTGCCAACGTAACTCTCCATGCCATTCGTCACGCGCACGCGTTTGCCCTTTGCGTAAGTCGATACCTCTTCGAACCGCGCCACCACGCTTTCCACGCCTTCACGCAGAAATCGATTGTAGTCGTTCTCGAATTCACGCAGCAACCGCACCAGCAGTTCCATGCGAGACTGGGTTTTGCCCGTCTCAACTCGCAGCGAAGTCGCCGTATCTGCAAGCGCTCCCGGAAGTTTCTCTTGATTCACGTTCAGCCCGATTCCTACAATCACGAAGCGGATCTGACCCGGCTCGGCGTGCATCTCCGTCAAAATTCCACCGGTCTTTTTTCCATTTAGTAGCAAATCGTTTGGCCATTTCAAGTCTGCCGTGAGACCCGTCACCGCCTGCACCGCCGAACGCGCCGAAAGCCCCGCCATCATCGTCAATAGCGGAGCCTGCACCGGGGCCAGCCGTGGCCGTAACAGGACCGTCACATAAATTCCGACCGCACGATCCGAATGCCAAACGCGTCCGGCCCGCCCGCGCCCGGCCGTCTGCTCCTCTGCCAGCACGACGGCGCCTTCTGGCTCTCCGGCATGTCCCAATTCCAGCGCCACGCGATTCGTCGAATCCGTTTTGAAAAAATGATAGATGCGCTTCCCGAAAAGGCTGCCTTTCAGCCGCTGCCGCAGCATTTCCGGCGTAAGAATATCCGCTGTTTGTTCCAGAAAATACCCGGTGGCGGGCTGGCCTTTCACTTTCACGCCCAATGCTCTCAGCCGCTGCACCCAGCGCCACACCGTCGATCGCGAAACACCAATCTCTTTCGCGATCCGCGCGCCGCTGATCACAATCATGGAATTTTCCGCCAGCAGCGCGAGCAGTCCCCCCAGCCGCCGGTCGGTTGTTCCTGGAAGAGTGTCTTGGGCCATGAGAATGGAATGGAGCGCCCTTGCGCCGCCCTAGCTTACTTTTCCTCGCTGCCGTCCACAAGCAGACTCGTCAAGCTGCGCTAATCGTTCTTGCAATTTCTGTAGCTCAATCCGCTGCTCGGCAAGCGTCGTTTCCAACCCTTTGATGATTTTCTCCGGCGCCCGGCTGCGAAAGGTCTCATCACCTAGTTGCCGCTCTTTCGAAGCGATGGCTTTTTGTAATCCCTCAATTTCTTTCCTCAGCCGAGCTATTTCAACCTGCGGATTGACTATTTCCGTAAAAGGAATACGAAGGTCAAACGCCGAGGTGCTACGAGTCATTCCATCCCCCTGTAGTCGCTCGGAGGTCACGCGCAATCCGGATAGTGCTGCGAACCTCTCGATCGCAGCTTGGTTTGCCTCGATCAAATCACGAGCGACCGCATCCCCTGCAGAGAACTCCGCTTGCACTTTCTTTTTCGGATCGAGTTTCAATTCCGCGCGAATTGTCCGCAGCGCTGTAACCACTTCCTGGATCAAAGCGACATTACTCAAGGCCTTTGCGTTCTTCCAATCCACTCTCGCTTCTGGAAAAAGGTCCAGCGCTATCGATTTCGCCGCTGCCTTCTGAGGCAATTGGTGCCAGAGTTCTTCCGTCAGGAATGGCATGAAAGGATGCAGCAACCGCAACGCCGCATCGAATGCCGCAAATAAATTCTTCCACGCTGCGATTGCCCGCTCGCGGTCCGTATTCTGCAGCTCCGGCTTCACCCACTCGATATACCAGTCGCAAAAATCTCCCCAGAAGAATTGATACACACTTTGCGCGGCTTCATGGAACCGGTAATTCTTTAGCGCTTCGTTCACCAATTCAATCGCCCCGGCCAGCCGCGCAAACAGCCAGGCATCCACCAACGGCACTTTCCCGCTCACCGCATACGGCGCTTTCGCGCGTACTTCCGGTGCCGCCAACTCCTCCAGTTTCGTCCCGCCTTCCTCAAACTTCTCCAGATTCACAAACAGGAAGCGCGCCGCATTCCAGATCTTGTTCGCAAAATTCCGCGCTCCCGCCAGCCGGTCATCCGATAAAATAATGTCCGTCCCTGGCGCTGCCATCGACGCCAGGCAGAAACGCATGGCATCTGTCCCATACTGCTGATTGAGCGCCACTGGGTCGAGGCCCGTCCCCTTGGACTTGGACATCTTCTCGCCGCTCGCCGTGCGCACTAGCGAGTGCAGATAAACTGCCCCAAAGGGGACCTTGCGGGTAAAGTGGATTCCCAGCATGATCATCCGCGCTACCCAGAAAAACAGGATGTCGTACCCCGTGATCAAAAGTGTCGTCGGATAGTACTTCTTGAAGTCCGCGGTCTCCTCCGGCCAGCCCAGTGTCGAAAACGGCCACAGCCCCGAACTAAACCACGTATCCAGAACATCGGGATCCTGCTCCAGATTTGCCGAGCCGCATGTCGCACACTTTGCTGGCGCCTCTCGTGCAACCGTGATATGCCCGTGTTCCTTGCAGTACCATGCCGGAATCCGGTGTCCCCACCACAATTGCCGCGACAGCGTCCAGTCCCGGATATTCCGCATCCAGTTGAAATATTCTTCGCGCCGGTTATCCGGCACCATGCGGATTTCTCCGCGCTCCACCGCCGCAATCGCCGGTTCTGCCAGCGGCTTCATCTTGCAGAACCATTGCGTAGAGATGCGCGGCTCCACGATCGTCTTGCTCCGCTCGCAAATTCCGATCGCTGTCGTATGCTCCGTTATTTTCTCGAGAAAATTCTGGGCCTTCAGGTCTTCCACAACTCTCTTGCGCGCCTCAAACCGATCCAATCCCGCATAGCTTCCGGCGTTGGCATTCATATGCCCGTCGTCCGTCATCACGTCGATCTCAGCCAAGTGATGCCGCCGTCCCACCTCGAAGTCGTTCGGATCGTGCGCCGGCGTAATCTTCACCGCCCCCGTTCCAAACTCGCGGTCCGCCATCTCATCCGCGATGAGCGGAATTTCACGGTTCATCAGCGGCAGCAAAACTTTCTTGCCGACTAGGTGCTTGTACCGCTCATCCTCTGGGTGGACCGCCACAGCCGTGTCACCTAGCATGGTCTCCGGGCGCGTCGTTGCGACCACCACAAACTCCTTCGTCCCCACCAACGGATACTTGATGTGCCACAAATGACCTTGGCGCTCCTCGTGATTCACTTCCAGATCGCTCAGAACCGTCAAGCACACCGGGCACCAGTTCACCAGTCGCGTTTCCCGGTAGATCAGTTTTTCTTCATACAAGCTCACAAAAACTTCGCGCACTACGCGCGACATTTCCGGAGAAAGCGTGAATCTCTCCCTCGACCAGTCGCAGCTTTCCCCGATGCCCTTCATCTGCTGCGTAATTTGGCTGCCCGCTTCTGCTTTCCACTTCCAAACCTGTTTCTCAAACTCCTCGCGTCCTAGTTTCTTGTAGTCGATCCCCTGATCCATCAGGTGTTTGACCACCACGCGTTGCGTGGAAATTCCCGCGTGGTCCGTGCCAGGCAGGTACAAGGTGTTGTACCCCCGCATGCGGTGCCACCGCGTCAGGATGTCGATCTCTGTGTGCTCCAGCATGTGCCCGATGTGCAGCGAACCGGTCACGTTCGGCGGCGGAATCACGATGGAAAACACCGGTCCCGGCGCCTTCGAATCGGCCTTGAACAGCGCTTCTTTCACCCAGTACTCGGCCCAGCGCGGCTCAATCTGCTGCGGTTCGTATGCTTTGGCGATCTCGCGAGCCATCTCTTGCAGTTCTCCTGGAAAAACTTCCGGCGCGGCCTGCACACACCCGCCATTTCTTGTTCAGAGTAATCTTTGACTATACGAGGTGCAAAGCAAGCGCGTCAATTCGGCGCTATCTAATGGTGGATGGTAAGTATTGGAGCAGACGAGCAGGGAACTACGACTTCTTCGAATTCATCTCTTCCTTGACCATGGATTCGATCACCGGCTTCAGGATCTCTCGCGTCACCGCCTGCAAGACATCCGGACTCAACTTTGCCAGCACTCTTGCGACGAGTTCGTCCATGCTTGGCGCCGCTGCCTCGGTGGCTGGGGGGCGCAATTCCGCAGCAGTTTCGCTGGAGCCCGAGTGGATCGGCGCGAGTGTGGCGTCTTCTGCAACCTGTGCCGCTTCTTCTCGAATCGCTTCGACCGCCGCCGCAGGCAGCACCGTTTCTTCGATCACCGCCTGGACAGCTTCACTGGAGATCGGCAGTTCCGCCGTTTCTCCCGTCCCGTTGGTCGACTCCTGAGCGGGTGTAACCGGTGCCGCCGGAGAATCCCAAGTGGACGCCAAGTGGTTGGCCTTCTGAATTTCTGAATCCCACGGACTGGACGCCGAAGAAAACCAGGTACCGGAAGACTTCTGTTGCGGCTCGATGGGAGTCGCTTCGTACGGACTGACCACTGCAGGCTCGGGAGATGATTGCTCATGGCTCTCCGCACGCACTTCTTCCAGTGAACTCACAGTTTCCTCAGCGGATTTCTTCTCTCCGCTGGATGCAATCACAGCTGCCCACGCGTCCGAAGCAAAAGGCGCCGCCGGGATCTCCGTTCTAGTTTCGGGTAAGGACGCCGCCACCGCGGGTGCTTCTTGCACGCGTGCGCTTACTTCATGGAGCTCGGGCTTTTCTTCTGCGGGTTCCCAGGCGTCAACCTGAGTTATCCCGGGCTGGACCGGCTCGAATCCACCCGTCGAGCGCCACGTTTTCTTGGGTGAGTCCGATTCTCCATCGGCAAACGTTTCAGTTTCCTCTCGTCGCCATGCTCCCGTTGGCTCTTCTTCCTCTTCTTCGTCCTCTTCTTTTGCTGCGGGCTCGCGCCAATCCCGTTCCGTTGCCAATTCCGAATGTACCGGAGGCAGGAACGCCGTCTCGTCCTCCGGCTCGCTCGCCGGCGTGTCCAGCAGGCTTCCGAAAGCCACGGTATTCGAACCGGCGTCGATCCTGACTGGCTCGGGACGAGCAGGAACCTCGTCAACAAAACTTTCGCTTTCCAGCGCTGCAATGGGCGCTTCTGTCGGCGCTGGGCCGCTGCCAGACGCCGCCACCGACGGCACTCGACGCGCCAGGAAATCCGTTGCTTTTACTGGAGCAGGTTCCGGAGTCTTGGCAGCGTTCGCTGCTGCAAGAACCACACCCGCGCGCGCCAAGGCGGACTTCACCATGGAAATCAAGGGGTCCGGCGGAACAAAAGGCTTTTTCAATACGCCGTCAGCGCCAACTCGCTGCGCCTCTTGCTCGTCCAGAGGATCGAAGGCTCCCACCAGGAGAATGACCGGAATGTGAGAGAGCGTGGAGTCCGTCTTTACGTACTCGCAAACCTCATACCCGTTTCGCACCGGCATAAATACATCGGCAAGCACGAGGTCGGGATGTATATCCGAAATTTTCCGCACGGCGGCCTCGCCGTTGCCCACGGCAACGACTTCGATGCCCTGATCCTTCAAGGCAAGTCCCACCATCTTCTGGATGTTGCTGTTGTCGTCCGCAACCAGAATCTTGGCCACCAAACGTCCTCCAACGATTCCACACCACTGCGCGCCACACCAGATCCCGCGTGGCTACACTGAACCGTCTTCTTCGATATATTGGAGCACTCGAATAGGTAGGCGTCAACGCTTACGGGTCAAGGATGTGTCGGAAGTGAATATGGTGCTTTCGCGCCCTGCCAACCCCTGCCAGGGACGTCAAAAAGTACTAGAGGTGCGGAAATGACCGCACCCCCTGTTCCACTGTAAATTCGCTCCCTGATCAACTTCTACCAGGGCACGAGCTTCTTCAGCCCCTTCTTTTTCTTGCTGGTTGATTCTTTCGAATTGTCGGCATTTTGCGTTTGCGTGCCGTCGGTTTTGGCGGCATCCGCACTGGGTTGCGCACCGGTTGCTGGATCTGTCTTCGCGGCATCGTCTCCTGTTGCCGCCGTGCCGTCCGTCTTGGCTGGAGCGTCCGCCGTTGCAGCAGGGGCCGTCCCCGCGCCGCTGGCCGCTTCGCTCGTGGCAGGTTTGTTCGGATCAGCCGCTGGCGTCAGGCTGTTCGGATCGGTCTGTGTCCCGGACTTGTCGGTACTCCCGTCCGCAGGGGGCGCTACCTCTTCCGCTGTACCCGTCCCTCCACCATTGCTGCCTACAACTAACGTACTGACGATTCCCGTCGTACTCCCTGCTTTCCGTGTTTGGTCTCCGCCCGTCAAAGTTTCAACTCCCGCGGAACTTTCTGGTTCCGGTTCGAGAGGAGGCTTTCCAGCCCGGGACGCCACTTCAAACTCCAGTACGGGCCCCGAATGGAGAATAGTCAGCGGTTTCATGACCAGGCTGGTGTGCGGCCTCGGCGCATTCTGTTCTGCCGTCATCCACGCCACTGCTTTCGGATCAGGCTGCGGAATAGGCGCGCCCATGGCCTTCAGCCGTCCCTTCGCATCTGGAACCAGGGGCGACAGCGGGTAGTTGCGCACAATCTGTCCGTAATAATTCGCGGCGAACTCCTTCTTTTCCGTCCCTTCCCAGAGATTCCCCAGCATCCACAACGCTTGATCCGACTTGCTGTAAAGCGGATACCGTGTCGCCACACTCTTGAGTCTCGATTCCGCCGCCTTTTTGTCGCCCTTCACATAATAGTAGTAGCCGATGCGGAAGTCCCCCTCTGCCAGTACTTCCTGCACTTCTCGCAGGCGCTGTTCCGCTTTTCCCTCCAGCGGATCATTTGGATACTTCTTCAAATAGGTCTGAAACTCATCCTCCGCCGCGCGCGCTTCGGTTCGGTCGCGGTCCGGTTTTTCCATCTGTTTGTAGTGCGCCATTGCCACTTGCAATTGCGCGTAGGCCGCTTCCTGCATGAACGGGAAAAACACGATGAAATCCTTGTAGGCCTGGATTGCCTGGGTCATGTTCGCTTTGCCCCCTTCCTTAAAGTAGGAATCGGCAATCGAGAGTTTGGCTTTGGCGAGATATTCGCTGTCGGGATAGGTGTTGATCAGCGTCTGCAGGTTCAGCCGGCCGACCTCTTGTCTCCCGTGCTTGATGTCATCCATTGCCTTGTCATAGAGGATCTTATCGGGCTCGGCGGTATTGTCCGCGCTGGTCGATTTATTGACCTTTTTCTTGTGAAAAATTTGGGCTTCGCACCGGGTGGCGCTCAGGAGAAACAGTCCGGTCATCAAAACTAGGATCAACCGCATCGCAGTTGTTTCTGACGAAGTTCGGTGCAAACGTCACCTCTCTCGCAAATCTAGTGTTCCTCGACGCACTCTGCCAGACCGCCTGGAGCTTGCTGATTCAGCGTCGCTTGGCACGTCCTAGTATACCCTGAACGAAAGGCCAGGCCGAACAACAACTTTGCCCCTTCGGCCAGGTCTCTTAAGACTACCTTACGGTCTGATGCTGCCTCGCTCCACAAAAGGTTGCCTCCCATGGGCCGTGGGCGCTCCCCAGCGGCTTCCAATTTGCCCAGAACTAGGCCATATCCCCCTCAAAGTCAAGCGTCGCCGGCATTCAGAAAGGATCTCCAAAACTGACCTTGCCGAACCTGTCGATTTCGCTGCCCCTCGTGCGACGTGTAAGTAAGGGCAAAGAACTTGCCATTCAGGAGGTCAACATGACGCGACAGCTCACACTCTCTAGGGGGCCCAAATCCATCGCGAGAACGGCTCTCGTTGGTCTTGGGCTCCTGATTCTGTTCGGGAGCGTGGATGGGGCTGCAGCGCAGTTGAGCTGTCCACTCGGGAATACCGCGGGAGAGGCGCTAGGAGTGCTGCCTTCGGTCGTCCTGGCAACAGCATCGCAAGCCTTCCAGGCCTGCGTCATTAATCACCCGGAGTTTTTGCAGGGCCTCTTCCAAATGTTGGTATCCTTTTGGCTGCTGCTCCTGGTTATCGTCGGAGCGTTGTTGTTGCGGGCTGCCTTCGCGACTAAAGGCTAAGATACCTGAGCCCACCGAGTACGTTCGAAAATAGTGAGTGCGTACATGTCGATCCCGATGCCACTCGTTCGACGCGTGGGTAGAGCCAGAGTTTAGCCGGTCGACACCGGCAGAAAGCCCAGGTCGAACCGGAAATTGAACCATAAGGAGATAAGACGATGCGGGTCATGGTGATAGTCAAAGCAGACAACAATTCGGAAGCGGGGATTCTGCCGACCAAGGAGACCAAGGAAACCTTTGCCGCCATGGGGAACTTCAATGAGGAGCTGGTAAAGGCCGGGGTGATGCTCGCGGGCGAGGGGCTTCAGCCGAGTTCGAAGGGCAAGCGGGTCGGGTTTTCGGGACGGCAGCGGACAGTGATCGACGGGCCCTTTGCCGAAACCAAGGAACTCATCGCAGGCTTCTGGCTGTGGCAGGTGAAGTCCATGGAAGAGGCCGTGGAATGGCTCAAGCGCGCCCCATTCGATGGGGGCACGGAGGTCGAGATCCGCCAGGTATACGAGGCCTCCGACTTTCCTGCTGAGGTCCTTCCTCCCGAAGACGCCGCGCGCGAGCAGGAGTTGCGCGATGAGCTGCAGAGGAAAACTGCAAAGCGGTAGTAGTGGTGCGCACTTGGCGCTGAGCGAAAAAAAGACAGACTTGTCGTGTCGATTTCGAAGAGCGTCATTCGTCGTACAGTTGAGCGGGAAATTGCAGATGTTCCCGAGTATCCGGCAGTAAAGCAATGAATCCAGACTCACGAGGAGAGACGATCATGAAATTCCTAAGCATCTATAAGACTGCGGAAAGAAGCGCTCCCCCCTCACAGGAGGAGATGGCCAGGATGGGCAAGCTGGTCGAGGACGGGATGAAGGCCGGCTTCCTGCTTGCCACCGAAGGGTGCCTGCCAAGCGCGCTTGGCGCGCGCATTCGCATGTCCAGCGGGAAGCTCACCGTGACCGACGGGCCATTCGCCGAAGCCAAAGAAGTAGTCGGCGGCTTCGCGCTCCTTCGGGCGAACTCAAAGGAGGAAGCTCTCGAGATGGTCAAGAATTTCCTACAGGTAGCCGGGGATGGTGAATGCGAGCTTCGTCAGCTCTATGAAGCGGGCCAAAATACTTGCGCCGACGCTGCCGCAAGACCCTAGCCGGCGCACGCTTTGGTTTGCGCGGGCGCATTGCGAGATCAACAAATCGTGCCGCTCTTGTCGATTTTGTTGGGCCTCGTTCGACGCTTAAATAGAGCACAGTTTCGATCGGTCGAGGCCGACAAGGAACTGAGCTCAGGATCCTAATCAGAATGGAGACAGAACGATGCGATTCATGATGATGGTCAAACATGCTGAAAACCAGGGCCCACCGCCCAAGGGATTCATGGAGGTGATGGCAAAGCTTGGCGAAGAGGCCGTCAAAGCCGGCACGATGGTTGTAAGCGGGGGGCTGGCCGCAACTGCAGCGAGCACTCGCGTCCGGCTTTCCAAAGGGCAGGTAGCCACGATCGACGGGCCTTTCACCGAGGCCAAGGAAGTCGTCGGCGGGTTTGCGATTCTTGAATATAAGTCGAAGAAAGAGGCACTCGAAGGGGCCTTGGCTTTCATGGAACTTCACAAGAAACATTGGCCTGGCTGGGAGGGCGAGACCGAAGTTCGCCAGGTGCTCGGCCCGGAAGACTTTCCTCCCAAAGCCTAGGAGCGCTCGTCCGTACGCGTGGCCGCGAAGAAGCAGTCCCGGTGCGCCTCAACTTGCGCTGACGGATCGAAAATGGTGTGATCGGTAGCCGTGACGCCTACCGATACACATCTCACCATCGCCGCAGTCTGGCGGATCGAGTCCGCGAGGATCATCGCAGGGCTGGCGCGAATCGTGCGCGATGTGGGTCTAGCCGAGGAACTCGCTCAGGATGCGCTCGTCGCCGCGCTCGAGCAATGGCCCGCGTCGGGCATCCCCGACAACCCGGGCGCGTGGCTCATGGCGGTTGCCAAGCATCGTGCGATCGACCGGCTGCGCCGCAGCAAGCTCTTCGAGCAGAAACACGGAGAGCTTGCTCGCGAGCTCCAGTCGCGGCAGGAGAGGGCCGTGGCGGATTTCGAAACCGCGATCGACGATGATATCGGAGACGACCTTCTCCGCCTGATGTTCACAGCTTGTCATCCGGTGCTCTCCCCCGAGGGGCGCGTGGCGCTCACCTTGCGTCTGCTGGGCGGCCTGACCACGGAGGAGATCGCGCGTGCTTTCCTCGTCCCGGAACCTACCGTCGCCCAGCGCATCGTTCGGGCCAAGCGCACTCTTGCCGACGCCCGCGTCCCTTTCGAAGTCCCGCGCGGCAGCGAGCGCGCCGCTCGACTTTCATCCGTGCTCGAAGTTATCTACTTGGTGTTTAACGAGGGCTACACGGCCACCGCCGGCGACGACTGGCTCCGGCCCGCACTTTGCGAGGATGCCCTGCGTCTCGGGCGCATCTTGGCCGAGCTGGCTCCCAAAGAGCCCGAAGTCCACGGCCTCGTCGCGCTGATGGAAATTCAGGCGTCGCGCTCGAGCGCCCGCGTCGGACCGTCCGGCGAACCTATTCTTTTACTCGATCAAGACCGCTCCCACTGGGATCAACTCCTCATCCGTCGTGGTCTGGCTGCGCTTGAACGCGCCGAAGAGCTCGCCGGCGCACGCGGCCCTTACACGCTTCAGGCAGCAATCGCCGCGTGTCACGCGCGAGCACGTACACCAGCGGAGACGGACTGGTCACGCATCGTGTCTCTCTACGAGGTGCTCGCGCAACTCACGCCGTCTCCCATCGTGGAGTTGAATCGTGCGGTTGCCATCGCCATGGCCTTCGGTCCGGCAGCGGGACTCGAAGTCATCGACAGCCTTGCCTCGGAGCCGTCTCTCATCGCCTACCACCTCTTTCCCAGCGTCCGCGGCGACTTTCTTTTCAAGCTCGGTCGCTTCCTCGACGCGCAAGCGGAGTTCGAGCGTGCCGCATCGCTCACTCGCAACGCGCGCGAGAGCGAACTCCTGCTCGATCGCGCGCGAGCGTGCGCCAGAGCGCGATCGCAGCCCGGGCCATCGTAAAACCGTTGTCCGTCTCGCTCTTCGCGTGCATTCCACGCGGGCCGCTTGCATCCTCCTGACGATGATGGCCCGCCCTCCTGCCGTTCTTTAACACGCCGTAACAATCGCCTGCCCTGATTTCGGCTACAATGCCATCTTTCGCTTATCGGCAGTCAGGAGCCGCGCCCTCGAAACATGGAAAAACGCAAGTTCCTCTTTGTCTCGCTCTCGGGTCTCATCGGTGACATCGCCTGGCAAGTTCTCAAGGAAGGCCACGATGTTCGTTACTATATCGAAGCAGAAAAAGAGCGCGACATCGCCGATGGCTTTGTTCCCAAATCCAAGGACTGGGAAAAAGACGCTAAATGGTCCGACATCATCGTCTTCGACGACACTCTCGGTCAGGGTGCTAAAGCTCAAGCTCTTCGCGCCGGCGGCAAGCCCGTCATCGGCGGCACTCCTTACGCCGACCGTCTCGAAGACGATCGCTCCTTCGGCCAGGAAGAGCTCAAATCTGCGGGAGTAAGCATCATTCCCTACGAAGACTTTGATTCTTTCGATCCCGCCATCGAATTCGTCAAGGAAAATCCGGATCGCTACGTCATCAAACCCAGCGGCGAAGCGCAAAACGTCAAGCGCCGCCTCTTCGTCGGCGAAGAAGAAGACGGCGAAGACGTCATTCGAATGCTCGAGGCCTACAAGAAAGCCTTTTCCGACGAGATCAAAGTCTTTCAACTCCAGCGGCGCATCAACGGCGTCGAAGTTGCCGTCGGCGCGTTCTTCAACGGCAAAAAATTCGTCACCCCCGTCAACATCAATTTTGAACACAAAAAACTTTTCCCCGGCGAAGTCGGGCCGCCCACCGGCGAAATGGGCACGGCCATGTTCTGGAGCGAGCCCAACCTCCTCTTCAATCGCACCCTTCTCAAAATGGAGTCCAAGCTCGCCGAGGAAGGCTACGTCGGTTACATCGACCTGAACTGCATCGTGAACAACAACGGCATCTACCCACTTGAATTTACTTCGCGCTTCGGCTATCCCACCATCAGCATCCAGCAGGAAGGCATGCTCACACCCATCAGCGATTTCTTTTGGGAACTCGCCACCGGCGTCGAGCCCAAGTGGCGCACGCGAAGCGGCTTTCAAATCGGCATTCGAATCGTCGTCCCACCATTTCCGTTTGACGACGACGCCACCTTCGAATCCTTCTCCAAAAACAATGCCATCGTCTTCAAAAAGCCCAACATGGAAGGCATTCACATCGAGGACGTAAAAGAAGTCAACGGCCAGTGGCTCATCGCAGGCACCTCCGGCGTCGTTCTCGTTGTCGTCGGCCTCGGCCAAACCATGAAGCAGGCCCAGGCCCAGGTTTACTCCCGCACCAAAAACATCCTAATTCCCAACATGTACTACCGCACCGACATCGGCGACCGCTGGGCCGAAGACTCCGACAAGCTCCACAACTGGGGCTACCTGCGCTAAGATGCGAACTCTATATCGAGGATGTTCAGGCTGTCGGCGATCCTCTCCGTCGACGACCAAAGAGAGTTCATCGAACTGAACACGTCTACTCGATGACCAGGCTGCCCACTGACCTCTCCGGTCAGGAGCTCATTCGAATTCTGATGAGCTGCGCACAATTCTTCGCCAGGCCGGAACCTCGATCGAAGAGCTGGTTGCACTTCGTTAAGTGCTTTAACTTTCCGAGACAGGGTTGTTCTGCCCGCTTTCAGGATTTCCTTACAGCGCTTTTTTATCCTTCTCGTCGCCTCGCGCTTCCACGTAAACCAGCTGGAAGAGGCTCCCTTGCCCATCCGGCTGGATGGCAACCAGGTGCTGCTTCTCCTTCGTCCCCACCTTGAACAATAGCCCGCCCTTTTCCGGCTTGTCATCCTCACAACTGAGCTGGTTCGAAGTTCCGTTCTTCTCTTTGCTATTTGCTTTTTGCGAGGCTTCCGAGCAATCCAAAACCGTCCCGTACTTCGCCAGCGCCTTCTTATAGAAATCCGCAATCTTCCCCGGCGTATCGCCGGACTCCATCTTCATCATCGCCAGCTTGAATCCAAACGTGCTCCCCCACAGTCCCAATTGAACAGAAGGTGAATCGTCCTTTTCATCTTTGTGCAGCTTTGCTCCGGGATATGCGGGCAATCCCACTTCTTTGGGAGTTGCCTGCTTGCTGATGGTCACACCAGCCCCGTCCTTATCCTGATCTGCCCAACTGCGGCCTGCTCTTGATGGTGTTGCCGCAACCAAGACCAGCGCGCCAACGACAGCAAAGAGAGTTCCAAAGAGCACAAGGCTCCCGAGAGCACTGGCTCCGCGGCGAAGCCCCTGCCTTATCCCATTCCTCATGTTTTGTTTGCTCACAAGACCTCCCTGGTGCTGATAGATACGCGATTTAGACCGCTTAAGTTCCTCAGATTCCCATCCCGCGAATATTGGGGAATATTTTGGCCATTCCTGTGGTATTACTCGACAGGCGGGGTGTAAGCTTCCGCTGTCGCTCGCGTCTTAACTCACATAAGAGGTTTCTATGAAACACAAGATCGCTTTCGGCCTCCTGATCGCTGCCGCTCTTGCCGCAGCCCCGGTGATGCCCCAAGCCGAAAAGTCTCAAGTCGCCAAGATGACCCTCAAGGTCGGAGACGCTGCTCCTGATTTCACCCTTCTTAGCGACGGGTGGAAAACCGTGAAGCTCAGCGACTACCGCGGCAAGAAGAATGTTTACCTCGCCGTCTACGTCCTGGCCTTCACCGGCGGTTGAACGAAGCAGCTTCAGGCGGTCCAGGCTGGAATCGCCTCCGGAAAAATCGACACCTCGGATACGGAAGTCTTCGGTGTCAGTGTGGATAGCCCCGCTGCCAACGCCGCATTCGCCAAGCAGATCGGCGTCACCTTCCCGCTCCTCAGCGACATGAACCGCAAGATGCTCAAGACCTACGGCATCCTCAAAGGCTACGACAAAGACAACGAAACGTACGAGTGGGCCTTGCGCGCCAACATTGTCATCGACAAGCAGGGCATCATCCAGCTGATCGACGAAGGCGACAGCGCGGTCGATCCCAACACCGCTCTGACCATGTGCACTACTCTGCACAAAAAGGACACCACGAAGTAATCCTCGTCCTCCGCGTCTCGCCGGGACGCTGTTCGTTTGTTCCGCCGAAGGTTTCACCGCGAAGGCTTGGTCCGTCGTGTGTGTGGTCATCGTCGCGTGGCTTGAAAGAGCACTGGAAAACATTGCCATGGTGTCGCAAGATGATAGTGCTGGTGTCAGGGCTCCAGTTTTCTTGCACCCTGCGGGTACGGGGCGCGCGGCCAGCGAGCACCCCAGTGAGGAGCGATGACCGCTAAGACTCCCGAACAGAAAAAAGCCGCCGTCGGGGCGCGCGGCCTCACTCCAGAGGAACTGCAAACCGTCGGCCGCGAACTCTGTACCTGCGGCCACCGCGCCATCAACCACGCCGCCCTCAAGTACGCCTGCCAGTCCCCTGGGAACCGCAAGGGCTATTGCCCCTGTATGCGCTTCCTCCCGAAGTCTGCCAGCTGAATCAGTCTCCCGCCACCGACGCGAATCAAATACCTCGTCGTTCCACTGGTCTTTGCTGTGGCCGCGCGGGGACCCCTCCTCCCCGCTCTCCGGGCCCTCACGATTGCCTGGTAAGTCCCGCACAGATGACCGTAGTGGTCTGAGTTTGCCCCCTACACAACTGTCAGTTTTGTCAGT
>Ga0210408_10002128_pt1 | contig 19647 bp, 14 predicted proteins | sample IncBWH4MmetaG_FD_155471 | JGI IMG/M metagenome (GOLD analysis project Ga0210408, IMG submission 155471) | Forest soil microbial communities from Barre Woods Harvard Forest LTER site, Petersham, Massachusetts, United States - Inc-BW-H-4-M | ecosystem: Environmental > Terrestrial > Soil >...
TCACACGCGTTCGCATGGGATTCCGCTGCTCCCGACAAGAAACAAGAGCACCTAGAGGCTTTAGCGGCTCACCACAAACAGCTCGAAACATGGGCGGAGCATTGCCCGGCGAATTTTGAAAACCGTGTTGCATTGACAGGTGCCGAAATCGCACGCATAGAGGGCCGCCTGCTCGATGCCGAAGGTCTTTATGAAAAGGCCATGCGCTCGGCGCACGAAAACGGATTCATTCACAATGAGGCGGTTGCGTGCGAGCTTGCCGCCCGCTTCTTTGCGGCGCGAGGCTTCGACAAGATCGCGGATACATATTTGCGGGAGGCCCGGTATTGCTATTTCCGCTGGGGAGCTGACGGCAAAGTAAGGCAACTCGACCAGCTCTATCCCCAACTCAGGAAGGAGGAGCCAACTCGGGGCACGACCAGCACGATCGTGGCACCGGCTGAACTCCTGGATCTGGCGACCGTAATCAGAGTTTCCCAAGTAGTCTCGGGCGAGATGGTTTTGGAAAAACTGATCGAGAGAATCATGCGCGCGGGCATCGAGCACGCGGGCGCTGAGCGGGGTCTGCTGATCCGTCCGCTGGGTGATGAACTGAAAATAGAGGCCGAGGCCACGATCACAGGAAACGATGTCACGGTGCATCTGCGAGATACGTCGGAGACCGCAGCAATGTTTCCAGAGTCCGTCGTTCGCTACGTGGCGCGCACTCGCAAGGACGTTATTCTTGACGATGCCACTGCAGGAAACCCGTTCTCAGGCGATCCGTACATTGCCCAGCGTCGCGCGCGTTCCATTGTGTGCTTGCCGTTGGTTAACCAGGGCAGGCTCAACGGAGTCATCTACCTGGACAACAACCTGACCGCCCACGTTTTCACTTCCGACCGGATCACACTTCTCAAGGTGCTTGCGTCGCAAGCGGCCATCTCGCTCGAGAATACGCGACTTTACCGCGATCTCGAAAATCGTGAAGCGAAGATCCGGCGCCTGGTCGACGCCAACATTCTGGGAATCACGACCTGGAATGTCGAGGGTGCCATCCTCGCGTCCAATGAAGCCTTTCTCCGCATGGTGCAATACGATCATGAAGATGTCGCCGCGGGTCGCGTGCGCTGGAGGGACATGACACCTGCGGACTGGCGCGAGCGCGTTGAACGCGCCTTGGCAAAAGTAATGCAGACCGGGAGCGTACAGCCCTTTGAGTCAGAGTTGTTCCGGAAAGATGGCAGCCGCCTGCCTGTGCTGCTCGCCGGGGCGCTGTTCGAAGAAGGTGGCAACGAGGGCGTTGCTTTCGCCCTTGATTTGAGCGAACAAAAGCGCGCGGATGAAGCATTGCGCCGAAGCGAGAGTTACCTCGCACAAGCGCAGAGATTGGCACATGTAGGAAGTTGGGCTTGGGCGGCACCTGCAAGGAATGCGCTATACATATCAGAGGAATGGTATCGGATATTTGGCTTCGATCCGAAGGATGGTATGCCTACCTGGGAACAACGGTCGCAACGGGTCTATTCCGAGGACCGTGCCCGGTGGCAAGCGACAATCGACCGAGCAATCGCAGAAAAATCGGATTATGAAATGGAGTTCCGGATTCTGCCTCCGCACTCTACAATCAAATACATCCATTCTGTGGGACACCCAGTTTTGGATTCCTCAGGGGAGTTGCTCCAATTCGTCGGCGTTTCGATGGACGTAACGGAACGGAAGCGTGCCGAGGAAGCCCTTCGGTCCAGTGAAGCCTATCTGGCCGAATCCCAGCGGCTGACGCGCACGGGCAGCTGGGCGAGCCATGGCACAACCCACGAAGCCCGGTACTGGTCCGAGGAAATGTTCCGAGTCTTCGGTTTCGATCCACAACAGGGCTTCCCAATGCGGGCTCAATGGCTGCAGCGAATACACCCAGAAGATCGTGACAGGGTGAAGCGGGAGGCCAGTGACAGGATGTTCGTCCAGAAGGTAGATTCTGACATCGAGTACAGAATCGTGCTACCTGATGGCACAATCAAACACATTCATGGCCTGGCCCATCCAGTTTTCAGTTCCAATGGAGAGCTTGTTGAAGTGGTCGGCACCGTTGTCGATATCACAGAACTCAAACGCGCAGAGAACGAGCGCGAAAGATTGCAGCAGCTCCAGGCCGACCTTGCGCACATAAACCGGGTGAGCACGATGGGAGAGCTGACCGCCTCGTTGGCACATGAAATCAAGCAGCCGATTTTCGCAGCGGCAGCAGATGCTGAAACCTGCGTGCGATGGCTTGCTCGCGATCGGCCAGATGTGGCAGAGGCGCAGGAAGCGGCTTCAAGACTCATCAAAGACGTAACCCGTGCGTCTGACATCATCAGCCGGATCGGTTCGCTATTCAAGAAGGGCGTTCTGCTGCGGGAGTTGGTTGATGTAAATGAAGTCATTCAAGAGATGATCGCTCTGCTCCACAGTGAGGCCGCCCGGTATTCGATTTCGATCCATTGCGACCTTGCGAACGATCTGCCTCAGATCATGGCGGACCGTGTACAGCTACAACAGGTTTTCATGAATCTCATGCTCAACGGCATCGAAGCCATGAAGGATATGGGCACTCCAGGTAAACTTACGATCACGTCCCAGCAAGGCGAGAATCATCAACTCCTCGTCTCGGTAACGGATACCGGGGTGGGCCTGCCGCTAGGACAGGCGGAGCAAATCTTCAATGCGTTCTTTACCTCAAAGTCCCAAGGCACCGGTATGGGGCTGCGGATCAGCCGGTCGATTATCGAATCGCACGGCGGTCGGTTATGGGCCACCTCCAACTCTGGGCCAGGCGTAACATTTCAATTCACCTTACCTCTCGAAGCCGCTGCGCGCCAATCTGCGTAATCGGCCGACGCAGTAAACGGTAGGCAGCGGACAAGATCTCATTCAGCTGCTGGTTGCCGCCGCTGCTAGCTTTCCCGCTTTTTCGTTGAGCCGACCTATGTCATCTTTGCGCACCGGTCGTGAGATCTCGAGCTTCTTCATTTTGGCAATCAGCGTGGTCCGCTTCAGTCCCAGCCTAGCAGCGGCGCCAACAGGTCCTCCAATAACCCAGCCCGTTGCATTTAATGCATACAAGATCAGCGCTCGCGTGGAACTCGTAAACGTATCCTGAGAAGCAGTTACCGGAGTCACAGTCACAGGATTCTTGTCAGGTAAGGGATTGGGGAGCACTCCGTTGTTCGACCGGATCACCGCTCGTTCGATCAGGTTCTGAAGTTCTCGCACGTTCCCGGGCCAAGAATATGAGACGAACGCATCGAGTATGTCCTGCGGTATAGGATCAATTCGCTTGCCCATGCGCCGAGCAAAAAACTCAACAAAATGCGAGGTTAATTGTGGAATATCTTCGCGCCGCTCGCGCAGGGGTGGAAGCAAGACAGGAAACACGTTTAGACGGTAGTACAGATCACTGCGGAACTCTTTCCGCGCGACCAGCTCCGCAAGATCTCGATGTGTTGCCGCAACCAGACGGACATCGATGCGATGCGTCCGGCCACTTCCCAGACGCTCGAATTCCTGCTCTTGCAAGACCCGCAGCAGCTTAGGCTGCAACGCTAGGGGCAGATCTCCGATTTCATCGAGGAAGAAGGTCCCGGTATCAGCCATTTCGAACCGGCCGATTTTTTGCGCGACAGCCCCAGTGAAGGCGCCCTTCTCGTGACCGAAGAGTTCGCTCTCTAACAGGTCAAAGGGAATGGCTGAGCAATTCAACTTCACAAACGGGCGTCCGCAGCGAGCACTGATGTTGTGAATGGCCCGAGCGATTAGCTCCTTGCCAGTACCCGTCTCCCCGAGGACCAAGACGGTGGAATCGGTCGGCGCCACCCGTTCCACCTCAGCGAGAACGAACTCCAGAGCAGGGCTGTTGCCTATAATTTCGTCAAATCCATTCTCGGGCCGACCATCCTCAGATGACCGGACTATCTTGACGCTTTCCACAGACGACCTTCCAACCAAAAGTGAGGACCTCAGGTATCCAGTGCTGCGCGTACGCTGTCGAGTAATACTCCCCTGTCTAGAGGTTTAGTCAGAAATTTCACTGCGCCTGCCCTTAAAGCTTGCATGCGCATTTTCTCGTCACCTCGTGCCGTGATAAAAATGATGGGAATTCTGTGGCGATCTTTCTTTAGCTCTGATTGGAGTTCCAAACCTGACATTCCCGGCATACGGATATCCGCGATCAGACATGCGGTGCGCTCCAGCTCGCCGGAGTTCAGGAATTCTTCGGCAGATGCAAACGCCAGAGCTGGGAAGCCGGCCGCTCTCATCAGGCCATTTAACGCGTCTCGGATGAACTCGTCATCGTCCACAATCGCAACCACCTTTGATTTCTCCTCGGAACCCACGCTGCAACGATAATCCGTGCAAAAAGAAGCGCAATCATACCTTGGTATAGGGGGCACAATCGTCGGCGCGGGTGAAGATCTAGGTACCCAACCTCTGTAAGTGAGATTCTCTTTCTGGGTGAGAGTGGGTCAGATGAGCTTGCTCCTGGCAATCAAGGCCGTCGTGTGAAACCAGAATCATTCGACAACCCAGAAAAGGTCAAGGATTGAGAGCGATCAATCGAACGGGCTACTATGGAAACGTCCCTGCCGATATCACACGAATCCAGATGCAAACCCGACGCACAAGCGGCAGCCCCGGCGTTTCTAAGTAGACCGGAAAAGCCTGAGCTTCTCCGCCATTCTGACTAGCTCGGCGAGGGATCCAGCCTGCATCTTACGCATCACCTCAGCGCGATGAAGCTTGACCGTGATCAGCGTAGTCCCAAGCTCCGACGCGATCTGCTTGTTCAGCAGTCCCGAGACCACTAGTCCCATGACTTGGTGTTGGCGCCGAGTTAGCATGTCGTAGCGCTTTTGCAAAAGAGCAATGTCTGCCTGCTCGTGGCGACGGACGGAATCGTGAGCCAGAGCCTGCTGAATGGCATCCAACAGGGCCTGGCGTTTAAGAGGTTTGGTCAGGAATTCCACCGCGCCTGACTTCATAGCCTTCACTGACATCGGAATATCACCATACCCGGTAACGAAAATGATCGGAATCTGTAGACCCGCGTTTCTGAGTTGCTGCTGGAAATCCAGGCCATTGATTCCAGGAAGGCTTACATCCAATATCAGGCAACTGGGAGTATCCGGGGGCTTTCTCTGCAGGAACTCTTCCGCCCTCTCGAAGCATTCGGACCGCAGGCCTGCAGATTTCAGTAGGCCCTGTATCGATGCACGTATGCCGGCGTCATCATCGATAACGAATACCGTGGGAATATCCGCGAGCGCCATTTGCAGCCCTATTGCAAACTCGAAATTGTAGCTGATCGATACCTAGGAAAGTAGACCTCGGTCCGGACCCCGCATCTTTGCGCCAAACGGGCCCGGATCAGAATGATTACGAACTCCAACTATCTCACCCTGTGGCCAGAGAGGCTCGATGTTCGGCGTGCCGGACGCCCTCCTTGCGCCGGGAAGCCTTGCGACCAGTCCTCGCGGGCGACATCCCTGCTGCTTGAGGTTTGATCCATTTCTCTCGTCTTGTCAATCTCGGTTGTTTCTCTCTCGTAACCTGAGAGAGTTGATTTGTCGTGCGTCGTTGGTGAAAAGGAGCGCATGGGCCTGGTGCTGAACACAACGAGCGTCGATGGTTTGACACTGTCATCCTGCCGAGTCATCCCGACAACATCTGATTGCAATTAAGTGAAACGCAGTCGTTGCATTTGGTCCCGAACTGTAATGTCGTCAGCAGTTTCGCGACGCTGTCGAATGGAATCCGAAATGCAATTAGGGAAGGCGAAGTCAGTGAACCGGGAAGGAGTCCTAGTCCGGATGATACACGCCATCGAAACGACGACAGGCCCCGTGCCATCGACCGGCGCCTTTGCTCGGTGGGACGAAGCGGACGTTGTGGCCCGAGCGAAGACACGCTCAGAGACCGCATTCGAACAATTGGTTGAACACTACCAGCGCAGAGCCTTCCGCCTGGCTTGGAAAATCACCCGCAACCATGAGGACGCCGAAGATGTCTTGCAGAACGCATTCGTAAAGGCTTTCCAAAATCTACCTGACTTTCGAGGAGACTCACGCTTTTACACCTGGCTCGTGCGCATTACTATCAACGAAGCGTTGATGAACCTTCGACGGCGCCGGTCCAACGAAGTTTCGATGGACGAGTCGCAACAAGCTGCTGATACGACGGTCCCACTCGAGATCAAAGACCAAGCAGCGAACCCGGAAAAGCGATACTTGCAGCATGAAGTGCAGCGAATCTTGGCCGCTACCATCAACGAACTTGAGCCCTCATACCAAGCGGTCGTCCAACTTCGCGACGTTGAAGGGCTTTCGACGGAACAAACGGCGCAGGCTCTCGACCTCACATCATCTGCAGTGAAGACGCGTTTGCAACGGGCGCGGATGAAGCTGCGGGAATCTCTCAACGGTTACTTCCGGCCAATTCGTGCCAGTAGGAATCAAGGCCGTTGTGCCAGGGAAAAGACATCTCGAGCTGGCTTAGAGGTTTCGGCGCTCCGAATTAACTTTAAAAAAGTTAGAAGAGTGGTGGAGGAGCACGGCGATGGCGACACAGGCAATACGTCTTGACTTAAGCAGGAGGAGTACGGATTCGAAGGACTTCGAGGCAGGTTTGCGCGGGAAGATTGTGGGGCAGGACGAAGCAGTGCAGGCGGTCGTGGATCTGTACCAGGTGTTTCGCGCTGGCCTGAACTCGCCGGGGCGGCCGGTGGGAAACCTTCTGTTTTTGGGTCCAACCGGCGCGGGGAAAACGCGTGTGGTCGAAGCTACGGCCGAAGTGCTGTTCGGCGATCCACGAGCAGTGATCAAGGTGGATTGCGCGGAGTTTCAGCACTCACACGAGATTGCAAAATTGATCGGCTCGCCGCCGGGATATCTGGGGCATCGCGAGACGCATCCGCTGATCGCCCAGGAAGCGCTGGCGCAATATCACACCGAGAAACTGAAGATCAGTTTTCTGCTGTTCGATGAAATCGAGAAAGCCAGTGATGCGCTGTGGCAGTTGCTGCTGGGCATTCTGGACAAAGCCACGCTGACGCTCGGTGACAACCGGCGCGTGGATTTGTCGCAGACCATGATTTTCATGACATCGAATTTGGGCGGCGGCGAAATCACGGAGCTGATGACGGGCGGGATGGGCTTTGCGCCTTCGGTGCCGGCGGATCAGAAGCCACAGTTGGACGAAAAGGTGGAGAAGACAGCTTCGGAAGCGGCCAAGAGAAAGTTCGCGCCGGAATTCATGAACCGCATTGACAAGGTGGTGGTGTTCCATCCGCTGCGGTCGGAGCAACTGGAACAGATATTGGAAATCGAGCTGGGGATGGTGCAGCAGCGAGTGCTTGAGACAGCCAAGGGACGCTTCCTGTTCCGTGTGACGCAGGCGGCGCGTGATTTCCTGCTGCGCGAAGGGACGGATTTGAAATACGGCGCGCGGCACCTGAAGCGGGCGATTGAGCGACACGTGGTGTATCCGCTGGCGAGCTTGCTGGCGACGGAGCAGGTGCGTCTGGGCGACGTGATCTCGATCGACTGGGACGGGGTAGAAGCGGGGCTGAAATTCTCGAAGGAAGGGGAAGGGGCGGCTGTGTCCGCGGCGTTGCCGTTGCGCAAGACGATGAGTGAAGTTCTAGCAGCATCTTGCGGCGCCCCTGGCATCGTCTCCCCGCAGACCGCGTCGGTGCAGTCAACTTACAATAGGTGGTAACGCAGGTCTGCGAGGCAATTCGCCTCTTTCCCTGGACGCATTGGGGGCTGGAGCATTGTGTCGGTATTACCCGCACTTCTGGGGAGCTGTTCTCGGTCACACGTTGTTTCCCACAGGCTCGAGGCATCGTAGGTTACGTCTGCGCTGGATTGTGTGTGCTGTGTTCTTGGTAATTCGAAACCCCGATTAGTTGTGCTGGAGCTGCGCGACAACTGCTGGAGAGGACTCTTTAGCAGACAGTGACACCCTCAGAACATCCTGCCGCACCAGATACACAGATATAGCCAAGAGACCTAGATCCTTCAAAAGGAAAGCAACGGCCTCGGTCATCGCTGGAAACCCGCCGGCAGAGGCCGCCCAGCCGTTCGGTATAAATGGAATGACGGTGATGGTTGCAACAAATGCAAAACATGAACCGAGGGCACCGAGAATTCCCAACTTTTTGTTCCAGAAGCCTAAGAACAAGAGCCCAGCAATCAACCATTCGGCTACTCCTAAGAAGTAAGTGGCCCCTCGAATGCCAAAAGCGGGATACATCCAGGAGATCAAAGGACCGTTGCTGATATAGGGAATGAGGGCTTGCGCCTCATAGTCGAACCATTTCTGATATCCAAAAAACAGGAAGATGATGACCATCGAAGCGCGAAACAAATGGTAATCAAGGTCCTCTCTAAGGATGCCAAGCTTCACTAATATTTTCGTGACCAGGTTCATTGGTTTACCCTCTCGCTGCAGAAGGAAACTTCGTGCCGTAAAGAGTCCCGGCCGCGTTGCGTGTGCCCAGGCAAGGTTGTGCTGGCAACCTTGCGGCCACCCAGCACATATGAGCAACTGATGTTCCAACGCAATCACACGCAGGAAATTTGACCGTCGCTCGTTCTGCTTTGAATTCAAGGAGATAGCTTTGTCGTGAGGTCAATAGACGTGCGGCGCGAAGGGTGCCTCTGCGTGTGCAGTGCCGTCAGCGTTGACATATTGACTGCGCGACGCAATGTCGACGGTGCTCGCTGAGCGGAATGTGAGCTCACGTTCGCTGACAACTACGCCAAACATGAAAGCTTGAGAGGCAGGCAGATGCTCCTGCGCCGCTCACAATATTGAGTTCAGAGGCTTACGCGTCAACCGGATCAGGAAAACTTGGAAATAACACCTCGCGACGCCCCGTGGACTCGTAGTCAAAATCGCGACGCACATTGACGCAATTGCACTTCAGTGCCATCAATCTCTTTGGATTCAAGATTGCGAAAAGCCAGCGAAAACGCGACTTGCTCGAAGCACGTGATATTCGCGTGATTGGCAATGCAAGTGCCTTACTCCCAGTCGCTGTGAAAAACAAACACGTAATTCTCGGCCAGAGCCGTTCATTCTTTAACTTAGCGATTCGTCCTTGCAGCAACGCAACAACTTTTCTTCAATGCTGCACCAGGTTCCGGGCGCAACAACGAATCATTCTTTTGTGCTGCATTGGGTCACTGATGTTGGGCGCAGCAGCGGCAGCACAGAGCGCGCTCCCATCGGATCCAGCTGCTCCGTCCCCCGAAATCAAGTCCCGACAATATCTCTTTGGAGATTGGGGGGGAGAAAGAAGCGCGCTAGCGGAGAAAGGGATCACCTTCGACTTTTTCTACATCACGGATATGCTGGCCAACCCCAGCGGTGGACGGCAAGAGACCTATGCCGGATGGGAACGGGTCCGCGGAACCATCGACATCAATTTCGACAAAATGATGGACTGGCAAGGACTGAGCTTTCACGCCACAGGATTGTGGCAAGGCGGCGCCAACCTGGGCGGCAAAATTGGCACCCTTGCCAACCCAAGCGACCTAGTCAGCGCGCACACGACACGCCTCGACTCGTTCTGGTTGCAGCAACTGTTTTTCGATAACAAGTTGCGAATAAGAGCGGGACAAATGGCCGGTTTGGACTTTTACGGCGATCAGGACATGGGCGGCTCGTGGCTCATAGAACCTCTCGGGTATGCGTTCGGCAATCTCTTCAGTTCCATATTTGAGTCGTTCAATCCCGCGGGTACACCTGCAGCCGAGATGCGCTTTGCACCCACGCCCCACTTGTATGTCAAGAGCTCCGTTATGTCCGGCAACAGGAATCCCTACCAACAAGATCAGAGCGGGTTCGGTTTCGCAATTCGCAATTCCCCCAATTTTCTGTTCGAAGCCGGTTATGTTGTGCATCCGACTGAGGGCAACGCAGCGCTTGCAACATTCGGTGAAGGCTACGGCGCGAAGACGTCGCCCTCTGCGACCAAGAAGTCCTACCCCGGCATTTACAAATTCGGTGGGATATACAACGGCGGCAAGTTCCCGGATTCCGCGGGCCACAGGAGCAAGGGGAACTATCTGATTTACGGTGGGGCAAGCCAGGCCCTATTCCGCACTAAAGCGGGTTCGAATCGGGGACTGGACGCGACATTTAGTTTTGATTGGAGCCCAGGCGACGTAAGCCGCGAAAACACCCAGATAACGTCCGGGGTGCGCTTCAATGCTCCATTTACCAGCCGTGCGAACGATCGCATTGACCTCGGTTTCGTGTACAGCAAAATCAGCGATCCGTTCTCAAATTTCGGAGTATTGCTAGGCGGCCCCCCGCTCGGCTCCGAGAAAGCTTTCGAAGCAAACTACGCTTTCCAAGTGACGCGATTCTTCCTGCTTGAACCCACCTTTCAGTACTACCTCGATGTTGGAGGCAATCGTCGTCTGCCGGACGCCGTTGTTTTGGGGTTCAGAACTAAAGTGAATTTCTGATCGGCGGGAGAGCGCATGAGGAGCAGGGCTGAAGAGCTCGAGAACATTGCGGGCAAGCAGTTCGACCTGTGCGTGATCGGCGGTGGGGCGACGGGTGCGGCTTGCGCACTGGATGCGCAGCTGCGCGGGATTCAAACGGTGCTGGTGGAAGCGGGCGACTTTGCGGGCGCTACGTCCAGTGCGGCCACAAAGATCATTCACGGCGGCGTCCGCTATCTCGAGGAAGCCATCAAAGACGTGGACCCGAAGGAATACCACGTGGTGGTCCGGGCGCTGCACGAGCGCGTGCGGATGCTGGATAATGCGCCTCATCTCACCCGCAAGCTCGAGTTTCTGGTGCCGAGCTATCACTGGCTCGATGTGGCCTACCTCGACATCGGCCTGAAGATTTACGACTGGCTCGCCGGCTCCGCACGCATTTCTCCGAGCAAATTCCTGTCGCGCGAAGAGACCCTTCACCGCATGCCAATGTTGAATCGCGAGGGGCTTCTCGGCTCCGTGGAGTACGCGGATGGCCAGTTCGACGACGCCAGATACAACTTGGCCCTCGTTCATACCTTCATAGAGGCCGGCGGGCGCGCGAGGAATCACTGCCGCGTCACGGAGTTTCGCCGTGACTCTGCCGGTCGTTTATCCGGCGTCGTTGCGGTAGATCAGATCACGAGTGAGTCCTTCAACGTGAATGCGCGCGCCATCGTGAATGCCACGGGACCTCTTTCGGACTTGGTTCGCCAGATGGCGTCGCCATCTGTGCCCAAGCGCATGCGGCTGAGCAAAGGCTCTCACATCCTGCTGCCCCTTGATGTGTTCCCGACTGATGACGCGCTGCTGATTCCGAAGACTGAGGCTGGGAGCGTGCTTTTTGCCGTGCCCTGGTGCGGCCGCCTGCTCGTCGGCACCACGGAGCAGGAGGTCGTCCCGGACGACGATTTGTACCTCACCAAGGAAGAAGTCGCTTACATGCTCAGGCAGCTATACAAATATCTGGCGAAGCCTATCGAGCCGAGCGATATCGTGAGCGGCTTTGCGGGCGCGCGCCCGCTGGTCAGCGCGGGAGAAGGCGAGAACACACAAAGGATTGCGCGCGACGACGTGATCGAGATCGACTCGAAAAGCGGCCTGATCAGCATCATGGGCGGCAAATGGACCACCCACCGAGCCATGGCGGAGGACACCATCAATGCGGTGCAGAGGGCGCTGAGCATTTCCGTAACCGAGTGCCCTACGCGCGCTCACATCCTCCATGGCGGCGCTGGGTTTACCCCCGACCTGTGGGAAAAACTGAAAGCCTCCAACCATCTCTCGGACATAACCGCACGCCACCTGGCGTCGAAGTTCGGAACAGCCGCCTGGAAGGTCCTGGAGATAGCACGGGGGAACCGGTGCTTGGCCCAGCCGGTGATCCCAGGGGGCGCGCCGATTCAAGCGGAAGTTGTGTATGCGGTGCGCGAGGAGCTTGCGGCAACCATTGAGGACGTGATCTCGCGGCGCCTCGGGCTTCAATACTACTCCTGGAGAGATGCGATTCACGCCGCGCCCGTCGTTGGCTCCCTCATGGCTCAGGAACTCCACTGGACCGCCGCGCAGGAGCGCGACGCCGTCACGCGTTATGTGGAGCGGATCAATTTTCTCATGGAACGCGCAGGCTTGAAGCCCGAAGCCAATCCTGCGGGTCGGAGTTCAGCGGCATAAGCGAAAAGGAACGCAGACATGTCTACCTATGTGGGTGCCATCGATCAAGGAACCACCAGCACGCGATTCATCATCTTCGACTCTACCGGGCGAATCGTCTCCGTCTCCCAAAAAGAGCACGAGCAGATTTATCCCAAACCCGGCTGGGTGGAGCACGACCCCGAAGAGATTTGGCGGCGCACTCACGAAGTGATGACCGACGCCATGGAGCAGCGTGGCATCCGCCCAAAGGACGTTGCTGCCATCGGCATCACCAATCAGCGTGAGACTACCATCGTCTGGAATCGCAAAACCGGCGTTGCGGTTTGCAACGCCATCGTTTGGCAGGATACGCGGGTCGAAGACGCCGTCGCGGAGTTCTCCCGGGACGGCGGTCTGGATCGCTTCCGCAAGCTGACCGGCCTGCCTCTGGCCACTTACTTCAGCGGCTTGAAGATTCGGTGGATTCTTAACAACGTCCCCGGCGCCAGAGAGCGGGCCGAGGCCGGGGATCTGCTTTTCGGAAATATCGACAGCTATCTGGTGTGGAAGCTCACTGGCGGTCAGCGGGGCGGCGTGCACGTCACCGACGTGACCAACGCCAGCCGCACGCAGCTCATGAACCTCGCTACCCTGAGCTGGGACAAATCACAGCTCCACTTATTCGGAATCCCGGAAGCCATGATGCCGCGCATCGTCTCCAGCAGTGAAGTGTACGGAATCGCCCAACCGGCAGAAGTGAAAGACATCCCCATCGCCGGGATCCTGGGCGACCAGCAGGCCGCGCTTTTCGGGCAAACCTGCTTTGATCCCGGCCAGGCGAAAAACACCTACGGCACGGGCTGCTTCCTGCTGATGAATACTGGGACATCGCCGGTCCAGTCGAAGTACGGACTTCTGACCACGGTGGGATTCAAGTTGGGCCAGAATCCCACGTACTACGCCCTGGAAGGCAGCGTCGCAATTACCGGCGCGCTGGTCCAGTGGATGCGCGACAACCTAGGGCTAATCCAAAAGAGCCCCGATATTGAAACGCTGGCGCGGACCGTGAAAGACAATGGGGGCATTTACTTTGTGCCTGCTTTCTCCGGATTGTTCGCCCCGTACTGGAAAACGAACGCCCGCGGCGTGATCGTGGGTCTCACGCGCTACGCGAATAAGGGGCATTTGGCCCGCGCGGTGCTAGAAGCCACCGCTTATCAGACGCGCGAAGTTCTCGACGCCATGGAGTTGGATTCCGGCACTAAGCTGGACTCCCTGCGCACCGACGGCGGCATGGTGGATGACGATCTACTGATGCAGTTCCAGGCCGACATCCTTGATCGCGATGTGATCCGCCCCTTAATCAAAGAAACCACCGCGCTCGGCGCCAGCTACGCCGCTGGCCTTGCCGTCGGCTTCTACAAGAATTTGGAGGAATTGCGCAAGCAGTGGGGCGTGGACCATGTGTGGAAATGCCACATGGAACGTGCCACGCGCGATCAGCTCTATGCGCAGTGGAAGAAGGCCGTGACCCGGTCGTTCGACTGGATTGAGGAACCTCAGCGCGCGACCGCAAAGGTGTAGCAACTCCCAATCTAGCTCAGGCGGAAACGCGGAAGCAGACGGGAGCCTGCGTTCAAGACAAGGAGAAGGCCAAATGATTTCACCCTTCTTTGGGGAGTTTATGGGGACCCTGGTTCTGATTTTGCTCGGTGACGGCGTGGTGGCTAACGTCTTGCTGAAGCGCTCCAAGGCCGAAGGCGCCGGCTGGATGGTTATCACAAGTGGATGGTGCTTCGCCGTGATGGCAGGGGTCTATACCGCGATCGCGTGCGGCAGCAACGATGCTCACATCAATCCGGCAGTCACCGTGGGTTTTGCGATCTCGTCGGGGGATTATCACAAGATTGTGCCGTACATTGCGGCGCAGCTGCTGGGAGCGTTTGTCGGGGCCGTGCTCGTCTGGCTGCACTTCTTGCCGCACTGGAAAGAGACGCCTGATCCATCTCTGAAGCTGGCTGTTTTCTGCACGGCTCCCGCGATTCGCAAGTGGGCCGCAAACCTGATTAGCGAAATCATCGGCACGTTCGTTTTGGTATTCGTTGTTGCCGCGATCTTCTCAAAGGCTGTCGGCTCCGCGTCGGGGCTAGCTGTTGGCCTGGGACCGTACTTGGTCGCAGCCTTGGTTTGGGGAATCGGGCTTTCGCTTGGCGGAACCACCGGCTATGCGATCAATCCAGCGCGCGACCTTGGCCCGCGCATCGCTCACGCTGTGCTGCCGGTCGTCGGCAAGGGCGCTTCTGACTGGGGCTACGCTGGAATCCCGATTCTTGGGCCACTCATTGGGGGCGGGTTGGCGGGCATGTTTCTTCGCGCTATCACCAAGTAAGTCGGGCAGAGAGAAACTGAGGACCACACGGACGCAGGCAGAACAAAGGAAACGCTTGATCTGAACAAGGAGTCGATTATGTCAAAGAAGTTTGCAGGAAAAATCGCGGTGGTTACAGGAGGGTCGACGGGCATTGGCCTGGCTACCGCGAAGCGCTTCGTTCAAGAGGGAATGGATCACGTTTTCATTACCGGTCGCCGCAAAGATGCACTGGATGCTGCCGTCGCTGAAATTGGAAAGAACGTGACGGCGGTACACGGTGACGTTGCCAGCTTATCGGACCTCGACCGTTTATACGACGCTGTGAAGAAGCAACATCGCCCGATTGACATTATCTTTGCCAACGCCGGTGTGGCGAAACTGGCCCCGTTCGGCACTGTGGATGAGCAATTTTTTGACCTTCACTTCGACGCAAACGTGAAAGGACTCTTCTTCTCCGTCCAGAAAGGCCTCCCTTTGATGAAGGACGGCGGGTCGATCATCCTGACTGGATCGATTGCCGATATCAAAGGTTTTCCCGCAATGAGTGTGTACAGCTCCACTAAGGCAGCCGTTCGTTCGTTTGCCCGGACCTGGGCCAATGATTTGCGCAGCCGTTTTATAAGAGTGAATGTGCTCAGCCCCGGTCACATCGATACTCCGATATTGGAGAGCCTGCAACAAGGCGACGCACTCACAAAGATGAAGAAAGAGATGGAGAATAATGTTCCGCTCGGCAGGTTGGGAGACCCGGACGAGATCGCTAAAGCCGTCTCATTCCTCGCGTCCGACGAGGCTAGCTATGTTTCCGGCGCGGAACTTTACGTCGATGGCGGCGTGGCCCAAATCTAAGCCCATCACGGCGCGATACATTTAAGTCTCGTAATGACGGAAAGGGGGGAAGGACAATGGCAAGTCTTCAATCTCGTTTAGATGAATTCAAGAAGGCATTCGAATCCGGAGCTCCTCCGTATAAAGCGCCGCATGAAGCAATCGAAACGATGCATCGCGCCACAGCCGAACTCAAAGCCTCCGGCATTGAGAATACTGCCCTCAAAGTCGGAGATCGCGCTCCGGAATTCAGCTTGTTCAATCAAGATCATGTCAAGGTCAGTTCCGCCGAACTGCTTCGTCAAGGCCCCGTGGTCGTTAGCTTCTTCCGAGGGCACTGGTGACCTTATTGCAATATGGAGCTGGAGGCTCTACGAGGAATCAATTCTGAAGTCCTAGCATTGGGAGCGCAGATTGTCGTGCTTACTCCTGAACTTGAACGGTATACCCGGGCCCTGCATAAGAGGCTGAACCTGACGTTCGACATTCTGACGGATCTGCACCTCAAGACCGCAGAGGAGTTTCGGCTTGTCTTTGTGCTGCCGGATTACTTGCGCGACCTTTATAAGTCCTTCGGTAGCACCTTGGACAGGTTCCACGACGAATCGGAATACCGATTGCTGATACCTGCACGGTACGTGGTCGACGAGCAAGGGATCATCCGCACAGCCGATGTGAACGCAGACTACACGATCCGCCCTGAGCCTTCCGAGACCGTCAAGATTTTGCGGGCACTCAAATCGTGACGCACCGGATTGCTTAGTTCGTACCGTTCAATGTCTTTCGGCTGATGGCCGGCTGGGCGCAGCCTAACTTGCCTCGCCAAGAGTGGTCTTCGAGCAATGATCGGCCAAACTATTTCGCATTACAGGATCCTTGAAAAGCTCGGCGGCGGTGGCATGGGTGTGGTCTACAAGGCCGAGGACACGAATCTCGGCCGACATGTCGCACTGAAGTTTCTTCCTCAGGAATTGGCCAAAGACCCGCAAGCGCTTGAGCGGCTACGGCGAGAGGCTCGTGCCGCATCGGCTCTGAATCATCCGAACATCTGCACGATTCACGAAATCGGGGAGGAAAATGATCGGACCTACATCGTGATGGAATTCCTGGATGGCAACACCCTGAGGCAACACATTACAGGGCGACCATTGGAATTGGAGTTGCTTCTCGACCTCGGCATGGAAATTGCGGATGCACTGGACGCTGCCCACACGCAGGGCATCATCCACCGGGACATCAAACCAGCAAACATTTTTGTGACCAAGCGCGGCCACGCAAAGATTCTCGATTTTGGCCTTGCCAAGCTCACTCCTGTGCCAACAGGTGTCGGTGTTTCCGCAATGCCGACAGCCACAGCGGAAGAACTGCTGACCAGCCCTGGCTCGGCAGTGGGCACGGTGGCCTACATGTCGCCGGAGCAGGTGCGTGGAAAAGAGCTGGATGTGCGTACCGATTTGTTCTCGTTTGGTGTGGTCCTATACGAGATGGCGACGGGGGCCCTCCCATTTCGTGGGGAAACATCCGGAGTGATAATCGAGGCAATTCTGAATCGCGTCCCTGTCCCTCCTGTACGGCTGAATCCGGATGTTCCACCGAATCTTGAGAATGTCATCAACAAGGCACTCGAGAAAGAGCGTGATCTCCGTTACCAGTCCGCGTCGGAACTGCGCGCTGACCTAAAGCGCTTACGGCGGGATACGGATTCGGGCCGAATTTCGTCATCGGGGAGCGGGGCAGTTCAGGAACTCACTCTAGAAACCACGAGTAGCTCGGCCACCGCTGTCGCCGTCCAGCCCTCCGTCAAGCCCGCGCACAACAAGTATATTGTTACGGCCACCTGCGTTATATCCCTGGCAGCAGCCTTTGCGGCATATCACTTTTGGTCCCTCTCAAACACTCTGAGCGGCCCCGCAAAGATTACGCAAATCAGCCACTGGAACAAATCGATGAACGGAGCGAAGCTCTCGCCTGCTGGCCGCACGGTCGCCTTTACTTCACCGGTCGAAGGCATCGACCAGGTGTTCGTGATGCTCACCTCGGGTGGTGAGGCACTCCAGCTTACAAATGACCGAGGAGCCAAAGAGATAGACAGCTTCTCGCCGGACGGGACCGAAATTTACTATGGGCTTTCTTTTGCTGCCGACCAGGTCTGGGCCGTGCCAACGCTGGGGGGCGCTTCTCGGCGCGTGGCATCAGGCAGAAGTTTGGTCCCCTCCCCCGATGGCGGATCCTTTTATTACTTCAAAGTGGACACCCGCCTGATTGTTCGAGCGCCCAAATCGGGTCTGGGTGAAGAAACGATTTACAATCTGGCGAACTCGGGATTGGTCCATCTGTGGATTCTGCCGTTTCCAGATGGCAAGGATTTGCTCGTCATTGGTCGGGAAGCATTCCCCGGCGGTCGGGCAGTATCAGGACGGAAAAGTAAGATCAAAAAGGTAAATGTGTCGAGCCACGCAGCGGATGACGTAGACGAAATAGCTGGGGACGTGGACGGATTTGCATGGGGCAGACCCGGGCAGACGGTTTACTTCAGTCGGACTGTGAACGGCCTCACGAACCTCTGGGAATACACTCTGGCAGACCGTACCTTGAAACAGCTCAGTTTCGGCCCAGGGCCAAATATCTCACCCATGGCGGACCCAGCAGGAAACGGGATCTATTTCATCAACGGCAAGCCCTCGGGCGCTCTCCGCGTTTATCACGTCCACTCTAATCAATCAACCGATTTGGTTCTAGAAAATGCAACGCGGCCAGCCATCTCGACGGACGCTCGGAAGGTGGCTTATGTCACACTCCGGGAGAACAACCAGAGCGAGTTGTGGGTGTCGAACATTGACGGGAGCAAACGAGTGAAACTTGCTACCTCAGAAGACTTGTCAACCGGAGATTGGTCGGCTGACGGCTCTGAATTTGCTTTCGAGGACGACTCGCTCGGTGTCGGCAAGGTCTATGCCATCGGAGTGGACGGCAGCAATCTCCGGCAAATTCAATTGTCAGGGCCTTCTATGACAAATGCGGTCTGGGGAGCCGATGGGAAATCACTGCACTTCTCCGGGTTCGAAAAGGACCCTGCAAAGGTAACGACCTGGCAGGCGAGCTCAGACGGGACAAATGTAAAAACACTGGTGGAGGGCTGCGGCTTGGTTACTGACCGTTCTCCGGACGGAAAGTATCTACTTTTTACAGACTTCCTCGGAGAGAAGCAGGGTATATACCAGTTCTCCTTTGCTGACAGGAAATGTAGCCTCGCCATGTCAGGCGTCTCAACATTCCAAGCAAGGTTCTCTAATGATGGCTATTCGATTCTGTATGCAGTCGTCTCGAGCGGGGAGACAATTATCTACCGGCAGCCGTGGAAGAATGGCAAGCTTACCGGACCGGTACAAGCCGCACTCAAGCTCCCCTTTGTGTTCCCTCAGTCATACGGGGGAAATGCTTACGATTTTTCGCGCGACCTCTCCACTATCGTTTATGCGCGCCCCGGCGGTCACGCCGACCTCTATCTTCTGAGCCAGAAATAAATCCCGGCCCCGGAATCTGAATTTCGCTGGGTATCTCATGCCCAGCCGAATTGATGGTGGGAAATAACTCTGTATCAGGGAATCTTCATTCCCTGTTCATTCCCTGATCGCTCCCTGCTCGGATTCGTGTCGAAAACGTAGTTTTCTCCCCCAAGGCACTGTCCGGTGTACACTTATCCTCGAATGGCTTGTGCGAAATGCGCAATATTCCCTGTATTTTTCCCTGTTAGCAGGGAACTTGAGGCGGAGAAAAGTTCGTACGAGACTGCGTGCACCGCCAGCCAGTCTTGGGTTCTCGCTGTTCTGCCAGTTCTCCCGGAACCCCTGCCTTCGCGGCGAACTTTCTTCTTTTCCTCATCAGGCCATGAGCCAATTTCGGCACTGTGCCAGGCTCAAGCAAACCGCTTCCCCGATGCCGGGAATCTGAATAAATTCCGCGTACACGGTTCAGTCGGAAGGATCTGAAAGCCGGATAACCTGGAGGAGCCTGGAGGCTATGGCAAGAGGGCGGTTTCGCCGTGGTTTCGCTTTTGGTTAGCATTTAGTCACTCCCCCGGGGGGTACGAATTTGTATCGATTAGAAAGTACCACCGTCGTTTGTTTTGAATGGGTTACGGGGAATCCGGTTTCCGATGTGTTGCGATTAGAGTGGCGGAGTCCGAGGTGATGGGGTAACCAGGATGTCACTCCCCCGGGGGGTACGAATTTGTATCGATTAGAAAGTACCAGCGACGTTTGTTTTGAGTGGGTTAGGGGGCCTTCTACTCGCGCGGTG
>Ga0210408_10002129_pt1 | contig 19647 bp, 24 predicted proteins | sample IncBWH4MmetaG_FD_155471 | JGI IMG/M metagenome (GOLD analysis project Ga0210408, IMG submission 155471) | Forest soil microbial communities from Barre Woods Harvard Forest LTER site, Petersham, Massachusetts, United States - Inc-BW-H-4-M | ecosystem: Environmental > Terrestrial > Soil >...
CATGGGGATAAGCCTGGCTTTTGGGAAACCCTCGGCTACCACATTTACGGGGATCCATGGAAGGAACAGCGGTATTCGGACGATAAGTGATGTGGCGTGTCGGAACGGTCGTCGCTCTTCACGATGAAACGGCAACGGCACGTACGATCACGCTCGAAGTTAAAGATTGGCCGAATCATGTCGCAGGCCAGCACGTTGACGTGCGTTTGACCGCTTCGGATGGATACTCTGCCGTTAGGTCATACTCAATTGCGTCTGCGCCGAACTCCGACGGGCGCGTTGAACTAACCGTCGAGCGACTTCCTAACGGCGAAGTCTCGCCGTATCTCACACAAGAGCTCGCACTCGGCGATCGCTTGGAGTTGCGAGGTCCGATCGGTGGATGGTTCGTGTGGCGCACTCAACAAACCGAACCGATCCAGTTGCTAGCGGGGGGTTCGGGCATTGTTCCGCTCATGGCTATGATTCGCACGCGCGCTTCGACGGGCAGCGCCGCACGGTTTCAATTGTTGTATTCCGTGCGCGAACCAGGAGCGGTTTTCTACCGCGATGAACTGCAGGCTCTATCAGATCGAAGCCATTCTGTCAGCATTACCTACGCGTACACACGAGCCGCTCCGAAGGATTGGCCGCGACCACCAGGTCGCATCGACGCAACGCTAATCGCGACCGGTACATGGTCCTCGAACCTTGGCCCAACCAGCTACGTTTGCGGCCCGACATCATTCGTCGAAAATGCCACCGACCTCCTGATCGCCGCCGGTCACGGTCGCGAAAATATCAGGACAGAGCGGTTCGGCGCTACAGGAGAACGGAAATGAGTGCATCCATGAACTACTTGGATGGAAATGAAGCCAGCAACGGTCACCTCGATCAGCTGTTTGACGAGTTGAGCAAAAATAGAGAAACCAAAACCGCAACACGGGAGGCGCAGATGATCGGGCAAACGTTGAGGTGGACGCAGGATGCCCACCTCGTAGTTGGGTAAAGCGGTTCACTCGCTAACGAGCCTGGAAGCAAATGGTCATCCGTATGATGACGGCACTTTTCCTGCAACAGCGGAGAATAGGGAATACAAAATGACGGCCCCAAATGTCGTAGTGCATTTACTCAAGACATTGCCTGCGGCCGCAAGTGCAACATTTCTGGCGCTTTTTCCTATTGTGAATCCGTTCGGCGGAGTTCCGGTGTTTTTTTCTTTGACTTCGAATTCTTCGACCGGGGAGCGCAACCGTGCCGCGCTAAAGATCAGCATCGACGTGACTGTCATTCTTATCTTCTTCATGTTTCTCGGCCGCTTCGTGCTGAGTTTTTTCGGGATTTCCCTGCCCGTTCTGATGATTGCTGGAGGCCTCATCGTGGCCAACACTGCGTGGGGCATGGTGACCGCGGCCAGTCGGATCACTGCGGCGGAGGGCCACGAAGCGAGCACAAAAGAAGATATCTCGCTTACGCCCATGGCAGTGCCTATCCTCTCAGGTCCCGGCTCGATCGGAGTCGTGATGGGTCTGGCAGCAGATGCCGATTCCAAGGCCGCCTATCTGGGGATGGTGATTGCCATAGCGGCTATCGGACTAGCGGTATACCTGTTTCTTCGTCTCGGAGGTCCGCTGGTCGGGCGTCTCGGGCCGTGCGCCACAGGAGCCATCAATCGCATCTTCGGGTTCTTAATCTTGGCTATTGCCGTGCAGTTGGTATGGGACGGCATGGCTGATTTCAAGTGATAGATGTGGCGCGGACGTCAGTTCGAAAAAGCGAGGGTGGGCTCTCGCCGACAAGAAAAACCACAGAGCCCTGAAGCCAGCCCAGCGCGGCTGTCTCTCTGTGAACCGCTACTTGATTGGGACTGGGAGAACGGAAATGAGTGCACCCATGAACTACCTTGACGGAAATGCAGCCGCCGGTGAATTGAGCAGGATATTCGCGATGGACGTTACGACTGCGGAGGGACAGTGCGCGCATTGCGGCGCAATAAAGCGATTTGCCGACGCACATCTATACATGCATGCTCCCGGCGTCGTGGCGCGGTGCGCCGTTTGCCAGCACGTACTCCTTCGTCTTGTAAGTGCTCGCCAGCACATGTTCCTTGACGCGCGCGGCATGACGTATTTACGCCTCGACATATGGGAGTAACTGTTCTGATGCGAGGCAGATGGGTTGCCAAACTGTTGCCCAGCAGCGCTGCCGGGATCGGCGCTTTTAGGCAACTTGGGAGACCCCAGATGTCAGACTCGAAGATTGAATGGGAGAGGAAAATGATCCAAGCAACGAGTATGAAAGCCGTTCCACCAGCGGAGGAAACAAAACAAGTGATGCGAGGGGAACCAACGACGGAGCAGATTCGCAACCGAGCATATGAAATTTATGTTTCCCGGGGCGACGCGCCGGGTGACGAATCGCAGGACTGGCTGCTCGCAGAACGTGAGCTTCTCTCGAAGCAGCCATGACGAGTTCCCGTGGTCGCCCCTCCAGTCGACTGCTGGAGGAGCGCTGCTCCTGTGAGTGTGTGAGAAATTCTCATTCAGCCCGGACGAATTGCGCCGGCGGGATAGGTAAGGGGGAATCCGTTTTTAAGCAATCAGGACGGAGCCTTTTGGCCCCAGCCGAGGGCGACAATCACTTCGCATACCTACTTCTGCGTTGACTGCAGCCCGGCTGCTGGTGAATCGAGCCTTATTACGTCCTGCCTCAGCAAGTACACGGATGCAGCCAGAAGAACAAGGTCCTTCATAAGGAAGGCGACGTTGTCAGTCATCGCAGGAAATCCGCCCGCAGATGTTTCCCAGGCGTTCGGCAAGAACGGAATGATCGTAAGGGTAGCGACAAACGAAAAGCATGCACCAAGGGCCCCAAGGATTCCCAATTTTTTACTCCAAAATCCTGACAGCAATAGCGCGCAAAACAACCATTCGGAAGCTCCCAAAAAGCGGCCGGCGCCTCGGATGCCGAAAATAGGGTGCAACCAAAAAATCAGTGGGCCGTGTTCGATAAGAGGGGTCAACGCCTGCGCCTCATAGTTGAACCATTTCGAATAACCAAAAAACAGGAAAATAATCACCATCGATGCCCGAACCAAATGGTAGTCAAGATCCTCTTTGAGGATACCGAGCCTGATCAGCAAATTCACGAGCAGTTTCACGATTCACTCCTTTCGGTATTGCCTTCTGCCTCTTCACCATGTGCCCCACTTCTCAGCGATGAACGACGGCGGAGTTGGACCATCCAATTCAGCCTTTACGCAAGCTGCGTCCGGCCTGGCGGAAGTCACTTCCCAGGACTCAGTCGACTCGCTCCAACGTGCACGTCACGTTCCATTGGCGCAGTCCATGCTCTCTATTATCAGATCCTGTGCGCCAGTTTGACTGTAGCGCATCGCAATGAAGTGTCGTCTGTTCGGCGCGAGGGTGAAGAATTGACTCATTGGCCTTCATCCCCCGTGTTCGGGCTCGAATTGAGCCAGCCGATCTTGAACTAATTCCCGCAATACCTTTGAGATGTTTGCGTTGAGTCGGGAGCGAAAACAGACTTTTCGAATTGGAATACCAAGTGCTCATGTTGCTGCTTGCAGGTGTGAGTTTTTCGAAGGTAATGAGGATTCTGTTGCACGATGACGGGCACGATTGCTCCCGTTCTCGGGTCAAAAAGGAAATTTGTGTTTATAAGCTACAAGAGGAAACGTACCATGAGCCTAATCGATGAATTTAATGCAGCTACACAGAGTCTTGACAGAATACTTGAAAAAATGGAAGAAGCCGATCCTGCTGATAAGGAGAGGTTAGAAGCATACGTAAAATCAATGCAGGTAAAAGTGCAGCGAATTCTGAAAGCGATCTTAAGAGTTCATTGAGGTTGGTGCCGGGAACAGAATCGAAACCACTCAAGGATAAGGAGAAGAAGCCATGGCAACTGCAACGATGACAACTCGCTCACCTTTGCCTCCCTTCACTCACGAGAGTGCGATTCAAAAGGTGCGCCTTGCGGAAGATAGCTGGAACAGCCGGGACCCGTGAAAAGTAGCCCTGGCATACGCGACCGAGTCACGATGGAGAAACCGCTCGGAGTTTGTCGCAGGGTGAAACGAAATCATTGCTTTCCTGTCTCGCAAATGGGCCAGGGAGCTGGACTACAGGCTCATCAAGGAACTGTGGGCGTTCACGGGCAACCGCATCGCGGTACGGTTTGCTTACGAATTGCATGACGACTCGGGCCACTGGTATCGCTCCTATGGCAATGAGAACTGGGAGTTCAATCAAGACGGGCTCATGGCCACACGGTTCGCCTCGATCAACGACCTCCCGATTTCAGAATCGGATCGCAAATATCACTGGCCGCTCGGGCGCCGTCCTGACGACCACCGGGGACTGATAGACCTGGACCTCTAGTTCTCTCGGACTGGGAGATTGTCGGCGGTTAGAACAGTGCAAACCAAGACTGACCCGGTCGCCAAGAAGGGAAAAGTCGCATGAAGAGTGTGGACAAAGTTTCAGCGGCTCTGTTCTTTAAGGCGACTCGCCCGCTCGTTGACAAGCAATGATCGGCCTGCTCTCCATCGTCGTGCTCGGTTTCTTCCTCGGCATGCGCCACGCCACCGATGGCGATCATGTCATCGCCGTCTCCACCATCGTCTCGCGCTATCGCTCCGTCAAGCACGCCGTCGCTATCGGCGCCATCTGGGGAGTCGGCCACACCCTCACGATCCTCCTCGTTGGCGGAGGCATCATTCTGTTCGGCTGGGTCATTCCCGCGCGTATCGGTCTCTCCATGGAATTGTCGGTAGGAATTATGCTGATCCTGCTCGGCGTTTTGAATCTCGCTGGCATCCTGCGGTGGATCGCAAACAACTTCTCGCGCGCACAGCACCCTCACGGCGATTACGTTCACACCCACCTGCACGCACATGATCCCGAAATTCGTCCTCACGATCCGGCCCACGCCCCGCACAACTGGCTCGACCGCCACTTCGGCCGCCTCGGCCTGTACAACATCGTGCGCCCTCTTGTTGTCGGCCTCGTTCACGGCCTTGCGGGTTCCGCCGCCGTTGCGCTCCTAGTCCTCACGACCATCCGCAATCCCAAATGGGCAGTCGCCTATCTTCTTCTCTTCGGTGCGGGAACGATTTCAGGAATGATGCTGATTACCGGCGCGATGGGCATGCCCTTCGCCTATGCGGATAGTCGCTCGCGTTTAAGCCACGGCCTTCGCGTTGCCTCGGGGCTGATCAGCGTAGCCTTCGGCTTGTTCATCGTCTACCAGATAGGCTTCGTCAGCGGCCTCTTCACCAGTCATCCTAATTGGACTGCCCACTAACCCAATAGGAATTACTCCGAAAACGTTGCAAGCGACATCAGACGCAGCGCTTAGATTGCGAGCCCGACCCTCTGTTAACCGAAGGGTTGCCGGTTAAAATCACGTCTGCAAGGACAACTGGAGATTTGTTCTGCCGTGCCAATTCGACGATTGGGCTTGTATCGTGGTGCGCTTGAAAGTGATCCAGTTTGACGTGTAGAGGCGTCATCCGACAGGTGACCATTCAGGCCAACCCAATGTCCCTCGTGGTTGGAGCACAATGCACGTATGGGCGCCCAAAAACAGTTCCTTTTGAGGCGACGTGAATCGCACTCTTGGGCAAGCAACACCTCAATTATTTTGGGATGTCAATAAATAGGGATCCTGGGCAACCAGGGGTTTTTGGGCAAGATCTCTTCATGGGAAGTAAGTATCCGATGGGACAAGCCGTGGCCTTTTTTAACGTTGATACACTCTCAGGAAATATAGAATTCGATTGCAAGTTCAAGCGGCCAGGATCTTGGGTTCCCGAGAATGGGGGCAACCCTGATCGGCTCGCGACTCGGCGCAAGCACCTAGCGAGCCATTTTTTTCTTAGGAACTCAGATCGTGGCGTAAGGATGGAGCACATGGAACCAATTTGGAATACTTCTAAAGACACGACCCTTCTGACCACCGAAGGTCTCAACGAGCAGAATCGCCGATTTTGGCAAACGCAGTCTGATCTATTAGACAAGCGGATGTCTGACGAACTTCTCTTTAATGTCGCAACAATGGACATGCGCTCTGAAACTCTAAGGCAGGTCCCCATATACTCACAAAAGACTCTTGAACAAGCACTCGCAGATGCTGAAAGGTTGAGGAACGCCTTCCAAAGCGACTTTTCTCGTAAGGGAGGAAGCGCTCCCAGATGCGATGCCCTCCAGAGCCTAATTGAAGCGATTGTTGTCGAGAATCCGAAAATAACCCAAGGGCAATTGATGCGAGAGCTGAGAAGGGATCGGGCGGTAGGGATCGTTACTTCTATTGATGAGAAATCCGATGCTCTGGCTGATGGGGCGAAAGAGATTCACTTTGTGGACGAGGACGGAACGCCGAAAGCAGCGTCGGTTTCTGGTCTGAAGGATCGTTTATCCAGGGCAAAGAGAAAAATAGCCTCGCGCTAAACGGCTCCTGCGAGATCCAGAGGATTAAGCTCACTCCTGTTTGCGGAATTTCCTGCGGACACTGGAAATCTGACGACAGGAGTCGACATGAAAAATAATAGCCTTTCCGACTTAGCTGTAACTTACCAACCGGTTGACAGCCTCGCAGCTCACTCTCACAACGCTCGAACTCACTCCAAGCACCAAATCCGCCAGATCGCTGCCAGCATCAAGGCCTTCGGCTTCACGACCCCCGTTCTGATCGATTGCAAAAATACAATTGTCGCGGGGCACGGTCGGGTCGAGGCGGCCAAATTGTTGGGTATGGAAGGGGTGCCAACGATCCGTTTGGACAATTTGACTGAGGATCAGATTCGGGCTTACATCATCGCGGACAACCGCCTTGCTGAAAAAGCTGGATGGGACAAATCGATCCTTGCTATCGAGCTGCAACACCTCCTGACAATTGAAAGTGACCTCGATGCGACGATCACTGGATTCGATATTCCTGAGATCGATTTGATCATCCAGGAATCGAACATGGCAAACGATCAAGATGACGTGTTCGAGTTCGATGGATCCGGTCCGGCCGTCACCCAAACCGGCGCCCTCTGGCTGCTGGGCAAGCATCGAATCCTTTGCGGTAACTCACTTGAAGAGTCCCACTACAAGACCCTCTTCTCGAACCTGAAGGCGCAGGTCGCATTTTTGGATCCGCCTTACAACCTGCCAATTGACGGAAACGTTTCCGGTCATGGCTGCATCCGGCGTCGCGAATTTGTAATGGGCTCGGGCGAGATGAACGAGATCGAATTTGTCGCCTTTCTCACTGCGAGTTTACACCTTGCCTCGCAATATAGTACCTGCGGTTCGATCCACTTTATTTGCATCGACTGGCGACACATGAGCGTGTTGTTCGCCGCGGGCGAGAAGACTTACGACACTCTTCTCAATCTTTGCGTGTGGGTCAAAAACCGCGGAGGTTTGGGATCTTTCTACAGGTCGCGGCATGAGCTGGTTTTCGTATTCAGAAAGGGTAAGGGAAAACATCGCAACAATATTCAACTGGGGCGGTACGGGCGCGATCGCAGCAATATTTGGGAATACCCCGTCATCCACGCGCTTTCCTCGAGTGGCGAGGAAGGGAAAATCCTCGACCTCCATCCGACTCTAAAACCCGTCGCCCTTGTCGCGGATGCGCTACTCGATTGTTCCGCGCCGGGCGACATCGTCTTGGACAGTTTTCTTGGCTCTGGCAGCACCCTGATCGCAGCTGAGCGCGTCGGGCGCGTTTGCTTCGGGATCGAAATCGATCCCGTGTATGTGGACGTTGCGATTCGTCGGTGGCAGCGCCACACGGGTGATCGAGCGATCCACGCCTCGACCGGCAAGAGCTTCGACGACCTCGCTGCTGCTTCGGAGGTCGATCGTGGCTGATTCTGACGGAACACATGAAGTCGGATATCGCAAACCACCGAAGCACGCCCAATTCGTCAAAGGCCAATCCGGAAATCCCGCGGGACGTCCCCGAGGATCGCAAAATCTTGCAACTGTCCTCATGAAAGAAGCGCGGAAGCGTGTCCAGGTGAAGATCAATGGGGTTGCTCATTCGATCAGTAAACTCGAAGCCGGCGTCATGCAACTGTGGAACAAGGCAGCTTCGGGAGACCCTCGGGCAATTCGCGAAGCTCTCTACTGGTTGAAAACTTCAGCGGAATCGGAACAGAACAACCTTCCTTCATTTCTTCCAGATGAAGCCGACAAAGTGGTCATGGAAAGCATCCTCAAGCGGATCCGCCAATCAGAGAGCGAACGCTCGGACGCGAATATCGATGGCGCTGCGACGGATGCATTCGAGAGAGAGAAGTGATCATGCCGCTTTCCTATCCCGATTATGACTGGCTACTCCAACACGATTTGATGAGCTTTATTGAGCGCTCCTTCTTGAAGCTCAATCCCCAAACCCGGTTTTGCAACAGTCCCCACATTGAGGTAATGGCGTCTCGGCTCGAGAACTGCCGCAAAGGAAAGACCACGCGCCTGATCGTCAATCTACCCCCGCGGTCCTTGAAATCTCATGCCGTCAGCGTCGCATTCGCTGCGTGGCTACTCGGTCACAATCCCGCTGCGCAGATCATATGTGCCAGCTACGGCCAGGATCTAGCGGATAAACATGCCCGGGACTGTCGCACACTGATGACGAGCGCCCTGTATCGAAGGCTCTTTCCGAGGACACAACTCTCCCCAGAAAAACAGGCCGTCAGTGAGTTTCTGACGACCGCACAAGGTTTCCGGATGTCAACGTCGGTGGGAGGAGTCTTGACCGGCCGTGGAGCGGACTGGATCCTCCTCGATGACCCGCTCAAACCCGATGACGCTCTGTCCGAGACTAGGCGCACCAGCGTCAACGAATGGTACGACAACACCCTCCTGAGCCGGCTGAACAACAAGCAAACCGGGGTCATTATTCTGGTCATGCAGAGGCTTCATCAGGACGACCTTGTCGGCCGTGTGTTGAACCAGGAAGGTTGGGAAGTCCTATCGTTTCCCGCCATTGCCGAAGAGGATGAGGTTCATCTGATCGAGAGTCCCTGGGGTCGGCGAAGGTTCAAGCGCAAGGTCGGTGAAGTGCTGCAGCCAGATCGTGAATCAAGACTTACGCTTGAGGGCATCCGCGCGACGATTGGCTCCTACAACTTTGCGAGTCAGTACCAGCAGTGCCCAGTGCCTTTAGGCGGCGCCATAATAAAGACCGAATGGCTCAAGTTTTACGACCCCGGCGACATTCCGGAAAGATTCATCTGCGTGGTTCAGAGCTGGGATACCGCGAACAAGAGCGGCGAACTGAACGATTTCAGTGTCTGTACCACATGGGGCGTTACTTTTGATTGCTACTACCTTCTCGATGTGTTCCGTCAACGCCTCGACTATCCGGAACTGAAGCGTGCGGCGCACGAGCAGGCCAACCAACACTGCGTCGATATAGTACTAGTAGAGGACAAGGCATCTGGCACGCAGCTAATCCAGGATCTAATCGTCGAGGGACTGTTTGGCGTGAAACCCTACGACCCTCTTCCCGGGAATGACAAGATCTTGCGCCTATACGCACAATCGGCCGAATTCGAAAGCGGTCGTGTGCTTCTGCCACGTTCGGCTCCGTGGCTTGACGAATACGTCCGCGAGATAACAGGTTTCCCCGGCAGCAAATATGACGATCAGGTGGATTCCACGACCCAAGCGCTCGATCATATGAAAAGCAACAGATCATTGTCAGCTTGGGCGAAGCTCTGACCTGCTCCCAATAAATCCCTTCCGTGGGACAAATTCAATGACGCGGCTTTTCAAGACCGATTCCTGCTGCTGCCCCTGTTTCCTCTCCTCGCCAGCAAGGTTCGCTTGACTGTTTGCCCACCGCGAGCGTGAATGTGCTGATGTTTAGGAGGAGAAAATGGCCCCACCAATCCCCGATAAGATCGCCAAATTGCGGGTGTTGTCGCGATCCGAGCTGCTGGATCTCTGGCAGGAGCTCTACAACAAGGCGGCTCCGCCCGGCATTCGTCGAGAAATCCTGGTTCCCTTCCTAGCCTACAAAATTCAAGAGATCGCCCAGGGAGGCCTCAAACCCACTGCACTTGCAGAGCTCCGTAGCATTGCCAGAGCTCTCGATAGAAATCAGACGTCAAACGCGCCGCTCGTTCGGCCACGGCTCAAGACCGGAACCCGGCTTTTCCGCGAGTGGCGCGGGCAGACGCATGAGGTTTTCGTAACCGAATCGGGCTTCGAACATGGTCGTGTCAGCTATCGAAGCCTTTCGGAGATTGCTCGGAAGATTACGGGTACCCGCTGGTCCGGCCCCGCTTTCTTTGGCCTCAAAAAAACTAGCTCAGGTCCAGGTCTCCGCGGTGAGTAAACAACCAGTTCGGTGTGCCATCTACACGCGGAAGTCTTCCGAAGAAGGGCTCGAGCAGTCCTTCAATTCTCTTGAGGCTCAACGCGATGCCTGCCGCGCCTATGTTCTTAGTCAGAAGCATGAGGGCTGGGCTGTACTCACTAACCGCTATGACGATGGCGGCTTCTCCGGAGGTTCGATGGAGCGCCCCGGATTGAATCAGCTTCTGAATGACATTCGGGCCGGCAAGGTCGATACAGTCGTCGTCTACAAAGTTGATCGCCTCACTCGTTCGCTTACCGACTTCTCGAAGATCATCGAGATCTTCGACTCACACACGATCAGCTTTGTTTCCGTCACCCAACATTTCAACACCACGACTTCTATGGGCCGGCTTACGTTGAACGTATTGCTCTCCTTCGCTCAATTCGAACGCGAAATCACAGGCGAGAGGATTCGTGACAAGATCGCAGCCTCGAAGAAAAAGGGCATGTGGATGGGAGGCTTGGTCCCTCTTGGCTATGATTGCGTCGACCGCCAGCTCGTCGTCAACCCGGCTGAGGCCAACACGGTTCGCGAAATCTTCCGTAGGTACCTGCGACTGGGATGCGTCAGCAAACTCAAGCAATTCTTGGAACACAAACGGATCCGCAGCAAGGTTCGCACGAGCGACGCTGGGCACAGTTACGGCGGTGCGTCGTTTTCTCGCGGTGCTCTCTATCATCTCCTCAACAACCGCATCTATCTTGGGGAAACCGTCCACCGGAGGCAGTCCTATTTAGGGCAGCACAAACCAATCGTTCCACGAGACCTCTGGAACAAAGTCGCCGCCCGCTTGAAAGAAAACAACCAGGCGGGCCGAACGGGAAAGTCCCATTCGACCCGCAGTTTGCTTAGCGGCAAACTCATTGACAGCGGCGGTGTCCGGTACACGCCTACACATTCTGTGAAGAACGGAAATCGGTACCGATACTACACCTCACAAACAGTGGTCCGGAAGGCTGGCACCAGACCGACGATCTCTCGGTTTCCCGCGCATGAGCTCGAGCAGCTCGTTTTGTCGCAGATACACCTTTTGCTCCAGCACGCCAGTAAATGCACTGTCGGGATAAAAGACCCATCAAGCAGAGATGCAGCAGCTGAACACGCCAAGCTCCTGGCGAAAGAATGGCCGACGCTTGAAATCTCCAAGCGGCATGAGTACGTCGTGAAAATACTGAGACAGGTCACGATCGGCGAGACAGCCGTGTGGATCGAGATTGACAGAGACAAGCTGCTCGAAGCCCTCATGGGGCACATGTCTAAAGTCCTTCGGCCTTCACGCCGAAATGAACTTTGTATTCTGAGACTCACCGCCAACTTTCGGGTCCTGCGTCGTGGAGGCGAGCTCCGTGTGATTTCGCCTGGCTCTGAGTCACGCTTCGAAGGGGAGCGTGTTCCATCATTGGTGAAGGCAGTCGCACGCGCACGAGGCTGGTATGAACAGATCGTTGCCGGTGAGGTTACCACGATCGGTGAACTTGCACGGGAATCAGGCCTGAGCGGGCGATATGTCAGGCGAATCCTGCAATTCGCGAACCTGTCGCCGCAAATCACTGAGGCACTGTTGCAGGGCAAGCATCGGCCCAACCTTACGTTGAAAGAGCTTCTGCGCGGTGTTCCATTCAGTTGGCGGGAACAGGAAAAGAGAATCCTTCGACTGGCGTGACCTATCGAGCTTTGCGTTCAGCAGATCCACATTGCCATAGGCCCCTCCGCGATATTGGGCGCATCTGCTTAAGGCAGGCGCGTTGCCACTCTCAGTCTCGAGCGCTGGCTGCGGGCGTTCGACCCACTCCACTAGGCACCTGCCTCAATTCTCAGAAATCGCTGGTTTGAAAAATCCAGTCCAAGAAAGTGTCTCAGGCATTTCGCTTCGAGGGCCGCGCGAGCCGCCAAAGTGAATTGTTAGCATCGCTCGAGAATGATGAGAGATTCGCGAAGTGGATGTTTAGCTTGTTTCTTCAGGCGCGACCACTGTTGGCCGGCTGATCGGAGTTGGCGAAGAACGTATACGCCGTGCAGCTTCCATCCTCCTCTCGCGGCCACATCCGCCAGGATCAGGTCGACAGGAATTTCCACCCCACCGTACGCAGAAGTACTAATCACAACCCATGCCTGTCCGCCGCGTTTCAGGATTCGCTTGAGCTCGACAAATACTGCAGACAAGTCAAAGAAATAAGAAAGAATCATGTCTGGAAGCCTGTCATCCCATAGCTGCCTCTTCTTCATCTGGGTGAGCACAGGGTAAAGGAGCGGCGACATGACCCGTCGAACAGGTTCCCAAGAAACTTGAACGTGTGACCGGATCGTTTTCCGGCGCACGCGTTGTAGTTCCTTATTCGAACGTACAAATCGACCAACGAACATTTCTGGGCGGTATACGTCTGAATAGTCGAATGAATTCAAGTACGGCGGCGAAGTTACCACAAGGTCGTGGCTTTGGCTTTCAAGTCTACGCAATTCTGTTCGGGCATCGCCGGTGACTAGTTGCAGCCCATCCTGAGAGAAACCGTGTTGATTCACATCCTCAAACACCAGCTGTGCTCGTCGTTCAAAGGCTTCGCGCAGGTCAGCTGAAGTAAACCCGAGAGCGGTCCAATCCTTGCGATAGCGTAGGCACTTACCGTCCCGCTTCGCGTTGCAGCACTCCATGAGGCTTCCGAAAAGAGCAAGTCTCAAGGCTGAGCGATAGCCTCCGGCCTCCTGAAGAGCATCGTCAATTGCGGAAAAGCCCCGAAGTACACTTCGGTTGAAAAGCCAACTCTCAATTCCTTTCCTCTCCGTAAAAGTTGAGAGACCTTCTAAATATGATGTCTTGTCCGAGCGTGAATTCCGGATTATTCGGGCAAGCCGTCTCTGGAATGATCCTTGCCGCCATCCATTCGGAGTGCATTTTGCTTTCGAAGCGAAGGCGAGGAATGGGTTTACCTCAACACCCGTTGCATGCAAGCCGTGACGCCCAGCTGTTACCAGCGTAGTGCCAGACCCCACAAATGGATCTAGGAGACGAAATCTGTACCCTTTCCTTCCTTGTTTACGGATTGCTTCGAGTACGAGGCATTCAGAGAAGCCTTCTTTGAAGTCATACCATCGATGTCTGGGAAGAGCGAGGTTGTGGTCAAATACAGAGAGACGAAGCCCATAATACTCGCTGTCTTCGATGGGAGAGATCATTTGTTGCTTTGCAATGCAATTTTCAGTGCTTTCTTACTTGGCGGCTCGCTTTCAAGAAAGACAATATTCGGCGTCGCACACCGAGCGTGGCGCAGAGTGTCATTGTGGGCGCTCTTAGTGTTGTGTTCATCTTCTGGGCGCCCATCGTAGACTACAAGATTTCCACAGATACATTTGGGGTCGTTATCGAGGTATATGTAGACTTGCGCAAGGCCGACGTTTATCTGATCTTGATCGTAGATCGTACCTTTCTGGTTTTTTCCAAGCCATTTTATTTCTATCAGGTATGAACCTCCGACCGTGACCACGATTATATCGGTTTCGTCTTGCCCGACGCCTTTCGGTTGCGCGTAGACCTTTAATTTATCGCTGACGTAATTATTGAGCCACCAAAACAACGAGCGATGAAAGATCTCCTCAGTGCCGTTCTTTCCGCACAATAATATTCGGGCGTTCTTGTCGTGCCAATAGCGGAGACCCTGCTCATCTCTAATTATAATGTGGTAATGGTCCAGCAGGAGACCGTCGAACTCCGCGATTGATCGATGCCACTTTGACCCTGCCAAGGGATTTCTGGATGCCATTTCAACGTCAAGCTCACCAATAGTCTTGCCGGAGAGCATTTTGTAAATATACGTGTCCGCGACCAAGGCCGCGAATAGTCCCCTCTGTTCGCTTAGCATGCTGCAACTGCTAATCTTTGCCTCGCCGACCTCCGTTTTCTCAAGCCGAAGCGTTTCGTCAACAAAGAAAACGCTCCGACCGGTTCCGCAACTGAACTGAATGTCCTTCACCTTGACCTTTTTTCCATCCTTAACTGGACCCGTCAACACCAAGATGTATGGGGTGTGCTCGAGCTGCGTGTGATTCGCGCGAGCAAATGCCGCCAGGGTCTTTAGGAATTCCCTCGTCCGGTCTTCCGGTATGCCAATGACAGAGTAAACCTGAAGAGACGTTTCTCCAATCATCCGCTGTAAGATATCAACCTGGGCCGGAGAGAGATCCGTCAGAACTCACCTCCTGTGTCAATTCGACTCAGCCCCAGCCTCTGGTCTTTGAGTTGAGAAAATTCTTTGAGATATCGAAAGAAGAGTCGAAACAGCAGGTCTGGCGAGAGGGTTGCCTTTTCAAGTCCGGAGCGGAGCCCTCGTTTCATGGTCTCAAGCACCAATGCCGCCGAATTTCTCAGCGGGTCGTTTGGTTCAAGTTTCGTCCCATAGCCATGCGAACGAGCGCTTACAAACGTAGGCTCTGCGTATACCAGAGTCCTCAACTGCTCCCACCCGATCGAATTGACTTCCTTAGCGATGGACGCTGCTACGCTTGACCTGATTCGAAATTCCGGGTCAAACAAAAGCTCACTCACCCAATCCATTCCGGCAGTCGTCAATGCATATCTCGCGTAAGTCTTTCCGTCGGGCTCTCGCTGTATTTCAGATATTCGAGCAAGGCCCCTAAATGCCAGGCAGTCTACGGCGTTTTGGATTCCCGCATCATATGGGCCGTGTTTGTAGGTTACGTGTCGTTCAGAAGGTGGTAGGAGCTGTACAAGGTAGACCATTACATCCAGAAGATATACAAACTTCTGAAGGCGAATGCGATTCAAGAGTTGGTTGTAATGTGACGCCGCAGCTAAACTAAGTCCAACGTCCCGCATGCGAATCAAAATACTCACTCGGGTAAGCATCTCTCACCCCAACATTTGACGAACGGCAGCACGAAGCTGAGGCATTGCGCCGACATGCACATCGCTCAGCTGACCTATATCGAGCAAATTCAAAACGTGGCTTCGCCGATTACGCTTCGGAAAGGAGGCTAGTAACTTGTTGGCAATTCCTTTCGGTTGGATGTTCGCGGTCAGAAGTAGGGCGTGCCCCTCCTGAGAGAATTCATTAAACATTTTCACCACGTTATCTACGTAGCTCATGTCCAGTGCTGTCTCCGGTGTCTCACAGATAAATGTACCCGGCTGATTGGAGAATTCGGATGAAAGATCAATAAGCGCCATTCTGAAGGCGATGTCCAAGAAAAAGCGCTGAGCTTCCGAACATTCCTCTGGGCTTTCGCGTGGACTACCAGCAAACTCCGGAACGAATCTAGTCAAAGTCAGGAGTCTATCGCTCTCCTCTGTCTCAGTTAGCTTGCATTTCAAACCCAGAAAGGCCGTTGCATATTGAGTGTATAGCTCTCCGAGTTGGATGGTTCTTTCCCTGACTTGCGCCCGGAATCTTTGAAATTCACGTCGCAGCCGATTTTGAAGTCGGTAAATTTGTGCTTCGAGGTCCGCTTCTTGCTCTTGAAGTTCGGTTTTCTGATGGAGCAGTTGGTCCTTTGTCGAGGTCGGAAGATTTGGCTCAATCAGAGCCAGTACTGGTTGTTGCAGTCGAGCAGCGGTCACTGAATCCTGCAATTCATCCTCCCTTCGGCGAGAGTCATTGAGCTTCACTTCGGCAAGCCAGAGACTCTCCTGCAGAACTCGCTGCGCCTTGAGTTTCTCGGACAATTGTGACCGAAGCGTGGTCAATTCACGGTTCGTACCTTGAGGAACTTTAGAGCCACAAAGCAGACACGATTGAGCATGGGCATTTTTCTCTGCTAGTGATCGCAGCTCAGGGTCGACAGTGCCGCAAGCCGGACAAATTCCATTCTCTAACAACTTGTGCAACGCGAGAGACTTCTCTCTCTCCTCCTCAGAGAGAAATGATTCGATCAGGGAGGCCTCAGCGATTTCTATCTGTTCGTGCAACGACTCAACTTCAATGCTCAACTCGCTTAATTTCTGTCGGGCGGTCTGCACAAGCTCCTCTGCGCTCAGACGCTCCTTTGAGATTCGTCGGAGCTCTTCAACGGCACCAGCGATATCTAGTGAGGAGGCTGGCCCCGGCGCCATGTCCAACTCGACTTGGTCCAAGTCCTCTCCTTCATACTCCATCAAGCTTGAGAGGCTTGCTTGGGCCTTACCCAAAGCGACATGGATATGCCGCTTCTTGCTGTCCATCTTGACGAGCCTCTCTCGTCGATCGCTAAACCACGACTCACGAGACGCATCTTGGTTTAACATCATGAATATCCGCACTTGAGCATCCGTATCCCACGCTAGCAGTCTTCTTGTCTCGGGAAGGTAAAGCAATCGGTGAACTATGAACCCAAAGTCAGCCGCACTCTGAAAACCCCCCAAATCTCTAAGGGATTGTTCAAATGCTTGCTGTGCTTGCTCGCTATGTTCTATCCACTTCTTTGACCGTCCGACCCGAAGACCGATGACATCTGATCCCGTCAATCCTCTACGAACCGTCAGGACGCTTTTGCCCAGAGCAAAATCCACCTCTATTGATGCCGTGTGAAGCTGAATCGCATTGAGTCGTCCCCGGAAATATCTATGATCCCATCTGAGTGATTTATCCCCCTCTATTGCTTCTCCGGCGCCGCCTGTGAGCCCAAATACTATCGCTTGCATGATGGTTGTCTTTCCAAGCCCATTCCCGCCCAGGATAATGTGAGGCCCTGAATTTAGTGACATCTCGACATCTTGGTGAAAGATTGGCTGAAACCCAACCAAGCGGAATCCAAGCAGCCGTGGGAGTGTAACTAGTTGGCGCATTGCCCTCGCCTCGCAAGCTCAATTTGTCGGCGTGCGATGATAATAAACGAAGAAATATCCTAGTTTGAACTGCCCCTGTCAACTTACATTTGGCAATGGGCCGGAAGGGATTGATTGGGAGGTCGGTCTCTGAAGTGCACCTCGCGATTGAATCGGGAGAAATACTGCGACCTTTCTATCCCTTAGATATCTAAGGCTCACTGAGACCTCGATGAACGTTTCCAAATCTCGGCAATTGGGCCGCAAATTTACGTGTTCCACTGGAATTAGAGGAACAGAGAGGAATTGCTAGACTGGCTGGCGGAGGGGGTGGGATTCGAACCCACGAGACCCTTTCGGGCCTAACGGTTTTCAAGACCGCCGGTTTCAACCGCTCACCCACCCCTCCGGCTCTCTTCAGTGTAACCGCCAATCCCTTCCTTCTTCAATTCGCGCAGGCGATGGATGCTCAAGTCTAACTGGGCCGGCAATCCGACATACTCGCGGCCCGCTTTCAGTTAGTATGACCGCTGCTGTCCCGCGTGGCACCATGTCTGGAATTGTCGAAATCGGAGAGGCGCACAACGGCCACCATGTCGAGCTGATCGCGCCACAGATCCTGCGCATCACCCTCCCGGAAGTACGCACTTCAGGTTTTCGCTGGGTGATGCGCCCCTTCGATCAGCACATCATCGCGCAGGTCGCAGACGAATTTGAACCCGGGTTATCGGGACCGGGAGGCGGTGCAACTCATCGGTGGAAATTTCGCGCCGAAACAAGCGGAGCAATTGAAATAGCATTCGACTATCGTCGGCCGTGGGAGCGTGCGTTGCCGGCCGCACGCTCCTTCTCGGTCTCGGTCCGCGTCACATGATTTGCATGGACGCGGTTCGTTCACTATTGCCGCGGCATCGCGGCTGCCGCTTGCGGAGCGGCCGCCTTGGCCACCAGCCGCACAGTCCAGAGGTCATCCGCCAGGTTGCTATCCGTCAGGTAGGCGTATGGCATCGTGAAGTAGCCGCCAAGGCCCCAGCCCGCTCCCCACGAGTTGCGCACCGTGAACCGCTGCGTTTTGTCGTCGTAGCCAACGCCCAACACCGCGTGACCTCCCAACGACTTTTCGTTCGCCGCAGGCATCGGTACTTCGCCGGTCTTGGCCACCTCGTCACTTTCAAAGCTCTCGTACACCGTGAACCCGAACACAAACGGATAGCCCGAGGCCAGGCATCCCTTCAACTGCCTCAACACTTGCGGGACGCGCTGGTACTGCACCGCCTTCGCCAGCGGCGCATCTTGGTACGCCGGCGCCGGCGGCTTTACCGTGAACTTGGTGATGTCGTAGGCCCAATCCGTCTCCGGGCATGCGCCGATGTTCCCGACGCTCTTGATCCCGTCGCGGATTTGCGCTCCGCTGTCGGTGCCGATGGTTCCTTCCATCGCGCGCTCGTTGTAATAGATGAACAGCCGCGACGGCGTGAACGGTTGTTCTTTCTGTTTTGTCTGGTCGAATTCGAGCGCCGCGGCAATCGCGTTGGCGGTGCAGCTTCCCAACTGCCCCTGGTCATACACTTCCTTGGGACAACCGGGACGAAGATCCACATTGGCTGGCAGCGCGGCCAGGTTGATGATTGGTGCGGCAAAAAGAAAATCTCGATGATCCGGTATGTCGGGAACCCACCCGTAGGAATGTCTGGGCACAGCTTTACCTCCTGGGGCACGAGTAACGCCCGTGCCGTGTTGGCTTACCTAGTAGTGGTTGTGACGAGCATTTCGTTTCAAGAAATCTGACTGTCGGGCGAGCCGAGACTCGCCCCATGAAAGCGAGAGCTCTTTGGCTCCGCTCAGGACAAGTGAGCTCACGCACTCCATACAAGTCCTCTCCCGGCCGGCGAAGGCCAGGCGAATGCAATGATGCAAATGTGTGACGATTAGAAAAAATCAACCCATTTGTTTTCCTGGACTTGGCGGGAATTCTAATTCCGGGATGTGACGAATAGAAATCTGTAGGAGCAGGGGACGAACAGGCGAGCGGTCCCGGGAGCTGCTGTCCTCTGCCAGATTTGTCCTCCAACGCCATCCGAAAATTCTCCAGTTCTAGCGTGGCACGAGGAAACGATGAGCGCAATAGTACTCGGCAAAGGAATTCGCGAGGGATGCGGTAATGGAAGGTTGTGGTTAGGTACGTCCGATGCTTCACCACAGGAAACGGCAACGTCCAAGGCAACCCAGCCTTCGCAAGAACGGCGAAGACTGGGGCACCCTAAAATGCAAAGGCAAGTTCAATGACCGATTCAAAAACAAATTCAAAGACAAAACTAAATGCAAGACGAATCAACTGCAAGATGAGGTGCCCGAGTGGTACCATCAGCGGCGCGACGAGGTCAATTGTGGGAAGTACGGACGCGAATGGGTGGGCCACCCTCTATGACGTTGTCGGCTCTGTCAAGGGACACGGATAGTTCGCGAGTCTCGAAAGACTTGTTTTCTTCTCTCTTACACCGGAATCCTTTTTCATCTCGACCAAGGCTCGC